>Ga0209343_10003881_pt1 | contig 18630 bp, 23 predicted proteins | sample RifCSPlowO2_02_FD_184026 | JGI IMG/M metagenome (GOLD analysis project Ga0209343, IMG submission 184026) | Groundwater microbial communities from Rifle, Colorado - Rifle CSP2_plank lowO2_0.2 (SPAdes) (version 2) | ecosystem: Environmental > Aquatic > Deep subsurface > Groundwater | place... | reverse complement strand
TTCTCATCAAACTCGCTTATACCTGATATCTCATCTATTATTCCTTTTCTCTCCGCTGGCGACATTTCAATTATTTTTGTTACGTCGCCCTGCATTATTATGTTGTAGCCTTCAGCTGCGAGATTTGCATAAGAAAGAATATCTAATATCTTTGCACGCGTTACGGTGCGACCGTTCAACTTGTATATGGATATGCCGCTTCTTGTTACACGACGAGTTATTTTTACTTCTTTTTCATCACCTGGTATTTTATTGTCCGTGTTATCGAGATATATGGAGACTTCGCAGAAATCAGCTGACTTTTTATCACGGGCACCATTGAAAAGCAAATTTTGCAGTTTCATGGCACGTATGCTTCTCGCCGATGTTGTTCCTAGGACGAACAGCAGTGCGTCTATGATATTGCTTTTTCCTGATCCATTTGGTCCGCAAATTACGTTGTAACCGCCAGGGAAAGGTATTGTTATGCGGTTGGCAAATGACTTGAATCCCTGCATCGTTATTCTATCTAGACGTACCATGATTATCACTTCTTTTTCTTATGATTTGATTCGTAATACTCCAACAGTAAATCGAGTATATCATCGTAAGAATTGTCCTTTTTACCTATCTCTGCCATACGCTTCTTGTTATTTTTTTTGATTCGTATGGTTGTTTCTTCGTTTGGCATATACAATGTATAATTCGCATAAGTTGTATATAAAGTATACAACTAGGCGTTTACTTCTTGCGTCTTGACATTTCTTACTTTATTTAGAAAAGGGACAACCAAATCTGCAAGAAACAGAGCACCTATTAACATTCCGGGCAGCCAAATCACGTAGAGCAGAGCTCCCAGAACACCTGTAATTAAACCGAAAAATATTTTACCTTTTGGTTTAACAGGCGAGGTTATAGGCTCTATGAACATATAGAAAGCAAAGAACAGCACCAAGCCAGATGATATGTGACTTATGATTTGCCCGATACTTCCGCTCATCACAGCAATTAAAATAACATGAATTCCTAAAAATGCAAAGGCTTGACGCATTCTTCTTAGCTTATGAATGATTATTATGCCCAATACACCGACTAGAATTATGTTGCTGGTTCCCCACCAGCTTTCTGAAACAGGCACGAATAGTCCTGCCAGTAGACCGAAATTAGCAGGATTGAATATGTGATGACCACGTAACTTAATTATATGCTTTGACAAGATTGCTATTATCGGAATGAGTATGACCAAGAATAAATTGCCCTGGATAATCAAACTAAGAATCAGCCCTGTGATTATGGCACTTTTTGGAAACATAAAGTGCTTATCTTTGATACGTATTATTACAGCGTCAAGTGCGGCAGAAATAAATATAATTGCAAACATCTGCGGCAAATTACTAAGACCGAAAGTGTATATATTGTAAGCGGCAATTACGACAAGAGCTGCTATCATCACACTGTAAACATTTGTAACACGCCATATTTTTTTGAAATCCATAATATTCTTATGACAATTATTATTCTTATATGGCGTCTGATAAATCCTTTTTAAACGTTGTTACCAAAAAAGAGGCTATGTATGATGTCATTGTTATAGGAAGCGGGCCAGCGGGCGCCACGGCAGCTATGTATCTTGGCAAGGCAGGCAAAAAAGTGCTTTTGATAGACAAAGCTGATTTTCCCCGTGACAAGATATGTGGTGATGCGCAGGGGCGGAAAGCTGCTGCAATTATGCGCGAGCTGGGCATAGAGGAAGGTTATAGGAAACTACCTGGTCATGTTGTTTATGGTATTACACTAAGCAGTCCTAATGGTACTTTGGTTGACGTGGACATAACTACCAGGGACAAGCCAGCACCTGGTTTTTGTCATAGAAGAATTGTTTTTGATGAATATCTTCATAATTGTGTGAAAGACCTTGTTGACTTCAAAATCTTTACGGTCACGGACATTATAATCGAGGACGGATTTGTAAAGGGCGTCCGAGGAAAGGAGAATGACGAGGAAAAGGAATACCGTGCATCCATAGTTCTGGCAGCTGACGGTGCCAACAGCATGGTCACGCAAAAATTCGGCCTCAACAAAAACCCCCCAGACCATTTCATAGTTGGTACACGCCAATATTATAGTGGCGTCACGGGGATGACAGACAGGATAGAGATACACCTTGTAAAAAGCCTCTTGCCTGGCTACTTCTGGATTTTTCCGCTTGAGGACGGAAAGGCAAATGTCGGGCTTGGTATGATTGTAAAGGACATGAATGACAAAAAGATTAACCTCAAGACAGCACAGCTGAAGGAAATACAGGAGAACCCTCTTTTCAAAGAACGCTTCAAAAATGCCGTCGCGCTGGAGGACATCAAGGGCTGGAACCTTCCTTTAGCAAGCTATCACAGGAAATGTTATGGAAACGGTTTTTTGCTTTTGGGCGACGCAGCATCACTAATAGACCCGCTGAGCGGCGAGGGCGTTGGCACTGCAATGATATCTGGCAAGCACGCGGCAAAGATTACATTGGAAGCGCTAGATGCAGGGGATTTTTCAGAGAAGTTTCTGCAGAAGTATGATGAACGTTTATGGGAGGAAATTGGACCGGAAATAACGGCCAATTACAGACTACAGAAACTGGGAAAGAGATTCCCATTCCTCATCGATAAGATGGTTGGAAGGGCAAAGAAAGATGAGAAGTTCAGAAAGCGCATAGAAGGAATGCTGCCTTATGCCGGCGGCAGAGAGGAAATGGGTAAGGACTCTTTCGTAGAGGAATTACAGCAGATGGAATAAACTGATTCTTATATGTTAATAGCAAAAGGCGCTGAGGCCGAATTGAACCGAGAAGGCGACGTAGTCGTAAAAGAGAGAATTAAAAAATCCTATCGCATACCTGAACTGGACGACAAGCTCCGCAAAAGACGCACTGCGCTGGAAGCGCGGCTGCTTAGGGAAGCAAGGCGTGCGGGAGTCCTTACACCGCAAGTTCTTGAGGAAGGCAAAACCTCATTAAAAATAGAATTCATAGACGGCCAGAAGGTAAAGGATGTTCTAGATGAAAATTGCACGGATATTTGCAAGGAGATAGGAAGAAATGTAGCGCTTCTCCACAGTTATGATATAATTCATGGAGACCTCACGACAAGTAATATGATAATTAAGTGGAAAGATGGGGCGGGCGCGAGAGGCGACAAACATGTACATATATTTTCCCTATACTTCATTGATTTTGGCCTTGGATTCATCTCCAAACGGGAGGAGGATAAGGCAGTGGATCTTTATCTGCTTCACGAGGTCCTGGAATCGACACACTTTACCATAATGGAAAAGGCATGGAAGGCTGTTCTGGACTCATATAAAAGACATTACCAGGGCGGCGATAAAGTTATTAAAGCATTATTGAAGGTAGAAAGTAGAGGCAGATACAAACTAAGGACGAAGTCAGGACGAGCAATTAAGTCTTCGTCAACCTTGCATCGGTCCAATTAATTAGGTGATAAATATAGCACGAATGCACTCAAGAAAACATGGAAAATCCGGTAGTCACAAGCCAGAAAAGAAGAGACATGCCTGGCTGATGTACGAGCCGGCTGAAATAGAAAAACTTATAATCAAACTAGCAAAGGACAGCAAGACTGATGCAGAAATCGGTCTTATTCTGCGCGACCAGTATGGCATACCCGACGTCCGCAGCTTTAACATGCGCGTCTCCAAAATAACTGAAAGGGAAGTAAAAAAAGAAGTTCCGGATGATATTTACAATCTAATTGAGAAGGCCGTAAATCTTCACAAACACCTTAACCAGAACCATCATGATGCAAAAGCAACCCATGGCGTGGAGTTGCTCGAATCGAAAATCCGCAGGCTTGGAAAGTATTACGCACGCACAGGCAAACTTCCAAAGGACTGGAAATACAGCATAGAACAGGCAAAGCTGCTGGTAAAGTAAGCCTCTTTCTTTGAAAAAGAAAGACCCTTGGGAGAAAGAAACATATTATATTTTTGATTTACTATCATTCGTAAAGTATCTTGCAGTCAATTTCACTATTTTTAAAGGATTCATGTTTTATTCTAATCATGAATCGTCAGCAACTTATCGATTATTATTCAAATGAGCATGTAATCAGCGAGCTTCTCAATAGCGCAAAAGGCAGGGAAGTTGCCGGCGCCCTGTGGGACGGCCGCTATGACCAGCGCCCTAATATTTTGCAGTATCCCTCTGATGTAGTACAAATGGTAAGAAAAGGTGTTACTTCTTTTCATATCTCCGTAGAGCACTGGACAAACCCCATGGCCATAACCAGCGAGAACTATGAGAAGCTTCGCAGCGGATGGGATATTATACTTGACATTGATTCAAAGCTGGGTCTGGATGAGTCTAAACTAACAGCAAGAATGATAGTCAGTCTTCTCAAAAAATACGGGATAAAGAACCCGGGCATAAAATTCTCTGGCAGGCGCGGGTTTCACATATGCATTCCCTGGAGCATGTTTCCAAAGGAAATTGACTATAAACCGCTTGCAAAAATGTATCCTGAAGTGCCGCGGATAATAGCATCGTTTATCAGGAAAAAAATAAAACGCCGTCTCCTGAAGGAGCTTGTCAGAACAAAGGGCGCGAAGCAGCTGATAGAAATTCTCGGCGAATCACCGAGCAGGCTCAATCCGTTTTATTTTGTTGAAGTCGAAAAAATGTGGGGAAATCGCCACATGTTTCGCGCGCCTTTTTCGCTAAATGAGAAAACATGGCTTGTTTCTGTTCCTATCAATTCTTCAAACCTTAAGGTGTTTTCACCAAAGGATGCGGAGTTTGATAAGGTTCTTTCCAGCAAACATCCTGATTTCTTTACGGCAGAAGGAGATGCTGCTGACCTCCTCACAGATGCCATGGACTGGAATGCTCTCCGAAAGAAAGAAGAACCAAAGAAAGAGGTAAAGAGGATAGTATGGGAAAACAGGGTTCCTGAGGAACTCTTTCCTCCGTGCATAAAGAACATACTTGCCGGGCTTGAGGACGGAAGAAAGCGCAGTGTCTTTACGCTAACAAATTTTTTGAGGATGATGAACTGGTCAGCACAGGAAATAGAGGCAAAGGTTTTTGAATGGAACCAGAAAAACAAGCAACCTCTGCCTACAAGCATACTTTTAGCACAGATAAGGTGGAGCCAGACAAACCAGAGAACACCGGCGAACTGCTTCAATGACCAGTTCTACAAATCTTTTGGTATATGTACTCCGGACGACCACTGCAAATTTTTAAATTCCAAGAAGGTTAGCAACCCCGTTGCCTATCCCTTCAGAAAAATAAAACACGCTTATCCTAAAAAACGAAAAATGCGCGGGTTCTCATGCCTTTGCGGAAAAGAGTTCCCCACGATACGCTCGCTAGCGATGCACAAAGGCAGAAGTCATTAATTTTTGATCGCAAGGTAAGAACTTAGCAAGATAAGGAGCCCGCCTATTATCGTGAATATCGATGGTATTTCGGAAAACAACAAAATGCTGTAGAAGGTGGCGGAAAGAGGATCTATGTAGCTTAGCACAGGACCCAATTAGTATAAATGGCGTCAGTATTATGGTATTAATTAAAAATCTGTAGAACATCATTGTATAAACGTTCAATTTTAACATAATTTTTTTGACCAGCACAAGGGCTGATGCATTTGTTACAGCTGAAAGAAGTGCAAAAATCATGCCTGTCATATTTGTGTCAAATGTCAGATTGCCCTGATAAAGTATGATAAAAAGTCCAACGAGGGCAATAGGAATTGCATATATGCTTTTTCTTTTATTATAAACGGCATCAGTATGAGTATGAATATCGGTGCAGTGTACCTTACAAATACGGAATTCGGCACACTTGTAAGCTTGACAGCCGAGAAAAAGAAGAAGTCTGTAAGCAGTCCGAAGAAACTCATTACAATTATGAGCTTCACGTAGTTTTTTGGCGAAAACTGCCTTGTTTTTAACAGAATAATTAAGATTACAATTAAACCGGATATTTGCATGGAATATAGAAGAATTACTGGACTTGCCTGTATGTATTTTGCTGCAATTCCCATGAAACCAAATATGAGGGTTGCTACTATTACCAGTAACGTACCTTTTGTCAATTGTTCATAACTATAGTTTTGTAAACGACCTTTTAATCCTTTTTAGCTATAATCGAATTATGCTTACATTTGACAAAATACGGGATCTGGAACGCGTCGAGCGGCAGAGCAAAAAGCTTCAGAAGATGCCGGAGGATATTCCAGCCCAGCTAAAGGACTACCTTAAACGCAAGGAAAAAATAACGGAAAAGAGCAGTACGGAAATAAATGAACTTGAGAACATCAAGACAACCATAAAACGGTTCTTTGAGCTGCGGGAGGGCAAGATAGTGTCTGCGGTTCTGGACACAGTAAGGACCGGGCTTCCGCCGGAGAATATGTCAGCAGAGGAGGAAAAACTGTTTTACAAATTAACAGACATCCTTAAGCAGTACAGGGAGTCTTTCTTCTCTGAGCTTAGCAGGGAGGACGACAAGCCAATGTACCGCGTAAAGAAAGCAACCCCCCAGTTCGTGGGACCCGATATGAAGACATACAAACTCAATGAGGATGATATTGTCAGCATCCCGCCGCCTTTGGACGAGCTTCTTTTGAAAGAAGGCGTAATAGAGAAGGTTGAAAAGTGAAGACTCCAATCTCTTTAGCGATTGGTGTCTGCTTTCGTTTCCTCTTTATGGTTGGCAATCGAAAACGAAAGTGAACAAGCCTTATAAACTTTTTCTCTCAAGAAGAAGTAGTTGATAGTAATGAAGATACCAAAGATTCAAAAGCGATATTGCCCTTTTTGCAAGAAGCACACAGAGCACACCGTGGAAGAGGCAAAGAGAAAGCCTCGCCGCCAGGACACAAGGAGTCAAAGAAGGTTTTTGAGAAAGCTAAAGGGTTATGGTTCTTTTCCAAAGGAAAACCCTCATGGACGTGAAAAGCCTACGAGAAAAGTCGATTTCCGCTTCAAATGTAATGTGTGCGGCAAAAAGCACAGCATAGGCGAGGGCTACAGAATCAAAAAAATTGAAATGACAAAGGCTGGCGAATAACGTGCTGGAGTTTCTATTCAGTTTCCTTCTTGCTTATACACCTGCCTTAGCGGTTCTGATATTTTCCATAATTATACTTATCGTCATAAACATCTTTTACAAAATACTCATAAACCAGAACGATGCCAGACAGATAAAACAAAAGACAAAGGACATAAGCAAGGAAATGAAAGAGGCACAGAAGGCCGGAGACACGGCAAGGTCAAAGAAACTCATGAGTGAAATGCTTACGGAAAATAATAGAATGATGAAGATGACGATGAAACCAATGATAGTTTCTCTGATTGTCGTCATACTTCTTTTGCCATCGCTTGCCACTTTTTACAGCGATAAGATGGTTGTTTTGCAGGACGGCAAAGGAAATGTTACGCTGGACGGAACTTCGTACCAGATACAGAAGACTGATAATAATGTATCGATTGGAAGCACTAGCTGCAATATACCTTGCCAGACTGAAATAGGAAAGCATACGTACAAAGTATCAATGGAGAACAACAATGTAAAGATTGCACAAATTGTGGCAACCCTGCCTTTTGCGCTGCCATTTCTTGGAAGCACATTTGGCTGGCTGGGCTGGTATATTATCTGTTCCATGCCACTTGTCATAATAATAAGGAAGGCTATGAAGATCTACATGTAACAGCCCTTTTTGGAAAAAAGCGCTGGCGGAAAAAGAAAACTTATTATAAATTTTGACTATTTTTAAGCGTTTTGTATAAAGTTTCTAAATGTCTTTGTGGTATCTAGAAGGAAAAAACCCAGAAGACTTAGTGCAAAGAGACTTTGGATATGCAAGACGTACATTAAGGTATTGCTTTGGACTGGATTTGACACTTATTGAGCTGGTTAAACTAAGACATTATGTTGAAGATGCTGTGAGAGATTTGTTTTTGGTAGAACACCGTAGAAATGGTTTTCAAGCGAGAGACGAAGCTGTTAAGAGATTTCTTATTTTTGAATATGGATTACCACCCAAATTCAAAGTAGTAGACAACGCTATAATGGGAATACCATACAAACCATTAAATGAATGACTTAAACGAAGACAGGAAGAAATGCATTTTCCTTAATAATCTTTCTGACCAATTCTAATCATGGACTTCATCGTAAAGAGCAACGACATGCCTACGGATTATGGCAGATATCCTGGCGCACGACCGGTTGAGGAACTGTTGAAGAGTGGCTTTATTCTGCTGGATAAATGGCCAGGGCCTACTTCACGCGACGTAGCTTCCACTGTAAAAAAGATTTTGGGCGCAGGTAAATCTGGACACTGTGGGACGCTCGATCCATCGGTAAGCGGCGTATTACCACTATGCCTTGACAGCGCTACAAAAGTCATGCCTGCTCTGCAAGGTCTTGATAAAGAATATGTTGGCGTCATGAGATTGCACAAAGATGTAGGCAAGGCAGAACTTTTGGCAACGACGAAGAAATTCATAGGCAAGATAAAACAAACGCCGCCAGTCAGATCAGCGGTTGCAAGGCGTGAAAGGGAAAGAAACGTTTATTCCTTTGACATACTCGAAGTGGATGGTCGCGATGTTCTATTTCGCATGAGCTGCCAGGCAGGAACCTATGTACGCGTGGTATGTCACCAGATCGGCAAATTAATAGGCGGCGCTAACATGACTGAGCTAAGGCGTACTAAAGTCGGGCGGTTCACTGAAGAAAAGCTAGTAAGGATGGAAGATTTGGCTGACGCCTACGCGGAATGGAAAGAAAATGGTTCTGAGGAAATTCGCAACTGCGTGCTGCCGATGGAAGCTGCCATCGAGCATTTGCCAAAAATAATAATAAAAGACTCTTCTGTTTTCTCCATAGCCAGCGGCTCGCCTCTTTACAGCGTTGGTATATCAAAGGTAAGCAAGGGCATTGCACCAGGCGAGCTTGTTGCTATTCTCACGCTGAAAGGCGAGCTTGTTGCCCTTTCCAAAGCTGTCATGACGTCAGAGGAAATGGCAAAGAGAAAGGGTGTTGCTGCAAAGACCGATAGTGTTGTAATGGATCGGAAGATTTACCCGAAGATGTGATTCTGTAAAATATCAGAAAAATTACGACATTTTGTGCTATAAGTTTTTTATGCATCTCCAATAATAAAACTGTATGGTTTATCACGGAAGAATGCCTGTTGCACTGGTTACTCCGGAAGGCAGACCAGCCGCTGGATATCTTGTTCAGGTTCGTTCATTGCCGAACAAAAAGAGAAAGTTCGAGCTGCTGAGTGATAGGCTTTATGCCGCTCCGCTTGACCCGAAAGATTTGGAAAAACCGGATGCGGATCTTATTTTCTACCATACAATGTTGTCAAAGAATGGCATGCTTTTCGTTACTAATGGCGCACAAACTGACATGCAAACTCTGAGAAGCAAATCAGTAAGAAATTTTCATGATAATTTCTCAGGTAATCAAAACGATTTCTCGGGCAGAATTCCCTTTTCCGAAGCAGAGGCAATAATGAGCGACTGGGGCTACGAGCCAGACAACATGTTCACTCCCAGAGTTGCGCTTGTAAGATATCCCGGCTGTGCTTTATTTGCCATTGCATCCAAGCACGAAAATGGCGGGGTGGGTGTCATAAGCGTCGGAGTTACCGAAGCTTCAATCGGACTTCCTACATACACGGAAAGTAACGGGCAAGCTGTTTCGCTCAGCGTAGAAAATTCAGGATATCTTTACGAAAATTTAGTTCATATTCCTGTAACAGGCAACACAGCAGAAGAAATAGCAAACCAGCTCTACGAATTCTCTGATCCAAAATTGATTGTTGCTAGCGCCGGAGCGGTGTTCAGGAACGGCAAGTGGGAAATCGCGTTCAAGAACAAGTTCAATTCACTGGAAGATTACGAAAGATTTGCAGCAGAAGTTAAGTGATGTGAAATATTTATGATAGATGTTAAAGACCTTCGCGACCGCGGACAATATAGAAGATCTGTTGAAGAAGGGCTTCCGGATAGAATGACTTCTGGTGATACTGTATTCGAAAAAAAACTTTCTTTGAGATATGGAGAAAATCCGCCTGCTTTGCCTGGGGAGGGCGGTGCAGCGGTTTATGTGGCTTCTAATTCTTCTGGCCCATCTATTGCGACCGCTGCTAAGATTCATGGAGAAAAAGATCTTGGTTACATAAATGTTTTGGACGCAGATGCAGGTCTACGGCTTTGTTTACGATTACACGAACTTTTCCCCGATGATTATATAACTGCTATAGAAAAACATGCCGGGCCCTGTGGTGTCGGCCGGTCAGGAACAATGGCTGGTGCGCACCAGTTGGCTTATTTATGTGATCCGCTTTCGTCTTTTGGCGGAGTGAATGTTTATACGGGTACTGTTGATGACGAAACAGCCAGACATATAGTGTCCTATTTTAATGAAGTTGTTGTTGCTCCGAATTATACACCAGAAGCAATGGCAATACTGAAAGGGAAAAAAGATTTGCGAGTTCTAAAAATAGCTGACATAAATTTACCGATTTTAGATAATGATATTGACGAAAGATCTATTCTAGGCGGAAAGCTTGCTCAGCAAAGAATGAAAAGTCATATTGATACGTACAGGAATTTGGAAAAAGTCACTACCGGAAGAGGTCCTACAATAGATGAACTTGACGCGGCTTTATTCAATTGGCAGGTTGCTTTGTATACGCCCTCCAATGCTGTTATTCTTGGAACATCTCATAGAACAGTTGGGATAGGAAGGGGACAGCCAAGCAGGGTTGATTCTACAAGACAAGCTATTTGGTACGCTAATAACCGATGCGAAGGTTATAATTCAAAGAGAACGGTTATGGCCTCGGATGCGTTCTTCCCAGATAAGGATAGCGTAACACATGCAGGTGAGGCTGGAGTTTCTGCTATTGTTTTTCCGCTGGGATCAACAAAAGATGCAGAAGCTATAGCGGAAGCGGAAAAGTATGGAATTGTTATGCTTTGCACAAGACCAGCCCCTGGAGAAAATAAAATTGAGCGAGGATTTAGGCATTAAATCCTTTTTCTACAATTAACTTTATGCTTCCACAGAAACTTCTTGATATACTTGCATGCCCCAAATGTCACAATAGCGTAGACTATGACAAAAAGCAGAACAAGCTCATATGCAAGAAGTGCAGACTCAAGTATAAAGTCCTCAAGGGTGACATACCTGATATGCTTGTCGATGACGCGGGGAAATTCTAATTTTTATATTTTTCGTACAACACTGTTACATGGCTATTTATGTCCTTGAATTTGGTGGGCAGCACACAGATCTCATCGGAAACAGGATGGAAGAGATGGGCTTTCCTGTAAAATATGCACCTAGCGATGTAAAAATTTCAGATTTGGATGATGCAGACGGTATAATTTTGTCAGGCGGACCGAAGAGTATTCAAGATAATGACGCTTACGCATTTGATCCCACTATTTTTCATTCTCGTACTCCTTTGCTTGGAATTTGTTATGGTATGCAGTTGCTTGGAAGGCACCTTGGTGCGGATATACACCGTAGGACAAGGGAATATGGTGAGACACTTTTTTATCCGAGAGAATTTGATGAACTTCTTACAGGTTTAAGCCCTAAAGAAATTGTATGGATGAATCATGGGGATTCGATAAACGAGTGGGGAATTTTTACAGTAACAGGATACACTCAAAAAAATGTTCCTGCTTCAATAGCGAGTATTCAATACCCGCATTTTGGTGTTCAGTTCCACCCGGAAGTAACTCATACAGAACACGGCAAAATTATTCTTAGAAATTTTGCCGAAAGAATTTGCGGGATGAGACCACAGGCACGAAGGGAAGAAATGTTTGACGCAGGAAAATTCATCGACGAGGCAGTTTACAGATTAAAACAGGAAGTTGGCACTGGAATTGTTGTTGTCTATACAAGTGGCGGCGTTGATTCAACGACAGCGGCTATGCTTGCAAAAATTGCCGGACTAAAAATGCAACCGGTCTATCTTGAAATGGGAAATGGCAGAAAAAATGAGGCACGATATGTGCAGGAGGCACTTTCAAAATTGCTTGGTGATAATGTTTATGTGCATGACAGACGTGACTATTTTATTGGTAATGTTGCAGAACTACCTGATCCTGAAGTAAAGAGGAAAAAATTCGCAAGACTTTACTCAGACACGAGGGGCGAAATAGATCGCATGTTCGGACTGGATAGAGGCGAGGCTTTCTTAATTCAGGGAACAATAGCCACGGATCGAAGGGAAAGTGGCAGGGAAGCCGGAAAATATGGTCAAGAGGATAAAGGCACGGTAGATTCTATAAAAACACATCATAATGTTGGTGCTGAGGCAACTTTAGGACAAGGGAATATTTTGCCACTGGCTGAATTAACTAAGGATAGGGTAAGAATTGTTGCAAGGGAGCTTAACATACCATCAGAGATATCTGAAAGGTCGCCATTTCCAGGACTTGGAATGTACGTGAGATTTGTTACAGGCTTGTATTTACCTGACAGACATATGGTAACAGAAGTGAGTCAAATTACATCTGCCTATGGAATGCATGGATATGTTCTGCCTAGAAAGAGTGTTGGATTAAAAGGCGATTCGAGAGTTTTCGAGCATGCGGCCCTAATTACAGGTCAAAGAAACTGGACGAGCGCAAGGAAGATTTCAAAAGCACTTATAGAAGATTTAGATATATGCCGCGTCTTATTCTTACCCTATCCTGTTGCATTTGAGCAGGAGGCTCTGGATGCAAGTGCAAATTATACCGCAAGAGAAGGCATAACACGGTTACAAGAAGTTACAGATGTGGTAGAGACAGCAATGGACGAATTTGGCGTAGTTTCCGCTCAAACTTCGGTGATAGCATTTGGCGGCGCCGGGGGATGGTTAAATGTTATAAGGGATGTAGATTCTGTAGATTTCAGAACATGCAGACCATTGAGAAAGCCGGATGAATTCCCATGGGAATGTTATGATGATATTGACAGAAGATTGCGAGAAAGATTAGGCAAAGACGCCGGTGTGACAACATTCGACGTTTCGGACAAGCCCGGCGGCACGACAGAATGGGAATAGCTATTTCAAGTTTTCAAGACCCTTTGACCATGAAAATGCGTTTTGCTTCATTAGCTCTTCAAAAAGTTTTTTTGCCGACTCTGTTTTCAATAATTCGGAATTTTTCTCAAGCCAGTATTCTGTGCCTGTATAGCCGACATCGGCGTATTCTTTGGCCTGGAACAACAATTCTAGGACGTCTGCGTCTCTTGCGATTATGGCTTCCTTTGTTTCCCTTTCGTTGAATTCTATAAGCAGGGATCTTACTTCATTCTTTATGTTATCAGGCAGATTTTCTGTCTGGTCTATCATAGCCTGGAGCTCAGCCTCATTCTTGTCTATATATCTCTGTGCGACTTTGTCCAGGTCACCTATGCGAACTTCTGGTATATCATGAAAGAGACACATTTTCATTACTTTGTCAGCATCGGCCTGCTCGAGTTTTGCCAAGACATATCCGACCATTGCATTTCTGTATACGTGTTCAGCTACACTTTCCGGGTTTCCGACACCTTCTGATTTTAGCCACCCCCTCTTGATTCGCTTCAGTGTGCCTACTTCAAAAATAAATTTTGCTATGTCTTTCATTCAACCTTTCTCCTATTCCCAACAGAAAGCTTGACCAACTCGAGGAAACCAAAGGTTTCCTGAGTCGCCGAAAAGCCTTGTTTTTCGTACAAAGAGGAAGCTTCTGCTTTCATGATTAAGTCTTCAAGAACAATCTTTTTAAGAGTAAGGAAGATTAGGGTTGATATAAGGAGAACTCGAAAAAGTTCTCCTGTACAAGTGAACTTAATGTTCACTCTGTAAGGGCGAGAAACGTCTTGTTAAATGCTGGGATGGCAGAACTTGGTAAATGCGCAAGCCTGGAACGGCCTTTCATGAAGGCGGAAAAACCAGTTAGCTTGTTTCTGGAAACGGAAGCGGGAGTTCAAACGGCCCTTTTCAAAAAAGCGCCGGCGGAAAATGGTGCAGAAAAGGCCTGAAAATCTCCCTCCCAGCGCTTAATCTTCTTTAAAAAAGAAGATTAATCAAGAAATTTTTACTTTACATTACTCGAAAATTACGGTTTCTTTGGCAGAAATCTTTAAGCGATAATCATCATATATAGAAGCAGTGATTTGATGGCATTAGAAGTGCAGGTACTGCTCGATATAGCAATAATACTCATAACGGCAAAGATATTTGGCGAAATCGCTGAACGGCTAAAGTTCTCGTCGCTTGTAGGCGAGGTTATCGCAGGCATAACAGTTGGGCCTTTGCTCGGGCTTGTACATCCCAGCGCGTTCTTGTCACAGGTAGCGAGCTTTGGCATACTCTTTTTGCTGTTCCTCATAGGGCTCAACACAAAGTTTGACGAATTCAAGAAAGACATATATAGAGGTAGCTTTTTGGCCGTAGCAGGCGCGCTGATTTCTTTTGTTGCCGGCTTTATGATAGGATATGGCGTTTTTAACAACATGGAAATAGGCATGGTTCTCGGTGCAGCCATGATTTCAACGAGCACTGCTATTTCCCTTCGTTCACTAATTGATATTGGCGAATTCCGCTCAACAGTCTATCAGAAACTTACAGCTGTGACATCTGCCGATGATGTGGTTGCTGTTCTTGCGCTGTCGCTACTTACAACATACTTTACTTATGGTGTTGTGGAGATCTGGAAAATTGCAGCTCTGTTCTTTGCTGTGCTGGGATTCTTCTTTTTGATACTTACTGTTGGCTCCAAGTTTATGGCTGGCTTCCTGCAGATGTTCAGCAAGGCAAGAGACGACCAGATACTGCTTTCAATACCATTGGTCATTGTTTTTATTGTAGCCTTTGTTAGTGAGCATGTTGGTATAGCAGGGGTTATAGGCGCGTTCCTAATTGGAATGGCGATGAACAGATCCCACCTAGCGGAGAATGTAATAGCACCGAAGATAAAAACCATAGGGTTTGGTTTTTTCATACCCCTGTTTTTTGCCTATTCTGCGCTTATATTAGATATTGGCGCACTTGTTAGTTATTCGGGTATTATAATCCTTCTTGTTGTTGCAGTATCATTTGCAAAACTTGTGGGCTGCGGTTTTTTAGGCAAAATCTATAATTTCGGGAAAAAAGAGCAGATTATGATAGGCATTGGGATGATACCACGTGGCGAATATTCTATAATAATTGCACAGGTTGCACTTACTGTGGGTGTGTTGACACAACAAATTTATACGATAGTTATCTCAGCAGTACTGCTCACAATAATAATAACGCCAATATTGTTCAGGTTTGCTGAGAACGTGAAATAATCAACTTCTTTCGGAATGAATTAGTTGTATATTTAAATATTACCAATGAATTAAGGAAAGTGATTTCACATGGGATTGAGACCAGGAAGATGTTATAGAAAACACCAGCGCCCGAACACCCGTCAAAGCATACGAGTGCCAAAGAAGGGATATGTAAAGGGTGTGCCAAAGCCGAAGATTACTGAATTCGAGCTTGGTACAAAGACAGATTATGATACAACACTTTTTTTAACAGCCAACCGTCCTGTTCAGATACGACATAATGCTCTTGAAGCAGCTAGAGTTGTAACGGTTCAAAACCTGGAAAAGGGCATTGGAAGGGGCAACACCTTTTTCCTAAAGATTCGCGTTTATCCACATCATGTCTTAAGGGAGAATGCCATGGCAACAGGTGCAGGCGCTGATAGATTTCAATCTGGTATGAGACAAAGCTTTGGAAAGCCCATTGGCACTGCGGCACAGGTTGACAAAGGCCAGAAGATAATGGAAATTCGTGTCAACAAGAACAGCATTAATGTAGCAAAAAACGCCATGAAGAAGGCTGCATACAAGTTGCCTACACCATGCAGTATTACTGTGCAGTCAATTGCAACTAAGTTCGACTCTGGTACAAGCACAATAGGCATGAACAAACAATTGAAGGCTGCTGCGTAATTCTTACTAAAGACGGGATTTTAAAAGATATAAGAACGCGTTCACACAAGTTTATTTATGCATCAGACTAGGGTGAACAGGATACTTGGCGCCACCTTCCTTTTAATGGGTGTTTTCTTCTTTGTCGTAGGCCTGCTGATGATACTCATGATGGGATACACTTCAGCGCTTCTGGCGACGTTTAGCGCTGCAGGCACAGGTCCTGGACCGCTAAGCGGAGGAATGGTCCTCGGGTGGCTGTTTGCTTTTGTCACATTTGCTGCTGGCGTGCTGTGCATAGTAAGCGCATTTATATTCTTTTCGAAGAAGAAGTGATAATATGGTGAATTTTGGTGATGCTTTAGGAAGAGCGTGGAAATACTCGACCAACCTTAAGCGCCTTGGCATCTTTACACTGTCGCTAATTATAGCGCTTGCTATAGTTTTATTGCCTCTGCTTTCTGTCTTAAAAAACGTGCCTCCATCTGCAGTCATGCTTACTTCTGTAAGCTTGCTTACTATGATCCAAGTTTTCACATGGCTTGCTGTCGGAATTGCAATTGCAGTTTTGATTTATCTTTACGTTATGCTTATGTTTACACATAACTACTCTAATCAGAAATCACTTGGCAAGAGCGCCAGCTTTGCTAAATCACGTTATCTCAGATTCCTTGGGGTTGTTATAGTAACAGGTGTTATAAGTGGCGTAGTTTCAATGGTGCCGCTCATAGGTATTGTGTTTAGCATTATAGCCGGTCTTGTTTTCTTTTTTGTTCATCAGGAAGTCGCAGTGAGCGATAACGGCATTTCAAAGTCGCTGACCGGATCGTACAAATTATTCAGGAAGAACATACTTGACGTGATGATTACTTTTGTCTTGACAGCTGTTCTTTCTATTGTAATAGTGCTCATATTTGCCATACCTATCTTTATTGTAGGACTTACAAGCGCTATTTCGGCAATGGCCACAGGCAATTTCATGTCTGTACTGATGTCAAATTTACCGCTTTTTGTAGTAACTGGACTTATACTGCTTGTTGGCGTGTCATTGGCAATGTTGTTTAGCAACAGCATAAGGACAGACGTTTACATGCAACTAAAGAAAAAAAGAAAGTAAACTCTTTCTGACCCTAGCTAAGCGCAAGGCTAAAAAAGGCTTCCTTTACATAGGGTTAGCATGAGCGAGGTTCTTGACAGGAAGACGATAAAAGCGCTGGGTGCTGACGCAAGACAGGATATAATGAAACTCCTGACCAAGCGACCGCATACAGCCAGCGAAATAGCAAAGGCAACGGGAAAACACGTGACTACAATCACGGAACACCTTACGGTGCTGGAGCAATCGGACCTTGTCAGAAAGAAGGACAATACAAATAAGTGGGTTTACTATACGCTCACGGACAAGGGCGAACATCTTTTCAAGCCGCAATTCTATTCATGGGTTGTTGTTTTTTCGCTTTCAGTCGTTTTCATATTTGTTGGAATGCTGAGAATGTTCAACACCAATACACTAGCAGTTGCAATGGCGGAAAAGTCAAGTGATACACTATTGGGTGCATCTGTAACTGCTCCTATGGTTGCACCCATAGATTACACAGGGTATTTGCTGATAGTTCTGGGGCTCATAGGAATAGCTTATCTGGTTTACAGGAAGTACAAGAAATAAATGCGAGCGACAGCGAGCCACCTTTTATAATATTTCTTTTGCCTTAAGGATTTTCTTTTTTAAAGAAAAGCCTTAAGCGTAGCCAAAATCTTCTGGCGTTGCCTCGAATTTTTCATTGCGCTTTTCCTTTATCAATTTTGCCAGGAGCCACAGAATCAGGGCAACAGATTTCTTGCCTTTGTTGTTGCATGGCAGAACTACATCAATGAAAGACGTGTCGTTGAAAGTATCAGCAAGCCCGATTATGGGGATGCGCATCTGTATGGATTCTTTTATTGCTTGCTTGTCTGCAGCAGGATCAACGACTATGGTTACTTCAGGCTCGAAGAATTCTTTATAGGACGGGTTTGTTAGCGAGCCAGGCATGAAACGTTTTGTTATGGCCCTGGCATCAACTATCTCGGCAAATTTCTTCGCTGGATCCTGGCCGTTTTCTTTACGTGAAACAATAAGTATTCTTTTCATGGGTGCAAGCAGGTTTGCTGCATGCTCGATTCTCTTGTCCAGCATACCCACGTTAAGGACAGCAAGGCCGTTGGGTCTCACTTTGTATATGAAACGCTTCATGTCTGCTGTTTTCGACGTCATGCCTATGTGAACGCCTGCTGACAGATATTTTTCTCTAGGTAGCAATAGTTTTCCCTTAGCCATATCAATCCCTTTTCTTAAAAGAAAAGGCCTCGATGAACCCCAACTCGAGGAAATCAAAGGTTTCCTGAGTTCCCAGAAAGGTGAACCTTTCTGCGAAAAGAAATGGTGTTCTCCAGACCTTATCTTCAATTATTATTTGATCTCTCCTTGCTTAACGCCTTTTAGGAAGAGCGCGCCTTATGGTTATTGGCAGCACATCTTTTTCAAATTCCCGCCTGGCTATATCTTTAGGGTCGCTGGCGGCGTTCGCTTTTATCAGGAACGGCGCACCCATGGATATTTGCAGAGCCCTGGCAGATATTATTCTCGCCTTTTCAAAACGCGTCAGTCCTTCGTAAAATACCAT
>Ga0209343_10003880_pt1 | contig 18630 bp, 18 predicted proteins | sample RifCSPlowO2_02_FD_184026 | JGI IMG/M metagenome (GOLD analysis project Ga0209343, IMG submission 184026) | Groundwater microbial communities from Rifle, Colorado - Rifle CSP2_plank lowO2_0.2 (SPAdes) (version 2) | ecosystem: Environmental > Aquatic > Deep subsurface > Groundwater | place... | reverse complement strand
GACGGTTCTGAACGTAAAAGGCGGATACAACAGGGTTTAGCGCAGGCAAAAAAATATTCATGGAAGAAAATGGCGGAACAAACGGTGAGAGTATATGAAAAATGTTGTACGAAAAATAAATCCTAAATCCTAAATTCGAAGCTCCAAATAATATCTATACCACTCTGCTTTTAAAATCAGAAATGGTATGCCTCGTAGCTTTTAGTTTCGAGTAAGCTATACAGTGTTTAACTATGCCATCTCGATTTTAAAAGCTCGTTGGGTATACCATGATTATTCTGTAACTAAAAGCGAAGGGGTATAAATTACAAATACGAAACATATTTAGAACAGGAGTTACGCAATTTGAATCTAGAGTTGGTTCTCAAGATCCTGATCCGCCAGCTGGCGGACAGGATGACGACTTCTGCGTAAGTCCTGTAGAATTTAGATATTAGAATTTAGTATTTGGAATGTAACTATCCTATGAACGTTGCCTTGGTCTATGACCGGATCGTCAAATGGGGAGGCGCCGAGCGCGTACTATTAGCCCTGCATGAGTTGTTTCCCGACGCACCGCTCTATACGGCGGTCTATGACCGGGAACATACGCCCTGGGCGTCGGTGTTTGATATACGCACATCATTTCTCCAGAGATTCCCGTTTGTCCGGAGTCATTATGAATGGTTTGCGTGGCTCATGCCGTTCGCATTCGAATCTTTTTCTTTCGACGAATACGACGTCGTTATCTCTGTCACGAGCGCTGAAGCAAAAGGCATCATCACCAAACCGCGTACGCGGCACCTCTGCTACTGCTTAACTCCTACCCGGTATCTCTGGTCCCATTACGAAGATTATTTTCACCATAGATTATTCAGGACAATATCCCGCCCGGCTGTTTCGTCCCTTCGAAAATGGGATTATATTGCGGCTCAACGGCCTGATCATATGATCGCGATTTCTCATGCGGTTCAGCAGCGTATTAAAAAATATTATGGACGTGATTCGGAGGTTATTTATCCACCGGTGGATTTGAAGTTAGAAGTTGGAAATTCGAATGTGGAAAATGAAGTTAGAAAAAAGAAATCAGATAATCGACCTTCAAACATCCAACCGCAACATCAACGTTCTAACCTCGAACTTCCAACTTCTTATTATTTAGTTGTTTCCCGCCTTGTTCCCTATAAAAAAATCGACCTTGCGATTCTCGCGTTCAACAGGTTACAATTGCCGTTAGTTATCATCGGGTCAGGACATGAGCTGGAAAGATTAAAGCGCATGGCCGGTCCGTCGGTAAAATTTCTCTCCGACTTGACTGAAGATCGTTTGAACTGGTATTATCGGCATTGTCGCGCTTTTATTCTGCCGCAGGAGGAAGATTTCGGTATAGCCGCAGTTGAAGCGCAAATGCACGGAAAACCGGTGATTGCGTTTCACGCGGGCGGAAGCCTGGATACCGTGAAAGAGGGAGAAACGGGGATCTTTTTTCATCAGCAGACGGAAAACGCCTTAATTGACGCCTTGCATAGATTTGATAAGATGCAGTTTGTTGAAAGCGCCTGCCGCCGGAACGCAGAAAGGTTCAGCAAGGAGCGCTTTATGGAGGGAATAAGGAAGATTATTTCAAAACAGTAATAGAAATTTGATGTTAGAAATTTGAAAATAGAAAATGAAGTTTGAAAAGAGATGATTTGAGATTTGATTTAATCAAATTATCAATCTTCTCATCTCTCTATCGAACATCAAACTTCTCATTTCATAAAAAATTAGTATCACATGAATATTGTCATTTTTGCCGGCGGGGTAGGGACGAGGCTTTGGCCGCTATCGAGGAAACGATCCCCTAAACAATTCGAAAAAGTCGTCGGCGACAAATCTACGCTGCAATTAGCAGTTGATCGTATCCTGCCGGCATTTCCCGCCAAAAATATCTATATTTCGACGAACAAAGAATATGTGCCGATTGTACGCAGGCAGCTGCCCGATATACCGCCTGAACACATCGTCGGTGAACCGGCGATGCGCGACGTCGGGCCTGCGGTCGGTCTCATGACGGCAATTCTCCACAAGGAGGCGCCCCGGACCCCCATGGCGATATTGTGGAGCGATCATCTCGTCAAGAATGAAGAGCTTTTCCGCCAGGCCCTCAAGACAGCCGAAGATGCGGTAAAAACAGAGCCGTCAAAGATCGTATTCATCGCCCAGAAAGCCCGATTTGCGAGCCAGAATCTCGGGTGGATCGAATGCGGCTCCGTACGGAAAAAGGTTAACCGTATGCCGCTTTATTCTTTCGTAAAACTAAAATACCGTCCTGACGAAAAAACGGCTGAACACTTTTTCGCGAGCGGCCGCCATGCGTGGAATCTGGGATACTTTGTTACAACACCCGCTTTCCTATGGAAAAAATATGAAGAATTCGTTCCCGATTTATACCACAGTTTACATTCGATCCGCGACGCTTGGGGAACAAAGAAGCAGGATGAAGCCATAGGCAGTATTTATCCGGGTCTTGAAAAAATCCATTTTGACAATGCCATCCTCGAATGCCTCAATCCGAGTGAAGCTTATGTGATAAGCGACGATTTCCAGTGGAGCGATATCGGCGCGTGGGAAGCGCTCAAAGACGCCCTCCAAAAAAATCCTTCTGAAAACGTCATTCTGGGGAACGTTCTGGTAAAAGATTCGAAGGACTGTTTAGTCTATAATTATAATAATAAGCAGATTCTGATCACGATCGACCTCGACGGTTTTCTGGTAGTCAATACGGGTGACGTGACACTCGTTTGCCGAAAGGATTCGGTCCCGAAGATAAAAAAAATAGTCGAGAGCATGAGCGGTACGGAAAAAGATTATCTAACCTGAAACATCTTCAATGAGTTATGCAACGAGCACAGGCGAACCGTTATGAAATCATCAAACGGACCATTGATATAGGAGGCAGTTTGATTCTCGGTATTATTTTTCTGCCCATTGCGATTCTTACGGCGATAGCGGTAACCTTCGATAGCGCGGGCCCGATATTCGCGGATACGCCTGAACGGGTCGGTAGGTACGGACGGACATTCCGCATGTTCAAATTCCGGTCCATGATCATCAACGCGCATGCTATTTTGCGCACTGATCCTCTCTATAAAGACTTGTACCAACAGTATAAGAAGGATAGTTTCAAACTGCGCAACGATCCCCGGGTGACGCGCGTGGGACGGTTTATCCGCAGACATTCTCTTGATGAAATCCCCCAATTAATCAACGTTCTGCGGGGTGAAATGAGCCTTGTCGGCCCGCGTGCATATTATCCGGACGAACTTCGCGAGCAACAAAAGAAATACCCGAGCACCAAAGGGCTGGTCTCCGAAGTGCTTTCGATTAAGCCCGGGATCACCGGTATGTGGCAGGTATCCGGCCGCAGCGAGGTAAACTTTGATAAGCGTATAGGCATTGACGCGGTATATGCTCGTAAACGATCCATCTGGTATGATATACTGATTCTCTTACGCACACCGTACGCTATGGTTTCGGGAAGAGGAGCAGTTTGATTTATGATTGCAGATTTAAGATTTATGATTGCAGAAATCTAACACTATAGGAGATCGTAGCGAATGAATAGCATCTATTATCGGATTTCTAACTTTCATCTTTGTTTAGTTAATAATTAACCCGAACTACTCAATGAAAACGATGCTATAACAGTCTGTCATTGCGATCCCGAGCGAAGTCGAGGGAGAAGCAATCCCAAGCTCGAACAGGATTGCTTCGTCATACTCCTGACGTCGTATGTCTCGCAATGACGTGCTAAATAATTTCGTATTTCGAGTTAATTAATAATATATTTGTTTTAAATCTAAAATCATAAATCTGCAATCATAAATCACCATGTCTTTTTCCATTAAAAAAATTTCACTTTCTCCAACCGCAAAGAGCGTACGTACTTCCGGTGCGAAGTCCACGCCGCCGAAACGGCAGCAGTTTGCGGCATTTTCTCACGGACTCCGGGGGCGCTGGATGAAAATTACCGGCATTGTCGTCGGCGTCATAATCCTTTTGGGCATCGCCGCATTTTTTGCCATTGTAGTTCCGGCGCGCGCGACGTACGCCATTGCCCGGGAAACGGCGCAGATCGGACAGGAAGCTGTCGCGGCGGCAAAAGAGCAGGATCTTACCGTAACCAGTGAAAAACTTAATCAGCTGGCGTCGAAGCTTGAAGAACTTGAAGCAAGTTATGGCAAACTTTCCTGGACACGCCCGGTGCCTTTCATCGGCGGATATTACCGTGACGGCGAGCATGGCATGACGGCAGCGGAGGAATTTGTTGCCGCAGGAAAAATCGCCCTTGAATCGGTCACTCCCTACGCCGATTTACTCGGGTTTACCGAAGGAGACTCTGCTTTTGTTGACCAGCCCGCAGATCAGCGTATAGAGACTGCGGTTGCGACATTTGACAAAATTACGCCGAACATAGGTAAAATCGCCGAGCATCTGCGTGTAGCAAAAGAGGCGATTGATCAGATAGAACCCGGGCGTTACCCGTCAAAAGTGGGAGACCGCGCCGTTCGCGCTCCGATCGCCGAAGCTCAAACTACTGCCTCTGAAGCAATCGCATTCTTTCTCAACGCCCAGCCTTTGCTTGAGCAATTGCCGTCTTTAATGGGTGAGCCGGAGCCGAAACGATACCTCGTCCTTTTTCAGAACGATAAAGAACTGCGCGCCACCGGCGGATTTATTACGGCGTATGCGCTCTTCCAGATAGACAAAGGCAAATTAATTGTAGAGAAATCAGAAGATATTTATGTACTCGATGAACAGCAGGTTAAACGCATCGCTGCGCCCGAAGAAATTTTGAAATACCACAAAGGGGTCTTCTACGCCAATCTCCGCGACAGTAATATATCGCCCGATTTTTACGACAGCATGCAGCAATTTGAGGCATTATTGAAAAATGTATCCAATCCGCCCAAGTACGACGGCATTGTTGCGGTAGATACGCACGTGCTCGTTGAGGCGATGCGCGTCCTCGACGGCGAGGTATTTGTACCCGAATACAATACGAATTTTTCCATCCAGCCGGATGAGCGTTGTGACGGCTGCCCGCAGGTAGTCTATGAACTGGAAGAGTTTGCTGACCGTCCGGTGGGTCACGTCCGTGAAGAACGCAAGGATATTCTCGGCCGCCTGCTTTTGAATCTCATGAAAAAAGCGCTCGGCGTATCGCCCGGCCAGTACTGGGGGCCGCTGACCCAGACATTCATCAAGGAGTTGAATGAAAAGCACATTCTCGTTTATATGAAAGAACCTGAGGGGCAGGCTGCGTTTGAAACGCTGAATTTCGCCGGTAGAATTGCCGATTATGACGGTGATTACCTGCATATCAATGACACAAACTTCGCGGGCGCAAAATCCAACATGTTTGTTAAACACTACATCCGGCAGGAAATAGAGGTAGCCAACGACGGAACGGTTACCAAGACGCTCACGATAGATTATAAAAATCCTTCCCCGCCGTCCAACTGTAGTTTGCTCGGCGGCGGCCTCTGTTTAAACGGCCTTCTGCGGAACTGGCTTCGTATCTATGTTCCGAAAGGGAGCAAACTGGTTGAATTTACCGGAGCTGACCAGGAAGGCATTGAATCGACGACGACCGAAGATCTGGAAAAGACCGTATTTGAAGGATTTTTAACGGTTCGTCCCGAAGGATCAAGCCAGGTCATAGTGAAGTACGAACTGCCGTTTAAGATGGATGATTCTTACCGGCTGCTGATACAAAAACAACCCGGCACCGAAGGCCATGAATATACCATGGTAATAAACGGGAAGGAAAAAGAAGTGTTTAATTTAATAACGGACCGGGAAGTGCTCTATAAATTGTAGTCGTTCTACTGATTACGAATAAATACGAATATATTGCTAAATTCTAAATCCTAAATTCTAAGTTCCAAACAAATTACAAATCTCAAATGCTAAATTCTAAACGTTTTGAATTTTGATATTAGAATTTATGATTTATTTGGAACTTCGAATTTTGAATTTAGTATTTTTTCTTCGTATTATTTACAATTATGGATAACTACCGGGTTCGTGGCATTATTATTAAGCGTCGGAATTATAAAGAAGCAGATAAACTGCTGACTATTTTCACGCGCGAGTACGGAAAAATTACGGTGATAGGAAAAGGAGTCCGCCGGATCACGAGCCGCCGCGCGTTTGCCCTCGAATTATTTAATCACGTTGAATTCTTTCTGCACCCGTCAAAAAATTTCGTTGACATCATCATTGAAGCACAGGTAGTAGACACGTTTTCCAAAATAAAGGCTGAACTGAATACGATCGGCAAGGCATATGAGATGTGCGAGCTCGTCGACATTATGACCCGGGAGGATCAGGAAAACGAAGGAGTGTATGAAGTGCTCTTGACGTCGCTGCATAAAATGAATACCAAAGAGCCGGTGCTGGTTGACAAATTTAAGCGGCACTTGCTTGTTGTGTTGGGTTTTTTGGGCGAGGATGAAGATACGCAAGAAGAACTGACCACATATATTGAGAATATTGCCGAACGGACGCTGCGCGCGCCGAGAATTTATGAATAACCGATGATAAATCATATCATGGAGAAAAAACAACTGATGATTATCGGCGGAGGAGTAATACTGGCAATTATAATTGCGGCGGCAGTCGTGTGGGGAGTCGGAAGGAAGAATGCCCCGGAAACGGCAGTTGACGTAACGCCGACTCCTACGACCGCGCTTATAGAAGAAGAGGATGATCAGGTGAGCGTATCGCTGACGAAAAACAAGGCAGGTACTGCGGTGACGTTGTCGGTTGCCGGTCTCGGCGGCCGTTACAGCAGTATTGAGTATGAATTGTCTTACCAGACGGATAAGGGCCCAAAAGGCACGTTATCAGGTTCCAAGCCTATCGACTTGACCGACGGCCAGGACGAATTTGAGCGGGACATCGAACTGGGTACCTGTTCGACCGGCGGCCGATGCACCTATGACACCGGCGTCCATGATTTTAAGGTGACGCTCAAACTTCTGACTCCTGACGGGAAAGCTCGCGTAGTTAAGGAATCATTTGAAGAAGTGTAGCCAAAGTCTTCCCGCCGGCACATTCCGATACCTCACATAAAGAAAATCCCCGTGGTTCTTAACCCCTGTTTTAGTGCATGAAATCCCTTTGTTACGCTACATAACGGTGTTGACATAAGGAATAAATTGGCCTAATATGGATACAAGTGGTGAAAAAGAGAAAGATACTTGGGGTGCGATGCAAGAGAATAAAAACATCGATACAGAAAAGATTAAGCAGGAATTACTCAAGAGATGGTCGAACCTGGCCGGTTCAACTATACGATGAGGATTTTAGTAATAAAATAGTTGACTTTATGTTCGTCGGAGAATATCAAAGTGCATTGGGGATCCCTAAAAACAGAGTGTCCCTGCCGACCAAAATTTATTCACTGCTGACGAACCGACAGGTGGTATTAAGCAAAGGATTTGACCGGTGCATTGTCGGATACGAAGTAAAAGCATGGGAACAATCGGTCGAATCGTACCTTCACATGCCGACAAAAGATGCGGAAGCGCGAAGATTACGACGGTTTATTTTTGCAAACGCCACGATTGTGCCGTTTGATAAACAAGGACGAGCCGTGATTCCGCCGTTTCTCGCAGAATACGGAGGTCTGTCAAAAGAAATAGTGATCGTCGGACTCGGCGATCATTTTGAAATGTGGGATAAATCCCGGTGGGAACAAGAGTCAAAACAATTGAATAAGGGAATATGAACAAACACCTGCCGATTCTCGTTGAGGAGATACTGTCCGGATTGGATGTCAGGAAAGGGAAACGCTATATAGATGCGACGTACGGATTCGGAGGACATGCGCGGGCAATCGCCGGGCGGGGCGGGAAAGTGCTCGGGATTGAACGGGATGCAGAAACAGTTACTCTAGCCCGAGAAGCCCTGGCAGCACAACGCACCTTACCAGAACAGATACACATCGTCCACGCCAGCTACGTGCAAATCAAGGAAATTGCGGCTGCACACGGATTTATCCCTGCAGACGGCGTGCTCTTCGATTTAGGTTTTTCGAGCTGGCAACTGAATGAAAGCGGACGGGGATTCAGCTTCTCGCAGGATGAGGAGCTCGATATGCGCTTTGACCAGGATCCGGCTTCGGTAACGGCGATGGAGCTGTTGAACCGAAGTTCTGAATCGGCATTGGCCGATGTGTTCACCAGGTTTGCCGAGGACGAGAATGCAGGAGAACTCGCAGGCGCCATCGTTCGCGCCAGGCCGTTCAGCAGAACCACGGATTTAGTAAGAATAGTTTCACCGTTCCTGGCGCCGCGGGAACGACGAAACCGGCTGGCAAGAATTTTTCAGGCAGTCCGGATGGCCGTTAACAAAGAGCTTGCCGGCATTCAAAAAGCCTTGCCCTATGCGATAGAGATTATCCGGCCGGGCGGACGGATAGCCGTAATCAGCTTCCATTCGCTTGAAGACCGGATCGTAAAGCAAACATTTAATCGGGCAAGCGTGTCTCTGATAACAAAAAAACCTATCATCGCGTCCTGGCGCGAGAGGAAAGCAAATCCCCGGTCGCGAAGCGCAAAATTGCGGATTGCACAAAAAAATACATCATAAGGACAATTATGAAAAAAAGAACATTGCTCTCGGTACTAATCAGCTGTACAATAGTATTAAGTTTGGTGCAGATTGTCGTATCGCATTCTCTTTCAATAGTCGGCGTTCATCTGACGCGTATCGATGGTGAGATGGAAGGACTGCGTGCTTCCAACGAGTTTCTGAAGCACCAGATCGCGTCAGCTTCTGCCATAACGGCGATAGCTGAACAGGCGCAGAGTAATGGGTTTAGCTCCGCCGAATACCGTTATTTTGAATTACCGCCTGTCGCAATGAGAAGCGACAACTAAATGTATCGCCTCCGGTTTATCTTCGTCATGGTGCTGCTCGCTTTCACCGTTATATGGGTGCGGCTTTTTTATTGGCAGGTACTATCACATGCATCGCTTCAGGAACTCGCTGATGCCCAGCATTTCTATCGGCTGGAAATACCTGCTGCGCGCGGCGATATTCTCGCGGCGGATGGCACTCCTCTTGCCAGCAACCAGACCGCATACCTCGTTTTTGCGGAAAAGATTAATATTCCCGAGCCGGAACAAATCATTCCGACACTGGCGAAAGTTCTAAATGAGGAGGAAGCTTCCATTTCATCCCGGTTTGCAGAGAATGACCGTTGGGTGCCGCTCAAGCATCACGTGGAAGAGGAGGTTGCGCAGGAATTGAGGAATCTGGAACTTGCGGGAATCGGCTTTGAGCGGGAGGACAAGAGATATTATCCGGAAGCTTCCATGGCAGCACATCTTCTGGGATTTGTCGGTAAAAATGAACAGGGAGAAAATCAGGGGTACTTCGGGCTTGAAGGAATGTACGACAAAGATCTTCAGGGGAAAAACGGATTTCTTCGTCAGGAGCGCGACGCGGCGGGGAACCCTATCATAATCGGAAAAACCGAACGAATCGAGCCGAAGAACGGAAGAGCGCTCGTTCTCCATCTGGATAAAACCGTGCAGTTTATCGTGGAAGAAGAGCTGAAAAAAGGCATGGAGCGGTTCGGGGCAAAAGCGGGCACCGTGGTTATTATGGATCCCCGAACCGGCGGCATCACTGCTTCCGCATCGTATCCGTCATACGATCCGTCTATTTACTGGAAATTTCCCGAGGAATTCAGGAGAAATCCGGCAGTCGCCGATACATTCGAGCCCGGCTCGACTTTTAAGCCATTGATCATGGCGGCGGCGATTGACGAGCGAATCGTTACTCCCGAGGACACCATCGACGAAAGCGGGCCGATCAAGATAAATGAATACAGTATCCGGTCGTGGAACAATGAATACCACGGTACGCTGACGATGACCGGCGTGCTCGAGTATTCATCCAATGTCGGTATGGTGCAGGTTGCGCAAAAAATGGGGTCATCACGCATCATTTCGTTCTTAAAAAATGCGGGCTTCGGGAAGAAGACGGGAATTGATTTGCAGGAAGAAACGGAAGTATTCTTGCGCGCCGATGATGAATGGCGCGATATCGATGTCGCTACCGTGTCATTCGGGCAGGGAATCGCGCTGACGCCAATACAGATGGTGCGGGCGATCGGGGCAATTGCTAACGGCGGCAAACTCGTCAAGCCGCAGATCGTCAAGAAAATCGTCGCCGAAGACGGCGAGGTAATTGAAATGAAGCCTGCCGTTGAAGGACAACTCTACAAGCCGGCGACTGCATGGACCATTACAAACATGATGGTCGCTGCGGTCAACCAGGGCGTCTTAAAACGGTTGGTGCCTGAAGGCTACCGTATTGCCGGGAAGACCGGGACCGCTCAAGTTCCCGTCGAAGGGCACTATGATGCGGATAAAACGATCGCGTCATTTGTGGGCTTTGCGCCGGCCGATGATCCGAAATTCGTCATGCTCGTTACCCTTCGGGAGCCGGAGACCTCGCCGTGGGGATCGACGACTGCCGCGCCGATCTTTTTCTCCATCGCCGAAGAACTTCTGACCTACTACGGCATCTCACCGCAGTAAAGGAAATAAAATTGATAAAATACGTATATCTGTTATTCCACATTGACATCATGTCATCCTGAATACGTTCGCTGCCGCTCAGTACTTAAGCTTGATTCAGGATCTTATTCACTACAGAGTTAACGCTACTTTTATCATACCGCTGTTTTTAGTCATTAGTACGCTATAATATATTCATGAAAACCACAATTTATCTGATTCGGCACGGGACGACTGATTGGAATGAAGCAGGAAGGTATCAGGGATCAAGCGATATTCCACTAAATCAGAAAGGCTTAGAAGAATCTAAAAAAACGGGAGAATCGCTTTCTAAAATTCCGTTTAATGCCATCTATTCATCACCTCTTATTCGTGCCCGAAAAACCGCAGAGGAAATAGCACGTCATCATTCGTTACCCATTGTATTTGTGGAGGAGTTGAAGGAGCGATCATATGGATTAATGGAGGGGTTAAGCTTTAAAGAGATAGAACATCATCCACACTTTAAAAAAAATACCGGAAAAAACTGGTACCTTCTCGGATCTCCTGACGGTGAGTCATTCAAAGACGCCTCACGGCGTGTGGACAGAGCGTTTTCAAACATAGTTTACAAACATCCCAGAGAATCAATTGCAATCGTTGCTCACGGAGGAGTTATTAAGTCCGTAGGATTTAATATAGGGTATTTTAATTTGAAGAATATTTCAAAAGTATTAATTCCGAATGCTCACCCAATTATTATTGAATATTCTCATATAGAAAAAGGATATACTGTTGTTGATTTTTCTTTCACGATTAAATAACTGTGTTACGAACCTTCAAAAACTTTGCACATCTCTTAAATGCCGTTCTCGCGAATGTCTACTTTGGTTTTCCTGGCAGGAAAATAACCGTCATCGGCGTGACCGGCACCGACGGCAAGACGACGACAGTCCATCTGATTTACCACCTTCTCAAGCAGGCAGATAAAAAAGTCTCTATGATTTCAACAGTGCAAATCCGTGTTGGCAATACGCAACATGCGCGAGGTCTGCACGCGACTACGCCGTCCCCCTGGATATTGCAAAAAATGTTACGTCAGTCAGTAAACCAAGGCGACGAATATTTTGTTCTCGAGGTTACCTCTCATGGGCTGGACCAGCACCGCGTATGGGGCATTCCGTTTACGGTCGGCGTGCTGACAAATGTGACGCATGAGCATCTTGATTACCACCAAACCATGGAACAGTATGTGCGCTCTAAATTGAAGCTATTGCAGCAATCTCGCATAGCTATTTTCCCCCATCAATTTCAAATTTCTCATTTCAAATTTCTAAACAAATTGTCAATTACTAATAACCAGCTACGAAAACAAATTACTTTTGGATTAAAGAAGGGCAATGTTACGTTGCAGAATTTCCCTTTTTCAACATCGTTGGCAGGTGATTATAATAAACTAAACTGTCTTGCTGCAATTAGTGTTGCACAAGCTTTAAAAATCTCTCATGTTACCATTCGTTCGGCTTTACCGTCGTTTACCGGCGTTCGCGGGAGAATGGAAGAAGTGAATACCGGAAAAGGGTTTCGCGTCATTATCGACTATGCGCATACTCCCTATGCGTTTGAAAACGTTTTAAAGACGCTCAAACCAACCGTTAAGGGACGTTTGATTCACGTCTTCGGCGCCTGCGGCGGCAGGGACCGGAGCAAACGGCCCCTCATGGGAGAAATTGCCGCGCGGTACGACGACGTGATTATACTTACCGAAGAAGACTACGGCACCGAAAACGTTACGGATATCATCCGCCAATTAGAGGACGGCATCAATCATCAATCATCAACTATCAATCATCAGTTGCTCTTGATTATTCCCGATCGGAGCGAGGCGATCGGAAAAGCGGTAACTTTAGCTAAGAATGGAGACTTGATACTCCTTACCGGTATCGGCCACCAGCGATTCATGACGCGGGGACGTGAGGAAGTACCGTGGGATGAGAAAAAAGAGGTGGAGAGGTCAATAAAGCAAATGAATGAACAATGAACAACAAGCCATACATATGGTCAAAACGAGTAAGTTATCCGAGTAGAAAATAAAATAATTTAAATCATTTAACAATTAAGCATGAACCGATTATTACAATCATCTCTCTTGTCACAATTTCTGAACATCGAGCACGGCTTTAGCACTAAAAGCACTCCTCTTCAGGAGTTACAAGGCATCAACATCGTATTTCCGACACAGAAACACGGGACAGCAGTGATATTTATTGATTTAGCCAATAGAAATCGAGAATTCATCGCTGATGGATTACTTACCGGTACACCCGGCATTGCCGTTGGAGTTCGTACTGCCGATTGCGTGCCGATACTGTTGTATGAGCCGTCAGCACAGATTGTCGGCGCGGTGCATGCGGGATGGAAGGGAACGCGTGGCCGGATTATCGAACATGCCGTACGGTATATTATTGATCATGGGGGAAGAGCAGAACGCTTGATCGCTGCATTCGGACCATCGATTGGTATGTGTTGCTATTCCGTTCCCGAGGATCGGGCTAACCAATTCATCTCGGTATTTGGTGAAGATCCGCAGATGGTTGCCGGGATTGAAGGGGAGCCTCATCTGAATTTGGCTTACGGTAACTTTAAGCAACTTACTAATAAAGGAGTTTTACGAGAGCATATTGATTATCGTTTTTATTGCACATCATGCGATCATGAGCGATTCGTATCTTTTCGAAGAGACGGCAATACGGATAAGAAAAACGAAATAGTAAGTTTTATATCATTATCAAAAGAGCAATAAACAATGAACAAATTATCAAACAAGACTGTGGCGATGCCTTCGACATTCGATGTCGATTTACGCAAAATCAGGACCATTCACTTTGTCGGCGTCAAGGGCGTTGGTATGGCGGCATTAGCAGTAATGGCGAAGGAAATGGGCAAGCGCGTGAGCGGATCAGATATTGACGAAGAATTTCAAACAGATCGAATACTCGCAAAATATCAGATCCCTGTTACTTCAAGATTTAAGCTTGAAGTCTTTGATACTATGAGGCCGTTGCCTGATTTAGTTGTCTACACCGGTGCGCACGGCGGGATTACCAATCCGGAATGCGTTGCCGCGAAAAAGCATCATATTCGAGTAATGAACCATGCACAGGCGCTCGCATTATTTTCTTCCGGAAAAAAGACGATTGCCGTCGCCGGTACTCATGGAAAAACCACGATCGCGAGCATGATCGCGCATATGCTGATGCATAACAGAAAAGATCCGTCCTTTGCCGTAGGTACACCGGAAATTATGAGTCTCGGGACGTCAGGACATTATGGAAAAGGAGATTATTTTGTCGCAGAAGCAGATGAATACGTTGCAGATCCTACAGGTGATAAGTCGCCACGCTTTCTATACCTTTCGCCCCGTATCGCGATCATCAATACCATTGACTATGATCATCCGGACGTGTTTCAATCACTGGAGGAAATTCAGGATGCGTTTATTATGTTTGCCAACCGTGTTTCGTCTACGGGATACGTGCTGTTAAACGCAGACGATGAGCATGTTCGTGCAATTAGCAACAGAATTGCAAGTAAAAAAATTACCTACGGATTTGCGAAAGAAGCTGATTGTCGAATTATGCACTCTTCCATAATAAACGGCACAAACAAAGTTCTCTTATCATATCGTTCAAAAAAATATGCATATGATTTACCGATCTATGGAAAACACAATGTTCAGAACGCTGCCGCAGTTATCCTGTGCGGGTTTCTTACCGGACTGGACTGGAATCGTATCCGAGACAGTTTACAGACGTTTATCGGTACAAAACGACGGTTTGAACCTATCGGCTTACATAACAATATCCTGTTTTTTGATGATTATGCACACCATCCGCGCGAAATCATCGCAACCCTTGAAGCTGCACGCACACGGTTTCCTGCTCGCAGGATTATCGTTATATTCCAGCCGCACACATATTCCCGTACGATCGCGCTGCGAGACGAGTTTTCGTCATGCTTTTCTGGAGCCGACATCGTATTTATTGCACCGATTTTCGCTTCAGTCCGAGAAAAACAGGACAACCGGATTGACCATGAGCGCCTTGCAAAAGATATTGCTAAATACCACAAGAATGTTTATGCGGTTTCTTCTCCAACCGAGTTTGTAACAAAATACCTGCGTCTCCTGCGGCCAAATGATATACTTATCACCATGGGTGCCGGAGACATCTATACGTGGCAAGGGGAAATTGATGAACTGAACAATACAAAGCGAAATTAGATGTTAGAAATTTGAAGCTGGAAATTGAAACCTGAATCATTTATCATCGATGTGATCGTAGTCGAATATTTAAACTTCAATTTATCAATATATCGAGTTTCAGTTTCGATTTTCTAACTTCAAACTTCTAATCTCTACCATTATGACTATCCAAAAAAACATACCCCTTTCCCAATATACCAACTGGCGAATCGGTGGGAGTGCCGATTACTTTGCCGTAGCAGAGACGCGGGATGAGTTAATTTCAGCCGTCAGCTATGCGCAGAAAAATTCGCTGCCCGTTTTTGTATTAGGCGGCGGCACGAATGTCCTGGTGTCGGATAGCGGGTTCCGCGGCCTCGTCATTAAAAACAAAATGAACACGATTACCATGACCGCCCTGAAGGGAAGCGTTGCGGGACTAGACGAAAAGCCTGAACGGCAGGCGTTCGTCCGCGCCGACGCCGGGGTTCTCACCAACCGTTTGGTGCGATATACCTGCGATCAGGCGATGTCCGGACTCGAAAACTTTTTAGGCCAGCCCGGAACGGTGGGCGGCGCCATGTACATAAATGCGCACAACATGAATCAAAACGACTTTTTCGGCGACCACGTCGCCGAGGCAGAGCTCCTGACACTGGAGGGGGAGTTGAAAACCGTACCGCAGTCATATTTTCAATTCGGCTATGATGAAAGCACGATCCAGCACAGCAAGGATGTCGTCGTGTCCGTCGTCGTAAAGTTGGACCAGCGGGCGGATGAAAAAGACGCTATATGGGCAAAAGCCGAAGCGGCGATGAAATACCGTCATGAGACGCAGCCGAAAGGATACCCCACGGCAGGCTGCACATTCCGGAATATCTCTCCGGAAGACGCGCGCCGGATCGAAACGCCGAATAAAACACGCTCGGCGGGCTATCTCGTTGACCAGTGCGGATTAAAAGGCCATCAGATCGGGAACGCGAAGTTTTCTGACGAACACGCAAATTTTATCCTCAACCTCGGCGGCGCAACGGCAGCTGATATTAAGAGATTAATAGACACGGCAAAAGAAAAAGTGAAAGAAAAATTCGGCGTTGATCTGCACGAAGAAGTGGTACTCGTTGGGTTTTGAAATTCCCTACGAATTACGAAAAGATACGAATATACGAATCAGATACATTTATGATTTCAGATATATGATTGATAATTTAAATCTACAATCTATAGTGAATGCATTCGTATATTCGTAATGATTAGTAGTTCGTAGGGCTATGTCTAGTTATATTATACAAGGTGGTAAAAAACTTTCGGGTAGTATCCATGTGGCCGGTAATAAGAATGCCGTGCTACCAATCATGGCGTCAACTTTATTGGTGGATGGGGAAACTACTTTGACCAACGTTCCCGATATAAGCGATGTTGCGGTCATGCTGGAGATTCTTGAACATCTAGGTGCGCGCGTCAACCGTTCGGAGCGGCATACGGTTACCATCGATACAGGCAAGGTAACGGGATTCAGCATTCCGTTAGAGCTTGCGGAAAAACTGCGCGCGTCAGTACTTTTCCTCGGCCCGCTCTATGCGCGCTTCGGCCGCGTGGAATTGCCGCATCCCGGCGGCGACGTGATCGGGAAACGGAGTATAGATACGCACTTGACTGCAATGAAGGCGCTCGGCGCGTCCTGTAAAATCTCCGATGACACCTATATATTAAGCCGCGAAGAAAGCCCGTCGTCAGTAAGCATTTTTTTAGATGAACCGTCAGTTACCGGAACGGAGAATCTCATTATGGCGAGTATAGGTGAAGGAAAGACGGTAACTATCCATAACGCGGCAACAGAGCCGCACGTCTTTGACCTGTGTACGTTTCTGCAAAAAGCAGGCGCGTCCGTTGAGGGCGCGGGTGGGCATTCTATTACCGTCCGGGGGAAAATACCGCTGCAAGCCGTTAACCACACCGTCATTCCCGACTATATAGAAATGGGGACATTTGCAGTCATGGCTGCCGCAACTGCAGGGAATATTGAAATTACCGGGGGAAATCCCGATGATCTGACTGCACCGTTACGGGTATTATCAGCGATGGGAGTGGACCTGCAGGCTAAGGACCATTCGTTGCAGGTGAAGCGGTCTGGCTTGTTTTCTCCGGAGAAGCGCGTCCAGGCGATGCCGCATCCCGGATTTCCGACCGACTTGATGAGCCCTTTTATAGTTCTCGCTACGCAAGCGCGCGGTGAAACGCTCTTTCACGATCCGCTCTATGAATCGCGTATGTTTTTCGTCGACAAGCTCATCAGAATGGGCGCGCAAATCACCATATGCGACCCGCACCGGGTACTGGTAAACGGTCCTACTGTTTTGACCGGAAGACACCTCGCCTCACCCGATATCCGCGCGGGCATGGCGCTGGTACTTGCAGCCATGATTGGCGAAGGTGAAAGTACCATAGACAATGCAGAAATGATAGAACGCGGCTATGAAAGGATTGATGAGCGCCTCCGGCAATTAGGAGCTGAAATTACGCGATCTGAATAATTCTAATTGCATCCGAATTATCCGAATACTCTGTTGATGAACTTCGGATCATTCGGATGGTATTCGTAGATTCGTATCGCATTCCTGCGGCAGCTATCATTCTTGCCGCAGGAAAAGGCACCCGGATGAATTCGCAAAAGCATAACAAGGTAATGCTTCCTGTCGGCGGCAAGCCGATGATCGAGCGCAGCGTTGAAATTATCGAACAGGCAGGTTTTTCCCCCATCATTCTGGTCGTCGGGTTTGGCAAAGAGGAAATTCAGGATTTATTGAAAAATCGTGTTCTTTACGCAGTGCAGGACGACCAATTAGGAACCGCCCATGCGGCACAACAAGCTATGAAACTCGTGCCTGACCATATACACAATGTATTGATTGTATATGGCGACGATTCATATAATTATCCTGTAGATCTTTTAAAACAGCTCGATGCCCGTCATGCAAAAACAAACCCCGCGGTGACCATGTTAACCATAACAGTTGATAATCCGTTTGGTCTGGGGCGTATTATTCGTGATTCTCATGGTACAATAGTGCGAATTCAGGAGGAAAAAGATGCAACGGATGAAGAACGGAAGATAACCGAGATTAATCCGACCTGCTGGATATTCCAGAAATCATTTTTGATGCGGTACCTGCCGAAGGTTGTTAAGAGTCCCGTTACCGGAGAATATTACTTAGTTGATCTTGTACGGCTTGGCGCAAATGCGGGAGAGCGGATTGAATCAGTATACGGAGGAAATTTACCGTGGCGCGGCGTGAACCGGCCGGAGGAATTGGAAGAAGCGGAGAAGATGATACAAAGGGACTTGAATCCATCACCATGAATACTTTACTAGACTCTCTGTTTATGGATATAACTATCTTAGCAGTATTTATCACTCCGGTACTGCTAATAGTTCTTGGAATAATTATATTTATTAAAACTAATCATAAGAAAAATAAGATAGCATCTAGTATAGGAGCTTTATTTATAATATTTCCTTCCTTGTTCTTGCTTTATCTCTTGATCAATATGTTCAATTTTTTTTCCGGTCCGCCACCAACATTTCATCAGAAGTGAACAGTAATAAATTTATGGATAAGAATTTCTTTTCACCAAACGACTATTTTGATTTAACTGATTTTCCGTTTAAGGAACTATTCGACGGGATTGAAAATGTATGGGAGGTCATTCCCCGGATAGAGACGTACGCCCATGGCAAATTATTACAGGGAAAGAATTGCTTTATTCATGCGAACACCAATATCCGCGAAGGCGTCATCCTCGGCGACAACGTGCACGTCGGATTTGCCGTTGAACTTAAACATT
>Ga0209343_10003879_pt1 | contig 18632 bp, 16 predicted proteins | sample RifCSPlowO2_02_FD_184026 | JGI IMG/M metagenome (GOLD analysis project Ga0209343, IMG submission 184026) | Groundwater microbial communities from Rifle, Colorado - Rifle CSP2_plank lowO2_0.2 (SPAdes) (version 2) | ecosystem: Environmental > Aquatic > Deep subsurface > Groundwater | place... | reverse complement strand
TCAATCCAGCGCAGGTCTTCGTTGAATTCGATGCAGTCAAACATGCGCACGCCCTGGTCCCGCAGCACCAGATTGGCCAGATGCAGGTCGCCATGGCATTCACGCACCCACCCGGCCTGCTTGCGCGCCTCCATCCGCGGGGCGAGTTGCAGAAACTGCGCCTCGGTCCAGGCCTGCAATGCGGCCAAACGGCTGTGCACCGCCGCCTGGGGCAGCAGTTGGCGCAGGTCGTGGAAGTTGTCCCGCGCCGGGGTGATGATGGCGCTGGCCGAGCCGAAGCGCGACGCCTGCGGCGCCACCGCCGTCGCCGCGTGGAACGCCACCAGGGTGTCGGCCAGGTCCGACAGGTGCTGCGGCTGCAACTGTCCCCGGGCGCAGACCCGGTCCAGGCGCATCGCACCGTCAAAGCGCCGCATCTGGACGGCGTATTCGATGGGCGGCCCTTCGCCGCTCCAGCGCGGGTCTTGCGCGCTGTGGAAAATGCCGACCACACCCAGGTAGAGCTCGGGCGAAAAACGGCGGTTCAGCCGCAGTTCGTCTTGGCAGCAGGCGTGGCGCAAGGCCAAGGTGCTGAAATCCAGGAACGGCAGCCTCAGCGGTTTTTTGATCTTGTAGGCAAACTCCCCCGCCAGCAGCACCCAGGAGATGTGGGTCTGCACCAGCTCCACCTGCGCCACCGCATGGGGATAACGCTGCGGCTCCAGCAAGGCCTGAATCAAAAGAGGCAGCGTTTCATCCATGGCTTGCAGCATGGCATGCACCGCCGCGCCGGTGCGTGACCTAGGACAAATTCAGTCTCTTTGGTGCGGTTAGGCGGGTGGACCGGCCATGGTGCGGTACACCTTGGGCGTGACCCCGAACTGCTGCTTGAAGCTGCGAATGAAGTAGCTGGCGCTGGCAAAGCCGGAGCACCATGCAATTTCTTTGACGGCCGAGTCGTTCTCGGCCAGCAGGCGCGCGGCGCGCGCCAGGCGCTGGCGCAGGATGACCTGCCACAAATGCTCGCCCGTGCTGCTGCTGTACAGGTGCGACAGGTAGTCCGCCGTGCAGCCCAGGTCTTGGGCCAGGCTGACCACGGTCAGGTCCACCTCGCCCAGGCGGTTTTGCACCAGCACGCGTAAGCGGGCCAGCAGCGTCGGTTCATTGGAGCGTGTGTTTTCCGGGGCGTCCAGCAGCCGCGCCACCGCCGTCAGCGCGGTCAGCACCAAGGCGCGCTGCTGCAGCGCCCACAAACCATGGACGTCGTGGTCCGGCGGACGGGCCGCATCGGCCAGCCAGTGCTCAATGCGCAGGGCGTCCACATGCTGGCACACCTCCAGGTACAGATTGCCGGCGCGCGCCGGTTTGGCCTCGTTCGCCAGGTGGCAGGACATGGATTGGCGGTCGGCATAGACCACCAGGTTGGAAAACGCCTGCGCACCGTCGCCGCCCACCCGCTCGTCGTGCAGCAGTTTCGGTGGCATCACCAGCGCCTCGCCCGCACGCAGGGTGACCTGGCCCTGGGGGAAGCGAAATTCGGTGTAACCCTGCAGCTGCAAAAACAGCTCGGCCCCCAGGTGCAAGTGGCCCGCCCCCCGGGTGGACCAGCCCGGCTGGGCGGGGGGCGAGACCAGGCGCAGGCTGCCGTCGGCCGCCCGGCGGATGAAGTCAGCCAGCCCCAAGCGCATGCGCTGGGCGTGCAGGGGCGCCGAGGGCGCGTCGGGCGAGATGGCCGCCACACAGCACGCCGGGTCCAGGGTGCGATCCAGGAATTTTGCTACTTTTGACATTTCTCTGGTACGGGTTGCGATTGCCAGTATGGGCGCAAAAACTTACGCTATGCGAATGATACCCATCCAAATCCTGATGCTTTCAGCACAAAAAAACAAATGCTATGCAACAAAAGATAAACCTGATTTTTGGGACAGCGTGATTCCACAAAAAATCCACGACAGACCACGCCAGATCCGCCACGCCACCTGGGCCACCCGCACGCTGTTTGCCGCGCTGGGGGTGGTCAGTGCGGCCTGGGGCGTGCATATTCCCTCGGTCAAAGCGCACTACGGCCTGGGCGAAGCCGCCCTGTCGCTGGTGCTGGTGGCGGCGGCCAGCGGCGCGGTGTTGGCCTTGTTTTTTGCCGGCCGGGTGATAGGCCGCCTGGGCGCACGCAATGCGGCCGCGCTGTGTGCGCTGGTAATGGCTTTCTCTTTGGGCATGGCCCTGCACTGGCCCAGTTTTGGCCTGTTGCTGCTGTCCATGGTGGCGTTCGGCTCCTCGCTCAGCGTGTACGACGTGGCCATCAATACGGAAGGCACGGCCTTGGAGATCGCGGGCCAGCGCGCCATCATGGGCGGTCTGCATGGCATGTTCAGCGTGGGCGGCATGGCCGGGGCGGCCCTGGCCTCGGGCCTGCTGCGCGCGCAGGTGAGCGCCGCCTGGCAGTTGGCCGGTGTGGGCCTGTGCGTGGGCCTGTGGGTGCTGGTGGTTTCGCGCTGGATGTTACCCACCGCGCCGCAGGTTCAGGCCAGCAGCCAACAACCCGCGCACTTTGCCTGGCCGCGCGGCGTGCTGCTGGTGATTGGCCTGCTGATTTTTGCCGGCATGAGCGCCGAGGGCGCGATGTACGACTGGTGTGTGCTCTACCTGCAGCAGGAACTGCACATGCCGCAGGACCAGGCCGCCCTGGGTTATGCCGCGTTTTCCGGCGCCATGGCCGCCATGCGTTTTGCCGCCGACGGGCTGCGGGCCCGCTGGCCAGAACAGTTGCTGCTGCGTGCCAGTGGCGCCACCGCGGCTACCGCCATGGCCCTGGTACTGCTCAGCGGTAGCCCGTGGGGCTCTGTCGCCGGGTACGCCTTGGTCGGCGCCGGCCTGGCCATGGTGGTGCCGATTTTGTATGGCGCTGCCAGCCGGGTACCGGGCACCACGCCGGCGGCCGCCATTGCCGCCGTGTCCTCCATCGGTTACTGCGGCTTCATGGTGGGGCCGCCGCTGATTGGGGCCATTGCGCAACACCTGTCCCTCACCGCCGCACTGGGGGTGGTGGTGCTCGCCGCTGGCACCTTGGCTTCGTTCGCCCACCGGGTGCCAGACAAAATACCCCAGGGCGCAAGGCGCCAGCCGCTGGCACCGGCGTGATGGCGTTGCGGTGGTCCGAAAACACCGTGCATTCAATTTTAAAATGTAAAGTTAGTTTGACATTTTAAGTTGGGCTTGCTACAGTATGTTAAGTCTCCTTAACATCACAGAAAGCCCCCATGACCGACAACACCCCTGCTCCGGCAATACACCCCCTCTATGTTCTTCAGGTCCTGGCCGCTCTGCTGGCGGTAGGCCTTGGAATACTGGCCGCTTTCTGGCTTGCGCACGCTGGCGCATCCTGGGCGCAGCAGCAAGCGGCCATTGCGGTATTGGTGGCACTCGCCCTAGCGCTGGTGCCTGGCCTGCGTTGGGTCTACTTGCGCCGCGACGAACTGCAGCGCCTGCACCACCAGCAAGCATGCGTCACCAGCATGGCCATCCTGGCCTCGGCGTGCGCTGTGCTCGGAATTTTGCAAGCCAACCAACTGCTGCCCTTGTTCAACCAATTTTGGACCTTCGGATTGCTCATCGCCGTCTGGGGCGTGCAACTCATGTTGGCGGATCGCCGCTATCTCTAGCCCCAAAAGCCGCCGTCCACCTCCTCCACGTATGACTCCCACCAACACCATTTTGGTCACCGGCGCCGCAGGCTATTTGGCCTCCTGGATCGTTGCCCAGTTGTTACAGGCCGGCCACCAGGTGCATGGTGCCGTGCGCAGCCTGTCGGACCGCACCAAAATCCAGCACTTGCTGGACCTGATCGACCTGCACCCAGGCCAGTTGACCCTGTTCGAGGCCGACTTGCTCCAACCAGGCAGTTTTGATACCGCCATGCAAGGCTGCACCGAAGTCATCCACACGGCCTCGCCCTACTTTTTGGGCAAGCCCAAGGACCCCATGCGAGAGTTGGTGCAGCCCGCACTGGAGGGCACACGCAACGTGCTCGGCAGCGTCAACCGCAGCACCAGCGTGAAACGCGTCGTGCTGACCAGCAGTGTGGCGGCCTTGTACGACAACGCCTGCGACGTGGGTGCCGCGGTGCAACACCAGGTGCAAGAAAACGACGTCAACCCCAACCGCGATATCCACCGCAACACCTATGCCTATTCAAAAACCGTCGCCGAACAGGCGGCCTGGGACCTGCAGCGCCAGCAGCAGCGTTGGGATTTGGTCACCATCCACCCGGGCGCCATTTTTGGCCCGTCCTTGTCCAAGCGCGTGGATGCCAGCAGCGTGGCGATGATGGTCCAGTTTCTCAACGGATCGTTTCGCACCGGTGTGCCTGCCCTGTGGCTGGGGGTGGTGGATGTGCGCGACGTGGCACATGCCCATGTACAGGCGGCGCTGCTGCCTGCGGCCCGTCAGCGTTATATCGTGGTGGCGAAGGACTTGCGTCTGTTGGAAATCGCACAGCACATGCACCTGGGCGGTTTGGGCATTGCCAACAAGCTTCCGCGTAGCGAGGCTCCCAAATGGCTGATGTGGCTGCTCGGCCCGCTGCTCGGCTTACCGCGCAGCTATGTGGCACGCAATGTCGGCCACCCTGTGTACTTCAACAACCACCGCAGCCAGTCGGAGCTAGGGCTGCAATACCGCGCCGTATCCGACACCTTGAATGCACACATCCGACAAATTCTGGACGACCAACTGCTGGTGCGCGTGCCATGAACAACCAACTCAAAGCGCTGAGAAACGCGCGCGGCCTGACGCAACAAGAACTTGCGGATGCTTTGTCGGTAAGCCGCCAAACGGTGATCTCGATAGAAAGCGGCAAATACGACCCCAGCCTGCCGTTGGCGTTCAAAATTGCGCAATTTCTGGCGCTCAAGATTGAGGACATTTTTCAACCCTGAGCGCCCTCTCAGCGCACCGACGCCGCATTGGGAAAAAACAGCGGTTCCCCGCCAATTTTGTAGCTGGCGATCACCGCCTGCCCCGGGGCCGACACCACCCAATCGACAAACTTCTGCGCCTCAAGGGCCTTGACGTGGGGATGTTTGGCCGGGTTGACCACCAGCACACCATATTGGTTGAAGAGGCGCTTGTCGCCTTCCACCAGCACCGCCAGATCGCCCCGGTTTTTGAAGCTGAGCCAGGTGCCCCGGTCGGCCAGCACGTAGGCTCCCGTGCTGGAGGCGATGTTGAGCGCCGGGCCCATGCCGCAGCCGCACGCCCGGTAGCCGCTGCCTTTGGCGTCGGGCGCCGGGGTGAGCTTCCAATAGCGCAGCTCGGCGGCGTGGGTGCCGCTTTTATCGCCCCGGGAGATGAAGGAAGCCTGGGTGGCCGCCAGTTGGGCCAGCGCCTGCCCGATGTCATGGCCCCGGACGTGGGCCGGGTCGGCGGCCGGGCCAATCAGCACAAAGTCATTGAACATCACGGGGTAGCGCTTCAGGGCAAAACCCTCGGCCACCAGCTTTTCTTCCGCCGCCTGGTCGTGCACCAAGAGCACATCGGCGTCGCCCCGGCGGCCCATGTCCAGCGCCTGGCCGGTGCCCAGGGCCACCACCTTCACCGCGATGCCGCTGGCCTGGGTGAATGCGGGCAAGAGGTGGGCAAACAGGCCCGATTGCTCGGTGGACGTGGTGGACGCCATGACGATGGTCTGGGCATGGAGCGGCACTGTTGCTATGAAAATAATAGCTGCTTGCGCACATCTGATAAGGGCTAGAGGCCTAAAAGGCTTAAGAAAATGATTCACACCCACTCTCCTTTGAGAAACGCATGGGCTTGCGGGTACTGCGTTTGCAGCGCCGGCCCAGCAAAAAATTCGGCCACCGGCAGGTCGGCCAGCACCCGTCCGTGCTCCAGGTAAACCACCCGGCTGGCCAGGCGTTTGACCTGGCCCAGGTTGTGGCTGGCAAACACCAGGGTCATGTCCGGCTGGGCGGCGAGGTGGCCCAGCAGCGCCTCCACGGCACGTTTGGCGTGCGGGTCCAGGCTGGCGCTGGGTTCGTCCAGCAGCAGCACCTGGGGCTGGGCGGCCAGGGCCCGCGCCAAGGCCACGCGCTGCACCTGCCCCACCGACAGCTCCCGCGCGTTGCGCAAAGCCAGGTCGGTCAGCCCCGCCTGTGCCAGGGCTTGCAAGGCCCGCACCTTGGCCGCCGCCCAGGGCACGCCGCCCAACCACAGGCCCAGGGCCACGTTGCGCAGCACCGACAGGCGCAAGAGGTAGGGGCGCTGAAACAGCATGGCCTGGCGCTGCGCAGTATCCACCTGCAAGCGGCCCGCGGTGGGCGCCAGCAGGCCATGCAGCAGGCGCAGCAGGCTGCTTTTGCCGCTGCCGTTGGCGCCTACCAGGGCCACCCGCTCGCCCGGCTGGATCGCCAAACTCACCTGGCACAGGGCCTGCACCTTTCCATGGCCCAGTTGCACGCTGGCATCGGTCAATTGAAACACCGGGCTCATACCGCACTCCCCGGCACCGCCACCCTCGGGCGTCCGGCAAAGTGGCCGCCATCCACCCGCTCGCGCCAGCGGCGCAGCAGACCCAGCAAAGCATTCAGCACCAGCACCACCCCCAGCAGCACCAGCCCCAGCCCCAGGGCCAGCGGCAAATCGCCCTTGCTGGTTTCCAGGGCGATGGCGGTGGTCATGACGCGGGTGAAGCCGTCCATATTGCCCCCCACCACCATCACCGCACCCACCTCCGAGATGGCGCGGCCAAAGGCGGCAATCACCACCGTCAGCAGGGTGTAGCGCTCATCCCAGGCCAGCAGCAGGCTGCGCAGCAATGGCCCCGCGCCCAGCGAACGCAGTTGCTCGCCATGCAGGGCATCGGCATCTTCCACCGCCTGGCGGGTCAGCGCGGTGACCACCGGCAGCACCAGCAGGGTTTGCGCCAGCACCATGGCCTTGAAGCTGAACAGCCAGCCCAAAAAACCCAAAGGCCCCGAGCGCGACAGCAGCAGGTACACACCCAGCCCCACCACCACCGAGGGCAGGGCCAAAAAAGTGTTGAGCAGCACCAGCACCGCAGCGCGCCCGGCAAACCGCGCCACCCCCAGCCAAGCACCCAGCACCAGGCCGAGTGCAGACGCCAGCAGGCAGGCCGTGGCACTGAGCGCCAGCGAGCGCCCCACAATGGCCAGCAGGCCGGGGTCCAGCGACACCAGCAGTTGCCATGCGGTCCCAAAACTTGTTGTCAAAACGCTCATGGGCCAAGTATCACACCACCGCTATGCGGGGCATGGCATTGCGGATTGCCACGGGCGGCGCACCCCAAGCGCAGGCACAATCGAAGCATCCATCGTCCCACCCATTCGACTTGAGGAAACACGCCGTGGCATCAGGAAAAATATTGGTCGCCCAAGGGGGCGGCCCCACCGCCGTCATCAACCAATCGCTGGTCGGCGTGGCGCTGGAGGCGCGGCGCTTTAGCGGCATCGAGCGCATCTACGGCGCCTGCCATGGCGTGCGCGGCATCGTGAACGAAGACTTTGTGGACCTCACCCAGGAAACCCGCCACAACCTGGAGCTGGTGGCCAACACGCCCTCCTCGGCGCTGGGCTCCACACGCGACAAGCCGGATTTGCCCTACTGCCAGGAGATTTTTCGGGTGCTGCAGGCGCACCAGATTGAGCATTTTTTTTACATCGGCGGCAATGACTCGTCCGACACGGTACGCATCGTGAGCGAAGAGGCGCGCAAGGCCGCCTACCCGCTGCGCGCCATCCACATTCCCAAGACCATCGACAACGACCTGGTGGGCAACGACCACACCCCCGGCTACCCCTCGGCGGCACGTTTTGTGGCGCAGGCCTTTGCCGGGGCCAACCTGGACAACGCGGCCCTGCCCGGCGTCTATGTGGGCGTGGTCATGGGCCGCCACGCCGGCTTTTTAACCGCCGCTTCGGCCCTGGGCAAGAAGTTTCCCGACGACGGGCCGCATCTGATTTATTTGCCCGAACGCACCTTTGTGCTGGAGCAGTTTTTGGCGGATGTCAAAAGCACCTATGCACGGTATGGCCGCTGCGTCATTGCGGTCTCCGAAGGCGTGCACGATGCCAGCGGCACCCCCATCGCCAGCCTGCTGGCCAAAGACCTGGAGCACGATGCCCATGGCAATGTGCAACTCTCGGGCAACGGTGCGCTGGCCGATTTGTTGTGCGCGGAGATCAAGGCCAAGCTCCAGATCAAGCGGGTGCGGGGCGACACTTTTGGCTACCTGCAGCGCTCATTCATTGGCTGCGTGTCCGACGTGGACCAGCGCGAGGCGCGCGAAGTGGGCGAAAAAGCCGTGCAGTACGCCATGTGGGGCGGCAAAGACGGTTCGGTGGCCATCAAGCGCACCGGCTTTTACTCCGCCGACTACGAACTACTGCCCCTGGACGCCGTGGCGGGCAAGACGCGGGTGATGGAGGACGAATTCATTGCCGCCAGCGGCACCGACGTGACGGATGCCTTCAGGATGTACTTGCGCCCGCTGCTGGGCTCAGGCATGCCCGATGCGTTCCGGCTGCGCCACAACCCGGTGGCCAAGGTGCTGAATACGGGGCGGTAGACCGCAGCGTCCGCCCTTGCAGGATCAGCGCAAAAGGTCTTCCAGGGTTTGGGTTGCGGCGGGTGTGCGCGGCCCAAACTGAAAACCCACCTTGAAACCCTTGCCGCTGACCAGCACCGCGTGGACCGACAAAGCAGGCACGGAAAACACATAGCGTTTTCCGCTGTGGAAGATGTCGCAGTCCAGGGTGCAGGTTTTCTTGACCGCCAGCAAGTCCTCCAGCATCAGCGAGGCCCCCAGCATGGACACATCCAGCATTTTCCCCATGATCACCGTGCCGCCGCCCAGCGTGACCCGGACACGCCCGTTCACCAGCTTGCGCTCGGCGGCCCGTGCCTCGATACCGGTCTTCGCGGAAGCGGCTCCTTCCGATTTCAGAAGGGCGGCTGTGTCGCCGGATTTGGGATGCGCTATGCCTGCAGCAGCTTCTGCCGCCAAAATTGCACGAAAAGCCTTGAGGGATTCACTGCCACCGCTGCTCGACTCTGCAGCGTGTACTTGGGTTGTGTCCGACATGTTGAACGTGGGATGGGTAGCTGAGTTGTAAGCAAGTGTAGCAACGGAAATGTGACAACTGAACTAATAACCCTGGGTCACGATGCGGCACGGCGCAGCGTCTCCACCACCGGGCGGCGCAGCACATCGCGCAAGCCCCACCAGCCCGCAGCCAGCGCCAGCACCGCTCCGGCCAGCGCCCCCAGCAAGGGCACCCACAGCGACACCGCCCATTCAAACTCAAACACGTAGCGCGCCAGCGCCCAGCCCACGGCAGCGGCCACCACCGAGGCCAAAAATCCGGCCAACAAACCCACGCCCGCCAACTCGGCGCGCTGCACCTGGCGCAACAGACTGCCCCGCGCACCCACGGCCCGCATGATGGCGAATTCGCGCGCGCGCTCCTCCCGGGTGGCGGTCACGGCCGCAAACAGCACCACCAGACCCGCGGCCAGGGTGAAGCCAAACAAAAACTCCACCGCGCGAATCACCTGGTCCAGCACCCGCTGGATCTGGCCGATGGTGCTGCTCATGTCCACATTGGTGACATTGGGAAACTGGTGCACCAGCGCATTGTCAAAGCCCTTGGTCGCGGGGGCTTTGAACGCGCCCATGAAGGTGGCGGGCACATTCTCCAGGCGGCTCACCGGGTACATCACAAAAAAGTTAGCCCGCATGGAGCCCCAGTCCACCTTGCGCAGCGAGCTGATCTTCGACTCGGTCTGCACGCCGCCGATGTCAAAACGCAGGGTGTCGCCCAGCGCCAGGTTCAGCGTCTTGGCAATGCCCTCCTCCACGCTGATGGCGTCCGGCTCTTCATCGGTCCACCGGCCCGCCACGATGGCGTTGTTGGCGGGTTGAATGGCGCTGTGGGACAGGTTGAACTCCCGGTCCACCAGGCGCTTGGCGCGGTCCTCCTCAAAGTCGTCCGGCGTGACCACGCGCCCGTTGACGGCCACCAGCCGGCCACGGATCATGGGGTACCAGTCAAACTTGGCCACGCCGCCCTGGGTCAGCGCTTTTTGGAAGGCGTCCGACTGTTCCGGCATGACGTTGATGACAAAGCGGTTGGGGGCATCCGGTGGTGTGGCCTTGCGCCAGCTGCTGATCAAATCGGTGCGCAGCAACACCAGCAGCACCAGGGCCAGCAGGCCCACCGACAAGGCACTCACCTGCACCACGGTGTAGGCCGGGCGGGCGGACATTTGCCGCGTGGCCAGCACCAGCCAGCGCGGCGCCGTGCTCTCATTCACACTCTTGCGCAAGAGCTTCACCGCCACCCAACTCAGCGCGGCGAACACCAGCACCGCAGCGGCAAAACCGCCCACCGCAATCAAGCCCAGTTTCAGATCGCTGCTGGCGGCCAGCAGCAAGGCGGCAAAACCGGCCACGCCCAGTGCCAGCACCCCCAGCGAGGCGGGCCGCAGGTTGCCCACATCGCGGCGAATCACCCGCAAGGGCGGCACCTGTGCCAACTGCAGCACCGGCGGCAGGCCAAAAGCAAACAACAGGGTCATGCCCATGCCCATGCCCAGCAGCACCGGCCACACCGTGGCCGCAGGCAAGGCGGAGTCCACCAGCCCCGCCAGCAGAAGCACAAAAATATAGTGCACCCCGTAGCCGATCAACACCCCCAGACCGCTGGAAAACAAGCCCACCAACCCAAACTCATAGGCATACGCCGAGGCAATGGTGCGCTGGCTCAGGCCCAGCACCCGCAGCATGGCGCAGTCGTCCAGGTGGCTGGCGGCAAAGGCCCGTGCCGCCAGCGCTACCGCCACCGCACTGAGCAAGGCCGCCAGCAAGGCCACCAGGCTCAAGAATTTTTCGGCGCGGTCCAGCGTCTGGCTCATCTCGGGGCGGCCACTTTGCAGCGACTCCACCCGCACCCCACGCACCGCGCGTTCGCCCTGGCTGGCGTTGGCCTTGACTTGTGCATCCGCCCAGTCCACAAACACCTTCACCGCTACCTCTTCACCGGCCACGGCCATGCGGTAGTTCAGGCGGCTGGCGGGCTGGATCAGCCCGGTGGCGGCAATGTCCGCGCGGTGCACCATCACCCGAGGGGCAAAGTTCATGAAACCCGCGCCCCGGTCGGGCTCGTTCACGACGATGGCGCCCACGGTGAACCGGCTGTCGCCCAGGAGCAGCGCGTCGCCCACCTTCAGGCCCAGGGCGTCCAGCAGCGACGCATCCACCCAGGCCTGGCCCGGCGCGGGAATCTCGCGGGTGCTGTTGTCGGGAGCCTCCGGGCTGCTGGCCACCCGTAGCGCACCGCGCAAGGGGTAGCCCGGCTCCACCACTTTCAGGGCGACCAGTTTGGCCGCTCCACCCTGGGCGTCGCTGGCGCGCGCCATGGTGGGGAATCCCATGGTCTGCACCACCGACAGGCCCAGGGCCCGCGCCTTGGCCTCAAAAGCCTCGGGCGTGGGGTTGTCGCTGGACACCACCGCGTCGCCGCCCAGCAACTGGCGGGCATCGCGCTGCAAACCGCCCTTGAGCCGGTCCGCAAAAAAGCCCACGGCAGTGAGCGCCGCCACCGCCAGGGTGACCGCCACAATCACCAGCCGCAAATCGCCAGACCGTATATCACGCCACAGGGTGCGCCAGCCCAGGCGCCAAAAAGAGAGAGTCATGGCGCTACCTTAGCGTAAACCGGTACGGACTGGCGCAGCGCACGCCGCTTTCCCGCAAAGTCTGGGAGGCGATTCCAACTTCCAACTTCCAACTTCCAACTTCCAACTTCCAACTTCCAACTTCCAACTTCCGAACTTCCGAACTTCCGAACTTCCGACTTCTGAACTTCCGGTCCCCACTCCCCCCAACCCCCTCGCCCCGCCGGGCGAGGGGGAGCTCAACAGCCGATTGAGTGGCTTCGCGCCGACTACGCAATCACTGACGAAATGTTGCCCAAGGCTTTGCAGTACCTGGGCTTTTCGCATAGGGTCGTAGTCAATGGCTCAGCCCTGGCATGCCAACGGCGGCCAGCTACGCGACCGCTCGCATTGCGCTGGCGCGCAGCCGCCAGCCTTGTGCGCGCCAACGACGCCGATGTCCCTACGACCGCCTGCGCAAAACCTCCACCCACCAAAACCATTGGCAACGCCCCGACCGTAATTCCGTAGTCGGCGCACTGTCGCCAAATCGGCTGTCCGTGTTAACTCCCCCTCGCCCGGCGGGGCGAGGGGGTTGGGGGGAGTGGGGACCGGAAGTTCGGAAATTGAAAGTTGGAAGTTGGAATCGCACCCCAAAGTCTGGGAGGCCTGTGCCACCGCAGCTGCTGGTCGAGTAGCCATTTCCACCCAATTAAGTTCGATTAACAAACTATGTCGGGTTTGCCCTAATACCGGTGCAGAAAAACACAGAGACAATTAGTTCGTTGATCGCACTAAGTACATCAAATGGCCTGTGCAGCAACGCAATGGCCCATGCGGGCCCTTTCATTCCCAAACCCCAAGCCAACGATTGGCCACCACTAGACGGAGACAAAATGAAATTGCGAAATACATTGACTGCCCTATCCCTGGGCCTGGCCGCTGCCGGCGCGTTCGCCCAGGTGGTGGGCGTGAGCTGGTCCAATTTCCAGGAAGAGCGCTGGAAAACCGACGAGGCAGCCATCAAAACCCAACTGGCTAAGACCGGCGCCAGCTACATCAGCGCCGACGCCGGTGGCTCGCCCGAAAAGCAGTTGGCCGACATTGACAGCCTGATCGCCAAGGGCGCCAAGGCCCTGATCATTCTGGCCATGGACAAAGACGCCATCCTGCCCGCCGTGAACAAGGCCAAGCAGCAAAAGATTCCCGTGGTGGCCTACGACCGCCTGATCGAGGCTCCCGGTGTGTTCTACATCACCTTTGACAACATGGAAGTGGGCCGCATGCAGGCGCGCGCCGTGCTGGCCGCCCAGCCCAAGGGCAACTACGTGATGATCAAGGGCTCCCCCACCGACCCCAATGCCAACTTCCTGCGCGCAGGCCAGCAAGAGGTCATTGACGCTGCCGTGAAAAAAGGCGACATCAAAATCGTGGGCGAGGAATACACCGAGGGCTGGAAGCCTGAAGTCGCCCAAAAGAACATGGAGCAAATCCTCACCAAGACCGGCGGCAAGGTCAACGCGGTGGTGGCCTCCAATGACGGCACCGCCGGTGGAGTGGTCGCGGCTTTGAACGCCAAGGGCCTCAAAGGCATCCCGGTTTCCGGCCAGGACGGTGACCATGCGGCGCTGAACCGCGTGGCCCTGGGCTCGCAAACCGTGTCGGTCTGGAAAGACGCACGCGACCTGGGCCGTGACGCGGCCGCGGCCGCCGTGACGCTGGCCCAAGGCAAAAAGGTGAACGGATCCACCACCTGGAGCGGTGGCGAGAAGAAGGTGGCCCTGCAGGCCCAGTTCCTCAAACCGGTGCCCGTCAGCGCCAAGAACCTGGACCTGGTGGTGAAAGCCGGCTGGATCTCGAAAGACGATCTGTGCAAGGGTGTGGACGCGGCCAAAGGCCCTGCAGCCTGCAAGTAATACCTGCACGCCATTCGCGCGCACATCTGGTGTAGTGCGAGCCCATCCACCACGGGCTGCGGCAGTCCGTGGTGTCTATTCCTCCTGCGGAGAACGCATGTGAATCCCGTTTTGAATTCGCTCAAACAGGCCGCCATCGACTGGCGCCTGGTGATGATGGGCACGGTGCTGGCGGCCATTGCCATCGTGTTCAACATCCTGTCTGGCGGACTGTTTTTGTCCCCCGAAAATTTATACAACATTGCCCAGCAAACCGCCGTGGTCGGCGTGGTGGCCACCGTGGTGGTGCTGGTCATCGTGGCCCGCCACATCGACCTGTCGGTGGGCTCGGTCATGGGTTTTGTGGGCGTGCTGATCGCCACCCTGATGTACACCGCCGGCTGGCACTGGGTGTCGGCCTGCCTGGCCGGGGCGGCGGTGGCCATTGCCGTGTCGCTCTACCAGGGCGCGCTGACGGCCATGTTGGGCGTGCCCTCCTTTGTGGTGACGCTGGGCGGCCTGATGTCCTTCCGTGGGGCCGCCTTTTTGGTGGCCGACGGCAAGACCCAGCCGGTGAACGACGCTTTTTTCCAGCGCCTGGGCGGTGGATTTGACGGCGCCATTGGCGTGGGCGCGAGCTGGCTGCTGGCGGGACTCGTGGTGCTGGCCCTGGCGGCGCAAAGCTGGGCCAAACGCCGCGCCAAAGCGTCTTACGAGGTCCCCAACAACCCGCTGTGGCTGGACGCGGCCCTGGTGCTGGTGCCCGTGGCCATCGTGCTGGCCTTTGTGGCCGCCATGAACGCCTACCAAATCCCCAGCAAGGACGCGCCGCAGGGCGTGCCGATTCCGGTGCTGATCTGGGCGGCCGTGGCCCTGGTCTTGTCCTTCATCGTGCACCGCACCCGCTTTGGCCGCTATGTGTTCGCCATGGGCGGCAACCCCGAGGCAGCCGCGCTGGTAGGTATTCCGGTGCGCCGGGTGACCCTCATGCTGTTTGCGCTGATGGGCGTGCTCATCACCGTCGCGGCCATGGTGTCCATTGCCCGGCTGAACGCGGGCACCAATTCGCTGGGCTCCAGCATGGAGCTGTACGTGATTGCCGCCGCCGTGATTGGCGGCACCGCGCTGGCCGGGGGCAGCGGCTCCATTCTGGGCTCCGTCCTGGGGGCGCTCATCATGCAAAGCATTGACAGCGGCATGCTGCTGCTCGACGTGTCGATTGGTGTGCGCTACGTGATCATTGGCCAGGTGCTGATTGCGGCCGTGGTGTTTGACGTGATGTACCGCCGCCTGACAGGAGACACCGTATGAGCACCGTGAATACACCTCAGGCGCTGGTGGAAATGCGCCAGATCGGCAAGGCCTTTGGCGGCGTGCAGGCCGTGGACGATGTGAGCCTCACGCTCTACCCCGGCGAAGTGGTGGCCCTGCTGGGGCACAACGGCGCCGGAAAATCCACCCTGATGAAAATGCTGGCCGGTGCCTACCCCATCGACAGCGGCGAGGTGCTGATCAACGGCGAGAAGGCCCACATCCGCACCCCGGTGGACGCGCAGCGCTGCGGCATCGAGTCCATTTACCAGACCCTGGCGCTGGCCGACAACCTGGACGCGGTGGCCAATCTGTTTTTGGGCCGCGAGCTGCTGACGCGCTGGAACACGCTGGACGACCACCGCATGGACTCCCACGCCCGCAAGGTGTTCCTGCGGCTGAACAAGAACTTCAAAAACGTGCGCACCCCCGTGCGCCGCCTCTCGGGCGGGCAGCGCCAGGTGGTGGCGATTTCTCGGGCGATTTACTTCAACGCCAAGATCCTCATCATGGACGAGCCCACGGCCGCGCTGGGCCCCGAGGAAACCGCGATGGTGGGCCAGCTGGTGCGCCAGCTCAAGGCCGAGGGCGTGGGCATTTTCCTGATCACCCACGACATGCCCGACGTGTTTGGCCTGAGCGACCGCCTGGCGGTCATGAAAAACGGCAAATTGGTGGGTAGCTACCGCACCGCCGATGTCACCGAGGACGAAGTTCTTGGCATGATCATCGCTGGCAAACAACCCGAAGGCAAAACGCAGACCCACAGCCTGTGAGTGCTGCGCCGCTTCCCACACCATGAAAACCACCGGCGACCAACAACTTGTCAAACGCATCAACCGCAGCGTGCTCTTACGCCTGCTGCGCAGCCGCCCCGGCCTGTCCCGGGCGCAGTTGGCGCAGGCCAGCGGGCTGACCAAGTCCACCGTGAGCCTGCTGGTGCGCGAGCTGATCGAGGAGTGCTGGCTGACCGAGGACGACGTCACCGCGGCCGCAGGCATGGGCCGCCCGTCCACCCCCTTGCAACTGGACGGCCGCACGCGCGGCATGATTGGTGTGGAGGTGGCCGTGGAGGCCTTGCGCGTGGTGGGGGTGTCCCTCACCGGGCAGGTGTTTTGCTCCACGGAAGAACCCCTGGTGGGCACCAGCCCGCAAGCGGTCTGCAGCCAGGCCGCCCAGTTGGTGGCGCGCGCACATGCCCAACTGGTAAAACAGCAGGTGCAGGTTTTTGGCGTGGGCGTGGGCCTGCCGGGCGCCTTTGACGAAGCCACCGGCATGCTGCGGTTTGCCCCCAACCTGGGCTGGCGCAATGTGGATTTCCAGCCCCTCATCACCGCCGCCCTGGCCCAGGCGGGCCTGCCGCCGCTGGCCGTGCATGTGCAAAATGAAGCGGATACCGCCGCGCTGAGCGAATACGAATTCCTCGAAGGCGACGCCCACGCATCGCTCATCTTTGTCACCTGTGGCGCGGGTGTGGGCGCGGGCATTGTGCTCAACGACCGCCTGTTCACCGGTGTGCAGGGCATGGCCGGTGAAATTGGCCACAGCATTTTGCAGATCGACGGGCCTTTGTGTTCCTGCGGCCGCAGGGGCTGCGCCGAAACCTTTTTTGGCGCACGCGCCCTGGACCAGTTGGCCGAGCCAGCGCAGGGCGGACGCTACCTGGGCGTGGTGCTGCAAAACCTGTGGACCACCTTCAACCCCAGCGTGCTGGTGGTGGGCGGCCCGTCGTGTGAACGGTACCCGTCCATCGTGGCCACCGCCACGCAAACCCTGCAGGCCTATGCCCGCAGTGCAGGCATGGCGCCGCCGCCCGTGCGCACCGCCCGGTACGGGCTGCAGGCCTCGGCCGTGGGCGCCGCCGCGCTGGTGCTGCACCACGAACTGCGCCCCATGCACACGCCGCAATCCTCTCCCAACCCCAGCCTCATGGAATAAATATGTTTATTGGCATTGATATAGGCACCTCAGAAGTCAAGGTGCTGCTTTTGGCCCCCGACCACACCGTGGTGGGCACCTGTGGCGCAGCGCTCACCGTGTCACGCCCCCACCCCGGCCACAGCGAGCAGTCGCCGCAGGACTGGTGGACCGCCACCCGCACCGCCCTGGCCCAACTGCGTGAGATGCACCCGGCGGAGTACGCCGCTGCGCAAGGCATTGGCCTGTCGGGCCAGATGCACGGCGCGGTGCTGCTGGACGCGCAAGACCAGGTGCTGCGCCCCGCCATTTTGTGGAACGACACCCGCGCCGCGCAGGAGTGTGTGGACATGATGGCCGCCCTGCCCCAGTTGCCCGCGTTGGCGGGCAGCCTGGCCATGCCCGGCTTTACCGCCCCCAAGCTGCTGTGGGTGGCCCGCCATGAGCCCCAACTCTTCCAGCGTGTGGCCAAGGTGCTGCTGCCCAAGGACTATGTGCGCCTGATGCTGACCGGCGAGTACATCAGCGACATGTCGGACGCCAGCGGCACCCTGTGGCTGGACGTGCACCAGCGCGCCTGGTCGGACGAACTGCTGGCCCTCACCCAGCTCACCCAGGCCCATATGCCGCGCCTGGTGGAAGGCAGTGCGCCCGGTGGCACCCTGCGGGCCGACGTGGCGCAGGCCCTGGGTCTGCGCGCCGGCATCGTGGTGGCCGGTGGCGCGGGCGACAACGCCGCCAGCGCCGTGGGCATGGGCGCGGTGCAGGCGGGCCAGGGCTTTTTGTCGCTGGGCACCAGCGGCGTGCTGTTTGTGGTGACGCCCAGTTACCAACCCAACGCCGCCAGCGCCACCCACGCGTTTTGCCACGCGCTGCCGCAGCAGTGGCACCAGATGAGTGTGATGCTCTCGGCCGCCAGCGCCTTGCAGTGGGTGAGCGACCTGCTGGGCGCGCCCCACGCGGGCGCCGTGGCCGAAAAAGCCGCCGCCCTGTCGTTGGCCGAACGCGCTGGTGCACCCGTGTTTTTGCCCTACCTGGGCGGTGAACGCACCCCGCACAACGATGCGAATGTGCGCGGCAGCCTGCACGGCCTGAGCTTTGACACCGACGCCGCCCGGCTGGGCTACGCCGTCATCGAAGGGGTGACCTTTGGCCTGAAAGACGGCCTAGCCGCACTCCATGCCGCCGGCAGCATGGTCAGCCGCCTCTCCCTGGTGGGCGGTGGTGCACGCAGCGCGTTTTGGGCGCAGCTGCTGGCCTCGGCCCTGAACGTAGAGATCGTCACCCATGGCAGCTCGGCCGTGGGCGGTGCCCTGGGCGCCGCCCGCCTGGCCTGGCTGGCCACGGGGGCCGACCCCGGCGCCGTCTGCCTGAGCCCCGAGGTGGAAGCCAGCTACCAACCCGATGCGGCCGAGCAGGACCTGTTGGCCACCCGCTACGCCCAATTCCGCGGCCTGTACCGCTCTGCATAACTCCACAACCCCACGACCTCCCTGCTCTTTTCATCCGAGACCACCATGACTTCTTACTTCTCCAACATCGCCCCCATCGCCTTTGAAGGCGCCGACTCCGCCAACCCGCTGGCCTTCAAGTGGTACGACAAAGACCGCCTGGTGCTGGGCAAACGCATGGAAGAGCATTTGCGCTTTGCCGTGTGTTACTGGCACAGCTTCTGCTGGAACGGGCTGGACCCCTTTGGCGGCGACACCTTCCAGCGCCCCTGGCAGCACATGGCCGACCCCATGGAGGCCGCCAAGGCCAAGGCCGATGTGGCGTTTGAGTTCTTTGCCAAGCTGGGCGCGCCCTACTACTGCTTTCACGACCGCGACGTGGCCCCCGAAGGCGCCACCCCACGCGACA
>Ga0209343_10003878_pt1 | contig 18633 bp, 20 predicted proteins | sample RifCSPlowO2_02_FD_184026 | JGI IMG/M metagenome (GOLD analysis project Ga0209343, IMG submission 184026) | Groundwater microbial communities from Rifle, Colorado - Rifle CSP2_plank lowO2_0.2 (SPAdes) (version 2) | ecosystem: Environmental > Aquatic > Deep subsurface > Groundwater | place... | reverse complement strand
GTTTCCAAATTTGTTTGGCTAGTCGAATCTTTATTTGTAGTGCTAAGGGCATTAGATTGCTCTGCCTGGCTAACATTTACAAGTTGCGACACAGTATTGTCCGTTCGAGCAGTTGTATTTACGCCAGCTTTTTCTCTTAACTCGCCAACCATTATATTAATATAAACTACATCCAAAAGCGGTTTTAGATTCAGAACTATCTCTTTTTGTTGATTATTTCCTTTGCATGTACTGCAATCTCCGCTGCAGTCTGAACCACACCCACCAGTTTTCTTAGTAGCTTGATCTGGAGTTTGTTGCTGTGGGGATTGCAGTGAAGTTTCTCTTTTTGAATGTTGTACAGATTGCATCTGCTGTGCAGCTCTTTGCGCAATAGCATCTAAATTCATGGCCTTTGCTTTCTCTATATCAATAGAACTGGCAGCATCAAAAATACTAAACGCACTGGTTTCTTTCATAGGTTCTTTGGATTTAAATCTAGGACGCTGTTGTTGGACGGATATTGCAGCACTCTCCTGCTCGTTGGGTGCTTTTTTTTGTTCTCGTTTTGGCATATTTATCCATTACTCAGCTGTTGAAGTGTTGCTTCTATGAACCTTCTTACTTGCTCATCAGCGTGCATGGATAGCATATTATCAACTAATGATTTTGTATCCCTGATGCTGATGCCGACTTCTCTAGCTTTTCTAGCCACTTCTTGTATTATGCCAACTAGCGCTATTATTCTCTCAACTGCTGCAGTATGCTGTGCTTCTTTGACCATTATTGCTATCTCAACAATTGCCGTTCGCATGTTTTTGTCTACAAATTCAACAAAATCCCTTGGCAATGATTCAATAGCCTTTGCTGTAGGCGCATCAATAATGCATGGCCTTTGACAACTAGAACAACCTTTAGGTTCTGTACCAGCAAATTTAGGTAGTCTTTGCGCAGCTGCACTACTTCTAAAGAATAATCCCATGCAAATTTATTAGAAATTAGGTTAATTTATATACTTCCCTAAAAAATTTAGGTGTGCCTAAATTTTATTTTTTCTTTTTTATTTCACACTTTGTACTTAAACTCTTGGAAGTTAAATAGATTGATGCTATAAACAGCGCTAAACTAATTATCTTAAACTCCTCACCTTTTAGTGGTAGGAATGAAAATGAAATCGGCACTCCTATTAACACAGCTCCATAAGTAACTAGAAAAGATTGACAAACTGGGCAAGCGCTGGCAAGCATTCCAAAGCCAAAGCCTGCTGCGCCAAATTTATTTAAACTTAATAAAAGCGCAACGCTTGCAAGAAGTGAAAAAATAGCTAAATATAAAACACTAAATACTGTGATATCTGGTGCGACAATCACCTCTTTATCAATAAGCAAGGCAGGCAAACTTATAAAATTCATTAAGAAAATGGAGATGAGTAAAACTACAAATAAGATAACAATGAACTTTTTGAAATCTTTTTTTATAGAATTTAAAATTAGCTTCATATTAAACTAAGATTTGGTAGAAAGAATTTAAACCTATGCCTGAATAACATAAATTATGGTACTCGCTTATCTTATTGGTGCAATAATCGCAGCAGTAATTATAGGTTATGGCGCTTGGTTTGCTTATTCTAATCGCAAGAATTTCTGCTGTGAAATGACTTCTATGATGATTGGTATGACCTATGGTACAATTGCTAGCCTAGTAGCAGGAACGCTTGTAGGTCTTTATACGGGGGATTTTGTCTGGGCAATGATAATTGGAACGATAGTAGGTATAGTAGTTGGTGCGCCGCTTGGCGAATTAGGTGGGTCTTTAGGCAGAATGGAAGGAATAATGGCAGGGCCAATGGGCGGCATGATGGGTGCAATGCTTGGAGTAATGGCAAGACCTTACGATATTGAACTGTTTATGGTATTTTTTTACGCGCTGTTGCTTCTAGTTGTTTTTGAGATTACTAATGTTGTTTATAAGAAGATTGGAAAGCAGCTTGATGTAAATCATGTGATAAATACTAGTGTAGCATCACTTGTCATTTTAGCAATAATTTACTTCCTAAATTTCAGTGTTGATATAGTATCTGCGACTGGGCCATTTGGTTCTATTACAAACGCGCAACTGCAAGCACCAGATCAACAATTAACTACTAAACTTGAAAATGGTGTGCAAACTATCGAGCTACGCGCAACAGCATTTGGTTATAGCCCTAATCGAATAGTTGCAAAATCTGGCGTTCCTATTCGCATAACTGCTTCAGCAGATAATAATGCTGGTTGCTCGCGTTCATTAACATTCAAAGATTTTGGAATTCGGAAAATACTTACGCCAGGCGTAACTGAAACTATTCAATTTACTCCTGCACAGCCGGGAAAATATGTTTATTCCTGTGGAATGAATATGTTCCGTGGCGAGCTAATTATTGTTTAATTATATAGGAAGATGAATCAGATGCTCAGCATAGAAGAGATATCTGAATTGAAAAAAACGCAGAATCACTTAGAAGGAGGAATGAAAAAAATAGAAAAAAATCAGCGCGCTAGTGTTGTAACGCTATCGCAACAGTTAGAAGAATTAATAATAGAAATAGAATTAACACTGCAAAAACAAAAAAGTCTATGGAATCCTTCTGTCAGCACTAGGATAAGGATCGCTAAAAAAGGCATTACACTTTCCAAAGAATTGACTGATTTTGAAATAGAGGTAGCGAATGAATTCGAAAAGCGCAACATCTCTGAAGACATAGGAAAAAGGCTTGTATCAATTATAAAGTTGATCAAAAATAGCATGATGGAAGATGCAAAAAAAGAATTTGAGTATTTTTCAGAGATTATTAATCTGAGTAAAAGATATGAACAAATTGAAGAAGAGATAAAAGATAAAGACAAGGTCCTCAAAAGAGAGCAACTAAAGCTAGAGAATTTATTGGCTGAAATGTCTGCACTGGAAAAAGAAACTATTGATTTAGAAAAAGTGCACAAACATGAAAACCTATCTGAAAATTTAAAAAAATTAGAAGAGATTAGGGCAGCATACCTTCATTCCTTGGCTTCAGAGTCAGTATTAAAACTACTAGATGAGGTAGAAAAATATTCCCTTAAAGAATATGATCCAATCTTTCCAGGAAAAGATGAGATAACAGAATTGAAGAAGTTTCTTTCCGAATATACTGTGTTTGGGAGATGCAACGCAAGCCAGCTTTGTGATTTCTTCGAATATAGTGAAAAAAAGCTTTCGCATGTTTGCTCAGAAACCTCCAGATTTAAAAGAGTAATAATGGAAAATAGAAATTTTTTTGAAACTATCAATTCATTGAAGCAGACTACATTTCTAGCAGTGGATGACGAGAACGAAAATATCATGAATTTCTATGCTGAAAGAATGGAAAGCGCACGGTACATCGTTGGGCAGATAAGAGAAATAGGAAAAGGGAAACACTTATATAAAGAGGAATATGAAAAAAACAAGCAAAATGAGAGAAGAAAAGAAGAGTTTTCTAAATACTCGAAAAAAGATTTGGAAGCAGAGCTGGTACAGATCAAAAGCCTTCTTGAACTTCTAAACGCAGATTATCAAGTGCCAGGCGGGCAATCTAGCGCAACCCCCATTGAAGAAAAAAAGGGTTTGTTATCATCGCTTTACCGCATGTTTCGTAATCTCTAAAGAACAACCGCTATGTGCATTACAAAAATCCTCGCATTGCTGTGCATAGTCTTTTTCTTTATAACCAAAACCGCAAACCTCGCATGCGTATATTTGGTTTCCTTTATATTTTTCTTGTTTGACCATTTTAATCCAATAACATATTAATAATATATTAATAAACTTGAGTTATCAATGTCAAATGCCCAAACATTTGACAGCTAGTGAATTCCCATGGAATTCGCTGGATTTAAAAAATTAGCCTTACAATACAAAACAGAGGTTTTCTAGATGCCAGTAACAAAAGAATCAGACATTAACAGATTATTCAGCTATTCTTGGAATTTTTATCGCTCTAAGCTAGTTTATATAATTGCATTTTCCATTCCAATGATTGTCGCGTGGTTCATACTAGCAACAGTGCAAGCACCAACATACTCTGCATTAGGCGCGCCGCATCTACGTACAGGCAGTTTGCCAGAATTAACATCTTTTGACATCATAGTAATTGTCGTTGGCTACCTAGCAGCAATACTTATATTTGCTGAGACAATAGTTAACATAAATTTATTAATAAAATCCAAAAGAATGCTTACTAATCCTACCTCAGAGATTCTTACTGGCTTAGGGAAATATGCATTCTCTATTACTGCATTCTTAGTTATTATGTTTTTGATTATTTTTGTTCTACAGCTAGCGACATTTGAAAAAACTGGGCAGAGATTTTTATTTCCAGGCATTGTTTTTCTTTTTTCCTACTTTTTATTTTTCACACCAACTGCAATAGTTATAGATGATGAAGATACATTTAGTGCAATGAGGCGTTCGATAACATTGGCGCTCCGCAAGCCAAAGCTTATATTTACCTGGCTTTTATTTGCAGTTGCACTTATTACTATATTGGGTTGGTTTTTCTTAGAATCTAATATTATTCCAAAGCCTTTGTCACAATATATTTACGTTGCGCTTCATCTTTTATTTATCAGTCCGTTCTTGCTTATTCTTCAGACACAGATGTATATTGAGAAGTATCCGCTGGCTAGATGATTAATATGCCAAAAAACCCAAAAGCTGCAAGGCAAACAGAATCCCGCAAGAAAGATCATGTAGACATTGTGCTGAAAAAAGATGTCCAATATGCGAAAGGTGCAGGCTTTGAAGAGATAGATCTCTTGCATTGCGCATTGCCAGAATGCGATTTTAATAAGATAGATTTATCTTGCAAATTTTTAGGAAAAAGGCTTGATGCGCCGCTTTTGATAACAGGCATGACTGGTGGGTATAAGGATGCTGAAAGAATAAATCGTTCGCTCGCAGCTGCAGCTGAAAAATATAAATTAGCATTTGGTGTTGGCTCGCAAAGGGCAATGATTGAAAATGCTGAATTGAAAAAAACTTATTATGTACGAGATGTTGCACCAAACATTCCGCTGCTTGCGAATATTGGTGGCGTACAGTTACGCAAATACGGGGTCGAGAAGGTCTCGAGTCTTGTGTCTAGCATTGAAGCAGACGCACTTGCAGTACACTTAAACGCATTACAAGAAATCATTCAGCCAGAAGGTGATCGTGATTTTACTGGTGTACTTAGCGCAATAAAGCAGGCTTGCGAACAATTAAGCGTGCCAGTTATTGTAAAAGAAACTGGAGCAGGTATTAGCAGCGATGTTGCACTTAAGCTGCGTGATATTGGAGTTAAATATATTGATGTAAGCGGTGCTGGCGGTACAAGCTGGAGCAAAGTAGAATACGAACGAAAGGGTTTTACACCTGGATTTGAAAACTGGGGTATACCAACTGTTGCAGCTATTTTAATGTGTAGAGGGGTTCTCCCGCTTATTGGTAGTGGAGGCGTGCGTAATGGTATTGATGCAGCGAAATGCATTGCGCTTGGTTGCGATATTGCTGGAGCTGCTTATCCCTTTATTAAAAGTCTTGAGTCTCAGTTTGTCCTTCGGACAAATCTCTCGAACTCGATGCGAGTTCTCGATTCAGTCCAGAGTCTTGATAAACTTATAGAACAATGGATTACTCAAATGAAAACATGCGCATTTCTAACTGGCAGCAAGAATTACGAGCAGCTAAAGAAGGCGAAAATAGTATTTAGAAATAGCAATGAGCTGTGAGCATTGAGCCACGTTTCGTTTGCTCACTGCCCATTGCTGATTGCTCATGGCAGCAGCATGTTACACTCCTATTTAAATTTAAACTTCGCCATTTGTCTAACTTTAGATATATTTATAAAATGTTATAGGGAGATATATAATATGGCAATACATCTGGAACCACCTATGCCAACCATTCGAGTACAACCACCTACTGGTTTCAGCAGATTAGATAGAGGGTTAGTTGCATTCAGAAGATTATTTTCTTCCCTAGGTGCCAATGACTTAAATGATCATGTTGAGCGTGTGCTATCAGTAGCATTAAGAAACAGAATAATTGAACCAGACCGTTTTGAAACCAATTCAAAACCACCAGAAATAAATGAGCGTCTACTATATGAGATAGGTTGTCATCAGCTTGACCAGAGAGCGTTATCACGCGTCAATAGGCATCTTCCACAGGCAGTTAGAAAATATGAGAAAATTCGTCGCCAGCTTAAGGTATTAGGCGAACTTAGGGATTTAGATTTAGAGGCAGCGCCTCTTAGTATGTATGCTGCCATTTTAAATAGGCCTCCTGAAGCATTGCTCGCAAGGTTAGCAGATATTGGGGAATACCACGATCCTGAATGGCGCAGACAAGTTGATAAAGGAAAACATAGCGCACTTTTTGATTCAAAAATGACAGCACATCAAGAACAAAGAAAGATTGCGCGTATAGGTCGCCTCTTGTATGCACCACTTGCAGATTTTCTAGGATATCGTAAGCTATCTGGTGAGATATTAGAGGTCGCAGCCATAACGCTATTTAGAGATAGTTTTAGTGACGTAGTAAGTCAATTAAATGAACTTCAAGCTCATCATAGCAGCACTGCAGTCCTAGCACATGGCATAGCAAAAAAAATAGATGAATTCTGTGAACAAGAAGACATAAAAGTAGATATAATATTTAGAACGGAAAAGAGCATGGGTAAGATCGTGGAAAAGGTAAGATATCACCAAAGCCCGCATAATGGCGGAAGACCAGATTTTTCAGTTCGTGATTTACATGATTTATTAGCATTCAAGGTAATCATAAAAGATCCACGTGGCAAAAAACTAACAGAAGAGGAAAAATTAGCATTGGTATACAGAATTAAATCGTTTGTTGAGGATGAGATATATGCTAAAACCTCGTTAAAAGATCTTACTCCGGATCAAGATACGCTAGATATGTCACTTAAGGGATATGGTACGCGATTAGAAGTGCAAGATTACTTTAAAATCAAAAAAGCAAATGGATATTCATCTATCCATCTAGATTTCATCATACCACGCGGAGAATTTGTCAACTTTGAAATTCAGATAAACACAGAGGAAAGTGATTTTTGGGCGAGACGTGGTGGTGCTGCACATTTTGTTTATAATGCAGAAACATATGGCGGCACAGACGCCCTAAGGGTTTTTAACACAGTATGGGCGCAAATGATGGATGCATTAAAAACTGGTAGAGATGACGTTGTTGCAAAATTATTAGTACCATCTTTTAAATTAAGTGTAGTTGACCTTGTTGTTCGATCTACTACTGGAAGACAGATGTATCGTGGACGAATTGGTATTCCAAGCAATAGACTAGTTGCCGATTTATTAGTAAAGGCGGGTATAGATATCACAAGTGGTGCAATAACAGTACCAAATAAACCAGATTACAGATTAGATAGACCTCTTAATAACTTAGATGAATTAGAGGCCGTGTATGACCCACGGGTGCAGTTATCAGCTCGTTTTGCCACAAGTATGCTATCAAGATGTAGTGAAGTTCAAACAGCAGTTTTATTATCTAAATACTTGGCTGAATATACCCCTTTGCCCTAGTTATACACCTTCAAACTGATAGATATCCTTCATAACGTTTAGGACCATATTTGTATTGGTTTTTTCTACATTTGGTATCTTTAATATTTTTTTAATTAATGCACTAAGCTCGGCACGGGATTTACACATTACAAGTGCCTCAGAATCATACGCACCAGTAATATCATAAACTGCTGCAACCCCTGGCAATTTGCTTATTTTTTCTTGCACATCTAACAAGGCACCATGTGATATGCTTATCTGCACAACACCCATGAATTCATATCCTAATTTTAGGAAATTTATATTTGCAGTATAACCTAGAATATACTCTTCTTTTTCCAATTGCTTCATTCTCTCAATTAGTGCAGCAGGGCTTATGCTTATGGCCTTTGCAAGCTCCCGGTAGCTGCGCCTGCAATTCAACCGCAACTCTTTTAAAATTTCCCTGTCTATTTGATCTAATTTCAAATGTTTACTTTTCATGGTTTATTCCCTCTTATAGTAAACATTTGTTAAGAAAATTTATAAATATTGTGTATTTTTGTTTGGTATGTTTAATGAAATGTTTATATATGGCTTGTACTTCTCATATTTAATAAATAAATGTTTTGAATTTGCAATGTAATAAACAAACAATTAAATTAATTACTTTAAGGGGTGGATTGAGTATGGATGGAAAAGGTGCGAAGCAATTAGCTGAAAAAGAAAAATTGGAATTGGTAGATGTAAAATTTGTAGACATGCATGGCCAGTGGCAGCATTTTACCATGCCATTAAGCATGCTTGAGTTTAATGAAAAGGATGCGTTACCATTCGATGGTTCAAGCATAAGAGGTTTTCAGGAAATAGATGAAAGTGATATGTACCTTATACCTGATTACTCAACGACATTTGTTGATCCATTCTCAAGCAGAAGTATAAGCGTTACATGCGACGTATATGATCCAATAAAAAAAGAAGCTTACCCAAGAGACCCAAGAACAATAGCAAAAAAAGCAGAGGCATATCTTAACTCAAGCGGCATAGGAGACACTGCATATTTTGGCCCTGAAGCAGAGTTTTTCATATTTGATGATTTAAGATACTCTCAAAATGAACATTCTGGATATTATTTTATTGATTCAGAAGAAGGAATATGGAACTCAGGAAAAGTAAGCACCAATGGCACTGGAAATCTTGCTTACAAACCAAGGCACAAGGAAGGTTATTTTCCTGTTTTACCACATGACGCAGTTCATGAAGTTCGAAGTGATGCTATTCTTACAATGATGAAGTGCGGCATCACTATTGAAAAACATCACCATGAAGTTGCTACTGCTGGTCAATGTGAGATAGGCATAAAATACGATACTTTAGTGAAGTCCGCAGACAACATGCAGATCTATAAATATGTTGTAAAAAATACTGCAAAGAAGCATGGAAAAGTTGCAACATTTATGCCAAAGCCGCTCTTTAATGATAATGGAAGCGGCATGCATACGCATCAAAGCATATGGAAAGACGGAAATAACCTTTTCGCAGGCGAAGTCTATGGTGGTTTGAGCGAAACTGCACTCTATTATATTGGAGGACTGCTTACACATGCACGCGCATTAGCAGCAATACTAAATCCGACAACTAATTCCTATAAGCGTTTGGTTCCTGGTTTTGAAGCGCCAGTTAATCTTGCTTATAGCTACAGAAATAGAAGTGCAGCAGTAAGAATTCCAGTTGCAGAAGGTGCAGGACCCGCGGCAAGAAGAATAGAGTACAGGCCTCCAGACCCAAGCTGCAACCCTTATACTGCATTTTCAGCAATGCTTATGGCTGGTTTGGATGGCATTAAAAGAAAAATCCATCCTGGTGAAGCGGTTAATGAGAATATTTATAAAATGTCTAAGGAAAAAATTGCAAAAATAAAGAAAATGCCCGGCAGCCTAAAGAGTGCATTAGGCGAGTTAGAAGCAGACCATGCCTTCTTGCTTGAAGGAGGGGTTTTCACAAAGGATTTCATTGAAATCTGGGTAGAGCGAAAGAGGGATGAAATTAACCAGGTTAATCTAAGGCCGCATCCATGGGAATTTTATTTATACCATGATGTGTAAGCGAAGCAATGAGCTTTGGGCCATGAGCAATGAGCCCTTTTTTCTTTTTTTCTTTTTTATAAAATTTGAATGCCCTGCTCTCTCATCATTCGTTCTAAAAAAGGACGAACGCATTTGCCTGCTAAAATATCTGCTTCTGCTAGTCTAACGAGTTGTTTTCTTGCTGTTTCCCTTGTTTTCGGATCTTTAAGATCGTTGCTTAAAGCAACTTCAATCAATCCGGAATCAATGCCATCAATTAAAGGTCCGCTGCGAGATGCTCTATCAACTTCTCTAGCTATTCCAGCTAATATTAGATCTGCAGATCGACCTTTTGGAAGTCTCACTGGGAGAGGCTGCTTTCCAGTTAATCTTGAGAGCGCTAACATTAATTGCATTTTACATCACCATCTCTGATCGAAAATTTTATTCAAAACTTTGACATCCAGCGAATTCCTTAGGAATTCACTAGCTGTCAAAATGGCAAACATTTTGACATGTTTATTTCTAATGGTTAAATTAGTAAAGAATCTATTGGGGAAAACCTTTTTTAAATGTTAGTTTCCTTCGTACGATACGTTTTAAAACACTATTTACCAATATATTTAGTATGAGGAGGATAACGCAAGTTACAGAGCACAGGGCACATAACACGAGACCCGAGACTAGCTCGGCTGCTGCAGATTATTTTGGTAGATATAAAAGAGAAACTTACCAGTCAATTAGAACTGCCACTGTGAGAGAAAACAAAGAATTAGCCAGATTAGTGAAGGTTTGGGATAGATATCTTTCTATATTTAAAGCTATGAATAAAGATAAAAATAGAGGTGCAGGAGTAAGCATTGATCACCCTGAATTGGTACTTTATAGAATTGCCTCGGCAGTTGTAGGAGATATATCATACCCAACGAAATTAATAGAACTTTTTTGTTTAAGGGACTTTCAAGAATTATTAGATATCAGAAAGCTTGAAGACAATAAATTTCTTCTTGGCGCATTCCTTAGCGCTTTAATAAACGCCGCAAAGAGCAGTAAATTTACTTTAAGCACTAACCATCTCGATTCATCCCCAGATAGCCTTGGTACACTTAATGCTAAATATCTTTTAATCTCTGGAGATGCTGGTGATTTTCTGGGCCAGCTTATGCAAGGCGGAAGAATTTTAGTTACAGGGAATGCTGGAGATTGGATTGGAGAGGGTATGGAAGGAGGGGAAATAGTTATAGAAAAGAATGTTGGTTCGAGCGCAGGCGCAGGTATGCATGGCGGCAGGATTGTTGTTAATGGAAATGCAGGAAGCGAACTTGGGGTGGAAATGCGAGGTGGGGAAATAATAGTCAAAGGCGATATAAATGAGGGCTTTGGATATTCCATGTATGGCGGAACGATATCAATAGAAGGAAATTATGGATCCCTGCCAGACCACATTGAAGGTGGCAACATATTTCATAAAGGAAGACAGATAGTAAAGGATGGGAAATTAGTATGAAAAGGAAGGCAATGGGCAGTGAGCATTTGGCAGTGAGCCACGCTTTACGCGCGAGCGATCCATTTCGTAGATTCAAGCCAGAACCAACTCAGGAAGTTAGAAAATTAGAAGTAACAGGGAACTTTGCTAAAATTAGAGAGGCATGGATTAAATGGAATGATCATCCCGACCTCAGGTATTACTCGGGTGATTATTTAGTAGCACTTGCAGCTATAGAAGGGATTTCTATATCCTCAAGAGATGTAGAGCGATTCTGTGTTTTACTAATTGAACATCAAGATGAGCCAATTTTTCATCTTAAGTCTGGGTTATTCTTAAGTGCTCTGATTAATAGTTCAAATGATAATGAGTTTCATCTTTCTACCCAACATCTGAAAGAAAGAATATGTAATTTAGGGTATAGAAATAAAAAGAAAATAATTATTGATGGAAATCTTGGTTTTAATGTAGGTATTGAAATGAAGAAAGGAGTTATTTTAGTTAGAGGAGATACTTATGACGGAGTAGGGGATAAAATGGAGGGCGGGTCAATCATTATATGTGGAAATTCCTCTGGTTGTGATGGTATTGGAAATAATATGCATGGGGGCGCCATACTAATAAAAGGAGGCGTTTATGAATTTGGAGATATTGGCAATGGAATGGATGGCGGAAGAATTACTGTACAAGGAAAGAAGATGGGCGAGTATGTGGATGATCCAGTAGAATATATTGCACGAATAGGATTGGTTACTTGTGGAGAAATACATATTTTCTGCAAATATTATGGCTTAGAAAGTGTTAAAGGTGGCATGGTATATCATAAAGGAAAATTAATTTATCCGAATAGGTGAAACTCAATGATTACAAATACCAATATCCAAAAAGAAATTCCAAGAAAGGGTACTGTTCGAGCGAGCGATCCATTTCGTAGATTCAAGCCAGAGCCAACCCATCAAGTCAGAAAACCAGATGTGAAAGAAAACGAAAAGCTTAGGACAATTAAACTAGCATGGCTACGACTGTGTGAAAATCTAACAGGAGATCTCGAAACTCCTTATGAACGCGCAGTAGAATTAGTTCGCAGTTTAGAATATTCGGCAAAGGATGTTGAAGGATTTAGCTTGATGCTTCCACAACTCCAAACTCTAGAATCTTCTTCTCATTATGATGGACTTTTTCTTAGTGCGCTAATAAACATGGGTAAAGAACAAGATTATATAATTCATACAATTGATTTATACAGTCCTCTTAATTTTCTTGGATATGAAAATATCAAGAATATAACAGTTAATGGGGATGTTGGACTCAGGGTTGGCAATAGAATGAAAAAAGGTACCATAACAATAAACGGAAATGCAGGCACTTGTGTTGGCGAACTTATGCGTGGTGGTAAGATAATTGTTAATGGAAAAACAGATCAGGCCCTTGGAGGACCATATGGTAATGAAGGCGGTGAGATACACCTTAACGGGGATTTTGATCTCCCTAGCCATGCACACATGGGATCAGATATTTATCACAATGGAAAGCTTATTCATTCTATGCATTCTTGGCCTATGTTGAGCTGTATGGATTATTGGTGGCGCACTTTTCGCCACTGATAATCGTATTAAAAACTAATTCTTAGTAAGATCATCATGGACTCAGCACAACAATTTCTTGAAATCGAAAATGAAAATAAAGGTAGGGCGAAGATAATTATCGATCACCGCGAGAGCGAAAACTTTGATGAGATGTTCAAGCAAGCTGGCGCAGTAGCTGAGCGGACACAGCTTGAAATTGGAGACTTTATATGCAGCGCAAGATGCATTATTGAACGCAAAACGCGTGATGATTTTGAGGCAAGTATAATTGATGGCAGATTATTTACCCAACTTTTTAACCTGGTTTCTAATTACGAACGAGTAATAATCATTGTTGAAGGTGAAAGCAATGCGGAGAGATTGCGAAAAGAATCATTGCTTGGTGCGTATGCAACAATTATAACTGATTTTGGTGCTGCATTATTTTTTACAAGAAATATGGAAAAAACCGCAGAAATGATTTATGCAATTGCAAAGCACGAACAATTAGCGAAAAAGCAGCCATTACGTATTTATGCAAAGCGAAAAACACTAACTATTTCGCAGAATCAGCGTGCAATAATTGAGATGTTCCCAATGATTGGACCTAAAAAGGCAAAACAATTGTTAGAACATTTCGGAAATATTGAGAATATAGTAAAGGCAAGCGAACGCGAACTTAAGGAAGTTGAAGGTATGGGCGAAAAAAGAGCTAAGGTAATTCGCAGGATAGTTGAGGAAAAATATAATAAAGAAGAGGATAGTTTTGATATGATTTGAATTTGTGGCAAAAAAACAAATTCAAATATTTGCTCATAAGAAAAAGTATGAGCAAATGGTTTAGTGTTAGCTCAAGTTTATAAATGTTGTTATTGATAATATAAATATGCGATCAATAGAGCAGTTGCCCAAACCTTATATAGATTCAAAATCAACCCCTTATCGTAAACGAATCGCTGCCATGGCAAAACCATTACCTGATAAAGTGGCTGCGTGCATTGAAATGGGCGAGACTATTTTTAGAGGCACACCTAATCCACATGAGTTACTTGTTGATATTCCAGCGTTTTTAGAGGCTTTAGATAGATGCGGGAAGATAGTAGAAAGACACGGGATAGTACTCCCGGACATTCGCGATCCTGCTACTAGCATAACTCGTTCGGACAAATTTTTCCGTGATAATGGAGTACTTTTTGATGGTGCAAAATCAAGACTTTATGTAGGCCCACTACTCTTAACTAGAAGAATTGATTCTGTTGATATTTTTGTTGCAGCTTTAAAGGATCAGCATCTTGGGGCTGCAATATTCTTACCTGACAAAAGTTCCGATGGAGGTAATAGCTGTAGAATTATTCTTGATGCTGTTTCTCTTTTAGAAGAAGCAATATTTAGAATAAATCTTATGAGATTCCATCAACCAGAGCCAGTAAGCAGCATTATTAAACCAGTTACAAATGATAAGCAAGCCATAGCGAGACGTTTAAAAGAAATAAGTGATTTGGAAGATATTGATGGATTTAGAGCTATTCTTTCAGAACTTAATGGGGGTTCTAAGCAAATTGGTGCAATTTTTCCAGCTTTTGGAAAAATTCTTATCCTTAAGTTCATAGACCTTATGATAAGATCATACCATAGTGATGATGATATCGAACATACAATTAATCTATTTAATTTGATGGCAAGATGTACGGTGATAACCCAGTTAGCGGTTAATAGAGAGGGACAAAGGATAATAAATGAAGTAAATGGGGATCGGGTTCAGTATGATGAATCAGCAATCATGAGAGCCAATGAGGCTACTTTGGATTTTGTTGGCTGGCTAGCGAATATAGCGTATGGCGATCCATTTTTTAGGATTAGCGATATTCAACTTGGAGGGATGAGCGGAGAAACAGAATCTGGTGTGTATTTTAAGCAACATGGTATGCCTAGAATTTTTGGAAAACTCGGTATAACATTTACACCTGAAACCAGCGTATCTGGAATTACAGACCAACTTTTCTCTTTTCTTTGTAGCTCTAAAGAACGGCTTCAAGTAGTGGCACGTGCAATATTGGATGAATATTTTGAACATTATACTGGAAAATCCTTCGAAGAAGTTCATCCGGGATTAGTAGGGGCATTTAAAGAAGTAAACGAAACAGAATTTCTTACTAGGGATGATTTACCAACTGTCTCAGAAATTTGGAAAGTTGGAAACGTAATTTAAGAATAAAATTTATTCAATCGGCAAACCTAATTCTTCAGTTACAAATGCCCTTGCTTCGGGCGTGTTTAACGCTGGTTTCGCACCGTTTTTTTGCAGGATTAGAGGACCTGCATGCGTTAGAAACTTAATAAACTTTCTTTTTGCATGCAAATCCAATAAAGGTTCGGCAAGCGCTAATACTACAGCACAAACAGCAGCAACTGTAAGAAGATTGCTGTTTGTTTCTTTTCCAGCTATTGCCTCAGCAGCAATAACAAAACCAAGAAATCCAGCTGGAATTATTGCAGTTATTGCGCGCGCAATCATTCGCATTGGAACAGGATATCTGGTATCCTTTGAAATCATAGCTAAGCCAAAGGCATGGGTGTTTTGATGACTAACTGAGATAGCAACTGCAGCTAGCTGCGCATCGTGCGTTAGCGCGTGCAATGGCCTGCCTTTTTTATCTTTTTCAAGAATATCTTTATAACGATCCAAAATTTCTATTCTTGTTCTGCGCCTTTCTCGCCAAGTTTCGCGCAACGTAGAAAAAGATAGCATGTATATCTAACTTGTTTTCTCTAATTTCACATTTAGATCTTTGGTTTCGCCTTTTCCAATATCAAGCGAGCTAACATAACCAGTATACCCTTCTTTTGTTATTACTAACGTGTGCTTTCCAGCAGTTAGCGAAACCTCTAATGGCGTTGTTCCGCGAGGCACATCATCAATTGTTACGCTCGCACCTTCTGGATCGCTAGTAATATTTACTATGCCTACTGGTGCATTAAGGCTAGTCCATACGATAATTAGAAATATAAGCGCTCCACCGGCGAATGCGACTTTTTTCATAATATGTTTATACTAATAACTTTTTTAACGCTTGCGTTATTGTTTTTTCATTAGTGCATGGTTTCTCCAGAATTCATTTCCAGTAATACCTAAAACTGAATCGATTTGGGAACTTATTGGTTCATTAGCTGCAGGTGCGTAGGTACCTGGGAAGATTGTAAAAACTGCATAAACTCCTTCGCATTTATCTATCACTTCACCAAGCACTGCCCTTAATGCCGCAGGTTCAAGCCATGCTGCTCTTTCATCATTAAGATCAACTTGGCCAATAATAATGTTTAATCTATTTGTATTAGGTGCTTCAACATCGGTATAAGCAACAGGTTGCATTATGACTGGAAATTTACCATCTGGTGAACCAGGGCGAGTAATTTCGTATCGCAAACGTACTTCATGCTCATTTCCTGCAGCATCCTTTACAACTGCTCTATAATCAACATCGCTTTCAAGTGTTGAACCAACTGCAATGTTTTCTTCTCCTTTTCTTAATGAAAGGATTTCAACTAATCCATCGCTTCCTACAACCTGTTCAGAATCAATATTTGCTAATCTCATAATTCCTTTACATTCTGCAAGTTTACTTTCATCAACATGTTGTTTTAATAAGTTTGTAAGTTTTTCTTCAGAATCTACCTGACCAAGCTTTGAGCCTGCGCTTCCTGTACCTGTTCCATGTTTTCCAAGTAAATATTCTGTATTAAACAGAAGAACACGAGATCCAAACACCATTGCAACTAGATTATCTGCATATTTTACAGTTTTTATTCCCATTTTGGATTCTGCGAAAGGCGAACTAGAAACTACACCTGGTTTCCTAGTGGTAGCGCCAGCTGTAGTAAGTAATTGTTTTTGTGCAGTCATAAAAATACCTCCTTATGTTATTATATATGATCACAAGTGTTTTTAAAGATATCGGCTCATCAATAGGCTGTGTTATAACTCAATATATTTTAACCTTTCCTATGATTTCTATTTATGCTAATTTACGATACATTGATTATTGGTTCTGGACCAACTGCACTTACAGCAGCGGTTTTTACTGCTCGTGCCAATCTAAAGGTACTAGTTATTGGCGAACCTAAGAAAAGCATGCTAGTTAGCGCGGCAGATCTTGGAAATTATATTGGTACAGATGGAATGAGCGGACCTGAATGGTTAGACAAAGGCATTGAGCAAATAAAAAAATATGGCTCTGAATTTTTAGAGCAAGAAGTTGTGCACGTAGAAAAGCGCGAGAATTTTAAAATAAAAACCGCTGATAATAAAACATATGAATCAAAAACAATAATTATTTGCACTGGTGTTGCTTTGCGCCCAGCAGGAATAGCTGGCGAAAAAGAACTTCTTGGTAAGGGCGTACATACTTGTGTGGCGTGTGACGGATGGCCGTACAAGCAGAAGAAAGTAGGCGTAATAGGTAATACGAATCACGCTGCAGAAGAAGTAATCGAACTTTTAGCACTGACCAAAGATGTTACATTAATCTCAAATGGAAAAGAATTTTCTATTTCTAAAGAATTAATGGATGAATTGAATAAAGCGAAAATAAAATTTCTAAAAGATAAAGTTAGCGAATTTAAAGGAGAAAAGAAATTAGAAAAGGTTATTTTAGCAGATAATCAAGAGCTTGTTTTTGATGGAGTATTTCTTGCATTAGGCGCAACAACTGCGCTCGCCTTCGCCCAAAAGCTTGCACTTGATACGAAAAATAATTATCTAGTTGTAGATAGCGAAGGCAAAACCTCGCTTGATGGCTGTTACGCTGCAGGTGCTTGCACAGGCGGTAACTTACAAATAGCAAAAAGCGCAGGTGAGGGCTGCAATGCTGCTATTTCAGTTATTAAAAAAGTAAAGGGATTGGCGAATTATAGTGATTTGACATAACCTATTTTCTAAATCTAAACTTAGCTTTGAAATGCCTCAATGATAGCTCTCTTCCGTAAGTTACTTCTACTGCAGGAATATCGTTCCTATTATCGTATAAAACTTTTATTGCTTCTGCAACTGCATCAATATCTTGTGTTTCATATCTTAATCTAGGTATTGCAAATCTCACAAAATTTATTTCAGGAAAGGTTTCGATATTTTTTATTTTATCGTATTTGCCAAAAGCAAAACATCCTAATTCGCAGGCCCTATGGCCGTATGCAGCTAACAAAACTGCAGTTAATGCAATACCACCAAAGTCTCCTGGTTTCATTTTTGTATCTGAGAAAAATTTGTTTATATCTAAATAAACAGCATGACCGCCTATTGGAGTCAATACTGGAACACCAGATTTTTGCATCTTTAAACCTAAACTTTGTACTTGGGCTATTCTATGCTTCAGATATTCTTCCCTGGTAACAGTTTTCAAACCTACAACAAGTGTCATAATATCTCTACCTGAAAGACCACCATAAGTAGGATGCCCTTCTTTTAGAATTTGATGATTAACAAGGGAATCCGACAATTCCGGATATTTTTTCAAAAATGCACTATTTCTTTTTATAAAAAGACCACCGCCCATATTCGCTAGCCCATCTTTCTTAAAGCTGATAGTAAATCCATCAACATAAGAAAACATTTCTCTAACTATTTCTTCTATTTTTTTATTTTTATAACCGCTTTCATATTGTTTTATAAACCAGGCATTCTCTGCAAATCTGCAGGCATCAAAAAATAAAGACACTCCGTATTTTTTAGAAATCTCTGAAACAGCTCTTATGTTCTCCATTGAAACAGGTTGACCTCCTCCAGTATTGTTTGTAATAGTCAGGTAAACAAGAGGGATGTTATTTTTGTGTTCTTTCAGTAAGTGTTCGAATTTTAATGTATCCATATTCCCCTTAAAATAAGACTTTGAACCTTCATCTTTTAGTTCTGATGAGAAAAGATCTAACGCATTAATTCCATTAGCTTCTATATTTGCTCTTGTTGTATCAAAGTGTCCATTGCTCGG
>Ga0209343_10003877_pt1 | contig 18634 bp, 16 predicted proteins | sample RifCSPlowO2_02_FD_184026 | JGI IMG/M metagenome (GOLD analysis project Ga0209343, IMG submission 184026) | Groundwater microbial communities from Rifle, Colorado - Rifle CSP2_plank lowO2_0.2 (SPAdes) (version 2) | ecosystem: Environmental > Aquatic > Deep subsurface > Groundwater | place... | reverse complement strand
GTTAGTGGGAGCTAGCCCGTTTGCGATAAAAGCAGTGAGCGATCACTTTGATGACGACGTGCACGAGGGAGACGTGATGGTCGTCAACGATCCATACCACGGCAACAATCATTTACCGGACATAACCATTGTCAAACCGGTCTTTTTCGAGGGACGGCTGAGATTTTGGGTTCTGGCCAAAGGGCATCACGCCGACATTGGAGGCGGCGGGGCGGGAGTTTACAATCCAAAGGCCAAAAACATCTGGGAGGAAGGGTTGAGGATACCTCCGGTCAAGCTTTACCGCCGGGGTATTTATAACAGCGACTTGTGGAATCTCATCCTTTTGAATGTTCGATTGCCGGTTCTCGTTGAGGGCGATCTTCAATGTCAGGTGGGCGCGTGCAGCATCGGCGAGAAGACGCTTTGGCAGATGTTGCAGCAGTACGGTGCGAAAAATGTCGATGCAGCGATCGAGCATGTGCTTTCTATGAGCGAAATGCAGATGCGCGCGCGCATCCGTGATATTCCGGATGGTGTTTATGCCGCGGCAAGGCAGCTTGATTATATCCTACCTGAAAACGGTAAACGTCCAACTGTCAGGCTGAGCCTTCACATCAGAGGGGACACTTTGCATTTTGACTTTACGGGTACGGATTCGGAAATCCCGATCTACTACAACAGTTCTTATCCCAATACCGTGTCGTCGTGTTATATCGGGGTCTTTTCCACGATCGCGCCTGACGTAAGGGTCAACGAAGGCTCAACGCGGCCTATGAGTGTTCTCGCCCCTGAAGGCTCCCTGGTCAATCCGAGAGAGGGGATGCCAACTACGCGGTGCACGGTCGACACTTGCGCCGTAATCGTGGAGACGGTGTGGCTTGCACTGTCACAGGCCGTGCCAAGTTCAGTGCAGGCTGCGTGGGGTCGCGCGAACGCCGCCTCCGGGACCGCTTTCAATCCCAGAACGGGTAGGAACGCCGCGTTTATCTTCCATTTTACCAAGGGGGGTGGCGGAGCCACCTTCGGCTTTGACGGCTGGAGTCATATAAGTCCCGTCTCCTCTATGGGTGGATCAAGGGTGCCAGACCCTGAACTCCATGAGATGACCTTTCCCCACTTGATTTTGGAATACGAGTACCGAAAGGACAGCGCTGGCGCCGGACAATGGCGCGGGGGTTACGGCACTTGCTTCCGGGTTCAATTCGAGGATAACGGCACCTCCCTATCGATCCAAATTGGCAGTGGCAGTAGAGAAACGGCACCTTTTGGATTGATAGGAGGCCTTCCCGCGGTTCCCGGCCGGGTTAGCGTGCGAAAGGCCAGTGGAGAAATTACCGAATGCCTAGAAACAACTTTGTACAGGCCTGCTAAGGGCGATATCGCAGAGTTTTATTCCGCGGGAGGTGGAGGGTACGGGAACCCTCATGAGCGACCTGTCGAGGCGGTCGTTGGCGATATTGCCGCTGGACTGCTTTCAGTGGAAAAGGCCGAGAACGATTACGGAGTGGTCGTGGATCCAGGAATGCTGACGATCGATTGGGAAGCAACGGAGCGACTTCGAAGCAGGGCAAAGAGCCTGGGGCTAAGCGCTTAGTTGATCGCTATGCTCTTTGCGCCATGCGCTTAGCGTGAGGAGCTGAGAGTCAGCCAGCGTACGGTCAATGCAATGCAGTTGAGTGTTGGATTCTATCAGTCCGGACCGGTTTCTGAGGCAATTCAAAGGGCCCAGCTGGTTGAGAGTTTGGGGTTCGACGGCATATGGCTGAACGACGCCCAGTGCCGGTGGCGCGATGTGTATGTGACATTGGCCGCGGTCGGAGGCTCAACGTCGCGGATTTTTTTAGGCACTTCGGTCACAAATCCTCTGACGCGACACCTCACGGTAACCGCCTCGGCGATGTACACATTGGATGAGTTGACCGCCGGGCGAGCCAGAATGGGCATCGGCACTGGCCATGCGGCCGTGAAGGACATCGGGAAGCGACCGGCAAAGATCGCGCATCTCATGGAGGCTGTCCAGACTATTCGTAATCTTTGGGCGGGGCGCGAAGTTTTTGTGGACGGAGTCTATTCCCGTCTGTCGTATGCAGAATCGTCGCCAAGATCGATCCCTGTCTACTTTGCGGGCTCCGGCCCGCGGTCGGCGCGAGCGGCGGGGGAGATCGCCGACGGCATATTATTGAACGTCGGCGCCGAGCCCGCATATGTTCGTTCGGGTTTATGCAGCGTGGAGGATGGGGCACGCGCGGTGGGCCGCAGCTTGAAAGACATTCGAGTTGCCGCGCGTATCCCTACTTGTATTTCTGACGATCCGGATGCTAAGCGTTATGTCCGCTCTCAAGTGGGAGTTGTGGTTTTAAGGAAAGTGCCCTCTGATCTCGACGACAAGGACCTAAAAGCGGTGGAGAGAGTTAGGCAAAGCTACGATCCCCGGGAACATCTCCGGTTGAACGCGGCCTATGCCGGACACGTCACCGATAGTCTGGTGGACAAGTTTGCACTAGCCGGGCGCCCGGAGGAGTGTTTGGACCGGGTGCGGGCTTTGGCGAAGACGGGCATTGACGAGATGAATTTTGCGTTCATTCATCCGGATGCCGAGAATTTGTTGCGGATATTTGCCGACCGTATCTTGAACAAATTGTGACGAGAGAGAGGTGAAGATGGGCCGATTACAAGGCAAGACAGCGCTGGTTACCGGCGGAGCCAGTGGCATAGGCCGTGGAATCGTGGACCTGTTAGTCGTCGAGGGTGCAGCGGTAGCCATCCTCGATATCGAGGCCCAATGGGCCAAGGATACCGAGGCGGAGCTTAGAGGCAAAGGCGCCCGGGCGATGGGAATCTATGGCGATGTGGCGAGAGGTGAAGACGTAAAGGATGCAGTGCGCCGGTGCGTGCAGGAGTGGGGTCGAGTGAATATCCTTGTGAACAACGCGGCAGCGGCAATGCCGGCCGATAAGAGCTTTCACCTCGCCGATTTATCTGAATCTGACTGGGACAGGATGATGGAGGTTAATGTGAAGGGACCGTTTCTTTGCATCCAGGCGGTCACTCCCGTCATGAGATCTGCCGGAGGGGGAAGTATCATCAACATCTCTTCTATCTCGGCCCGTTCGTGTTATCCCGGCAGAGGCGCGTACAGCATGAGCAAGGCTGCTTTGGAAAACCTCACCCTTCAGGCAGCCGTGGAGCTGGCTCCATGGAAAATTCGGGTTAACTCTATCAGTCCCGGCTGGTTTAGAACGCGCAGGAACGAGGCAGCTTATCAGCGGCCTGGTGAACTAGCTCGGCGCAACGCGACGATACCTTTAGGGCGGATTGGGGCCGTGGAGGATGTAGCCCGCCTTGCCGTGTTCCTCGCGTCGGAAGAAGGCGATTACATCACGGGCGAGTCCATTGAAGTTGACGGCGGGCTGCTTGCGGCAGCGCTGAAATCTTCGGCTGACCTGGCGAGGCTACGGCCGCTTTAGAAATGGGACCAGGGCTGAGCTCGAGAATTTAAGAGTCAAAGAGACAAGGTCTATTTTTGTGGGGAGGGCGTTCAGGATGAAAGTACCCACGGACGTACGCGAGCATATAAAAAATCTCGAAGAAAGAGGATTGCTCGTTCGAGTTAAACGGCCCTCTAATAAGGACACGGAAATTCATCCGATCGTTCGGTGGCAGTTTAGAGGCGGAATCCGTGAAGAGGACAGGAAGGCTTTTCTTTTTGAGAACGTGATCGACGCCCGGCGAGAATACAAAGGATCGGTGCTGGTCGGCGGGCTTGCCGCATCGCGGTGGGTGTATGCGTTGGGCATGGGGTGCGAGCCCGAAGAGATCGTTCAAAAGTGGCAACATGCTTTGGCTCATCCGATCGAGCCCATTATGGTCGAGAGCGGACCTGTGCATGAAGAGGTCCATATGGGCGATGAACTGGACCAAGAAGGGCTGGGGTTGGACGAAATTGCGGTTCCCATATCTACGCCGGGCTTTGATAACGCTCCTTACTTTACCTGCGCCCAGTGGATCACGAAGGATCTCGAGACCGGAATCCGCAACGTGGGCAACTATAGAGCGCAGGTAAAAGGACGGAGACGGACCGGCGTGTGTCCCGGTCCCCAGGCAAACCAACAGTTGAACATCCACTGGCGGCAGGCACTCGCTCGCGGAAAGCATCTGGAAGCCGCTCTGGTTGTGGGCGGGCCGCCGGTTGTGACGCATGCCGCCGTGCAAAAGGTGCCCTACGGTGTTGATGAGCTCGCAGTGGCGGGAGGATTGGCAGGCGAACCCATCCCGCTTGTTAAATGCAAAACCGTGGATTTAGAAGTCCCGGCTACTGCCGAGATCGTTTTGGAGGGAATCATCAGGACCGACTTCCTCGAACCCGAAGGAGCCTTCGGCGAATCCCACGGCTATATCCACCCACGCATCATGAATCCCGTCTTCGAGATCAGCTGCATCACGCATCGGAAAGAGCCTGTCTTTGTCGGCATTCTCAGCCAGGTGACTCCCAGCGAATCCAGTAAGCTCAAAGAGATCGGAATGGAGGCGATGCTTTTACGATACTTGAGAGAGCACTCGAGCAATGAATGGGTGACCGCAGTTGGATTGTACGAACCACTGGTTAACTTGCGGCGCTACGTCGTGGTTCAGTGTCGTCGCGGCGCGCCTCAATACGAGGTATGGCGGGCGCTCCACGGGGTTCTGGCCTTTCGGCAAGAGCTGGGCAAATACGTCGTGGCAGTCGATGATGATATCGACCCGAAAGATGCCGACGCGGTCAACTGGGCGATCACGATGAGGTGTGAGCCCGCAAAGGACGTGCGGATCGTTGCGGGACGTGAAAAGGGACATGCTCCGCCTTTTCGGATCGCGGGCGACGAAATGGATAAAATGGAAGAGGCCGAAGAACGTTCCGCGGAGTATTCAGTCATGATGATGAATGCAACCTTGAAGGAGCCATTCCCGCCTGTTGCCTTGCCGGCCCAAGAATACATGGAAAAGGCCAAGGATATCTGGGAGAAGGAACTGGGCCTACCACCGCTTCGTCCTCAGAGTCCTTGGTACGGATATTCGTTGGGCCAGTGGGACGCGGAATCGCAGGAAGAAGCAGAGTTGGCATTGAAAGGCGGGTACTACAAAACGGGAGATAAACTGGCTGAGCGGCGAATCCCGATGTCGCCCAAGCACGGGGAAAAATAGTGGACGTCAGGACTGCTATAGAGAGATTGTTTTACCCGCGCAGCATCGCAGTTATCGGTGCGTCGGACCAAGCCGATAAGTTTAGCGGTCGGGCGCTGAAGCATCTTCTCAAGTCTGATTTCAAAGGCGCGATTTTTCCCGTCAATCCGAATCGCAAAGAGGTCCAGGGCGTCAAGTGTTACGCAAACGTTAAGGATATTCCCGCTCAGGTTGACGTCGTGGTAGTGGTGGTCCCCAACAATCGCCTTTTTGAAGCATTGGAAGATTGCCACTTAAAAGGCGTTGGGGCGGCTTTGGTATTGAACTCCGGATTCGCCGAAGCCGGCGCAGAAGGAAAGCTTTTACAAGAAAAGCTCGCGGCCTTTGCGAAAGAGACGGGAATGCGGATATGCGGACCTAACTGCAATGGTTACGTCAATGTTCTAGAGAAACTGATTGTCGGGACATCCGGAGCGTTCGATCGTCCGGATTTTATCTCCGGCAACATCGCTTTTCTGGTCCAAAGCGGGGGTGTCGCGGGAGTCTTATTGGATGTGGCCCAGGAGAAAAGAATCGGTTTGAGTTACTGCGTCTCGGTCGGTAACGAGGCGGATTTGGACGTGGCGGATTTTATCGAGTATCTGGCCGAGGACTCCAGGACCAAAGTGATCGGTTTGTTCGTCGAAGGAGTCCAAGACGGACCTCGCTTCCTGTCGGCACTGGAAAAAGCCAAACAACGGGGGAAATTCGTCGTCGCATGTAAAGTGGGAAAATCCGCAAAAGGCCAAGAGGCTGCGTCAGCCCATACCGGAAAACTCGCGGGTTCTTCGCAGGTGTGGTCTCAGGCGATGAGACGGGTAGGTGTCGCGGAGGTAGCAGACATCGATGATCTTGTGGAGGCTAGTAACCTTTTAAGCAAGTTCGGCTCGTCTGGTGGAAATAACCTCGCTATCTTGACTCTCTCCGGTGGACAGGGCGTCCTGCTGGCAGATCTATGCGAAGCCCACTCGATCAAACTCCCGCCGCCGTCGCCCGACTCCGCTGAAGTCCTGCAGCAGGCCTTGCCTGAATTCGCATCTCTGACGAATCCGATCGACCTCACCGGACAGGCTTCGGGAAACCCGGAGGTAGTGGAGAGGATTATCCTGGCCTTGGCAGAGGACTCTGTATTCAATGCTGTGCTTCTTGTTTTGGTGGCGAGCCCCGTTGCCGCACGTTTGTGGACTGAGCGCATTGCTAATGTTGCGGCCGATATTAAAAAGCCCATCGTGGTTCTGTGGAGCGGCGGGCGAGGGCTTGATAATTGGCGCGATCAGTTGCTGAATGCCGGAATGCCGGTCTTCCTGCAGGCGACTGTCTGTATCCGCTCCTTGAGCGCGTATTTCGGCATAGGCATAAGAGCGCTCGCGCATGATGTGCCGGCACGCCCCGACGCTGCTCTTGTCCAGAGAGCGGTTGACTTCATTAAGAGCAGAGTAAAGCAGGGAATTGCCGAGCCGGACGCCAAGGAGTTGGCGAAGCTCTACGGGATTCCGGTTCCACAGGAGTTTCTTGCACACAGCGAGAAAGAAGCGATCGAGATGTTTCGCACGTTGAGGGGTCCCGTGGCCATGAAGGTCATCTCACCGGATATTCTTCACCGCTCCGATTCCGGTTTTGTTCGGCTTGGAATTTCGACGCCGGATGACGCCGGCCAGTGCTACCGTGACCTGATCAAGCTGGCCTCTTCTCTTCATCCGCACGCTCTCTTGCAGGGTGTTTTGGTTCAGGAAATGGTTCGAGGGACTCTGGAGGCCTTGGCCGGCATATCCCATGATCCACAGTTTGGTCCGGTTGTTCTATTCGGCTCCGGCGGAGTGACCGCCGAACTGCTGAACGACGTATCTATGCGGCTGTGTCCGCTGTCGGTCGAAGACTGTTACGAGATGATCTCCGAGACGAAGATCGGCAAGCTTCTGCGCGGATACCGCGGCCGGCCGGGGGGAGACATCGAAGGGGTAGTGACGGTGCTGATGAAGCTCTCGGAGCTGGCCAGTGGGTTGGGAAGAGTAGTCAAGGAGATGGATATCAATCCACTGATTGTCAAAGAGAAGGGGCAAGGGGTTGTGGCGGTGGACGTCAGATTGGTGGTGCCGAGTGATTTCACGGAGGATCGCGTTTCATGGCGTTAACATTTGGTATTAGCTTCGCTCCCAACCATCCCAAAGAGGTGGCGGAGTGGTGTCGAGCCGCCGAGGATTGCGGGTTCGAGCGTGTGGGGCTCGTGGATTCCCAGTCCATTTACCGCGAGGTCTATGTAAGTTGCACGGCTGGCGCTCAGGCGACCCAAACCGTGAAGATTGGTCCGAGAGTAACAAACGCGTTGACGCGCCATCCGACGGTGACTGCCGCGGCCTTGGTGAGCATGGCTGAATTAGCCCCGGGCCGGATATTCGCCGGCGTAGGAACGGGGGATAGCGCCCTGATCAACATAGGCCTGCGGCCGATCAAGCTCGGCGCCTTGGGGGAGTTTGTAAAGTGTATTCGCGGTCTGATGCGGGGCGAGCGAGTTTTGTACCAAGGATCTGAGCTTCATCTAACGTGGAGTGGAACGGACATGCCTATCTATGTCTCCGCTCATGGTCCGAAGACTCTCGAATTCGCAGGGCAGCACGCGGATGGCGTCATCTATGGTGATGGGGTGGGAAAGGAGATCGTAAAGGATGCGTTGACGGCCGTGGCCGCGGGAGCCGCCAAAGCCGGTCGGCGTGTGGAAGACTTGGATATTTGGTGGGGCTTATGCGGCAATGTCGGTAACACTAGGGAAGAAGCCATGAGGCAGATCAAGATGCTCCTCGCCGCAAAGGCCAACCACCTGGCGCGATTTCCCGATCAGAATAAACATGTCCCGCCCGAGTTTCGGGACGTTCTGGACCGAATTCACAAACAGTACAGCTATTTCGAACATCAGAAACCCGGCGAGAACACAACTAATGCTCGCTTGGTCAATGAAAGTGGATTGGAAGATTATTTAGCTGGCCGTTACGCAATAGTGGGAACTCCGGACGATTGCCTCATGAGATTGCGAGAGCTGGAACAGATGGGAGTCCGTAAGATTTGGTTGAATGTGCACTTCGATGACAAGATCGGCTTCATGAAAAAATGGAGTCGAGAGGTGATGGCCAAGATTAACTGAGGCCTTTCGACGCATCGCAGCAGGAGGTCGCCATGTCTGGTCTTTTGATTGTCGCCATTTTACTCATCAGCGTCACAACTGTTTTCGCAGACGACCCCGAGCGGATCGCAAAGGCCAGAACCGAGGGGCAAGTGGTTTTCTACAGCACGATGGGAATTGATACGGTCCGGCCGGTGACGCTTGCGTTCGAGAAGAAATTCCCGTTCCTCAAGGTGGAGGTTCTGAGGTTGAACTCGGAAAGGGTGTTCAACCGGGTGATGATAGAACACCAGACAGGTAAGATTCACGCCGACGTCGTGAACCTATCCGTGATGCCGTTGTTGAAGGCGAAGCGAGTGCTTGCGCCGTATCGATCGCCGGAAATGAAAGCGTTCCCCGAGAAATTCAGGGATACAGACGACACGTGGACCGGACTCGTCGGCAACTACTACGTGATTGGATACAACACCAAACTTGTTCCCGAAGCCAACGCTCCCAAAGACTGGTTCGATCTCACGCAGCCCTGGTGGAAAGGAAAAATGGCGCTCGATGTCGCGGATTACGATTGGTTTGGAGCGATGCTCGAATATCTCGGGCCGGAAAAGGGCCGGCGTTTGATGCACGGGCTCGCCAAGCAGGAGCTTAACTGGCGAAAAGGCCACTCCTTGCTGGCGCAGCTCGTCGGCGCGGGCGAATTTGCCTCATCCCTTGTCTACGCGCACAGGACGCAATTGACCAAGGAGAAAGGGTCTCCGATCGACTGGGTTAAAACATCCAAGCCGATCGTCGTGTCGCAGAATGCTGTTGCGGTTCTGGAGAAAGCGCCGCGGCCCAACGCGGCCCGGTTGTTCGTCGACTTTTTGATGTCGGAGGCCGGGCAGAAGCTGCTCTACGACGGCGGACAGATTCCGCTGCGCTCGCGCGCGATTCCTGCAAACTCGCCGCTCGCCGCGGAGCAACTGGACCTTTATCCCGTGTCGGGCCAGGTGATGGAACGTTTCGATCAGCACCAGAAAGACTTCAACGAAACCTTCGGCGTGAAGCAGTAGCCGCCGTCGGATGAAAACAACACGAGAGGAGAAAAGACAAACAAGATGGACAAAATAAAGTTTCCCTACCGGTCGGCGCGCCACCTGGCCTTGCTTCATATCGTCTCGGAAAGCGGAGGATGGAAAAAGCAGGGCCTCTCGGTGGAATACGACTTCTACGTGGATCCGGAAGAAGCGCATGTGCTTCTAAAAAAAGGCAAGGTCCAATTCATCGGCGGCAACCACATCACTCCCTACATCAAGCGCGCCACGGGAGACGATTGGATTTACGTCGGCCAGTCGGCGAACTATATCGGCCAGGCGATCGTCGTCAAGAAGGACAGCAAAATCAAAAAATTGGAAGACTTGCGGGGCAAGACTCTGGGCGCCAAGGGGACGGGGGGCCCGCACACGTGGCTCAACGCCTGGCTGACGTTACAAAAGAACGGCCTGGAAAAAGCGGTGAAGATCGAAAAAGTCTTCAAAAGAGGCCGGGTATGGAAAGGCGTTCAGGAGGGCGATTATGAAGCAGCCATCGTCGGCCGTCCCGACGACCTCGTTGCCAGAAGAGACGGCATGCGGACAATTTCTCTGCCGCTGCTTCCCATGATCGTTTTTACGACGGTCTCGACGACGGGCCGGTTTGTCAGGGAAAACGGGGAATTGATCAAGAGATTTCTAAAGGGCCTCGGGAGCGGCATCAGGTTTTTCAAAGCCTACAAGAAAAGATCGATGGAAATCCTGAGCTCCACCTTGCCCAAAGAGAGAGGCGGGGGCGACAAGGAAATGATCGAGCATTACTACCGCGATCTGTCGGAGACCTTGACGGAGACTCTCTACCCCACGATGGATGCTATATACAACGTGTACGCGGAGGCCTGTCGTTACAATTCCGCCGCGAAGAAAGTGAACCCGCTGGAGCTTTGGGACTTGCACTTTTTGAGGCAGCTCAGGGACGCCCGCGAGCTTTAGGGCAACGAAGGAGAGGAGAATCATTATGAGAAACCATCGCGCCGTATGGAGTTTGTCGCTTGTTGTCGCCGCCGTATTATCGCTGGCCGTCAACGCTCGGAATGTTTCCGCACAGACGGCGGGCGAAACGCTCCAGCGATACTCCGGACTGTCCATTGAGGAACGGAGAAGGGCCCTTGAAGCGGGCGCCAAAAAAGAGGGCTCGGTGTCGTTCTATGGAACGATGAGCGTGAAGGACGCCCAAGTGCTGATCGATAAATTCCACCAGCAGTACCCGTACATCAAGGTGCGGCATATTCGCCTGGGCTCCTCGCCGCTGTTAAGCCGTATTCTAACGGAACATCGAGGAGGCAGACGCGACGTCGACGTTGTGGCCATTACGGGGCCGGGGGCGCAGGTGCTCATCGATAACGGTCTGATCGACCCCTATTTCTCGTCTGAAAAGCCGGCGATTCGCAGTGATTTCATTTCTCCCAAAGGACTGTGGTCGGCCGTGGAGCTGTACCTTATCGTAGTTGGCTACAATACCAAGTCGGTCGCGCCGGCCGACGCCCCCAAGTCATACCAGGATCTCCTCAACAAGAAATGGGCGAACGCAATCTCGCTGGACCAGACGGACGAGGACTGGTTTCATTTTCTGGCTAATGAATGGGGAGACGAAAAAGCAACCGCCTACTTGACGAACCTCATGAAGCTCAATCCGAAACTCCACAGAGGGCGCGAGTTGCGCGCGCAAATGGTTGCCGCGGGAGAATTTCTCATAGCTCCGACTTTGTACGACTACCGCGTACGAAACCTGAAAGACCAGGGCGCCGCCATCACTTCGGTGGCGTTACCTCCGATCATGGCTTTCCCCAACGTTTTGATGTTGGCACGCCACGCACCCAACCCTCATGCGGCTGCCCTGTTCATCGATTGGATGCTCTCAGAGACCGGACAAAAATTGATAGAGTCCAAGCTGGGAAGGGATCCGACGCGGAAGGGTATGGGTGGAGGGATGGACCAGACGGTCGGCGGACGGCCGGTAAAGGTTATAGCGCCGGACAGTTTGGGGCCCAAAACGGGGGACTATCTTAAACTCTATAGGAAAATAACGGGGCAATAGAAAGTATTTTCAACCCCTTTGAGCCGTTCCGGATAGAAAATGACGGGACCGCTGATTAACAAAAGGAGCACAAGAACATGGCGGCACAAGGCTTTGCGTTTACACAGTATAACAAGCTGACTCCGTTCGAAGCATGGATTGAGTCGGAAGGGATACCGATAATCAGGGAGTTGGTTGTGAGGGATCTTCGAAATGTCGAGTTTGAGCTGGCGCACAATACCATCGCCGGGCACATTTCAGAAGGCAGGCCATGTGTTTACCGCAAGGCTCATAGACACGGACCGGGCGCGTTTATTTTTGTTCTGGAGGGGAAGGGATATTCCTTGATGTGGCCTGAAGGCGGAACCATGAAACGGTACGACTGGGGTTCGGGAAGCCTCTTTACGCCGCCCAACAGATGGTTTCATCAGCACTTTACGACGAGCAAAGAACCCGTGAAACGGCTTGCGCTGAAGGGATGGGGACAAAAATATCCCATCGGCGGCTGGGATCTGATGGCTACCGGGACGGACGAGGGCGGCGATATGATCGAGTATGAGAACGAAAATTCGAGGGTGCGCCAAATGTATGAGGAGGAGCTGGCAATGCTGGACATGAAACTGCAAATGTCGGCGCTGAGTAACCGGGCGGGAAACAGCTAGGAGGAATGCGCAAGCCGGCAAGCGACGCCACTCAGGCTCGACAGCCCGGCTGCCGGATTTATTTTTATGGAACCCGAACTTGCAACCAGACTCGTCACCAGTTTGAGAGAAGCGGGCATCGACTTTGTCAGCTATTTACCCGAAAGCCGGTTGAGCCAGATCCTGCCCCTGATGCGGAAGGATCACGGTTTCAAACTGGCGCCGTCGGCCAGCGAAGCCGACGCCGTCTCCATCGCGGTGGGTGCAACTCTCGGCGGCAAGCAGACCGCTTGCTATATGGAAAGCACCGGGATCTATGTATCGTGCTATCAGTTGCTGGTGGTCGCTTTACATTTACGCGTTCCCGTTCTCTTGCTGGTCAGCCATCTGGGAGGATTCGATGATCAACGGAATAGTTTTCTCTATTCGCTGGCCGGCAGGAGGTTAATCCCTCAATTTGAGGCGCTGGATATCGAATTTAAAGTGCTCGAGAATGGCAACCATCTCGAACAGGATATTGGCAACGCGGTCCGCACCATGAACGCGCTTCGGGAGCCGGTAGCGCTCGTTTTTACGGGGGATTTCACCGTATGAATCGTTATGAATGTCTGCAGTCGCTGCTGCCGTTAATCACTGACCATCTGGTGGTGACGTCGCAGAGCGGACAGAGAATAGAATGGGGGAGCCTCTCAAAGCATGAGGGAAATTTGCTTCTAGGGGAAATGGGGGCGGCCTTGAGCGTCGGCGCCGGGCTCGCTCTGGCGCTCCCCAAACGTAAAATCGTCGTTTTGGAATCGGACGGAAGCGTTCTGCTGGCCTTGAGCAGCCTGGCGACACTGGCCAATCTGGAGATTTCCAACCTCGCCGTTTTCGTCTTTGACAACGGAGCTTATAGCGGCACCAGGATAAGCGAGCCGACGGCGACGGGGGGCAGGACAGACCTGGAAACGGTTGCCAGGGGAGCTGGAATCGAGCGATCGATGACGGTCCGGGACCTGGCGGGGTTTGAAAGACACGCAGCCTCCGCAATGGAGGGCAAAGCCCTCAGCTTTATTGTTTGCAAGGTTCAGGAGAGTCTCCTGCACCGGGATATACCCCGGCCGGATCTCGATCTCCTGGAGAATAAATACCGCTTCGTCAGGTATCTGCAACAAACCGAGGGCAGACTGCCGTCTTTTATCGGCCGAGGATGAGCGCTGAAACGGAGCCGGATCGATAATAAATAGTCAGCGAACGGAGGAACACCATGGCAATCTGGGATGACGCGATTACCGAACGAGACAATCTGGTGCTGAAGGCCTGCGGCTACGGGCGGGTTCGCGGGTTAGGAAAGCGTCCTGCCCTGGTCGTCATTGATATGAACTATAACTGGGTGGGAGACCGAAGAGAGCCCGTCCTCGAATCCATCAAGCGGATCCGACACAGCTGCGGGGAAGAAGCCTGGGATGCGGTCTCCGTCGTGAGAAAGCTCATGGACAAGGCCCGGCAAAAGAATATTCCGGTTATCTATACGACAGGCTTCGGTGCGGAGACCAATTATGAATCCAAGCGCAGGCCGTGGAAAAATCACAGGCACGAAGAGGACGAAACGAAAGCCTTCTCGCAGAGGATGGAAATAGTAAAGGAGATCGCGCCGCAGCCGTCGGACATCGTCATTAATAAACCCAAGCCTTCAGGATTTTTCGGGACTCCGCTTCAAAGCGTTCTCAACGATTACGGGGTGGATACCTTGCTTGTAACGGGCGGCTCGACGAGCGGTTGTGTGCGCGCGACGGTCATCGACGCTTTTTCCTTCAACTATTTTGTCGCGGTGGTCGAGGAAGGCACTTTCGACCGCATTCAGTTGTCTCACAAGGCCAACCTGCTCGACATGAACATCAAGTATGCCGATGTAATGAAAGCCGAGGATGTTGCCCGTTATCTGGATAGCCTTCCCACGGGTTTGTATGATTGGAAGGCGGCGGCTTCGCAAGCGGACGCACGTTAACGAAGGGAGTGGACCCGCGAGACATGGGATCTTTATTAACTGCGAGCCGCGCGGCGTGCGATAACTTTGGTTCAAAGCTGGATAGGAGGTTCGTCATGACGAGTCTATTGCTGCTCGTCTGTATTCAACTAATTTTACCGGCGTGCTTGACGGCGCAGACGATAAGAATTGGATCACTCGGGCTTAGCGGGCCGCTGCTTCCGTTGTGGATAGCACAAGACAGATCACTGTTTTCTCAGTATGGGCTTAAAACCGAGGTCGTCACGTTTCAGGGAGGTTCGACCACAATCCAGGCGCTTGTGGCCGGTGAAGTAAAGTTTGCGGCGACCGGCAGCGCCCCGGGTGCCAACGCCAGGCTGGGTGGCGCCGATGTCGTGGCGATTGCCGAATGGGTGAATACCTTGCCCTATATGCTGATTGTGACTAACGAGATCGACACGCCGGAAAAACTCAGAAAAAAAAGAATCGCCATCAGCCGTTTTGGCAGCGCGGCCCATTACGCGGTTCGCCTGGTGCTCATAAAGATGGGTATCGACCCGGACAAGGATGTGCAGATGCTCCAGATCGGGGACGAATCTCTACGGCTTGGAGCCCTCAGGCAGGGGTCGGTCGATGCTACCGTTCTGACCCCGCCTGCCAATCTCACCGCCCGGAATCTCGGATTTAGAGTTTTAACTTCGCTGCACGAAGCGGGAGTTCAGTATTCCTTCGATCATCTTTTGGTCACCAGGGCTTTTGCCAACAAGAACAAGGACGCCGTTCAGGGCTTTTTAAAGGGATTTTTGCATGGGATTGCCGATATGAAAAAGCACCGAAGAGAAAGCATAGAAACCCTGAAGCGGTGGATGCGGTTGAATGATCAAAATGCGCTCGATGAAACTTACAGGATTTTTGTTGAAATGATTCCGGCTAAGCCGTATGGAAACGAGGAGGGCTGGCGAAATCTCGTGGAGGTTATAACCTCGACCAATCCTAAGGCGAAACATCTGCAGTCGAAGGAAATGTTCGATTACACCTATCTTCGAGAAATAGATAAGAGCGGATTCATTGACGCGCTGTACAGGTAACGCGGCTACGGGGACGGCTGAGCGATCACACGAGGGGAAGTCCATGCAAGGGCCATTTGAGGCGAAGCCATACGCGGGGAAAACGGCATTTGAGCAGTGGGCGGAGCATGAGGGTGTCCCCATGATCCGGGACTTCATCGTGCCGGATTTGAACGCGATCGAAGTCAAGCCGTGGGACCGTCTGGGGGCCTCCGGTTGTTGGGTCGTGCTCGGGGCGCCGGAAGACCAGCTCAGCATGGCTGCCTACGTTTGCGAGATCGCTCCTGCAAAGTCGACCAAACCGCAGAGATCCCTGTTTGAGGAGCTGATTTTCGTTTTGAGCGGAAGCGGAGCAACCACGGTTTGGAACGAGGGGGAGAAGCCCTTGTCTTTTGAGTGGAGGCGCGGGAGTCTGTTTTCTCCTCCTTTAAATTCCTGGCATCGGCATTTTAACGGGTCGGGTACGGAACCGGTGCGGTATGTCGCGCTGACGAATGCTCCTGCGGTCTTCAACATGTTTCATAGCTGTGAGTTCATCATGAATAACCCGTATCGGTTTAGCGACCGCTTCGACCACGAGCCGGAATATTTCTCGGGGAAAGGAGAGGCTCATCCCGGAGACGTGTGGGAAAGCAATTTCATCCCGGATATCGTGGATCTCCCCTTCTACGAGTTTTCCACGAAGGGGCCGGGCATGAAGCACGTCGAGATCGAGCTGTCCAGCAACACATTGTCGGGTCACATCAGCGAGTCTCCCGTCGGGGTCTACAAGAAAGCTCACCGGCACGGTCCAGGGGCCTACATTATTACGCTTAAAGGAAAGGGTTATTCGCTGATGTGGCGTGAGGGACAGGACTGGGAGAGATTCGATTGGGGGACATGGAGCATGATGTCCCCTCCGAACCGCTGGTTCCATCAGCATTTCAATCTGGGGAGAGAGCCCATTCGGCAGCTGGCATTGAAGGGTTGGGGGCAGAAGTATCCGATCGGGGGATGGGAGCAGATGTTCAAGAGCACGGAGGCGGGAGGGGACATGATTGAATTCGAGGACGAAGATCCGGCCATCAGAGAAATGTATCAGGAAGAGCTGAAAAGGGAGGGCATTGAGCTGAAGAATCCTCCCGTCAGTTACAGGAAGAAGCGCGTGGCGTAACTTCGGAAGCGAGGCGAGGCGGTTATCCATTGCAGCCATTTTTGAAACTCTCGACAAGGAGCATTCTATGTTTGAGGCGAAGCCATACACTGGGAAAACGGCATTTGAGCAGTGGGTGGAGTATGAAGGAGTCCCCATGATTCGGGACTTTATTGTGTCGGATTTGAATTCGATAGAGGTCAAGCCGTGGGACCGTCTGGGAGCGTCCGGGAGCTGGGTGGTGCTTGGGGCGCCGGAAGATCAGCTCAGCATGGGGTCTTATGTTTGTGAGGTGGGGCCCGGCAAATCGACGAAGCCGCAGAAGCATTTGTATGAGGAGATCGTCTATGTGTTGCGCGGCAGCGGGGCGACCACGGTGTGGAATGAAGGGGAGAAGCCTTTAACGTTTGAGTGGAAGCGAGGGAGTCTTTTTTCGCCTCCGATCAATACATGGCATCAGCATTTTAATGGGTCTGGAGTGGAGCCGGTGCGCTATGTGGCGCTGACGAACGCGCCTGCGGTTTTCAACATGTTTCACAGCTATGAGTTCATCATGAACAATCCTTTCCGTTTCAAGGAGAGGTTTGACGGCAACTCTGAATACTTCTCCGGCAAGGGAGCGAGCCGCCCCGGACTCGTATGGGAGAGCAACTTTATCCCGGATATTGTGAACCTGGATCTGCACGAATTTTCAGTCAAAGGACCCGGCTTGAGGCAGGTCGAAATGGAGCTGTCCAGCGACACTCTTTCGTCCCATCTTAATGACTCTCCGGTCGGGGTATACAAGAAGGCGCATCGGCACGGGCCGGGTGCGTACATCATCGTTTTGGCAGGTAGGGGTTATACCTTGATGTGGCGGGAAGGAGAGAAATGGGCGAGATTCGATTGGGGGCCGGGGAGCATGATGTCGCCCCCCAATCGGTGGTTTCACCAACATTTCAATTTAGGCAAGGAGCACATTCGACAGCTCGCGTTGAAGGGTTGGGGGCAGAAGTATCCGATCGGCGGATGGGAGCAGATGTTCAAGAGCACGGAGGCGGGTGGAGACATGATTGAATTCGAAGACGAAGACCCGGCCATTCGGGCGAAGTATGTAGAAGAGCTCAAAAAAGAAGGACTTGAGCTCAAGAATCTTCCCATAAATTATAGGAAAGGCTAGAGGATATGACTTATTTCCCAAATAGGGATGTATGGGCGAGCAAGGCCGTAGCATTGGCCTCTCTGAGCATTGCCCTTTTTGCCTTTTGTCTAAGGGAGGGAATAGCCCAGGTTGCGCCGGAAAAAATTGCCGTTTCCTATCCTTCCGTAACCTCAACTGGCGGCGTGGTGCCGTGGATCGCGAAAGAGAAGGGATTTTTTTCTTCTAACGGACTGGATGCCGAGCTGATTTACACCTCGGGCGCTTTGTCCATGCAAGCCTTGCTGGGCGGCAGCGTCGATTTGGCTCTCGGGAGCATTTTCGATCCTCTCAGCGCCATTGCGGGCGGCGCCGATATCGTTGTCATAGGTTCTTTCAATAATTCTCCTCCCTATGTCATGGCCGCAATACCTGAAGTGCGGGAGGTAAAGGACCTGAGGGGCCGGAAGGTCGGAGTCAGATCGTTGACCGGCCCGGCAACCGCCATCACGCAAATTATTCTTGAAGAAGCCGGATTGGATCCAAAACGCGACGTACAAATTCTCCGGGTCGGCGGAACTGCCATTAGACTCGCTGCTTTGAAAGATGGCCATATCGACGCGGCGCTTATCGATGAGGCAGTGGCCCATCGGGCCAAGGAAAGCGGATTAAACATTATCCATCTGAAGGGCGCCCCCCACATTCATACCGGGACCTATGCCAGGAGAAGCAGACTGCAGCAAAGGGAGACGGTTATCGGCTTGGCTATGCGGGCATTGCGGGACGCCGCTGTATACATGAAGACGAATAAATCCGGTTCTATTCAGGTCATCCAGAAAATTATGAGGGTGAGCGATAGACAGGTCGCAGAAACTTCCTATGAAATATTGAAAGAATCGGTCGTAACGGACCCTCGCATACCGGCCGAAGTTATCCAACAAAGTATGAAGCTCACTGCAAGGAGCGATGCGAGGGTGAAGAATGTTGACGTTGCCAAAGCATTTGATATGAGGGTGGCCAGGAGAGTTATGGAATCCGGGAAATGATTTGCAGGGGGGGTTACAATGCTTCTTTATAAGCTTCGGTCCGTAGTGCCGGCTTTGATTCTTTCGGCACTGTTTGGCTTCTGGTCTTATCAGGCATCGGCTGAGGAGGTTTTAGTCGCTCATCCTGCCTTGACCTTCGGGGATATTCCTTATTACGTTGCGCGCGAGAAGGGCTTCTATCACGAGGAAGACTTTCAGGTCAAAGACATTTACATCCGGGGAGGAGTGACGGCTTCTCAGGCTCTTCAGGCCGGCTCGGTTCATTTTACCCTCGCCCTAGGATCA
>Ga0209343_10003876_pt1 | contig 18634 bp, 16 predicted proteins | sample RifCSPlowO2_02_FD_184026 | JGI IMG/M metagenome (GOLD analysis project Ga0209343, IMG submission 184026) | Groundwater microbial communities from Rifle, Colorado - Rifle CSP2_plank lowO2_0.2 (SPAdes) (version 2) | ecosystem: Environmental > Aquatic > Deep subsurface > Groundwater | place... | reverse complement strand
CAGATAAATGTCATAAATGTGGAAAATTTTCAGAAGATCCGTACGGAGCTTTAGATAAAAGAAAGCTCTTGCAGTTTTGTTTTGAGATGACTGGAGAAGAAAAAGCAGCTTACGAACGTGGTATAACAGAAGGTTCCAATTGTGCATGGTTATGTAAAAAATGTGCCAAGAAATTTGAAAAGTATAAGCATTTGATAAAAGAAGAGGCATTTGCTAAAGTAAAATAAGCTGGTTGTATGAAAAAGATTATTTTTCTGTTTGTGCTTTTTGTTTTTTTATTTGGCTGCGCTTCTACCAAAGAAACAAAAAATGAAATCATTATAGAAAATAAGACTATTGAAGGTGAGGCTATGGCAAAAAAGAATGAAATGAAAGAATATGATTCTATTGGTGCATTTTTAGCTGAAAATAACGTTTTAGGAAAGCAACTGGAAATAGAAGTTTATGGGGAGGAACTCAAATCAACCTTTGGTAATTTAAGCTGTGTTTATTTTGAATCTGGAAAATTTTATGATGATGGTAGCTATCGCTTCAGAAATAGCGAAGAGCAATTTCACATTATAATTGAGGGAAAATTCAAAGTTGCAGTAGAGCAAAAAGGTGGAGCCCTAAGATTGTTTATCTCTACATCAACTTTTGAAAGGCAGTTCAAGGACAAAGATAAAGCTGGGAGGGAAGTTGATTATTGCTTGCAGAAAGGGAAGAAATATTATATGGTTATAGGAAGCGAGGGCTATGAGTATGGGCCGCCAGATGAAAGCGGGAAAAGGGCTACAAGCGGTGTTACTTATATAGAAATATCAGATAAAGAATTCAAAAACGGAAAGCCACAGGTTGAGCAGACGCCAACTGTAAAGAACTGGATTTATGGATGATTAACATGAACAAAGACGATATAAAGAAGCTAATAGAAGAGCTAAAAAGTCCTGATTCAGATGTTCGTAGAGATGCAGATTACAGACTATTAGCTTTTGCGTTATATAAAGAAGAAAATGCGTGGTTGGTGTTAGGAGAGATAAGAAATTCTAATTTGTCTCAACCTTTTAAAGAACAATTAGAAGAAATCTTGGAAAAATATACTAACAAGTATAATACAATCCCATCGCTCATAAAAGCACTTTCAAGTGAAAATACAGAAACTAGAAAAGAAGCTGCAAAGCAACTTAGGGATCTTACAGAATATGGGCTAGATACTTCGTCCGCAGTGCCAGCAATGTTAAAGTTGCTCGGTAATGAAGTCTCTGATGATGTTTTATATGATTATATTTATACAAATCCAGATGAAATGAGCGATTATGGAAAATATTTAGATATATATGAAACCTATTTAGCTCTACAAAAATTTATAGAAGCAAGAAAACCAGATAATGGAAAAATGTTTTTGAAGGAATTAGAAAAACTTAATGTTGATAGAAATTTATTCTGGGTAAAGGAACTATTGAAAGGCATGCAAAATGCTTACGAACAAAACCTAAAGACCGATAGTTTCGAAGCAGAAGATGATAAGAAATGCCCAGATTGCGAAGCTACTCAATGGTATTCAATGAAATACGATGCATACTTTTGTAAAAAATGCAATAAATGGTTAGAGACTGGCTGTAAAGACCCAGAGTGTAAATTTTGCTTAGAGAGGCCTAAGAGGCCACTCGCTGAAGGAAAGAAATGTTTAGCATGTAAAAATGTTCTAAAAAAACATTCGGCCAATATACTGTCAGGTGAATCACTTTCAACTTCTGACATAGAGAAACTAGAGGATTTAGGTTACTATGGTGATGACGAGTATATGGTTTCTCTAAAAAAATGTTCAAGCTGTGCAGCTTATTATAGAATAGGTTCAGCAGACACTTTCGAAGCTGGTGGTGGTGTTTCTGAAAGTATTAGTGAAATTAATATCGAGGAAGCTATTGAAATACTGGAAAAAATAATAGAAAAATTCTCTGCACCAATGTATTCTTATAAAAAAGATACACTTGATAAAGCAAAGAAAGAGCTGGAAGAACTAGAAAAGCAATAAGTCTAAGAGTGTAGGTATTCTATATAGATAAACATGAGATGTTCACTGCTCAATCGCCATTGCTGTTCCTCGGCCCATCGATCTGTTTGCCCACAGGGCAAATCTCTCGAACTCGCAGCGAGTTCTCGATCCGCCGATCGTTCCAATGCAATTAACATCTATCCCTATTATAATCTTTTCCATTTCTAAGTTCAGAGGTAAACAGTTAGTCTTTAGTAGGGAATTGTATGTCAACCGAACTTATCGTAGCAGAAAAACCAAAAGTCGCGGCAAAGATAGCGCAAGCTATTGGAGAAAACATCAAGCATCATCGTGTTGGCAGCGTAAGCTATTATGAGGGCACAACAGATGGAAAACATATATTTGTAGCGCCAGCAGTTGGTCATATTTACTCTCTTGCTGAGATAGAAAAAACAAGTACATATCCTACATTTGATATTGAATGGAAGCCAGCTTATGAAGTAGATAAAGATGCAGGTTATACTAAAGGATACGTTCAATTGCTAGAAAAACTAGGCGAAAAGGCAGATGAATTTATATGCGCTTGCGATTTTGATATTGAAGGTAGTTTGATTGGAGCTAATGTACTACGCTTCGCAGTTGGAAAAAAAGAAGCAAGAAGAATGAAATTCTCAGCAGTTACTCATACTGATTTGCAAGAGGCATATGAAACAATGGGTGAAATGGATTATAATAATGCATATGCAGGTGAAGCAAGACACATTTTGGACTGGTACTTTGGGATAAACTTATCACGCGCATTAATGTCAGCGCTTAAGGCAGCTGAGCGCTGGAAGGTAATGAGCATAGGTCGTGTTCAAGGTCCCTCACTTGAACTTTTAGCTGCATTGGAAAAACAAATCGCAGCATTTGTTCCAACGCCATATTGGGAGTTAAATGCTTTTATAAAAGGCATAGAATTCAAACATGCAAAAGGAAGATTTCTAGATGAAAAAGAAGCGAAGCGAGCGCTGGATAATACTAAATCGCAAGGAAAAGTAACAAAGGTAGAAAAGAAAGAAAATCTACTCTATCCATATCCGCCATTTGATCTAACTAGCTTGCAAGTAGAGGCATATCGCGTATTTGGGTATGCACCTACACGCACGCTAGATATCGCGCAGAGATTATATGAAGATTCTTATATAACCTATCCAAGAACAAGTTCGCAGCAATTTCCTCCAACAATTAAATTGCCAGCTATAATAAGAAAACTCGGGGAACAGGAAAAATATGCACATGCAGCACGATATTTGATAGATAATAGTATGTTCAAGCCAATGCAAGGTAAAAAGACTGACCCTGCACATCCAGCAATTCATCCAACAGGTCTAGCGCCAGAAGGTGTCCATGAGCAGGAAATGAAATTATATGATCTTATTGTTAAGCGATTCTTGGCATTATTTGCGCCAGCAGCAAAAAGGGAGAAAACTAATCTGGAAGTGGATGCTGGCGAGCTGTATGTTGCAGATGGAATGCGCATTGTAGAAAAAGGATGGACAGAATTTTATGCACCTTATTATAAAGGCGAGGATATCGAGCTACCACGATTTGATGAGAGCGAGCAAGTTGCAGTGGAAAATAAGAAAAAGCATAAAAAAGAAACAAAGCCACCAAATCGATATACTGAAGCAAGTATAATAAGCGAATTAGAAGACAGAAAACTTGGTACAAAGTCAACTCGCGCAACAATAGTAGAAACGTTATTCAAGCGCCATTATATTCATGGAAAAAGCATTAAGGTAACTGATCTTGGTATAAAAGTTGTCGAAGTATTAGAAAAATACGCACCCGAAATTTTAGACGAACAGCTTACAAGAAAAATAGAAGATGATATGGAGAAGATACAAGAAGGGAGCATGACTAAGGAAGCAGTTATCCAAGAAGGAAAAGAAATTCTAATCCAAACATTGGATAAATGGAAAAAGCATGAAGAAAAAATAGGTAAAGCACTGTACGAAGCGCTTAAAGCAAGTGAGGAAAAGCAAAGTACTATCGGCGCATGTGATAAATGTAAAACTGGCAATCTAAAAATAATCCGAATGAAGCAAGGTAAGCAGTTTATTGGTTGTAGTAGCTATCCGGATTGTAATAACGCATACCCACTTCCTGGCTATGCTTACATAACAGTAATGGAAAAGCCATGCGAGCATTGTAGCAAACCTATGATAAATGTCAGGCGTGCTAAAATGAGATCATTCAATATGTGTATTGATCCTAAATGCCCGAGCAAGGCGGGTTGGGGAAAGAAGAAAGAGGAGAAAAAAGAAGAGGAAAAAGCTTAGACCGCTACTCCTTTTTCCTTTAGCGATAAACGCATTCACCTGCTCGAAAAATTATACGTGAAGAATCTTCTTGTGAAAAACCATCAAAGACTAACATAAAACGTGTTATTCCAATCTTAAACAAACCGGCTTCTCCAGAATTCAGATTTGAAGTAAAATGAGGCTGGTCACAAAATCCAACATAATTGCAAGAGATGGTAACTTTAATACCTTGAGCATTTTCTGGATTTTTATCCAATATAAAAACAATATCCTGTTGTGCCTCGTTACCTGGGTGAATAGGAGCGTTAAATTCAACCGGTGCAGGTGAGCCTTCTGGATAAGCGCCCATTATCAAATAACAAATAGCATCTAAATTGTTAAAACAAGCACTGTCTCTTAACACTAAATCCCAGCCAGCAGATTCTTCTAGAAATGAGAGCTGAGAAACTGCGCAGGTATTTTCTAGACTTGCCTCGCAAGCAGGTGCTTTTTCATTCTTACAATCGTCTCCGCAACCAGATAAAAGTGGTGTAGCTAAGGCAAATGTTTGAACCGCAGCTCTTGCTGTTCTTTTTAGTGCATTAAAAATCTGTGAAGGAAGTCCCTTTACCCGCAGTTTTTTAACTTCCATAAATTACATCTATCTACATTAATTTAAAAAGTTAATTACATTTTTATAATTTTGCTAAGTAATAAGATTGAGGTTTCTAAATGATTACTTGTAACCAGTTAGACGTAAAAGGGAAGCGAGTGCTTATTCGCGCAGATCTTAATTCTCCATTAGAAGATGGCAGAGTAGTTGTAAATCCGCGTATTATTGCACATGCAAAAACCATTCGCGAGTTAAGCGATCGTGGCGCAAGAGTAATAGTTATATCCCATCAAGGCCGTAAAGGCCATCATGATTTCACAAGCTTAGAAGAGCATACGAGAATATTGAAAGAACTTGCAGGAAGGCATGTAGAATTTATAGATGATGTAGTAGGAGGAAAGGTAAATGATGCAATAGCAAGATTAAAAGATGGCGAAATAATAGTTTTGGATAATGTGCGCCATCTTGATGACGAGGCCAACGCAGATGGAAAAATAGTGCACGAGCTTACGCCGCATGTTGATTATTTTGTATTGGATGCATTAAGCATAGCGCACCGCGAGCATGCAAGCGTTGTAGGGTTTACAAAAACAGTGCCAAGCTGCGCTGGCAATGTGCTTGCAGAAGAGGTAACTGCGCTTGACAAGGTGAAAAATAGCAAGCATGTGACCTTTATTTTCGGTGGCTCTAAAGTTGAAGATTCTGTTTGTGTAATGAAAATATGGCTGGCACAGGGCAGGGCGGATAAAATATTATTGGGTGGAGCGCTTTCCATTTTATTTCTTTATGCTAAAGGATACGACATTGGCAAATCGCTTGATTATATAAAAAAGACAGGCGTGATAAATTTCCTTTCTGATGCAAAAGAAATGCTAAATAAATTTGCAGATAAGATTATTTTGCCAGTGGATGTTGGTTTAAAAGAATCAGATGGTAGAAAAGATTGTACAGTTGAGAAAATAAACGATGGTGAGATATTTGATATTGGCCCCAAGACTATTGAACTATACGCTGGGCTGATTAAAAAATCCACTGCACTAGTTGCAAACGGTCCAATGGGCGTTTATGAAATTGAAGACTATGCAAAAGGAACAATCGCTATATTACGGGCAATATCAGAAAGCAAGGCATTTTCTTTATTGGGCGGCGGGCACACTATAACTGCATTAGAAAAGTCTAAACTCGACAAGCATAAATTTGGATATGTAAGCTTATCAGGTAAAGCGCTTATAGAATTTTTATGCGGAAAGGCTCTGCCGGGTATAGTTGCATTGGATGAGAATGAAATAAATTTTAAGAGAGAAATAACACAGAGGAACTAATTTGAAGGTTTAACGTAAATTTATATTCTTTCGCTACGTGATTTTTCTATGTCAAAAAACATAAAAGAGGAGATTATCCAAAAATTTAAAGCAACTGTTCCGGATAAGATCATCTTGGCATTAGAGGAAAAAGGATTTTGTGTCGGACTTCTTAATGATGGTTCAACAATTAAAACAGAGGCCAGGGAGATTAAAAAATTCTTAGAAGTAATAAAAAAATCCTCAGTATGTTGGATTGACTATATTGTAGATGACCTTAGAAAAGATGCAACAAAAACTGCGGCCTCAATGGGGTTTAGTGAGGTATTGGTTTCAAATTTGCTGAAGAATAAAAGAAGTGGTTATGAAGATTTCGATACTGAGACAGGCATAATAATGCCTGCAATAATAGTAGAAGGCTTTAATGTAAAACTGGACCCGCTTTTAATTTTAATAAAAAAAGATCTTGTGCTAACGTTGCATAGCACTGAAGCAAAGAGATTCTTTCGATTAAGAAGATATGCAGAAACATTTATGCGTAAAATAAAGATAACTTCTTCAGCACCAGATAAAGTCACAACAATACTAATCAGAATAATAGATGAGAACAATGGTAGAAATTTTGATCACCTTAGAGAAATAGAAGAAAATGCTGATGAGTTAAGCGCAAAGCTAGCAGATATAAAAATGTCCAGAGAAAAAATAGGGCCAAGAATACATGATATGAAGCACGCCCTGATTACATATTTAACTGGTTTATGGGCAGTTGTAGATGTATTAAACACCTTGCGTTATGGAGACCCAGAATTACTATCAGATGAACCAAAGTTGCTAAGTAGATTAAATGGATTGGCGTCTGAGGTAAATATCCATATAGGTTTGGCAGAGCATCTTAGCGAGGTTTTAGCTAGCGGGATGGAAGTATTGCAAAGCATATACAACAATCAATTGCAGATTTTGAATAATAAGCTAGCATTACTTGTAGCATATCTTACAGTTATTGGTACTGCTGTTCTTGTACCAAACACGCTTGGAACTATACTAAGTAATCCGGTTTATGCATTAACTCCAGCAGATGCGTTGTGGTTTAATTTATTAATGATCGGTTCTACAGTTCTAGCCACTCTTGCATCCTATTGGTGGGTAAAGAAAAGAGGGTTAATTCCAGAAAGAGTGGATTAGTTTATTTTTTCTTAGATTTTTTTAATTTTTTAGTTGGTTTTGTAGCTTTTGCTGGTTTTTTTGCCTTCGGTTCTTTTGCTAATGGTTTGGCCCTTGCCTCTTTTTTCCTTCCAAATACTTCTTTTACTTTTCCTAAAATCATTTCTTCCATTCCGAATTCTAAATCCTTTTGTGGAACAATTAGTAGTGCTTTCCAACCAACACCTTTTTCAAACGCAACGCGTGTTCGTCTGTGTCCATCAAGTACGATTGTCTTGCCTTTCTTTTGCAGTCCGATTATTGGCGTGCTATAACCATGGGCAAGTTCTTCGCTAATTATATTCATTCTCTCCTCTGCGTGGGCCTGTTCTTCTTCGCCAGGATAAGTATAATATAAATCTGCAACATCATTTTTAGAAAGTGCTTTGTCTGCTCGTTTAAATGCTACGCCCGGATAAAGCTTCTTATAATAGTCAATCAGGCGAACGAAGATTTTTTCCTGCTCTTCGGGTGTAATAAGCGAAAGAACCATAAATTAGTGTACGTATAGAAGGATTATAAATGTTAATTATAAGCCTTCAGCCTTGAGCCGTGGGCCTTGAGCCCTAAAACGTTAGGGGGGTTGCGCTAGGGGGCGAAGCCCCCTGGCACTCACTGCCAATATTCCTCTATATGTCTAACCTCTAATTCCAAATTTTTTTCCTTTAATTCAATTAGTGCTTTTAGCAATTCAAATGTAGTATTAACATTAGTTATACATGGGATGCCTTTTTCTAAACATGTGCGACGGATTCGGAAGCCATCAGTATTCGCTCGTCCGCCCTTAGTTGGTGTATTTATCACTAAACTAACCTGTTTATTCACAATCAAATCTAAAATATCAGGTTTGCCATCTCCTTTGCCAATTTTAGGCACACTATGCGCACCTTCTATATCTTTAATCGTTCCATGTGTTCCATAAATCTTAAAATCAAGTTTTTTTAGTAGGGCAGCTAGTCCATTAACATAAGGTTTATCCTCATCACGCAAACTAAGCAATACAATACCAGGCATAGTTATCTTCAATCCAGCAGCAAGCAATGCCTTGTAATAAGCCATTTCAAAGCTTGAACCAATACCCATTGTTTCTCCAGTGCTTCTCATCTCTGGCCCTAAACGCGTATCACTGCCAACTAGCTTTAAGAACGGGAACACAACGCTTTTCACCGCAAAATTATTTTGTTTGGATTTTAAATCAAACTCGTTTAATTTCGCGCCAAGCAAAACCTTTGTCGCAATCTTTGCAAGCGGAATTCCAATTGCCTTGCTTACATAAGGTACAGTTCTACTCGCGCGCGGATTCGCTTCCAATACATAAACAATTCCATTGCGCACTGCGTATTGGACATTAATCAAGCCAATAGTTCCTAGTGCTTTTGATATTTTATTAGTATAATCAACAATATCCTTCTTAGCTTTTTCATCAAGTTGCAACGATGGTAACACAATATTTGCATCACCACTATGCACACCTGCAAATTCTATGTGTTGCATTATTCCTCCAATAAAAACTTCTTTACCATCAGAAACTGCATCAACTTCACATTCTATTGCATTATCCAAATATTTATCAATAAGAACTGGTCTTTTCTCACTTACCTCCACTGCTTCGTTTATATATCGTTTTAGCTCAGTATCATCATAAACAATCTCCATTGCACGTCCAGCAATTACATAGCTTGGTCTTACAACTATTGGATAACCTATCTTGTTAGCAGCAGCAAGCGCCTCCTTTTCATTGGTTGCAGTTCCGTTAACAGGTTGTGGTATACTAAGTTCATGTAATAATCCTCTAAATCGCTCACGATCTTCTGCGATATCTATACCATCAACATGTGTTCCTAATATATTTACTCCTTGTTCTGCTAGCTTGTTTGCAAGGTTAATGCTTGTCTGGCCGCCTAACTGCACTATTATGCCATCTGGTTGTTCATTATCAATAATATTCATCACATCTTCAAATGTGAGCGGCTCGAAATATAATCTATCAGAGGAATCAAAATCAGTGCTGACGGTTTCAGGATTATTATTTATCACAATGCTTTTTATTCCTAACTCGCGCAATGCAAAGCTGGCGTGTGAGCAGCAATAATCAAATTCTATTCCCTGCCCAATTCTTATTGGGCCTGAACCAACTACTATTACTTTTTTTCCATCCAATGGCTTTGCTTCGTTTTCTAGTTCATAAGTTGAATAATAATATGGAGTAATAGCTTCAAATTCGCCAGCACAGCTGTCAACTATTTTATAAGTTGGAATAATCCCAAAGGTTTTTCTTAATTTTCTTATTTCGCTTTCACTTGTATTTTTTAACTTTGCAATCTGTGCATCGCTAAAGCCAAAGCGCTTTGCTTCTCTTAAAAGTTCTTTAGTGAGTGGTTGTGCAGTTATTGTTTTTTCCCTCTTTACAATATTTGATATCTTGTCTAAGAACCAACGATTAATCATTGTTTTCTTATTTAGTTCATCTATGCTTGCGCTATTGCGAAATGCCTCTAAAATTGCAAATAATCGCAAATCTGTTGCAGGATAAAGATGTTGCATATAATTGAATTTAGGAATTTTTACTTCCAAACTGCGCATTGCTTTTTGCAATGATTCCTCGAACGTACGGCCAATTGCCATTACTTCTCCAGTGCTTTTCATCTGCGTGCCTATTCTTCTATCAGCTTGCGGAAATTTATCAAATGGCCATCTTGGAATTTTAACAACAACATAATCTAAGGCAGGTTCAAATGCAGCACTAGTTTGCGTTATTGCGTTTTTTATTTCATATAATTTATGGCCTAATGCGATCTTCGCTGCTACGCGTGCAATAGGATAACCTGTTGCTTTAGATGCTAATGCGCTCGAGCGTGAAAGTCTGGGATTGACTTCTATTACTACGTACTCGCCTGTTTGTTGATTAACTGCAAACTGAACATTGCAGCCTCCAACTACTCCAATTGCCTCAACTATGCGAAGCGCAGCGCTTCTTAACATTTGATGATCTTGATCGCTTAATGTTTGTGATGGTGCAACTACTATACTTTCGCCAGTATGCACACCCATTGGGTCTATGTTTTCCATATTACAGATTATTGCCTTGTTTCCATCATAATCTCGAACTACTTCATATTCAAACTCGCCCCAACCGATAACACATTTTTCAATAAGCGCAGAATGTGTAGCGCTTAATCTGAATGCAAGCTCTAATATGCCTTTTAGCTCTTGTTTGTTATTTGCAATGCCGCTTCCACTTCCTCCAAGCGTGAATGATGGTCTTACAATTACGGGGTAGTCTATTTTCTCTGCAAATGCATATGCAGATTCAAAATCAGAAATCATTTTGCCCGGTAAGATAGGTACGTTTGCCTTGCGCATAGTTTCGTTAAATTCCTCGCGATCTTCTCCTCTTTTAATTGCAGGCGCATCAGTTCCTATAAATTTTACATTGTATTTTTGTAAAATTCCCTTTTCGTGCAATTCCATTGACAAGTTAAGTCCAGTTTGCCCGCCAACTGTTGCAAGAATTGAATCAGGTTTCTCGCGTTCAATTATTTTTTCCAGAATCTCGCAAGTGAGTGGTTCGATATAAATTCTATTTGCTATCTCAAGATCTGTTTGAATAGTTGCTGGATTGGAATTAGCAAGCACTACTTCTATTCCTTCCTCACGTAGTGCTGTGCAGGCTTGCGTACCTGAATAATCAAATTCAGCAGCTTGACCTATGACTATCGGGCCGCTACCTATAACTAATACTTTGGCAACTTTTTGTTGCCAAATCTCCTGATTGTTGCGTTGCGCAACAATAGGCATCTTGTCGCTTTGCGACAAGCTTGTGTCAGAATTTTTTTGCCCTTCTGACAAGGCTTTTTTTATTTTCATTTACTCACTTTTTCTCCTTGCCCAAGGCTCATTGCCCATTGCTCAAAGCAGTAATCACAGCCTTCTGTACATACAATCTATTCTTCACCTGCTGCCATACCAAAGAATTTTTACTATCAAGAGCAGCATCACTAATCTCTAATCCTCGAAATGCAGGTAGAGGGTGCATTATTAAAACATCCTTTGGTGCTTGTGCTAGCATTTGTTCATTCACTTGATAAGAAAGAAAATCCCGCATTATTTCTGTTGCTTCTTCATTAAGCTCTCGTGGCCATGCATTTGTATAAATTATTGAAGCATCCTTTACGATTTTTAGATCGCTAGAAACATCTGCTTTTTTATTTGAAGGGTAGTATCCTTTTGGACATAGATAAATAAATTTCAATCCAAGTGCTTGCGCACCAATTGAAAGCGAATTAGCAACAGCATCTCTTGGGTCCCCTACAAACACTATTTTGCTTCCAGCCTTGAGCTTTGAGCCATGAGCCTCTTTAATCGTATAAAGGTCGCCTAGAGCTTGACAAGGGTGTTCTAAGTCACTACCTGCATTAATCACTGGAACATCAGAATATTTTGCCAGCTCTTCTAGCATGCTATGAGGTACAAGTCTTGCGATAATTAAATTTACATACTGGCTAATTGCCTTTGCGCTATCCTTTAATTTTTCACCGCGTACAAGCTGGGTAAATACATAATCTAAGTAAGTAGTACTGTACCCAAGTTGGTTAAGTGCAACATCAAATGAAACATGCGTTCTAGTGCTTGGCCTATTAAACAATAGCGCAGCAGTTTTTCCATTCTTCTGCATTGTTTTATTCTTCAGCTCATCTGTTAGCTTAAACAAATTTTCTAAATCTTCTTTGCTTAAATCTTGCATTGAGATCAAATTTTTGGTTTTCATTTTACAACACCTCAAATTCTGTACCACAATTAACACATTTTCTTTTAACAGGTTTAAGTGGTATACCTGCTTCCCCAAAAATAATATAGTTTATCTCTTTTTTGTCTCTTTTTTCTACCATCTCTTCATCAACAAGACAACCAGTAGTTATTATCGGAATTCCACAGTTGGCGCATTTTCTTTCTTTCATTTTACACCTTTTATTTAATGACTAATTACAAATTCTGTACCGCATTTAATGCATTTCTCTTTTGTACCCGATCTACAAGCCTCGCCGCATAAAGTATAATTAATTTCTTTATTTTTTATCAAGGATTCATTCGGTTTATTCATGGGGATACAACCGCATTCGCTTATGATCTGAATTCCGCACTTTTTGCATGCAGCAGTAAAGCGATGAAGATTAATAATAACCCATTCGGAGCCAGACTCATAACTAGAATAAGATTCTTCATAAAAATAATATGTCCTGCATTCAGGACATACTTTATACTTGTCAGCAGCATTCTCTAATTTATAAATTGCCTCCTTTATCTTTTTATATTCTGGAGAATTTTTATCATCAAACTGTTCATTCCAATCCCACTTATCTGGAATGTCATTGCATATCTTACAATCAGTCTTTTCTTTCATTTTCATCACAACATTTTCACAAATTCATCAAATATATATTTCGAATCCCTTGGCCCAGGTGAAGCCTCAGGGTGATACTGCACGCTAAATATCTGTTTGGAAGTGTGCTTCATGCCTTCAATTGTTCCATCATTTACATTAACATGAGTAATCTCAAGATCTTTTGGCAATTTATCTACCGCATATCCATGATTCTGCGTTGTTATCGCTATTTTGCCTGTTAATTTATTTAGCACAGGATGATTAGCACCACGATGACCGAATTTTAATTTATATGTTGTTCCACCAAGCGCATGTGCAAGCAATTGATGACCTAAACATATGCCAAGTATTGGAAATTTATTAGCGAGTTGCCTAATTGTTTCATGCGCATCTTTAAGAATCGCTGGATCACCCGGGCCATTAGATAAAACAACTCCTGATGGTTCATATTTTTCAACATCCTGCGTATTCGCAAAACTTGGCAAAACAATTACTTTTAATTTACGCGCAACCAGCTCGCGTACAATATTCATTTTTACGCCATAATCAATAAGTGTGACTGTTCCTTTATTTTCTTTGCCAAAAACAAGGGGCTCGCGCGTTGTTACGCGCTCGACAAAATTTATATTCTCGTATTTAAATGTAAGCTCGTCTAGTAGTTTCTTAACATCAATTCCATTCTCATAAGTTGCAAGCACAGCAGGCATTACACCCGCATTTCTAATATGTCTAACAATATAGCGAGTATCAATATCACAAATACCAGGAGCGCCAGCCTCGCTTAAAAATTTATCAATATTCTGTGTAGCTTCTCTATGCTCTGGTAAATTATTTAACTCACGCACAGCAAAACCTTCCACTTGCACGCTTCTTGATTCAAACCAAGAATAATTAGAATCCCATTTGTCCTTTGCGTCTACCCCATAATTCCCAATAAGCGGATAAGTCATTAATAAAATCTGGCCAGCATAACTCGGATCAGTAAGCGCTTCCTGATAACCCATCATTGAGGTGTTAAAGACTAATTCGCCTACCTTTGTAGCTGTAGCGCCAAACCCTTTTCCATAAATTATTGTGCCATCTTTCAGCACTAATACTGCGTGTTTATTGACTGACATATCAAAACTAGAATCTTATATTGCAGTGCGGATTTAAAAATCTTCCTAAACATGTTATTATTTAAAATGGAAAGTGATGTATTATGTTACAAAGGCTTACACGCAGAATAGAGAGGGCAATAACAATCAATCCTCAGGTATTAGCACGAAAGCAAGCAGCATGGGATTTTGAGGATGCTCTGGGCAAGGCAGAAGGCATAGTTGAAAAAGGCAGACTTACTAAATATTATGATAGAAGATTCGGCAACTACGATCCTCAAACAGATCGATGGGATACAGAAAGCACCAATACTTTGTTAGCAAATCCTCAGCTAAGAAGAGTTGATGTTATTGCAGAAGATCTTTTTAAAGGTGGGGAATTTAAATTTGAAGATGTTGGGCCAGTGTATTATCCAAGGTGGCAGCCAATCTCAGGACCACAAAGGTCTATTAGCTATGAAGGCACTATCGCGATTATAACTTTAGTAGATCCTAAAGAGGAATTAAAGGGGGGTCTAACATTAGATATAGGTACAGAGGTAAGATTTACCAAGCTATTAGTTGCACGAAAAGATGAGGTAGTGCCAGGTACAAATATCCCAAAAGTTTTATACACTATTCGACTTAGTTTAGTTTCCAGAGGGGTAATCCTCCGGGAGGAAGATCCGCAGATAGCTCAGCTTTCAAGAGGATTGAGAGATCTGCCTGAAAGTGTTAATGAATCTGCAAGCGATGCATTAGTCTTCACCACAGTGGGCGAAGCACTAGCTGTTCTTAAAGAAAAACTTAGAATAAATTAGTTTAGTTTTAATTCTTTCACAAGCGCCAAATCACTAAGTGCATTTGCAAGTATCTTATTATCTGATATAGTATAGAGGTAATCACCAATATAGAGCGATCGCTTTACTTCATCACCATAGCCACGATAATAATATCCAGATTTCTTGAATGATTCATTACCATCCACATGTGTTATTGTCCCTCTTAATTGGAAACCGTTTTCCAAAGTTAAATCATATACATACGCACCTTGGAAAACATAATCTCCGTATTTAGGAGAGCTGCCCCTTTTATCTCGATTGAATTTCTCTTCAGATGGTATCTCTGCTAAAAGTACAGGTATTACTAATAGATTCTTGCTTTTATCATAAAGAAATGCCTTATGATCTTGTAATGCATAAGACTCTGTTCCTCGATCGCCTATTACAGTCTTATGCATTTCTTTTGGATTCTCCACATCACTAATATCAAATACAGCCATTTTTATTCCCTGGTACCAAGCGAAATCGCCTTCTTCTGCCTCAACTGTTTCCTTTCCTATACCTATAATATGGTTTTCATCTATTGGATGTAGATAATCAGAATAACCAGGTATTTTTAGCTTACCGAGCACTTTTGGATTCTTTGGATTGCTTAAGTCTATTACGAAAAGTGGATCGACCTTTTTGAATGTTACTAAGTATCCTTTATCACCCATAAAGCGTACTGAATATATTTTTTCACCAGGTGCAAGATCCTCTAATTTGCCACTCATTTTTAGCTGATCATCAAATATGTAAACATTGTTTGTAGAATCTCCACCGCCTCGTGCAACATGTCCTTTAGTAGTTGCTATCCTAAAGTGCTCTTTATGCTCGTCCATTGAAAACTGATTAAGAATGCTGCCAGGCGCCTCCATTTTCCCTAAATAGCTAATCTCGCCATTATCAAGCGCAAACTTATGAATAACTGTTTCTTCTGCGCTGCGCACTGGTCTTCTAGGTAATATTACATCAACGGGGGTAGTAGCTTCAGGATAAACATAATCATATTTCAACTCAGCTAAGTATAAATTATTCTGAGATGCATAAATATTTTCACCTGATGCAACTATTACTTCCTTAGTTATATCTGCATTAACATCTTTCATAGATAGTGATCCGACTATTACAAAGCTTCTAGCATCTAGTGGTTCTAATCTTCCAATATCTCCGCATTTAGCAACTGGTGAAAGCTCTTTGCTAACTGCACTATCACGATAAAGTGGAACTATTGTTTCATTATCTTTTTCTTCTGGCCCATAGTAGTAATAATTTGGTTGATCATTTATTACAAAATAAACTGTTGAGTTTATCATTCTAGATGATACATAACTGCCTTCGAAATCAATACTGCGTTCGAGCTTTGGATTAGCTCTATCTGTTACATCGAATATTTGTATATTAGTAAATGATTTGTAATTATAGTATGGGTAACCAACTTCTGAAAAATCATAATAACCCCCACCTTGCGTTCCAAATACTAAAACTTTATTTCCATCTATAAATATCTCATTAGGACTCATGTTTGTTAGTTTAGTAGAAGAAAGTACTTTCGCAGTATCTGCAGGGTAAGCCTCTGCTATATGTAGTTTTCCATTAGAAATAGTATAAATATATTTTCCGTCTGTCTTTACAATATCTGCCTCATCAACACCCTGTACTTGCACATTTGTTGTTGAATAGCTTGGCTTTGATGCGCTGTCTGATCCAGATGTTGGTGCAGCCATTGGCATTGGGCTACTTATTGAGCTTTTTATCGATGTGCTCTCATACATTATTCCATAATCATAACTTGAACTGGCGCTTTTAAACGCATTCGCAATTTCATTACAAGAAGAAAACTTAGGAAGCTCAACTACTGTCTTTCCGCCTTTGATCTTTGTACATCCTGCTATTAGCAAGATTCCAATCAACGCAACGAAAATAAATACATTTTTGTTAAATGACATATAAATCACAACATAACTAGGATTCTAAATATTTAAAAAGGGGGTTTGTTTTGTTAGGCGGAGGCCTAATTACAATCCTGTTTTTCTTATTACCACTATACTCTCCCTAATTTTCACCCTTCTTGGTTTAACATCAGCAACTCGCTCGGCACCAACAATTATTTCAGTTTGCATGCCTAAACGCTCTGCCATTTCTGCAAGCAATTCATCAACAAATATCTGCAGGCCGTAAACAACAGAATTTCCAATAATCAAATAGCAAGCGCTTCCGGTTTTAAGCACCCGTTTTATTTCTATTAGTGTTTTTTCAAGGTCAGAAAAATAATTACCAATAACCGGCACCTTAATGCCAGCATCCCCAATTTCTGGCGGTACACTGTCTGGCGGAACATTTGAAGTAATAAACGAACGAACGCTTTCGCCTCGAATCTGCTTGGTTATTGATTTATCTAAAAACATTAAACTTAATTCTAGGCCATAAACTTTAGTATAATCTACATTATTCAAGTAAGGCGGTGAAGTAACAATTATATCTACTGAATTATCTGCAACTTCCATAGCACGCGCATCTCCTTGCGAAATTTCTGGTACCTCACCAACAACCGCATGTTTTTCTAAGTCATAGATCATATTTTTTAGTTTTCTCCTAAATGCTTCCTTAGTAGGCATCGCGTGCTTACGTTTATCTATACGAAGTACTCCACCGTCTTTTATGAAGATGCCGACCTGTGGAATTATAGAAACTAACGTCAATAGCAAGAGGTTTCTTATTTTTCCATTTTCCACTGTATCTATTGCTTGCCTTAATGATAAAAGCGCATTATAATTAGATCTTGGAAATACTGCACGTGGTGAAAATAATTCAAACTGCCAATCAAAGTTTGCTTCTGGTAATTTCGAAATATCCAAAAATTTCCTTATCCCTTCTATTTCATTTTTATCATAGTTTTCACATTTAACTTGAGAAGCGAGCACAGCTATTGGTGATATATCAAAACCAATTGCATTGAGCCCTGCGCCTTTAGCAGTGAGCATACTTGTGCCACAGCCGCAGAAAGGATCAAGTAATAGCTTTTGGCTATTAGCTATTAGCATTTGGCCACTAGCCACCGGCCACGAGCCAATAACCCCTTGCTTTATTGCCCATTCTACAACTTGTGGTGCAAATCCTTCCTTATAATAAAACCAGTTATGTATTGGCATTTGCTTTGATAACTCAAATGTGAAATATTTTCCAAGTTCAAGGTTTGTTGTTAGTTTCATTGGAAATCGCCCTCTTAGATAAGTAATCAGCTCGTTTGTTTCGCTCGCGTTCAACATGCTCAAACTTAGCATGTATCTCCAAACATAATTCATCAATCTTCAATTTTAACGGCTTAAGATGCGTTTCTTTTATTTTATACTCTCTATTTAGTTGTTTAATAAGTAGTTGGCTATCACTTCTAATAATAACTTCTTTCTCCCCGAGCTTCTTCGCTTCTTCAAGTGCTCGCAGTGCTGCGTTATATTCTGCAATATTATTCGTGCCTTTTCCAATAAATTCGCTGATCTCTTTTATTTTCTCTCCGTTTTTCCAAAGCACTATGCCAATGCCCATTGGTCCAGGGTTTCCTGAGCACGCACCATCGCAGTAAGCAGTAATCATAGAGTCAATCGGTAAGAAAGGTTTTTTAATAACTTCACTGTCATGTACCTAATGTTTTCAGCTTCTCTTTGAAGCCGTCGTTTTCCTACACAGTCTTTAGTGGCGCTTGCTATCGCATTCACTATAGCGCGCCAGCCGTCCAGTGGGTTTCATACGGAATAATTTTAAAGGGTTACACAGCTATTATTGGTATGACTGAAGTATTTCACCCGAGTGGCATGCCTTCTTATTTCAGATATGCTGTATTTGGAGTAATAATAAGTGGACTTGTGGAATTCTCAGCACCTTATCTACCAAGTAATATAGGTGATTATCACAATCAAGTAATATTAGTAATTTGGATATTGGTTATATTCAGATCGCTATTAACTTGGATAGCAAATAGA
>Ga0209343_10003873_pt1 | contig 18649 bp, 19 predicted proteins | sample RifCSPlowO2_02_FD_184026 | JGI IMG/M metagenome (GOLD analysis project Ga0209343, IMG submission 184026) | Groundwater microbial communities from Rifle, Colorado - Rifle CSP2_plank lowO2_0.2 (SPAdes) (version 2) | ecosystem: Environmental > Aquatic > Deep subsurface > Groundwater | place... | reverse complement strand
ATCAACGACGCACCCGCCCTGGCGCAGGCACAGGTCGGCATCGCGATGGGCACCGGCACCGATATCGCGATGGAAAGCGCCGGCGTCACGCTGGTGAAAGGCGACCTGCGCGGCATCGTGCGGGCCAGGCGCCTGAGTCGCGCCACGATGCGCAACATCCGCCAGAACCTGTTCTTCGCGTTCATCTACAACGCCCTCGGGGTGCCCATCGCCGCGGGCGTGCTGTATCCTTTCTTCGGCCTGCTGCTCTCGCCCATGATCGCCGCGGCCGCGATGAGTTTCAGTTCGGTGTCAGTGGTGACGAACGCGCTGCGGCTCAACCGGGTGCGGCTGTAACCGAGGGTAATGCTGCTTCCCGACCGAATCCGGGTTCGGATTCCATGGCGGCCGGCAGTGGAGACAATTTTCAGACAGGAGGTTCGAAATGTGGGGTGGAACGGGCGGTTACGGCCATATGTGGGACGGCGGCTGGCTCGGAATGGGCTTCGGCATGATCGGCATGCTGCTGTTCTGGATTCTGATCGTCCTCGGCATCGTGGTGCTGGTGAAGTGGCTTGCGGGAACGCAGTCCGCCGCGCCGCCGCCCGCGAAGAACGCGCTCGACATCGTGAAAGAGCGCTACGCGCGCGGCGAGATCGACAAGGAGGAGTTCGAGCAGAAGAAGCGCGACCTGTCGTCGTGACGCGATTGCGCGGGCGATCGCATATCCGCAGTCGCAATGCAGACCTCACGCCTGGCCGCGGCGCACGGTGCGGTTCCGGCCTCAGCGCTGCGCGCCGGGTAGTGCGGCGCGTCCAACCCGTATAATGCGCGAGGTTGTGACGCAGGCCGCACCGGCCGAGGGCGTTGGATCGCTTGCAGCACGCCATGCTACGCACGCTTCTCCAATCTTCCGCCGCCTCGACCTGAGGGGTCCATGAACGCTGTATTGCTGTCGCTGGCGACATTGTTTTCGACCTTTGCCGGTGGGCTGGTTGCGTTCAAGTTCCGCGATCGACTGCACTTCGTATTGAGCTTTACGGCCGGCGTGCTGCTGGGCGTGGTGAGTTTCGACATCCTTCCCGAGATCTTCGAACTGGCGCGCGCGCAAGGGATCGATGCCACCGGGGCGATGATCGCACTGGTGGTCGGCTTTCTGCTCTTTCACAGCCTTGAGAAGTTCGTACTGGTCCACCATGCCCACGAGGCCGATTACGCCGCACATCGTCATCCGCACATAGGCGTTCTCTCAGCCCTCGCCCTGATCGGGCACAGCTTCATGGACGGCGTCGCGATCGGTCTGGCGTTTCAGGTCTCGCAAGCCGTCGGGATCATCGTCGCCATCGCCGTGATCGCACACGATTTTTGCGACGGCCTCAATACCGTCAGCCTGATGCTCGTTCACCGCAACACGACTGCCCGATCCGTCGGGATGCTGGTGCTGGATGCGATTGCCCCGGTTCTGGGCGCGGGCTCGACGCTGTTCTTTAGTGTTTCCGCCGGCATGCTCATGCTGTATTTGGGGTTCTTCGCCGGGTTTCTGCTGTATATCGGGGCCGCGGATATTCTGCCCGAGGCGCATTCCCAGAAGCGCCCCGGCGTGACCGGCAGCCTCATCGGGCTTACCTGCATGGGGGCGGCGTTTATCTTTGTCGTCGTGCGGGTAATCAAATAGCGTTTGCACCGATTGCGGTTGGGCAAGCCTGGGGCTGGCGGTCGCTGGGATTCGGACCTGTCGCATACCAATTTACGGAGAGTCGTTTGGAAAAGGAGGCCAAGGTGTCGCAAGTCATCGATGTACACACGCATATGCTGAGCAAGGAATGGATGGCCTTGCTCGAAAAGCACGGCAAACCGCGCTACACGATCGGGTCGCTGCCGGGAGGGCAACGCGTGATCTGTCTCGACGGCGCACCGTTCATGACGCCGGTGCCGAACATGTTCGATTGGGAAGCGCGTATCGACAATATGGACAAGGCTCGCGTCGATATTGCGGTCGTGTCACTGACCTGCCCGAGCGTCTATTGGGGCGGGGAAAAAGTGAGCGTGAGTACGGCTAGGCTCATGAACGAGGATTTCGCGCGTGCGCAAAAGCGCTGGCCCAAGCGCATCCGCTGGTTTGCTTCACTGCCCTGGCAATATCCGAAGGCGGCGCTGGCCGAACTCAAGCGCGCGGTCAAGGCCGGCGCGGTGGGCGTAATGGTGATCGCCAATGTCGGCGGCAGGCATCTGACCGATCCTTTGTTCGATCCGATATGGCGTGCGATCGACGCGGCCCATCTGCCGGTGCTAGTGCACCCCGGCTCGCCACCGGGGTCGAAGGAACTCGGCATGGATCAGTTCCAGCTTGCCCCTCCGATCGGCTTCACCTTCGATACCACGCTCGCGGTGAGCCGTATGATCCTTAGCGGTTTCTTCGATCGTTGCGCGAAACTCAAGATCATTGCCGCGCATGCCGGGGGCGCGCTGCCTTTCCTCGCCGGACGCCTGGATATCTGCTGGGAAAACATGTCCGCCGCCCGCGAAAAGACAAGCGAAAAACCCAGCAGCTATCTGCGCCAAGTGTACGCCGACGCGGTCGTGTTCCGGCAGGATGCCTTGGACATGGCGGTGTCCGTGTTCGGCACCAACAATGTTCTCTATGGTTCGGACTACCCGCACAATATCGGCGATATGAAAGGGTGTCTGTCCCGAGTCGATGCTTTGCCCGGCGATGTCAGAGAGAAGGTCCGCGGCGGAAATGCCGAGAGAATCTTTCGACTCTGAATCGCTGAGTTCGGGAGACGGGACGGTTCAACCCGTCGGGGCGGGCCGATCCCAACCCCGGTATCGGGGGGTGAGCGGGGGGGCGCATTACCGCGGGTTCGGGCGAGGGAACCAAGCTGTCGCCGGTTGATCTGAATCAAGGGTAGTGGCGGGGCGCCAACTATGATGGTAGCCTTTAAGAGAGAACGATTCTCATTGTGCGGGTCGACTGGACGCTCACGCACCACTGAAATGAAGCTGGCTCGAATACGTTACCTGGTGGTTTTCTTTGCGGCGATGTTCTTTGCGAACAATGCCCTCGCGATCGCGCGCGCGTGCATGGTAAAACTGGCTGCGCCGGAGCACACCGCGATCCGGATGCTGAATGCGGGCGGCGATGAGCATGTGTGTCCGGAAGCCGACAGCGCAGCCAATTGCCTGGCACACTGCACTCAGAGCTATAAGGGAGAGCAGCAGCGACTTTCCTTCGATGCCCCCACGATAGCCATCGCACCGCCCCTTTCGCTGCATCGTGTCCGGTTCCAGGCCGAGCCGAGACGGCTCGTCATGGCTTCGGCAATACCCGTCGTCGGTCCTCCGCTGACGATCCTGTTCCGCAACCTTCGTAATTGATCCTTTCGTAGAGTCGCGCGGCGCCGCCTCCCTGTCGGCGACCTGTGTGGCTCCCGCGTCGGTCGGCCGACGCGGTTCCGTAGCGAATCCTGTTTCGATTCAGGACGCGCATTGAGTTGCGCGCCTTTTCAGATGTACGGAATCCACCCCGATACGGTTGGCGAATTTGCGAAAGGTGATTGCAATATGAAATGGTCAAAGCAAGCAAGGCTTCTCGGCCAGGCAGTAATCCTGCTGTTGAGCGCTTCGTCCGCGGCTTCGGTGCTCGCGGCCGAAAAGGTCGTCGTCTACAAGAGCCCGGCGTGCGGCTGCTGCAGCCAGTGGGTGGAGCACATGGAGAAGAACGGCTTTTCCGTCGAGGTCCACAAAGTCCGTAACGTGGAGCCGTTCCGGCAACGCTTCGGGGTCCCCGATTCGATGGCGTCCTGCCATACGGCGCTGGTAGGGGGCTACGCAATTGAAGGACACGTGCCGGCCGCCGACGTCAAGCGATTGCTGCGCGAAAGACCGAAAGCGAGAGGCATAGCTGTTCCGGGAATGGTGTCGGGTTCGCCGGGCATGGAACAGGGTAGTCGCCACGACCCCTACAACGTGATGCTGTTCAATGCGAACGGTCAAGCCAAGGTCTACGCCGCGCATTGATCGGGTGAGCCGTGAGGATACGCAGTGAAAATGCGACGCGGCACGCCCTCGGTTGATGATCAATCAAGCAAACAATTTCGATGAGGAAATGACATGAGCAAGTCCGCAACAATCAAGACTGGCGTTCCGATGAGTAAGGCAGGCAAGAAGGCCACGGCCGACTCGCACTTTTCCAAAAGGATAAAAATCATCATCGGCGTCTGCGCCGGAATTCTGGTCCTTGGCGGCCTGATCATTGCCGCGATGCCGGAGCCGGACGCGAACAAGTCGGTTCAATCTCGCTCGAGCGCTTCGGTAACGCCGGCTCCGGTAAGTTACACTGGAGCGCTGAGGGCACGCGAAAGAAACTTCAATTTCGGTTCGATTTCGATGGCTGCCGGCAAGGTCACTCATCGGTACCGGTTCAGGAACGCGACCAGCGCGCCGATCGTCCTCGGCAAAATGTACACTTCCTGCATGTGCACCACTGCCGCGCTGGTGAAGAGCAGCGGAAGGAAATTTGCTCCGGTTGGCATGCCCGGTCATACCCCAATACCTGCGTTGAACGAAACGCTGCAGCCCGACGAAGAAGCCATGGTCGAAGTGGTGTTTGATCCGGCCGCACACGGGCCCGCCGGAATCGGCCCGATAGACCGAGTCGTGACCATAGAACACAACGCCGGGCAGCCGCTCGAACTTGCCTTTTCCGCGAACGTTACCCCGTAACTCTGATGACCAAAAAACTCGTATTTCTCGTCGCGGGAACCCTGCTGCTGTTCGGGCTGGTGTCTGTCTTCCGACTCGAGAACATCGGCACCACCGCGCTTTGGAATATGAGTGACGGCGGAAAATGGCTGTTACCGCTTATCGCTGTGGCTGCGCTCATCGACAGCATTAATCCGTGCGCATTCTCGATCCTCGTGTTGACCATCGCCTTCCTGCTGAGCATCGGCAAGGTTCGATCGAGCGTTCTGGCCATAGGAAGCTCGTACATCCTGGGCATTTTCATCGTCTACCTCGTGATTGGTCTTGGCCTGTTGCAGACGCTGCATATTTTCAATACACCGCATTTCATGGCTAAGGTCGGGGCAACGCTGCTGGTGGCGCTGGGCTTGATCAACATCATCAAGGAGTTCGTCCCGGCGTTTCCCATAAGGCTGGGCATCCCGCATGCCGCGCACCAGAAGATCGCCGTTTTGATGGAAAAGGCATCGGTTCCCACCGCGGTCGTGCTCGGCGGACTGGTCGGTTTGTGTGAGTTTCCATGCACCGGCGGGCCGTACCTGATGGTGCTCGGCTTGCTGCACGATTACGCAACCTACTTCACCGGGGTCGGCTACCTGTTCCTTTACAATCTCATCTTTATCTTGCCGCTTGTCCTGATCCTGCTTATCGCGAGCGACAAGTCGCTGCTCGCAAAGGTGCAGGCCTGGCAGCAAAGCGAAAGGAAGCTGATGCGCTGGGCCGGGGGTACAGCCATGGTTGCTCTTGGCCTGGTCATTTTCGCGGTTTAGCAGGCATGACTTCGATTCTTGTCGCGATCTCGTCGATTTTCGCCATCGCCGGTGCGGCGTGGGCTGCCCGGAGGCTGTCGCGTATCCCGGTCTGTCCCATCTGCATCGGTGTCGCGGGCACCTGGCTGTGGATGCTGATAGCACGCTCACTGGGTTATGCGGTCGACACGACAATTCTTTCGATGCTTCTGGGCGGGTCGGTGGTCGGGATCGCATATCTGGTTGAAAAGCGCCTGCCGCAGGGACGCTCGCCGTTGTTGTGGAAGACACTTTTCATCCCGGTCGGATTTGTCGCCGCGTATGGACTTGCCACGACGCAGTGGATCTTGTTTGCGGTCACGGGGGCCGTGCTCGTTTCGCTCGCGGCCTTCTTTCTCGCCCAGTCGGCTGCTTCGGGGGCACCGAGCGAAACCGTCGAAGAGTTGAAAAAGAAAATGCAGCAGTGCTGTTGAGAGCAGCGCTCGGGCCTGGCTTACTCATAAGGCGCCGTGCAGCTGACCATGCGCGGACGGAGGTTCTATGGAAGAGTTGACATGACTGAAGAGATCGCTGCGGTTGACGCGCTTGTCCCGGGCAGACGCGGCCGGCTGACGGGCTACATACCGCTTCTTGTCTTTCTTGTGATGGCGGTATTCCTCGGCATAGGGCTTACGATGAACCCAAGGGACGTTCCCTCGCCGTTGATCGGCAAACCCGTGCCCGAGTTCAGCCTGCCTCCGGTCAAGGGACGCACGATGGGACTCGCCAGCGCCGACCTCCGCGGCGAGGTATCGCTGGTCAACGTGTTTGCCTCATGGTGCGTCGCCTGCCGCGAGGAGCACCCGATCCTGATGAGACTCGGAAGAATGGGCATCGTGCCGATCCACGGGTTGAACTACAAGGATAAGCCCGATGATGCGCAGGCTTGGCTGGACCAACTGGGAGATCCCTACACCCGCACCGGGGCGGACATTTCCGGGCGGGTGGCGATTGATTGGGGGGTCTACGGCGTGCCCGAGACGTTTATAATCGGCCGCGACGGCGTGATCGCCTACAAGCATATCGGAGCGATCACGCCGGAGGTGCTGAGCAAGACGATCATGCCGATCATCGACAAACTGAAGAAATCCTAGTCGCAAGTTTCATCGCTCGATGCGACGCCAATCCTTCATGGTCCCGTAATCTGGCCCACGCCAATACGTAATTGCGCATGATCGACGTATCCGCATTCGGGCTTCTGACGGCGTTCGGCGGGGGAGTCATATCGTTCCTGTCCCCGTGCGTGCTGCCGCTGGTTCCGGGCTACATGTCATATGTCGCCGGCGACACACTCTCGCACGTCGATCACTCGGACGATCGCGCGCGACGTCTCGCAGTCTTCGGCTTGAGCCTGTGCTTCGTGGCCGGGTTTTCCACGGTGTTCATCGCGCTCGGTGCAAGCGCGTCCGCGCTCGGGCAACTGCTGCTGCGCTACCAGTACGAAGCGAACATCGTCGGCGGCGTCATCGTGATCCTGTTCGGCCTGTTCATGATCGGGATGGTGAAGCTGCCCTGGTTGCAACGCGACCTGCGTTTTCACGGCGATATAAAAGGGGGGCGCGCGCTCGGAGCGTATCTTATCGGACTGGCGTTTGCGTTCGGCTGGAGTCCATGCATCGGACCGGTGCTGGGCGTGATTCTTACCATGAGCGCAGCCGCGGCCACGGTTTCCAACGGCATTGCGCTGCTCGCCGCCTATTCGTTCGGGCTGGGAATTCCATTCGTGGCCACCGCGCTATTTACGGGCGCGCTGCTGAAACGGCTGAAGTCGATGCGGCGTATCGGGCACTGGCTGCAGATCGGTGCGGGCGTCGCGATGATTATCATGGGTATTGCCATGATTACCGGCATGCTTACGGCGTTTGCTTTCTGGCTTCTCAAAACGTTCCCGGTGTTGGCGACCATCGGCTAGCAGTCCCGGGCGCGACCCGGACGGTTCGGCACTGCGTTCCGCGCCCCGCGCGCTCCGGATCCAGGTTACCGACTTCAAACCCCGCTTCGACCGGCTTCCGTGCCGTTGAATTGTACGGTCGTGTATCTGCCCCGTCCAAGTGCTACCGGAGCGTACAAAACTCTTCAGGAACGGTTACACCCGTGTGCTGAAATGCGAACCGATGCGACGACACACTTCGTCATTGGCATCAGGACACGCAGGATTAGAAATTTCAACGCACAAGGAGCATGAGCATGACACGCACGAGGAAAATCGTACTGGCAGTCGGGACAGCGCTTACGCTGGGACTGGCCATCGCAACGGTGAACGCGCATCCGTACGGGCCGGGCGCGGAAGGCGGCTGGGGAATGGGATACGGGATGCACGGATACGGCGCGGGTCCCGGCCGGGGAATGGGATACGGGATGCACGGATACGGTCCGGGTCCAGGCTGGGGTATGCACGGCGGCGGCTATGGGCCCGGCTACGGAATGGGCCCGGGGGGCCGGGGCATGCACGGGTACGGAATGGGGCCGCAGGGAATGTTCGGCGGTTACCCGGGCGCGGCCGAAGAGCGGCTCGAGGGTCTGAAATCCGAACTGGGCATCAGCGCCCAACAGGAAACGGCCTGGCAGACGTTCGTCAAGAGCATCAAGAAGCGCGACGAGAACCGCGAGGCGTGGTTCGCGAAAATGCGTGAATCGCGCGATGCCGGTTCTCTGCCGGAGCGGCTGGCGCTGCGTGACGAAATGTTCAAGCAGCGCGATGCCGAAAGACAGGCAACGACTTCGGCGCTGAAGGATCTGTATGCGGCGCTGACGCCGGAGCAGAAAGGCATTGCCGATCAGCGCCTGGGCGGTTTCGGGCCGAGATACGGCGCGGGCTACGGCCCCGGCGGGCGTTTTCGCTAACGGGTAACCGCGTGGGGCGGCGCTGCCGCCGCCCCGCATTGGAAAGGGGAAGTGATGATGTGGGGATATCACGGTTATGGATTCGCAGGTATGGGCCTCGGGATGATTCTGTTCTGGGTGTTAATCATCGCGGCGATCGTCGTGCTGGCGCGCGGATTCGGTACACGGTCCGGGCCGGGTGAACCCGGTAATGTCGCGCGGACGCCGTTGGCCATTCTTGGCGAGCGTTACGCCAGGGGCGAAATCGACAAAGAAGAATTCGAGACGAAACGGCGCGATCTCTCGGCCACATAAGGGACGATCGTGGACGGGCGACGCGGAAGGTTTCTCGGTATCGCCGGTGCGGGAGCGGGTGCGGGTGTTGCTGACTTTCGACGCTTTCCGCGGGCTTTTCCTTTATCACTGCCACAACCTCGTGCACGAGGATATGGGCACGATGAGGAATTTTCTGATCGCCTGACGCGGCGGAGCACGATCCACCACTGCCGCTGCGCGGTGGCAGGGATCGAAATTCGGCCGTATGCTGTGCCGGAAGCCGGCAACCGTGCCGAGCGCGGAAGACTTTTCGCATGAAAAAAGTGGACAGACGCTATCGAAGGGTTGTCACCGGCCACAACGCGCAGGGGCGTTCCTTCATTCTGATCGACGGCGATTCTCCTCACGACTACGTGCTGGAGAAGGCCGGAGGTTTGCACCTGACGGAGTTATGGGAAACGAGGTCATCCCCCGCGGACAATTCGGGTGCAATCGACGCCGCCGAGCACGAGCGGCGCATTCAACCCAAAGGCGGCGGAACCGTGTTCCGCATCATCGAGTATCCGCCGGACAGCATCCGACTGAAGACGATCAGACCGGAGGAGCATTTTTCGAGCATGGGTGCGCAGGGCGCCGATGCATCGCGGCGACCTCATCCCGGGATGCACAAGACCGACACCATCGATTACGTGATCGTGCTTTCCGGGGAGATCTACGCGGTCATGGATGAAGGCGAAGTATTGCTTCGCCCCGGTGATTGCTTCGTTCAACGCGGAACCAACCACGCATGGAGCAACCGCACGGAGGAGCCCTGCGTAATGGCTTTCGTGCTCGTCGCCGCGGCGGCCGCAACGGGAAATCCCTAGCCGCCCGCTTTTCCCAGTTTCGCCCCGCACTTGGAGCAGAAACGGTCGTCGGGCGCCCTCGGGGCCCCGCACTTGGCGCAGAAGCCCCCTTTGCGTGGTTCCGGCGCAGAATCTTCCTTGCGCCCGTACCACCACATCACGCCCGCCCAGACGCCCAGGCCTATCCCCAGTGCCGCGACGATGCCGATGAGCCATGCCGCAATATCCAATTTGCTCGGTCCGGAACCGCCTGCCGGCACGGCGGGCGCGTCAGCAACCGGCGCGGAGGCGACTTCGGGCTTGAGAATCTCGGCCGATGTTCTGGTGTCCGATTTCGTGTAGCGAACGCGCACTTCCTGACGTTTGCCCGCTTCAAACGGTCCCAAGTCCGCAGAGCGATAGCGCAGGCCATCCTGCCCCGTTGACGTTGCGTTCAGAGGCGGCTGGACCGAGAGCTTGGTCGAGGTCGCCGGTTCCTGGAGCAGCACGCGCAGCCGATTCGTTGGGAAGTCGCCGTTCCAACGGTACGTAAAGCTGCGTTCGGGCGTCCCGGCGGCGAGCGGTTCGTAGTACTCAACATGGAACAGGCGCGTCGGCGCCTGAAATTTCAGCGTAATGACATCGCCGGCGTTCTTGCGTTCGAAGTTCAGATTGGCGAGGTTACCGCTTGCTGCGTCCAGGTATGCGACCGCGCTCGGGCCCTTCGACGACGCGGCGATGCGCATGCTGACGGCCGCGGGAAGCCGAACGTCCTGGGCGATCTCTCCCTTGACGATGATGAGCGCCGCGGCCCGGCGGTCGTATTCGGGCCAGATCTCGACCTCGAGGCTCGCCAAGCGCGGATTGGTTCCGGCCGTCGCAGTCGCAACCGGATCCGCAGCGCGCACCGCCGGAAGTGTCGTCAATACGAACGCCAGCGTCAGAATTCCGGCTGCCGACCGTGTCCGGGAAGGGGTCGGCGCGCCGTCAACAGAATGTTCCGCAACCTTATTCGTCATTGTTTTCCTCGTTCGTGCCGCCGGCCCGACGCCGACGCTCGGGCATTATACCCTGACAGGGTATTTGACCAATACCCCGTCTGGGTATAACATGCGCGCTGAGTCAACTCGAGCACATATTGGAAAACCATGGGTACTTCGTCTGCTTTACGCCTCGATCTGCCGATCGCGGGCATGACCTGCGCCGCGTGCGCGGCACGCATCGAGAAGAGCCTTAACAAGCTGCCGGGGGTGGCAGCAAACGTCAATTTCGCCGGCGAGTCGGCCAGCGTGACGCTGCAGGCCGATGCCACCCCGCCCGCCGCGGTAGTGGAGGCGATCCGCAAGACCGGGTTTTCGGTGCCGGTACAGGTCGCCGAATTCCAGATCAGCGGCATGACCTGTGCGGCCTGCGCGGCGCGTATCGAAAAGGCGCTCAATCGCTTGGAGGGCGTCGAGGGCTCAGTCAACTTCGCGAGTGAAACGGCACGCGTGCGTTACGTACCCGGCCTGGCGACGGTGGTGCAGCTCGTTGCCGCGATACGCAAGGCCGGATACGCCGCCACCGAGCGTGCGGAAGCGAACGCCGAACAGGAGAGGGCGCGCCGCGCGGCGGCCTACCGCTCGGATCTCAGGCTGTTGTGGTTTTCGATTGCGCTCAGTCTTCCGCTGGTTCTGCAGATGTTCACGACGTTCGGGCCGGCGCACGGCGAGTTGCTGCCGCGCTGGGTGCAAATGGCGCTCGCCACTCCGGTGCAGTTCTGGATCGGCTGGCGCTTCTATTCGGGAGGCTGGAACGCGTTGCGTGGCGGCGGCGCGAACATGGACGTGTTGATCGCATTGGGCACGAGCATGGCGTACGGACTGTCCGCGGTCGTGACGCTATTCGGTTTGCAGGACCAGCACGTGTACTTCGAAGCGAGCGCCGTCATCATTACGCTGGTGCTCCTGGGCAAGCTGCTCGAAACGCGGGCGAAGCTCGGAACGTCGGCAGCCATCGAGGCACTGATGAGACTGCAGCCAAAGACAGCGCGCGTCGAACGCAATGGCGCCGTAGTCGAGGTGCCTGTCGAGAGCCTGCTCATCGGTGACGTGTTCGTCGTTCGCCCCGGCGAGAACATTCCGGTCGATGGTCAGGTCCTCGAAGGTGACTCCGGCGTCGACGAGAGCATGCTGACCGGCGAAAGCCTGCCGCTGCACAAGCACATCGGCGAGAAAGTGTACGCCGGCACGCTCAACCAGCAGGGGCTGCTGCGCTGCCGCGCCGAGGGCGTGGGCGCGACGACGATGCTCGCAGGAATCATTCGCCTCGTTCGCGAGGCGCAGGGAACGAAGGCCCCCATTCAGAGGCTCGCCGATCGCGTATCGGGTGTGTTCGTTCCGGTCGTGGTTGCGATCAGCGCGGTGACTTTCACGCTGTGGTGGGGGCTGAGCGGCGATTTCGCGGCAGCGGTCGTCAATGCGGTTGCTGTTCTGGTGATCGCCTGTCCATGTGCGCTGGGTCTCGCGACACCGACCGCGATCATGGTTGGTACCGGGCGCGGTGCGCAGGCCGGCGTGCTGGTGAAGAACGCGGTGGCGCTGGAGCAGGCTCAGAAAATCAGCGCGCTGGTCGTCGACAAGACCGGGACACTGACCGAAGGCCGCCCCGTGGTCACCGACGTTGTTCCGGCGCCGGGCATCTCCGAGCGCGATCTGCTGCAGGCGGCGGTAACGCTGGAGGCCGGCTCGGCGCATCCGCTCGCGCACGCGGTGATCGAACATGCGAAACCGCTGGGCGTATCGGCGGGGCCAATGCGCGAGTTCCGTTCGGTTACCGGCAAAGGCGTGCAGGCCCTCGTTGATGTGTCCGTGCTGGGCGGGGAGCAGATCGTCAGGCTGGGCGCGCCGGCGTTTCTCGTCGAATCGGGCTGCGAGGTCGACGAGACGGTGTTCGCGCCGCTGTTCGCGCAAGGCAAGACCGTCATCGCCGTCGGTACGGAGCGGCGCGTTCTAGGCTACCTGGCGATCGCTGACAGGCTGCGCACAACCTCGCGCGAAGCGGTGCAGGAACTCAGGCGCATGGGCATCACCGTCGCGATGCTGACCGGCGACAACGCGGCGACGGCCGCAGCGATCGCGGCGGCTGCCGGCGTGGACCAGTATCGCGCGCAGGTGCTGCCCGGTGAAAAGGCCGAGGCGGTGGCCGGATTCAAGCGCGAAGGGCGGGTGGTCGGCATGGTCGGCGACGGGATCAACGACGCGCCGGCGCTTGCGGCCGCCGACGTCAGCTTCGCCATCGGCGCCGGTTCAGACGCGGCCATCGAAGCCGCTGACATCGCGTTGATGCGCAGCGACCTGATGTCGGTCGTCGACGCGATCAGCCTGTCGCGCGCCACGCTACGCAAGATCCGGCAGAACCTGTTCTTCGCGTTCATCTACAACGTGCTCGGCATCCCGCTCGCGGCGGCAGGCATGCTGAACCCGGTGATCGCCGGCGCGGCGATGGCTTTGTCATCGGTGTCGGTCGTCAGCAATTCGCTGTTACTCCGGCGGTGGCGCCGTCGTTGAGTGCATTTCTTGGGTAGTACTTGGACTCGCAAACGAAAGGAGATCGATATGGAAAAAGTGACCCTGGGTATATCCGGCATGACCTGCAACGGCTGCGTGCGCAGCGTGACGCGCGTCCTGAGCGAACTGAAGGGCGTATCGAAGGCCGACGTTTCGCTCGAAGGCAAGAATGCCGTCGTCGACTACGACCCGGCATCGCTCGGCGTCGACCAGTTGAAGCGCGCCGTCGAGGAGGCGGGCTTTGAAGTCACGAACTGAGGCGGGTGTTCAGGGCTCCGACCACTGCGCCGAACACGCTCACAACGCCGTCGTTCAGCCCAATAAGCCGGCGCTTCTCAGGCGCCTCAACCGCATCGAGGGGCAGGTGCGAGGCATCGCCAAGATGGTCGAGGACGACCGCTACTGCGTCGACGTGCTGACGCAGATTTCCGCGATACAGTCGGCGCTCGACGCCCTCGCAATGCAGCTCCTGGAGAGCCACACCAAGGGATGCGTGCGCTCGGCGTTGCGCTCGGGCAACGGGGACGAGGCTATCGACGAACTGATGACCGTGGTGAAGCGTTTCAGTCGTTAAGCAGTCCAAGGCGCCGCCCACGCCGGGCGTGAGGCTTCAGTGCACATGCCGACCCATCACGGCCGTCGGTGTTGACGTTTTCGGTAGCGCAACCTAGCCTAGGCGGGCCGCGGGCGCTCGCTTCGGAGCCTCCTGCTTGCGCCCTGTCTTTCGCATCGGAGTTCTGCAAGGGAAACATGTCCGACCTCAGCGCGGGCCATCGGGTCGTCGAATATCGGACGAAGCACAAGATCCGCTTCGTCACAGCGGCTTCGCTGTTCGACGGCCATGACGCTTCCATCAACATCATGCGCCGCATTCTGCAGGCAACCGGTGTCGAGGTCATACACCTCGGCCACAACCGCTCCGTCGAGGAGGTGGTGAACGCAGCCCTGCAGGAAGACGTTCAGGGCATCGCGGTTTCCTCCTATCAGGGAGGGCACCTCGAATACTTCAAGTACATGCTCGATCTCCTTCGAAGCCGCGACGGCCGGAACATCAAGGTGTTCGGCGGCGGCGGCGGCGTGATCGTCGCCGAGGAGATCCGCGAGCTCGAGGCCTACGGCGTCGAGCGCGTCTACTCGCCCGAGGACGGGCAGAAAATGGGCCTGCAGGGCATGATCAACGACATGGTTCAACGTTGCGACGAGGACCTCGGCAAGAACGCGCCGCGCGACCTGGAGGCTGTCAAGGCGGGCAATCGGCGGGAACTCGCGCGGCTGATCACGGCGCTGGAGAACGGTTCATGCGAACACGGGCTGCGCGAGCAGCTTTTCGCGGAGGCACTCACCAAAGCTGTGCCGGTGCTGGGTATAACCGGCACCGGCGGTTCCGGTAAGTCTTCGCTCACCGACGAGTTGATCAGGCGCTTTCGTCTGGATCAGGCGGACGGGCTTGACATCGCCGTAGTGGCGGTCGATCCGTCACGGCGCAAATCGGGTGGGGCGTTGCTCGGGGATCGCATCCGCATGAATGCCATCGAACCGTGGGCGAACGGCCAGCGCGTCTTCATGCGTTCCATGGCCACGCGGGCAACACCCGAGCACGTCAGCGAAGTGCCGAAGGCCCTGACGGAGGCGATCGCGGCGTGCCAGGTGGCCGGCTTCGACCTCGTCGTCGTCGAGACTTCAGGTATCGGCCAGGGCGATGCAGCCATCGCGCCTCTGGTCGACGCATCCCTTTACGTGATGACGCCCGAATTCGGCGCGGCGAGCCAGCTCGAGAAGATCGAGATGCTGGATTTCGCCGATTTCGTCGCCATCAACAAGTTTGACCGACGCGGCGCCGAAGACGCCCTTCGCGATGTCAGAAAGCAAGTCCAGCGCAACCGCAAGCTGTTCTCGCAGCCGGCTGACGAGATGCCGGTGTACGGCACCATTGCCTCGCGATTCAACGACGATGGCGTCACCGCGCTGTACCAGGCCATCGCCGTACGATTGGCCGAAACCGGATTGAAGTGTGCGCGCGGTGGAGTTCGCCGGACCCAGGTCAAGGCCTCCTCCGGAAAGAATGTAGTGCTCCCTGCCGCGCGCTCGCGTTATCTGGCCGAAATTGCCGACCAGGTCCGCGGCTATCACAGATGGGTGCGGGAGCAGTCCCGGCTTGTCAGAGAGCGGCAGCAGCTGCTGGGCGCGAGATCCATGCTCGCGCGGGAGTGTCAGGAGCAGTCCGCATCGCTCGATGCGCTCGTTTCAGCGCGCGATGCGAGGATCGATCCGCGGTCGCGCGAGCTGCTTGAAACCTGGCCGCAGACGCGGCAGGCCTACAGCGGCGATGAACATGTGGTGACGGTGCGCGATCGCGAGGTTCGCACAAGGCTTACCCACACCACGCTTTCAGGTTCGACGATCCGCAAGGTCGCGCTGCCGAAATACGAGGACCACGGCGAGCTGCTCAAGTGGCTGCTGCTCGAAAACGTCCCGGGATCCTTTCCGTTCACCGCCGGCGTGTTCTCCTTCAGGCGGGAAAACGAGGAGCCAACGCGCATGTTTGCCGGTGAGGGTGATCCGTTCCGCACCAATCGGCGTTTCAAGTATCTGTCGAAGGACTATGAGGCTAAGCGCCTGTCGACCGCTTTCGACTCGGTGACGCTCTACGGTTTCGACCCGGACACGCGGCCCGACATCTACGGCAAGATAGGCAACTCAGGCGTGTCGATCGCCACCTTGGACGACCTGAAGGTTCTTTACGGTGGTTTTGACCTGTGCGCGGCGAACACTTCGGTTTCGATGACCATCAACGGACCGGCACCGACCATCCTGGCGATGTTTCTCAACGCCGCGATGGACCAGCAGCGGGACAACTTCCGCGCCGACAACGGCCGTGAGCCCGGCCCGGACGAGTTCGAAAGGATACGCCGGTACACTCTCGAGACCGTGCGTGGCACGGTGCAGGCGGACATCCTGAAAGAGGATCAGGGTCAGAACACCTGCATTTTCTCGACCGAGTTTTCGCTCAAGGTCATGGGCGACATTCAGGAGTATTTCGTCCACCACAACGTGCGCAATTTCTACTCAGTGTCGATATCCGGCTATCACATCGCCGAGGCCGGCGCGAACCCGATATCGCAGCTCGCCTTCACGATGGCCAACGGTTTCACCTTCGTCGAGGCCTATCTGGCGCGCGGCATGCACATCGACGACTTCGCGCCGAATCTGTCGTTCTTCTTCTCCAACGGCATGGATCCGGAGTACGCGGTACTGGGCCGTGTCGCGCGGCGCATCTGGGCGGTCGCGATGAAGAACAAGTACGGCGCCAACGAGCGCAGCCAGAAACTCAAATACCATTGCCAGACGTCCGGGCGCAGCCTGCACGCGCAGGAAATGGCCTTCAACGACATCCGCACGACACTGCAGGCGCTGATCGCGACTTACGACAACGCCAATTCGCTGCACACGAACGCCTACGACGAAGCGCTCACGACGCCTACCGAGGAATCGGTGCGCCGCGCGATGGCGATCCAGATGATCATCAACCGCGAGTGGGGTATCGCGAAAAACGAGAACCCCAACCAGGGCGCGTTCATCATCGACGAGCTGACCGATCTGGTCGAGGAAGCGGTGCTGAAGGAATTCGATGCGATCTCGGAGCGCGGCGGCGTGCTCGGAGCGATGGAGACGGGATACCAGCGAGGCAAGATCCAGGAGGAGTCGCTGCACTACGAGCGCATGAAGCACGACGGCTCCTATCCGATCATCGGCGTCAACACCTACCGCAGCGCGCATGCGGGCGGAGCGCCGCAGAAGATCGAGCTGATCCGCTCCACCGAGGAGGAGAAGCGCAGCCAGCTCGATCGTCTGGCGGATTTTCACGAACGACACGCAGTCGAATCCGGGCCCATGCTCGGGCGCCTGAAGCGTGCTGTCATCGACAACGAGAATGTGTTTGCGGTTCTGATGGACGCGGTGCGCTGCTGCTCGCTCGGGCAGATCACCCACGCGCTGTTCGAGGTCGGCGGGCAGTACCGCAGGAGCATGTGAAACGCCGTAGTCCCGAGATCGATAGAGTCGAATCGGGTCGTTTCCCAACGGGGGCGGCAGAGGATCATTCGCCGAAAGCCTGAAGCCCCCGGAGAGATTTGCGGGTCGAGGTCGCGGAAACGCTGGCGCCGTTAGTTCATATCCCAGCGCGATGCAGCTGGCACCGCCGCCGCGCCAACCAACTCCTCCGCCAATGCGCGCAGCGCGGCGCCGTAACCGTCCACTCGACTATGGACCATCGGGTCGGATGTGATGACCAGGGTCAGCGCGCGATCGGGCAGCACATACAGGTACTGCCCGCCGTAGCCGCGCGCATAATACGCGGCGGCGCCATCCAGCCCGGTGATGAACCAGCCGTAGCCGTAGGCATCGCCGGAATACGGCGAGCGGGTGAGCGGCGTCCACGAGCGGCGGATCCAAGCCGCGGAAATCACCCGCCGTCCGTCGAAGACGCCGCCGCGCCGGTAAAGCTCGCCGATGCGGAGCAATGCGCGCGGCGAGATCGCCATGTTGTTGCCGCCGAAATAAGTCCCCTGCGGGTCGCGATCCCAGGGCGGGATCGATATGCCGAGCGGGCGGGCGAGCCAGTCGCGAGCCAGCGCGTACGTGTTGCGGCCTGCCGCGCGGGTGAGGATGGCCGAGAGCAGATGGCTGTTGCCGGTGGAGTAGAGCATCGGCCCGCCGGGCTCGGCCACGAAGCGGCTGGCCAGCGTGAAGCGCACCCAGTTCGGGCTCGTCACCCAGCGCCCGTAATTGCGGTTCGTGACGCGCTCCTGCCCGGCCTGCATCGAAAGCAGATGGCCTACGGTGATTTTCAGGAGCCGCGGATCGGGTGCGCGCGGCAGGTCCGCAGGCACCAGATCGGCGACGAGCGCGTCGGTCCCCGTCAGCACGCCGCGCTCGATGGCAGCGCCGACGAGCGCCGAGATCACCGATTTCGACACCGACTTGACGTTGGCCGGCTGGTCGAGCCCGGGCCCCCTGAATGCGCGCTCGGCGAGCGTGCTGCCGTCCCTGGAAACGATCAGCGCGTGCAGGCGCGGCAGTTCCTGCGCTTTGGCGAATGCACGTTCGAGCCGCGCAGAATCTGCCGCCGCCGACGGCGCGGCGCACAGCACCAGCAGCGCGAGCAGCAGACGCAACGCCGGACGCCTGCGTGAACCGGCTGGTAGTGCGAACCGCAAGGGCGCTACGCCGTCGTCCTGATCGGAACTGCCCCCGGCCGGGCCGACCCGGTCGCGGCCTCGAAGTAGCTGACGGCGTCGGCCATAGAGATGACGCGGCCGTACTTGGCGTGCATGTCCATCAGCGAGACCTTGTGGCTGATCTCGAACCGGTCAAATGTGCAATCCTCGACGATGCCGACGTAGAAATCGAGGCATGCGGCTTCCACGGCGGTGGCCCGCACGCATCCGCTGGTCGTCGTGCCGGTGACGATCACGGTATCGACGTCCATTTCGTTGAGCAGCGTCGTGAGCGGAGTGCCGAAGAAGACGCTGGGGCCGATCTTGCGGATGACCGTGTCCCCGCTCTGCGGTTCGATTTCCTTGACGATGCGGTTGCCGAGCTTGCGCTTCTCGAATTCCGCTTCGGTGAGTGGCTCCAGCAGCCCCGCCTTGCGGGCGCCGAAGCCGAA
>Ga0209343_10003867_pt1 | contig 18663 bp, 14 predicted proteins | sample RifCSPlowO2_02_FD_184026 | JGI IMG/M metagenome (GOLD analysis project Ga0209343, IMG submission 184026) | Groundwater microbial communities from Rifle, Colorado - Rifle CSP2_plank lowO2_0.2 (SPAdes) (version 2) | ecosystem: Environmental > Aquatic > Deep subsurface > Groundwater | place... | reverse complement strand
GTGCTGTTCGCCGATGAACCCACCGGCAACCTCGACAGCCATACCGGCGAGCGCATCTGCGACCTGCTGTTTGAACTCAACCGTGAACGCGGCGCCACCTTGGTACTGGTCACCCACGATGCTCGCCTGGCCCAGCGCTGCAATCGGCAGATCCGCCTTGAGGCCGGACAGTTGGTCGATACCGTGCCCGCCCTATGAGCCGCCTGCCGTTCAGCCGCTTATTGGCCTTGGCAAGCCGCCAACTGCTGCGCGATGCCCGCGCCGGCGAATTGCGCACCCTGTTCGCAGCGCTGCTGATTGCCGTCGCTGCCAGCACCGCCATTGGCTATTTCAGTACCCGCCTGAATGACGGCATGCTGCTGCGCGCCAGCGAGTTTCTTGGCGCCGACCTGCAGATCAAAGGCAGCACCGCCGCCAGCAGCGAACAACTCGACGCCGGCACCGCCCTGGGCCTTGAATCATCGCAAGTGGTGGAGTTTGCCAGCGTGATCGCCAGCGACACGGGCATCCAATTGGCCAGCGTCAAGGCCGCGGACAATGCCTACCCCTTGCGCGGCCAGCTCAGAAGCGCCGCCAGACCCTATGGCCCCGAGCAGCCGGGTGAGGGGCCGCAAGCGGGTGAAGCCTGGGTCGAAGTACGCCTGCTCAACGCCCTCAATCTACAGGTGGGCGATAACCTGGAAGTAGGCCGCAAGCTCTTGCGCATCAGCCGGGTCCTGACCTACGAGCCCGATCGCGCCGGCGACTTTTACAGCCTGGCCCCACACCTGTTGATGCATCTGGACGACCTGGCCGCGACTGACATCGTGCAGCCCGGCAGCCGCGTCACCTATCGCCTGCTCTGGCGTGGCGAGGCTGCGGCCCTGGCACGCTACCGCGAAGCGATAACGCCAGGCCTGCAGGCCCAGCAAAAACTCGAAGACGCCCGCGATGGCAATGCCCAAATCGGTAACGCCCTGGGCCGCGCCGAACGCTACCTAAATCTGGCCAGTCTGGCCGCGATCCTGCTCGCCGGCGTCGCCGTGGCGTTGTCAGCCTCGCGCTTTGCCGCACGGCGCTTCGATGCCAGCGCACTGCTGCGCTGCCTGGGCCTGTCACGGCGCCAGGCACTGGGGTTATTCAGCCTGCAACTGGCCATCCTCGGCCTGGCTGCCAGCCTCGGCGGCGCGGTGCTTGGCTGGCTGGCGCAGCAGGTGTTGTTCTATTTATTGCAAGGCCTGCTGCCGGCAGATATCCCCTCCGGTGGTCTCTGGCCGGCACTGGCGGGTATGGCCACCGGGCTGGTTGCCCTCGCCGGTTTTGCCTTGCCGCCACTGGCTGCGCTGGGCCGTGTACCGCCCCTGCGGGTGCTGCGCCGCGATTTGCTCCCCGTACCCGCCAGCTCCTGGCTGGTGTACGGCGCCGCCTTGCTGGCACTGGGCCTGATCATGTGGCGCCTGAGCCTAGATCTGGCCTTGACCCTGGCCCTGCTGGGCGGCGGCTTGCTGACGGCGTTGCTGCTTGGCGGCTTGCTGCTGTTGGGCCTGCGCAGCCTGCGACGCTTGCTGGCCAATGCCGGCTTGAGCTGGCGCCTGGGTTTGGGTCAGTTGCTGCGCCAGCCATTGGCCGCCGCCGGCCAGGCGCTGGCGTTCGGCTTGATCATTCTGGCCATGGCGCTGATCGCCTTGCTGCGCGGCGAGCTGCTGGACACCTGGCAAAACCAGTTGCCCAGCGACGCCCCCAATCACTTCGCCCTGAACATTCTGCCGGCCGAACAAAGCGCTTTCGCCGCCCACCTGGCCACGCTCACGCCCCATCCGCAGCCGCTGTACCCAGTGGTGCCGGGGCGTTTGCTGCTGGTTAATGGTGAGCCACTGCGGCAAACCGTGAGCAAGGAATCGCGGGGCGAACGTGCCCTCAACCGTGACCTGAGCCTGACCTGGGCCGCCGAGCTGCCGGCAGACAATCAACTGGTCGCCGGCCACTGGTGGCAAACCAAATCGACCGATAGCCTGCCCGGCGTATCGGTGGAAGCCGAACTGGCCGCCAGCCTGCAGCTGAAACTGGGCGACCGCCTGAGCTTCAACGTCGGCGGCCTCAACCGCGATGCCCAGGTCACCAGCCTGCGCAAGGTGGACTGGAACAGTTTCCAGCCCAACTTCTACATGATCTTCGAGCCCGGCACCCTGCAAGACCTGCCCACCACCTACCTGACCAGTTTCTACCTGCCGGCCCAACAGGACCGGCAGTTGCTGGCGCTGGCCCGCGCCTTCCCCACCGTCACCCTGTTGCAGGTCGATGCTCTGGTGGCGCAACTGCGCAGCATCCTCGCGCAAGTCACCCTGGCCATCGAGTTTGTCTTGCTGTTTGTGCTGGCCGCCGGGCTGGCGGTGCTGTTTGCTGGGCTGCAGACCACGCTCGATGAACGCATCCGCCAGGGCGCACTGCTCCGCGCATTGGGGGCCGAACGGCGCCTGCTGGTACGCGCCCGGCGTGCTGAATTTGGCCTGCTCGGCGCCGCCAGCGGCCTGCTTGCAGCCCTTGGCTGTGAGTTGATCAGCGCCCTGCTCTATCAACTGGTCTTCGACCTGGCGTGGCACCCTCATCCCTGGCTGTTGCTGTTGCCCTTGCTCGGCGCCCTGCTGGTCGGTGGCGCTGGCGTACTCGGCACCCGTCGCGCCCTGAATGCCAGCCCGCTGACCGTGCTACGCGAGGGCTGAGCTTGTTAAACTCGCCACTCACTCATCACCTGCACAGCCCATGAGCCGCTATCGTCCACCCCGCTCCGCCGGCACTGCCCTGATCACCCCCGAAGGCGAGGCGCGCATGCGCGCCGAACTGCACGAACTTTGGCATGTGCGTCGCCCGCAAGTGACCCAGTCGGTCAGCGAAGCGGCCGCCCAAGGGGATCGTTCCGAGAACGCGGAATACACCTATGGCAAAAAAATGCTGCGAGAGATCGACAGCCGGGTGCGTTTTCTGACTAAGCGCCTGGAGAATCTCAAGGTCGTCGACAGCCGCCCCAGCGACCCTAACAAGGTCTACTTCGGCGCCTGGGTGAGCCTGGAGGATGACGATGGCCACGAATCGCGCTACCGGATTGTCGGCCCCGACGAACTGGACCTGAAAACCCAGCAAATCAGCATCGATGCACCGCTGGCCCGCGCCCTAATCGGCAAGGCCCTGGATGCCGAAGTGCGGGTGCAGACGCCTACCGGGGAAAAAGCCTGGTATATCGTCGCCATCGAATACCCATAAGCGCCGGCAACTGCCGACAAGCGCCCCACGAGAACGACCGATGTCCGTAATTGAACTGATTGCCGCCTCCCTCGGTGTGTTGGCCGTCTGGCTGACCATCCGCCAAAACCTCTGGTGCTGGCCCATCGGCCTGGTCATGGTGCTGATTTACAGCTGGATTTTTTACGACGTAAAACTCTATTCCGACATGATTCTGCAAGGCATCTACGCCGTGTTGCAACTTTATGGCTGGTGGCAATGGACGCGCGGCGGCAGCCAACACAGCGGCCGGCAGATCAGCCGTCTAGGGGTTAACGGCTTGCTCCTGAGCCTGGCCATCGGCGCCGCCGGCAGCCTGCTGCTGGGGTACGGCATGGCCACCTACACCGACGCTTCCGCCCCTTGGCTGGACGCCAGCCTGACCGCCTTCAGCCTGGTGGCGCAGGTGTGGATGGCGCAAAAACGTGTGGAGAACTGGCTGCTGTGGATCATCCTCGACGTGATTTTTGTCGGCCTGTTTATCCATAAAGAGCTGTACCTGACCGCCGGTTTGTATGCCCTGTTCACCCTCCTGGCGGTGCATGGCTGGCGGCAGTGGCAGCGCCAGCCGGTTGCTGCCTATTCATGAAGGTCTTGGTTCTCACCGGCCCCGAGTCGAGCGGTAAAAGCTGGCTGGCTGCGAGCATCCAGCAGACCTTTGGCGGCGTGATCGTCGGCGAATACGTGCGCCACTTTATCGAGCAGCACCAGCGCGACACCTGCTATGCCGACATCGCGCCCATCGCCCAGGGCCAGCTTGCTTGGGAAGATGCAGCGCGGGCTGCGGCCCCACATCTGTTGATTCTCGATACCCACCTGCTGAGCAATATGCTCTGGAGCGAGGCCCTATTCGGCGCCTGCCCGCCATGGCTTGAACAGCAATTGCTCGCCCGCCATTACGACCTGCACCTGCTCCTCGACCCCAACGCCGTGCCCTGGGTCGATGACGGCCAACGCTGCCAGCCGCAACTGCCCCAGCGCGAGCAATTCCACCAGGCCTGCCGTGACTGGTTGCAGCACCACCAGCAAGCCTATGTCGACATCCAGGGCGACTGGTCGCAACGTCAGCAGCAGGCGCTGACCCAGGTAGACGCCTGGCTGCACAGCGCTCAGTTGTAAGCACCAAGCTCGCGAACACAGCACCGGGCAAATAACCAAAAGTTCCTATCTGACCGGCGGTATCAGGTGCAGGATGAACGGACGTACCTGCACCTTCGTCGAGGGGATTGCCATGTCCGCCAGCCAGCGTCTGACCCTGCAGCACTTGCGCCGGTTCAGCCCGATCGACTTTCTCTCCAGCCACTACCTGCAACAGCTGCTCGACAGCCTGCAATACATCGAACACAAGGCCGGCAGCCTGATCCTGCGCCGCGGCGAACATGCCCTGGCGCTGTATTTTCTGCTCGAAGGTGAAGTCTGGCTGGGCGCGGAAAACCGCAACCGCCACCTGCAAGCCGGCAGCCCCGAAGCCTGCCGCGCCCTCAATGAAAACCAGCCACAAGACCAGGACATCGGGGCGCGCAGCGATGTGCGCCTGTTTGCCGTCGAACGCAGCCTGCTGGAACGCCTATTGAACTGGAGCGAGGCCGCCTCCTATGAGGTCGGCAGCCTGCAGGTCGATGAAGTCGCCGAGGCCAGCGATGACTGGCTGAGCAAGCTACTGCGCTCGCCGCTGTTCGGCCGCCTGCCGCCAGCCCACCTGCACCTGCTACTGGGCCGCTTCGAATTTATCGAGGTCGCGGCCGGTGCCAGCGTGGTGCGCTATGGCGAGCCCGGCGAGCACTTCTACGTGCTCAAACAGGGCCGCGCACAGGTCAGCCTGCCCGGCAGCGATGCGCAAGAGCCGCGACAAGAGCTGCACAGTGGTGACTTTTTTGGCGAGGAAGCGCTGGTCAGCGGTGCAGTACGGGGCGCCAGCGTAACCATGCTGACCGACGGCGTGCTGGCCCGCCTGAGCCGCGAGCTGTTTGTCGAACTGGTGCGTCCGACCCTGATCCCGCAGATCAGCGCCCGGCAGCTGCAACAACTCAGCGGACACGGGAAAAAGAACTGCCTGCTGCTGGATGTACGCCTGCCGATGGAGTACCGCCTCGGCCACCCGCCAGGCAGTCTCAACCTGCCCATTGGCCAGTTGCGCCAGCAGGCTGCTGGCCTCGCTCAGGACAGCCTGTATGCGGTACTGGCCGAAGGTGGCGTACGCAGCGAACTGGCGGTGCACCTGCTGAACCAGTTGGGCTTCGAGGCCTACCTGCTCAGCGAGCCTTCCGGGCAGCCGCCTATTGCTGCCTGAAACCTGTCCGGCGCGTCCACTTATTGATTTTTTGCGACAGCCTCGATCATTTTCACGACGGCGTGTGACTTAGGGGTCAGCTGCCGCCATCAATACTTATGAATGGGCAATACAGCGCAGCTTTCGCTGTCAGCCCAACGTGAATTGGGCCGATAGCCGGAGAGACACTTCCATGAGCAGCACCTTACGCTTCAACGACGCACTCTTGATCACCGACCGCGCGTTCCGACCGTTTCAATGCGTGGCCTGGGCCCCGCAGCCGGGCAGCGGCGAACTCAGCATCAGCGTGATCGACCGCAGCAGCACCCGCCTGCTGGGTCGCACCAAGCTGAGCGCCAGCACCTACAGCGATGCCGAACAACTGGCCAGCGTCCTGCAACAATCGCGCGCCGCCCTGAGCGAGCAAGGCTACGCGCTGGAACCCTGGACGATGCCGGCGTAACGCGCAGCAGATAAAAAGGCGACCCTCGGGTCGCCTTTTTTGTTTTCACCAACACAGGCTGGAAAACGCTTAGTAGTAAGCGTTTTCCTTGATGCTGTGGTCGGTCACATCACGCACGCCTTTGAGCTCGGGGATGCGCTCCAGCAAGGTTTTCTCGATGCCTTCCTTGAGGGTCACATCGGCCTGACCGCAACCCTGGCAGCCACCACCGAACTTCAATACGGCAATGCCGTCGTCGACCACATCGATCAGGCTGACTTCACCGCCGTGACCGGCCAAACCTGGATTGATCTCGGTCTGCAGGTAGTAATTGATGCGCTCGTTGACCGGGCTGTCGGCGTTAACCATCGGCACCTTGGCATTCGGCGCCTTGATGGTCAGTTGGCCGCCCATGCGGTCGGTGGCGTAATCGACCACGGCGTCATCGAGAAAGGTCTCGCTGAAGGCGTCGATATAAGCCGTGAAGCTCTTCAGCGCCAGCGCGGTGTCTTCCGGCTTTTCTTCACCTGGTTTGCAGTAGGCAATACAGGTTTCGGCGTACTGGGTACCCGGCTGGGTAATGAAGATACGAATGCCGATGCCTGGGGTGCTCTGCTTGCTCAGCAGGTCAGCCAGATAATCGTGGGCAGCTTCGGTGATATTGATGGCGCTCATGGCAACTCCTCGCGAACATGGGCGCAGTGTACGCCACTGCCCCGGCGCCGGCAAAGTCCTAGTAATTTGGTAGGAATAAAAAATACTGCTAAGGCAGGGGCCTGGCGTGGTTTTAACCACGCCAACTCCCTCAGAAGCGCTTACAGATTCTGGTAACGGTTCATGTCCAGCACCCCAGTCTCCAGCGGCTCGGTTTCCTCGATATAACGCGTCAGGTCGTGGAAGTAATACCAAAACTGCGGATGGCTGCGGCGCACGCCCCAGCGCTGGGTGATGCGCTCAAAAGCCGTGGCATCCTTGCTCTGCTCCAGCGCGGCAACAAACGCGGGCACCTCGGCGGCCGGCACGTTGAAGATAAAGTTGGGGTAGCTGCTCAGCACCCCCGGATAGACCGTCAGGTCATCCAGGCCCGGCTGATAGCGCAACGACTCACCCATGATAAACGCCACGCTGCTGTGCGCCCGGTTGCGCAACAGGCTGTAGACCTGGCGCTGACCATCGGCCAGCTCGATACGCAGCAGGCTGGCTTCCGGCAACTGATCGATCACTTTGAGGCTGGCCGCCGGCCGCGCCGTGAGACGGCTCAGGCGTTGCTCGACCGCCTGCAACTGCGGGCTGATGTTGGCGCGATAACAGCTGCCACTGAGGCAACGGTTGATCGGGTCGGGCTTGGCATTCAGGCTGCCATAGCGGGCCAGTAAACCACTGACAAAACTCTGCTTGGGCCGCAACGGCTCCAGCGCCAGGGCGCTGGGCGTGTCGGTATCCAGCGGCGGATAGGACAACCACAGCTTCAGCTGGCCGCTGTCCTGATACCAGTCATCACGCAACGCCTGGCGGCTTTGCGCCGGCATCAGGCGCAGGAAGTTCTGCTCGGCGCCATTGCGGATCAAATCGAAATACATGCGCGTCTGCGCCTGGTGGGAGACGTTGCCAAACACGTCGAAGTTGACCACCAACTGATAATAAGCGCGCTCGAACAGCGGGTAATCGAGTAGCCACAGGGTCTGCGGCACCGCACCGATCAGGCCTTTCTCCACCGCCGCGCTGTCGTAGTGGCGGAACACCGACAGCAACGCATTGTCGTTGCCGGTCCAGATGTTCGACCAGTCTGGCGCGGGCGCATCAGCGTAGGCCTCGTTGCGCAGCGCCTCATACTGATTGCGCAGGTCTTTGTAGTCGCCCCACACCAGCGGCAGGTTGCGCAACTGTGCCACCTGCCCCGGTATTGCCAACAGCGGCGTGGCCTCCTCGCGGAAGTCGGCATCGGTGATAAACAAATCCTGCTCCGGGGCCTGGAACAGCGCCCAGAACTGATCGCGAATCACATCGGTGGCGATCTGCCCACGGCACACCGGACCGCGGATAAAGGTGCGCACGAAGTACTCGGCGTTATCCAGCATGAACTGATAACGGGCCTGGGCCGGAATCGCGGCAAAGGTCTCGAACGGGTTGGCACGCCGTTGCGGGCCGTAGCCGGGCACCGCGTCGACCGTCCAGTTGCCGCTGAAAAACAGCTCGTTGACCCGCGCCAGCTTCTGCGCGCTCAAGCCATAGGTGATATGGGTCTTGTGCACGATCACGCCCTGCACCGGCGACAGGCGATAGTAAAAGGTATTGCCCGGATCATCGTTCGGCCGGCGTGTGGCAATCGGGTCAATCGGCTGGCCGCTGGGGGTGCGCGAACGCACCAGCTGGAAGAAATGCCCCGGCTCGCCGCCGGCAAAATACAGATGGGCAATAAACAGATGCTCATACAGCCAGCGGCTGACCAGGCTGGCGCGGGCACCACTGGCATTCAGCAGTGCTTCCCACTCGGCGATCTGCCCCGCTTCACTGGCGCTCGGTTGCAGGGCCTGCTGGTCCACCGGCGCACCCGCCGCCAGCCAGGCCTGCAGGGTCTGGTATTCCTGCGGCTCCAACCCCGTGACAGCAAAGGGCATGCCTTCGGCCGGGCGCTTGGCTGCGTAACTGGCGAACTCAGCGGGCAGTGCGCACTGGTTCTTGCGGGTGATGCCCAGTTCCAGTTCGGCGGGCAACTTGGCGTTGGCTGCCAGCGGTTTGGCGTGGCCCAACTCCAGCATGCGCGCCATCAGCGCGGCCTGGCTGCCCTGGGCATTGAGCACCGAGTAGAAGTCCTTGCGCCGCCAGGCCGCCTCGCTGTGGGCGTCGAGAAACAGCCGCGTGGGTGCTTGCTCATCGGTGCGACCGCCGTCGTACACCGGCGTTTTGCTCGCGCCACGCTGCACACCTTCGCCGCTGCCCAGATTGAGCTGGCACGGCGCGTCATAACAGGCATGGCAGGCCACACACTTGGCCGTAAAAATCGGCTGCACATCGCGGCTGTAGGAGATCGGCTCGGCCTGCAGCAACGGCGCAATAAAGATGAACAGCGTGCTGACAAGCGCCCGGAGCGACATGGTTCTGATCCCTGAATAACGTGGAGACGACAAAGGCGGCGATTTTAGTCGCCATGGTGGCCGCAAAGCCAATGCCGCCAACATGAACGATTTTCATGCAAATGCCTGACATGCTCAGAAACCATACAGTTTTGCTATCATCGCCGCCTTTCTGTTCCCCCGCTTCCAGGTAGTTGTCATGTCCGCCATGTCCGATCGCACCGCCCGCCTTCACGCCCTGCAGCAAGCGCTGCAGCAACGCATCCTGATTCTCGACGGCGGCATGGGCACCATGATCCAGAGCTACAAGCTGGAGGAAGAAGACTACCGCGGCGAGCGTTTCGCCGATTGGCCTAGCGATGTGAAAGGCAACAACGACCTGCTGCTGCTCAGCCGCCCGGACGTGATCGCCGCCATCGAGAAGGCCTACCTGGACGCCGGCGCCGACATCCTGGAAACCAACACCTTCAACGCCACCCAGGTGTCGCAGGCCGACTACGGCATGGAATCCCTGGTCTATGAGCTGAACGTTGAAGGCGCCCGCGTGGCCCGCCGCGTGGCCGATGCCAAGACCCTGGAAACCCCGGACAAGCCGCGCTTCGTTGCTGGCGTGCTCGGCCCTACCAGCCGTACCTGCTCGCTGTCGCCTGACGTGAACAACCCGGGTTATCGCAACGTCACCTTTGATGAGCTGGTGACCAACTACGTCGAAGCCACCCGCGGCCTGATCGAGGGCGGTGCCGACCTGATCCTGATTGAAACCATCTTCGACACCCTGAACGCCAAGGCAGCGATCTTCGCCGTGCAGGAAGTCTTCGAGCAGCTGGGTTTCGAGCTGCCGATCATGATCTCCGGCACCATCACCGACGCCTCCGGCCGCACCTTGTCCGGGCAAACCACCGAAGCCTTCTGGAACTCCATCAGCCACGCCAAGCCGATTTCCGTGGGCCTCAACTGCGCCCTCGGGGCCAAAGAGCTGCGCCCCTACCTGGAAGAGTTGTCGAGCAAGGCCGACACTCGCGTGTCCGCCCACCCCAACGCCGGCCTGCCGAACGCCTTTGGTGAATACGACGAAAGCCCGGCGGAAATGGCCGTGGTGGTGGAAGAATTCGCCGCCAGCGGCTTCCTGAACATCGTCGGCGGCTGCTGCGGCACCACGCCTGCGCACATCAAGGCGATTGCCGAGGCCGTGGCCAAGTACAAGCCGCGCGCTATTCCGGACATCCCTAAGGCCTGCCGCCTGTCGGGGCTTGAGCCGTTCACCATCGACCGCAGCTCGCTGTTTGTGAACGTCGGCGAACGCACCAACATCACCGGTTCGGCCCGCTTCGCCCGCCTGATCCGTGAAGACAACTACACCGAAGCCCTCGAAGTCGCCCTGCAGCAAGTGGAAGCCGGCGCGCAGATCATCGACATCAACATGGACGAGGGCATGCTCGACTCCAAGGCGGCGATGGTCACCTTCTTGAACCTGATCGCTGGCGAGCCGGACATCTCCCGCGTGCCGATCATGATCGACTCCTCCAAGTGGGACGTGATCGAAGCCGGCCTCAAGTGCATCCAGGGCAAGGGCATCGTTAACTCGATTTCCATGAAAGAAGGCGTCGAGCAGTTCAAGCACCACGCCAAGCTGTGCAAGCGCTACGGCGCCGCCGTGGTGGTAATGGCCTTCGACGAAGCCGGCCAAGCCGACACTGCCGCGCGCAAGCGTGAAATCTGCCAGCGCAGCTACGACATTCTGGTCAACGAAGTGGGCTTCCCGCCCCAGGACATCATCTTCGACCCGAACATCTTCGCCGTCGCCACCGGCATCGAGGAGCACAACAATTACGCGGTCGACTTTATCGACGCCTGCGCCTACATCCGCGACCACCTGCCCTACGCCCTCACCTCGGGCGGCGTATCCAACGTGTCGTTCTCGTTCCGCGGCAACAACCCGGTGCGTGAAGCCATTCACTCGGTGTTCTTGTACTACGCGATCAAGAACGGCCTGACCATGGGCATCGTCAACGCCGGCCAGCTGGAGATCTATGACGAGATCCCCAAAGAGCTGCGCGACCGCGTTGAAGACGTGATCCTCAACCGCACGCCGGAAGGCACCGACGCCCTGCTGGCCATCGCCGACAACTACAAGGGCGACGGCAGCGTCAAAGAAGCCGAAACCGAAGAGTGGCGCACTTGGACAGTGGTCGAGCGTCTCAAGCACGCGCTGGTCAAAGGCATCACCGCCTTTATCGTCGAAGACACCGAAGAGTGCCGCCAGCAGTGCGCGCGCCCGATTGAAGTCATCGAAGGCCCACTGATGGCCGGCATGAACGTAGTCGGCGACCTGTTCGGCGAAGGCAAGATGTTCCTCCCGCAGGTGGTGAAATCCGCCCGCGTGATGAAGCAGGCCGTGGCCCATCTGATCCCCTTTATCGAGCTGGAAAAAGGCGACAAGCCGGAAGCCAAGGGCAAGATCCTCATGGCCACGGTGAAAGGCGACGTGCACGACATCGGCAAGAACATCGTCGGCGTGGTGCTCGGCTGTAACGGCTACGACATTGTCGATCTGGGCGTGATGGTGCCGGCGGAGAAAATCCTGCAAACCGCCATCGCCGAGAAGTGCGACATCATCGGCCTGTCCGGCCTGATCACCCCGTCGCTCGACGAGATGGTGCACGTCGCCCGCGAAATGCAGCGCCAGGGCTTCCACCTGCCACTGATGATCGGCGGTGCCACCACCTCCAAAGCCCACACCGCGGTGAAGATCGAGCCCAAGTACCAGAACGACGCCGTGGTCTACGTCACCGACGCCTCGCGCGCCGTGGGCGTGGCCACCCAGCTGCTGTCCAAGGAGCTGAAAGCCGCCTTCGTTGAGAACACCCGCCTCGACTACATCGAAGTGCGTGAACGCACCGCCGCGCGCAGCTCGCGCACCGAGCGCCTGCCCTACGCCGCTGCGGTCGCCAACAAGCCGAAATTCGACTGGGCCACCTACCAGCCGCCAGTACCAAGCTTTACCGGCACCCGCGTGCTGGACGATATCGACCTCAACGTACTGGCCGAGTACATCGACTGGACGCCGTTCTTTATCTCCTGGGATTTGGCCGGCAAGTACCCGCGCATCCTCACCGATGAAGTAGTCGGCGAAGCCGCTACCGCGCTGTTCGCCGACGCCCAGGCGATGCTGAAGAAGCTGATCGACGAAAAACTCATCAGCGCCCGCGCCGTACTCGGCTTCTGGCCGGCCAACCAGGTGCAGGACGACGATATCCAGCTGTACGGCGACGACGGCCAGCCATTGGCCAAACTGCATCACCTGCGCCAGCAAACCATCAAACCAGACGGCAAGCCGAACTTCGCCCTCGCCGACTTCGTGGCTCCGCAGGACAGCGGCCTGACCGACTACGTGGGTGGCTTTATCACCACCGCCGGCATCGGCGCCGAGGAAGTGGCCAAGGCCTACCAAAACGCCGGCGACGACTACAACTCGATCATGGTCAAAGCCCTGGCCGACCGCCTGGCCGAAGCCTGCGCCGAGTGGCTGCACAAGCAGGTGCGCACCGATTTCTGGGGCTACGACAAGGACGAAGCGCTGGATAACGACGCCTTGATCAAGGAGCAGTACAAAGGCATCCGCCCAGCCCCCGGCTACCCGGCCTGCCCGGACCACACCGAGAAAGGCACCCTGTTCGACCTGCTCGACCCGGCGGCCACCCACAACCAGGCCGGCCGCAGTGGCGTGTTCCTCACCGAACACTACGCCATGTTCCCCGCCGCCTCGGTCAGCGGCTGGTACTTCGCCCACCCACAGGCCCAGTACTTCGCCGTCGGCAAGGTGGATCAAGACCAAGTCGAAAGCTACACCGCACGCAAAGGCCAGGACCTGGCCGTTAGCGAGCGCTGGCTGGCGCCAAACCTGGGCTACGACTACTAAGCCCCGCCCCACCCAATCAGGCCCGCTTATGCGGGCCTGATTGTTTATGGGCTAGCAACCCTGCAACTCGCCTCACTCAGCCACCGCCAGGAAGCAAACACACAGTCAGGACAAAAATCCCTGCGGGAGCAAAGCTTCTAGGCTCCTGCGCCAAACACAAGTACTGCACGCGACATCAACACATCCGCCACAGCGCTCTTCCAACAGAGCAGCTTTCACCTCTGCGACGTCCAGCACTTAAGACCGTGATAATGATGTGAGCGAATAGCAAAGTGCCCCCGCGCAATAGACCCACTCAACCAGAATGGGGTAGTGTTTGAGCCGAATTTGATCAGGTAGTTGATCGAACAACCGTGGCTTAGCGTCCATGGTGCATAACACCCCTCAGCGGTCATCGCACCGCTACAAAGCCGGCCTAGACAGGGATAGCCGAGAGGACAAGGAATGTTATCCACCACGCCCGTAAAAGCGTTATTACCCCATTTGGGGTCTATTTATAGCTAGGCTCGACTACAAATGACCGCGCAGCTAATCGAACTAAAAGTTGACCGTGATAGTGTCTGTGCAGGTGACGACTGTCAGGCGCACATGGCGCTTTTATCAGTTTCGGCTGAAACAGCCTTAATTGAAGTTATAAATTTGGCTCAAAAAGCCTGCTCTCTAGCCGGAATTTCAGGCGGAAATGCAACTTGGCTAATAGATACCCAAGGCTACGGAAAAGGCTGTGTCGGTGTCGTAGCGCAACAGTGGGCAGAGCCAAAGCTAATCACAGAGCAAAACATTACCGCGGGCCAAATCTGGAATGGTTCAAAAGGAACTCTATTCTTCCGCTACTGGTGCCAGTCAAACCCTAATACTGTTTTTGAGGCCATAAAGTCAGGCAGCGAGCTACCATCGAGGTATTCGTGAAACCTAACTACGGGTTCAAGTCGTTCGCTTCGCTCACTCGGGACCGGCTAAAGCCGGCCCCTTAACCAAACGTTAGACCCTTTAATCGGAAACCGTGGATGACCGCACTACACTTTCGCGTTGCGCGGATAGATGACTCTGCCGAGATTTCACAACTCGTCAATGAAGCCTATCGACCCGCCCCCGGAATGGGTGGCTGGACTCATGAGTCTGATTTGGTTTCAGGCAAAAGAATAAACCCTGAAAAAGTTGAAAGTTTAATAAATCAAGAAAACTCTACAATCCTAGTAGGTGTTCTGGGCTCAATTATTGCCACCTGCGTACATATTGAAAAAGAAGGTGCCAATGGTTACATTGGCATGTTAGCTGTAAGCCCATCACTTCAGGGCTTAGGTAAGGGCAAAGAAGTGCTTGCCCACGCAGAAGAATACGCAGTAAAGAATTTTAACTCTAAGAATTTCGTAATGGTTGTTGTTGCAGCAAGAACCGAACTTATTTCTTTCTATCTCCGGCGCGGCTATAAAAAAACAGGCACCACAATGCAGTATCCGCTCGATGCTGGTGTTGGCACGCCAAAATTTGATGTACTACAAATTGAAACTCTGTATAAAGCGTCTAACTAGCGGTTCAAGGCCGCTCGCTTCGCTCGCTCGGGACCGCGTTCCGCGGCCCCTTAACCTGAACGTTAGGCCCTGCGGAAAAGGAGATTCGCCAACATGCAAGTGCTCATTCTTCCTGGCATCGGAAATTCGGGGCCAGATCACTGGCAAAGTCACTGGGAACAGCTGAATAAAAATTACACGCGGGTTAACCAGTTAAATTGGGACAACCCAAACTGCTCAGAATGGTGCGCATCACTTGAAGAAAGCGTTAAATCTGCGGGCCCCGATACAATTCTTGTAGCACACAGTTTGGCGTGCCTGCTCGTGGCTCACTGGGCGGCAAAAACACATTTAAAAATCAAAGCTGCAATGCTCGTTGCTGTACCAAATCCAAAAAATCCTATCTTTCCAACTCAAGCTGTAGGGTTTGAGGCACTACCAATGCACCGCTTACCCTTCGAATCCATTGTTATCGCCAGCACCAATGACCCCTACGGAGGCATCAGGTACTCCGAAGAATGCGCGTCAATTTGGGGTAGCGATATTGTGAATATCGGCGATGCTGGGCATATCAATAGCTCTAGCGGCTTAGGTGCCTGGCCCGAGGGGCATGAAATTCTACAACAACTTCAAATTAACCAAACGGCCTAACAACTGGTTCAAACCGTTCGCTTCGCTCACTGGGACCGGCTAAAGCCGGCCCCTTAACCAAACGTTAGCTACCAGATGCCAAATCGCGCACAAGTCAAATCTGCTCATGAACTTGCCGTCCTCAGCGCCGGGTTAGCTGAGCACAATCGCATACACAATTTAAAACTTTCAGTGATCTCTCAACCAGATCCTCCCGACGCAATTCTCTCTGATGGTTTGATTACAACCTGGATGGAGTTAACCGATGCTTTCTTTTCTCCAGAATGGGCACGCGATTTAAGTAGCTATGCAGCAGATGAGCAGCACAAACCCATGGAAAAGGGTCTTTACATGGGCATGGATGCACAACTCGCTTCCGCGTTCTGTGAAATCGTTGTTCAGAAATCTCAAAAATCATCCTATAAACCATTCATTACAAAATATGGCCCCGGAATTTTAGTGGTAGGCCTGGAGTCTCCGTGGTTAAGTGAGGAGACGATTGATGAAATTGATAGTGAGTGGGCAAACCGTGGAAACCCAGATATATCATCAACCTTCTCACATGTTTATATTGGGTACAGAAATGCAAGCGGCAACCATGCATTCAAGTGGCCACGTAGCTAACAGCTGGTTCAAACCGTTCGCTTCGCTCTCTGGGACGGGCTAAAGCCCGCCCCTTAACCAAACGTTAGCCACCAGAGGAAGATCATGGCGCGGCGCGGAATTGTCATAACTCCACAATTTGATTTCGATGGTCAAACCTTACGATTGAAAGGTGGTTTTGACCCAGCCTCACTTCGACAATATTTATTATATTGGGATAAAATTGATTGGCCTGACAACAACATTATCTCAATTGGTGAGAGCGATGATGACGGAACGGCTTTTCTTATATCAACAGGTATTCTTGAACGAACAATGGTTAGATTTAATTCGTTCAATGGAAATATTGGGCACGCCATGCTGGACATGCAAGTTTCGGCTCTCGAAATGCGTAACGAGAGTGAGCCTGGCGCGTGGTCACTAGCGCAACAGTCAACACATTTAGCCAGTACAGCAACCGGAACCTCAGAAATGTGCTCTATTGAGGTAGAGCTATATTCTGCTCTACCTATACCCAGCCCCAACGTTCCATTTGAAAGTATTCTTGAATTTAAAGAGCGGAGGTCAGATGAGCTACTTCATTTTCGCTCAGTAATGGACGAGTTGTATCAACAGGTAGCGGCTTCAGCAGACATTCCTCGTGCCAAACTTCAAGCAATCGACAAAGTTCATCGTGCACTTCAAGATCTCAATAACGCTTTTGGAGAAAGCTTTGCGCAGCGCTTGCTCGGATCACTGAAAATTGAGCTGAACCTCCCAAATGTGGCCATGCTTGCTGCCGCAGGTGCCGCATCTGCTACTACCTTTGGTATTCCGCTGGCTATGGGCGCTGCTGCTGGTGCAATTGCAGCATCTGTTAAATTTGATTTAACGCACATACGCAAAGGTCAATCTATTCCAGACTCTTTACGCGACTATGCGTATCTACACTACATACCTCGCGAATTATCGTAAGCGTCTAACTGCATTCAAATCGTTCGCTTCGCTCACTGGGACCGCGTACCGCGACCCCTTAACCTAAACGTTATGTTCTTATCATTATCTGAGGCAGGCCAATGACTCAAATCATTTACCCCATGTTCGCACTTGTTGTACTTACATTTGCAGTAGGACTTAGCTTAGGCATTTCCAGACTAATCAGCGCAAAAAAAGGACAAGTAGATCGAAGATATTTTAAATTATTTTCCGGATATGAAGCACCTGACAATATCGTAAAACTTAGCCGCAACTTCTCAAACCTTCTAGAAGCTCCAGTTTTGTTTTATATCTTGGGCACTCTTGTTATTGCCTTAGGCATTAACAGCTCTATTATCCTGGGATCTGCCTGGTGCTTTGTTGCTTTACGCCTAGCACACTCACTAATTCACATCACTTACAACAACACAATACATAGGTTTTTAGCATTTCTTGTATCGTCATTACTCATTCTAATAATGTGGATAGAATTAATAATTATTGTTAGCCAAAGAACATAGCAAGGCGTATACGCCCCCCACAAGCAGTGAGTAAAGCTTTGCTTTGGCACCCAGAGGCAGCACCATGGACATCAATACAACCACCATATTTATTACAGTCGCACTGGCGCATTTCGTTGCTCTGCTAAGCCCAGGACCTGATTTTTTGCTGGTGGTGAAAAGCGCCGTACGCAACAAGAAGCAAGTAGCTATCGGCGTGGCCCTGGGTATTGCCTCAGCTAACGCAGTTTATATTACCTTGTGTCTTGCCGGCGTCGGCGCGATTTTGGCAAGCTCGATTACCATAATGACTGCGATAAAATTTGCCGGTGGCGTCTTCTTAACCTATTTAGCCGTCATGGCCCTTAAGGCTAAGAAAAGCGACTATGCCTTCCTTATAAAATCGGCAGAGGCTGAAGACACGAAAGAATCCACATTCCCAAAAGAGTTCCTGATTGGCTTTGCTTCCGGCATTCTAAACCCCAAGAATCCGTTGTTTTACCTCAGCCTGTTCACACTGATACTCAACAACCAAGTCGGTATCGGCTTCAAGATTGCGCTTGGTGTCTGGATGACCTTGATCGTGTTCCTGTGGGACTCGTTTATTATTTTTGCCCTGTCGCATAAACACGTGCGCAACCTATTCAATCGCGGCGCATTTTATATCGATAAAACTGCCGGAGTAATATTGGGTGCATTTGGCCTGACGTTAATATACTCGGCACTCATCAAGAACAATAAGTAAGCGCCAGCCGCACTATTACTCCCAGCCCTAACGCAAAAAGCCCCGCCAGCAAAACTGGCGGGGCTTTTTTGTTGCTGCCGGATCAGGCGGCCAGGCTGTTTTGCGCGCGCTCTTGGCTGGCGAAGCGCAGCATCCATTCGGCTACCGCTACGCCCTGATGCTGCAGGCTCATGCTGCTGACGGCCTGCCGGTAGCGGGCCTCGCCGAGGAACTCGCGGCGCAGGTTGAGCAGGCCCAGTTCGTAGTCGTCGACAAACTCCGGGTGGGCCTGGAAGCACAGCACCTGGTCGCCAATGCGGTAAGCGGCGTTGGGGCAGAACGGGCTGCTGGCCAGCAGTGTGGCACCAGCCGGCAGCTCGGTAACCTGGTCCTGGTGGAACACCAGCATGTCGAGGTGATCCAGGCTCGGGCTCATCCACTCGGGTTGTTCGAGCACGGCGTAGCGATTGACGCCAATACCCCAGCCTTGGGCGGCACGCTCGGTCTTGCCGCCCAGCAATAGGGCCAGCAGTTGGTGGCCGAAGCAGATGCCGATCAGGCGGTCGCCGTTGTCATAGCGCTCCAGCAGGAACTCGCGCAGGGTCTGAATCCACGGATCAGTGCCGAACGAGTCAGCCTTGCTGCCGGTAATCAAGTAGGCGTCGTAGCCTTGGGCAACATCCGGGTAGCAACCTTCCACCACGTTGAACACATCGAACTGCGCCGGTATCGACTGTTTCTCAAACAACTGCCTGAACATTCGGCCATAGCCGTGGTACTGC
>Ga0209343_10003861_pt1 | contig 18687 bp, 17 predicted proteins | sample RifCSPlowO2_02_FD_184026 | JGI IMG/M metagenome (GOLD analysis project Ga0209343, IMG submission 184026) | Groundwater microbial communities from Rifle, Colorado - Rifle CSP2_plank lowO2_0.2 (SPAdes) (version 2) | ecosystem: Environmental > Aquatic > Deep subsurface > Groundwater | place... | reverse complement strand
GTCTGGGTGGGGTGGCTGATGGGACTCGAACCCACGACAACCGGAATCACAATCCGGGACTCTACCAACTGAGCTACAGCCACCACCGAAACCGCTCGCCTTGCCGGGACGCTCCCGGTGGGCAGGGGGCGGATTATGGGAGATGGCAGCAAAAGAATCAAGCCTTGGCTTGGACAGAGTCGGCGCCGGCGAGACGCCGACCATTACATCCCTCTCTAAAAATTGGTTCCACTCTGCAAAATAACGTTTTTGTACCGAGGGCACCCAAGGAGATTCGGCGATGCCCCGCCGGAGATGACACATGTCGCCGCATGGGCAATCCGGGCCTTGTTTTCAGCCATCAACTGGCGTACCATACTTGCAGAACGTCGTTCCGCTGTGCAGTTCTGCCGGCGCTTCCAAATTGCAATAATGCATTCAGCAAAGGACCCCGTATCCATGGATCTCAATTTCACTGCAGAGGAACAGTCGTTCCGAGACGAGGTGCGCGGCTTTCTGCGCGCCAAGCTGCCCGGCGAAATCAGTCGCAAGGTGCTTGGCGGCAAGCGCCTGGAAAAGAACGATTTCGTCCGCTGGCAACGGATTCTCCATGCCCAGGGCTGGGGCGCCGCGGCTTGGCCGCAGGCCTTCGGCGGCACCGGCTGGAACGCCGTGCAACAGCATATCTTCGACGAGGAATGCGCCGACGCGGGAGCGCCCCTGCAATTGCCCTTCGGCCTCAAGATGGTGGCGCCGGTGATCATGGCCTTCGGCAATCCGGCGCAGCAGCAATACTTCCTGCCGCGCATCGTCGACGGCACCGACTGGTGGTGCCAGGGCTACTCCGAACCGGGTTCGGGGTCCGACCTCGCCTCGCTCAAGACCCGCGCAGTTCGCGAAGGCGACCATTACGTGGTAAATGGGCAGAAGACCTGGAACACGCTCGGCCAGTACGCCGACTGGATTTTCTGCCTGGTCCGCACCAGCACCGAAGGCCGCCAGCAAGAGGGCATCTCCTTCCTGCTGATCGACATGAAGACGCCGGGCATCGAAGTGCGCCCGATCATCATGCTGGACGGCGAGCACGAGATCAACGAAGTCTGGTTCGAGGACGTCAAGGTCCCCGTGCAGAACCTGATCGGCGAGGAGAACAAGGGCTGGACCTACGCCAAGTTCCTCCTCGGGCATGAGCGCACCGGCATTGCCGGCGTCGGCCGCTCCAAGCGCGAGCTGAAAAAGCTGAAGGACATCGCGGCCAAGGAAACCGCCCACGGCAGGCCGCTGATCGAGGATCAACGCTTCCGCGACCGCATCGCCCAGGTCGAACTCGAACTGATGGCACTGGAAATCACCAACCTGCGCGTGATCTCTGCCGAAGGCGAGAAAAAGCGTGCGCCGGGACCAGAGGCTTCGATCCTCAAGATCAAAGGCTCGGAAATCCAGCAGATGCTGACCGAACTGAAGATGCAGGCACTGGGTCATTACGCCCTGCCTTACATCGAGGACGCGCTCGATGCCGACTGGACCGGAGACCCGCTGATGGAAGCCTATGCCGACCACGCCGCACCGCTCGCCGGCCAGTATTTCAACTTCCGCAAGACCACCATCTACGGCGGCTCCAACGAAATCCAGAAAAACATCATTTCGCAAATGATCCTCGGACTCTAAATCATGGACTTCAACTACACCGAAGAACAACTCGCGCTGCAAGACACCCTGCGCCGCTTCATCGCCAAGGACTACGCCTTCGAGCACCGCCGCGCGCTGGCGAAATCCGCAGACGGCTTCGATAGGGAGGCGTGGAAAACCTTCGCCGATTTCGGCATCCTCGCCCTGCCTTTTCACGAGGACTTCGGCGGCATGAACGGCAACGCCGTCGACACCATGCTGGTCATGGAAATGCTCGGCCGCGGCCTCGCCCTCGAACCCTATGTATCGACCGTGGTCCTGTGCGGCGGGCTGATCCGCGACGCCGGCAGCGCCGCACAGAAGGAAGCGTTGCTGCCCGCCATCGCCGCCGGAGAACTGATGCTGGCGCTGGCCCACTACGAAAGCGGCGGCCGCTACGCCGTCGATCATGTCGCCACCACCGCCAAGCCCGCCGGCAGCGGTTGGACGCTCGACGGTGCCAAGGCCGTGGTGCTGGGCGCCCCGTCGGCCGACACGCTGATCGTCTCGGCACGCGATGGCAAGGGCCTGTCGCTGTTCCTGGTCGACGCCAAGGCCCCCGGCCTCACGCTACGCGCCTACCCGACACAGGACGGCGCCCGCGCCGCCGATGTGAAGCTGTCCGGCGTCGAGGTCGGCGCCGCGGCATTGATCGGCAGCGCCGGCGCGGCGCTACCCCTCGTCGAACGCGCGCTCGACTATGCCAACGCCGCACTCTGCGCCGAAGCCGTCGGCATCATGTCGGCATTGAACGAAGTCACGCTCGAATACCTCAAGACGCGCAAGCAGTTCGGCGTGCCGATCGGCAAGTTCCAGGCGCTCCAGCACCGCATGGCCGACATGGTGATCGCCACTGAGCAAGCCCGCTCGATGGCCACGCTGGCCGCCGTGCGGGTCGATTCTGCCGATGCGGCAGAGCGCAGCCGCGCGGTCGCCGCCGCCAAGGCCTATGTCACGCAGTCGGCCCGCCTGGTCGGCCAGCAGGCCGTGCAGTTGCACGGCGGCATGGGCGTGGTCGATGAACTCAACGTCGCCCATTACTTCAAGCGCCTGACCATGATCGGCCTGAGCTTCGGTGACGCCGACTACCATCTCGGCCGCTTCAGCGACACCCTGCTCGCAGCATGACCAGCCAGATCATCAATCGCCGCGACCTCGAATTCCAACTGTTCGAGGTGCTCGACACCGAAGCGCTCACAAGCCGCCCGCGCTACGCCGAGCACAGCAAGGAGACCTTCCGCGCCGTGCTCGACACCGCCGAGGCGATGGCGACGGAGAAATTCGCGCCGCACAACCACAAGGCCGACGCCAACGAGCCAACCTTCGACGGTAGCAGTGTGCGCATGATTCCCGAGGTCAAGGAGGCGCTGAAGGCCTTCAGCGACGCCGGCTTCATTGCCGCCGCGCACGATTTCGAGCGCGGCGGCATGCAGTTGCCGGTGGTCATGACACAGGCCGCCTTCTCGCTGTTCAAGAGCGCCAACGTCGGCAGCGCGGCCTATCCTTTCCTCACCATCGGCAACGCCAACGTCATTCACCGCTTCGGCACCGCCGCGCAGCACGAGAAATATCTGAAGCCGCTGCTCGCCGGCCGCTTCTTCGGCACCATGGCACTGACCGAGCCGCAGGCCGGTTCCAGCCTGTCCGACATCACCACCAGCGCCACACCCAACCCCGACGGCACCTATTCGCTCAGCGGCAACAAGATATTCATTTCGGCCGGCGACCACGAGCTTTCCGAAAACATCGTGCATCTGGTGCTGGCCAAGATTCCCGGCGGCCCGCCCGGCGTCAAGGGCATCTCGCTGTTCATCGTGCCCAAGTTCCGCGTCAACGATGACGGCACCCTGGGGCAAAGGAACGACGTGACGCTGACCGGCCTGATCCACAAGATGGGCTATCGCGGCACCACCTCGACCATGCTGGCCTTCGGCGAGAAGGGCCAATGCATCGGCGAACTGGTGGGCGAGGAGCACAAGGGCCTGTCCTACATGTTCCACATGATGAACGAGGCCCGTATCGGCGTCGGCATGGGCGCCGTGATGCTCGGCTACCGTGGCTACCTGGCCTCGCTCGACTATGCCAAGGAGCGCCCGCAAGGCCGCGCCCCGACCAACAAGAATCCGAGCGAGCCGCAGCTGAAGATCATCGAGCACGCCGACGTGCGGCGCATGCTGCTGGCGCAGAAAGCCTACGTCGAAGGCGGCTACGCGCTGTGCCTGTACTGCGCGCGACTGGTGGATGAGCAGAGAGTTCCCGCTGGGACGCAGAGCGCTGGCACCGACGACACGGCGAAGCAGGAAGCCGGACTTCTGCTCGACCTGCTGACCCCGATCGCCAAGTCCTGGCCTTCGCAGTGGTGCCTCGAAGCCAACAGCCTGGCGATCCAGATTCACGGCGGTTACGGCTACACCCGCGAATATCCGGTCGAGCAGTTCTATCGGGACAACCGCCTGAATCCGATCCACGAGGGCACCCATGGCATCCAGGCGCTGGACCTGCTCGGGCGCAAGGCGGTGACGAATGGCGGCGCGGCGATGAAGCTGTTTGCCGCGGAAGCGGACAAGACCATTGCCGAGGCGCGGGCCGATACCGCGCTGGCGGCTTACGCGGCTGAACTTGAAACGGCGCTGGGCGACGTCGCCGCCACGCTGCAGGCGCTGGCCCCCGTGCTGGCGGGCAACCCGACGCTGGCGCTGGCCAACGCCGTGCTCTTCCTCGAAGCCTTCGGCCACACCGTGATCGCCTGGATCTGGCTGCGCCAGGCACTGGCGGCGCAGCGCGGGCTACGCCAGGGCCTTGCCGTCGATGCCGACTTCTATGCCGGCAAACTGGCGGCCTGCCGCTGGTTCTACCGCTGGGAACTGCCCAAGACGCGGCAATGGCACGAGCTGCTGCGCAGCCTGGACGACACCACCCTGAGCATGAAGCCCGAATTTTTCTAATTCAGTTTCCAGAAAACCATGAGCCACCCCAACATCCTCGTCACCGACAGCGACGGCATCCTCACGATCGAGATCAGCCGCCGCGAAAAGAAGAACGCCCTCACCGGCGACATGTATCGCGCCATGAGCGCCGCGTTGAACCATGCGCGCGAGCAGCACCACGTCCGCGCGGTGCTGATTCGCGGCCAGGACGACTTGTTCACGGCCGGCAACGATCTCGGCGACTTCCTCAACCGCAAGGCCGACGACCCGAGCGCAGCGATCCCCTTCCTGCACCTCCTGTCGGCCTTCGAGAAACCGCTGGTGGCCGCCGTCGCCGGCAACGCGGTGGGCATCGGCACGACCTTGCTGCTGCATTGCGACCTGGTCTATGCGGCCGAGAACGCGCTGTTCCAACTGCCCTTCGTCAATCTGGCGCTGTGTCCCGAGGCCGGCTCCAGCCTGCTGCTGCCGCGCATCGCCGGCCACCAGCGCGCGGCCGAACTGCTGCTGCTCGGCGAGCCCTTCACTGCGGCCACGGCACGCGAGGCCGGCTTCGTCAACCGCGTCGTAGCAGCCGACCGCTTGATGGACACGGCGCTGGCCGCGGCCAGGAAGCTCGCCGCCCTGCCGGCGCAGTCGCTGGCCGTGACCAAGGCCCTGATGAAGCGCCCGCCCGAACGCAGTGCGATCGAAGCCATGGACGAGGAAGTGATCTATTTCTCCGACCTCGTCGCCGCGCCGGCCGCCAGGGAAATCTTCAGCGCCTTCCTCGAAAAGCGCGCCGACCCGACCAAGATCCATGGAGCCAAGCCATGAGCGACCAGATTCCCGAAGGCTTCAAGCCGCTCAAGCGCGGCGGCGGCTACCTGACCAGCCTCGGTCCCTGGTACTACCGCATCGACGAATCGAAAGGCGAGAAGGGCCAGATCGTGCTCGCCATCCGCGTCGAGGATCGCCACACCAACATCCGCCACATCGCCCACGGCGGCTTCCTCGTCACCATGGTCGATACGGCGCTGGGCATTGTCGTCTCCAGTTCGCGCGAGCCGCCGCAGCCCATCGTCACGGTCAGCCTGACCACCAACTTCATCACCAGCGCCGAACCCGGCGACTGGGTCGAGGCCCACGTCGACATCGACCGCATGGGCGGCCGCCTGGCCTATGCCAGTTGCACGTTGCGGGCCGGCGCTCGCACCGTCATGACCGGCACCGGCGTGTTTGCGCTGATGAAGCCGGTAGTGCCAAAAGAACAGACCGACGGTTAGCCCGTCCGCCCGCGCTCGCCCCCACCCCCGACACAAGGCCCCCATGTCCGCCAGAGACCCCTTCATTCCCGCCGATCCCGATTTCGCCGACACCATCCGCCGCGGCACGCTCGGCATGCCGATCGCGCGCTTCTTCGGCGTCGAATTCACCGACATCGGCCCCGGCCGCCTCGAAGCCGTGCTGCCCTACCGCGACGAACTCTGCTATCGGCCCGGCCACTTCCAGGGCACCGCCGTGTCCGCCGTCGCCTACTTCGCCGCGACCTCGGCGCTGGGCACGCTGCTGGCCGCCGACCGCATCGGCCTGACGCTGGACCAGAACGTGCGCTTCCTTGCCCCTGCCATCGGCGAACGATTGATCGCACGCGGCCGCGCCATCAGCGCCGGCTACTCGGTCAGCGTCGGCGCATCCGATGTGTATGCCGTGCAGGACGGCAAGGAGACGCTCTGCGCCACGGCCCAGGTCACCGTGCGCAACGTCGACCGCAGCCGGCTGGAAAGTTGAGCATGCAGAAAATCCACGTCCTGCTGAAGAAGGAAGAACTCGATGCCCAGCGCCTCGAAGGCAAGGTGGTGGTGGTGCTCGACATCCTGTTCGCCACCTCGTCCATTGTCACCGCGCTGGCGCACGGCGCCAGCGAAGTCATTCCGACCCTGGACGGCCAGGCGGCACTGGAGGCCGCCAAGCAGTTCCCCGCCGGCTCCTATGTGCTCTCGGGCGAACTCAACGCCGACACCCTGCCCGGCTTCGTCCATCCCACGCCGCAAGCGCTGCTGGCCGAAGGCATCGCCGGTCGCCGCCTGATCTACTGCACTACCAACGGCACCGTGGCGCTGGCCAAGGCGAAGGGCGCCGCCCATGTCTATGCCGCCGCACTGCTCAACGGCCGCGCCGTGGTCGAGCGTATCGCCGCGCAGCACCCGGACAGCACGATCCTGATCGTTTGCTCCGGCTCGGCCGACAACTTCAACCTCGAAGATTTCTACGGCGCCGGCTACCTGGTCTCCCTGTTCCATCGCCGTGTCCCCAGCGCCGACTTCTCCGATGCGGCGCTGGCCGCCGAACTGCTGCACGACCACTGCGACGGCCTCGACGCGCTGCGCCGCGCCCGCGTCGGCCGCATGATGCTGGCGCGCCGGCTCGATGCCGAGGTCGCCTTCGCCGCACAGGAAAGCTGTTACGACGTGGTGCCGCTGCTCAAGGACGGCGGCCTGCGCCCCGACTAGCCGCGCCTCCGGATTCACCCGCAAGCGCGCCGCGCCAGCGAACGGCGGGCGCGCCAGAAATACACGTTCGCCATAAGAATAAATATCAGGAGCCAACACATGAAATTCCTCATCGCGCCCGCCGTGGCGCTCATGGACCGCCTCAAGTACGCGCAGAAGTTTGCCCTGATCGGGGTCGCCATCCTGGTCGTGATCGCCTACCTGCTGATCAGCCTGTCGCTCCAGTTGCAGGCAACCATCGCCTTGTCCCGGAGCGAAGTGCGCGGCATCGCCACGGCCCGGCCGATCCTCGAATTCGTCCATCTCGTGCAACAGCACCGCGGCCTGGCCGCCGGTGCCATCGCCGGCGAGATATCCCAGGAGGAGTTGGCACGCGGCAAGGAAAAGACGGCGGAAGCCCTGCTCGGCCGCATCGAAGCGACCCTGGCCGGCCCCGGCGCCGGCTTCGTCGACGACGGGGAATGGCGCGCGCTCAAGCAATCCTGGGGCGAACTGCTCAAGGGCTGGGGCGAGATGGACGGCGCCGCCAGCTTCCAGGCCCACACCAAGCTGATCCACGGCAGCCTGACGATGCTCAGGAATGCCAGCGAAAGGAGCGGGCTGATCGTGGACCCGGAGCTGGATTCCCTCTACCTGCTCAACGTCGCCATCGCCACCTTGCCGGACATCCTCGAACAACTGGCCCAGGTGCGCGACCTCGGCACCAGCATCCTGATCCGCGTCGCCGCCACCGAGACGGAACGCCTCGACTTCGGCGCCCGCGCCAGCATGCTGGACAAATTCCGCGCCGGCCTCGACGAAAACATCCAGCGTGCCGCGCGCCGCAACGAGGACATCAAGGGCGACCTGTCCGGCTTCACCGGCAAGTTCGCCGGCGCCCTCGGCCCGGTGCTCAAGGTGGTGCGCGAAGAGATCGTCAGCGGCAAGCCGACCACCGGTTCCGGCGCCTTCTTCGCCGACGCCGGAACCGCCCTCGATCTCGGCTACGGGCAACTGGACGCCGTGCTGCTGCCGACCGCGGAACGCCTGATCGGCGCCCGCCTGGCCCGCCTCAATGCCCAGTTCTACCTCTCCGCCGGCTTCGCCTTGCTGTTCGCCGCCCTGCTCGCCATCTTCGGCGCCGCCTGCTACGTGTCCATCGTCGGCGGCGTCAAGAATCTGACGACCGGCGCCGACCGGCTTGCGGCGGGCGACCTGACCGCGCGCATCGCCATCGGCTCGCGCGACGAACTGCGTGCCGTCGCCGACCGCTTCAACAGCATGGCCCAGTCCTTTGCCGAACTGATCCGCAGCATCCAGCAAAGCTCCGGCGAGGTCTCCAGTTCGTCTTCCGGTCTCGCCCAGTCCGCCGATCGCATCGCCCAGGCGTCCGAGGAGCAAAGCCAGGCCGCCTCCGCGATGGCCGCGGCGGTCGAGCAGATGAGCGTCAGCGTGGACCAGATCAGCCGCCGCGCCCACGACGCACTGGAAATCTCGCAGCACTCCGGCAACCTTTCCGCCGAAGGCAACGCCGTGGTCGCCGACACGGTGCGCGAGATCAACGGCATCGCCACGTCGGTGGCCAATGCCGCCCACATCATCGAGCGCCTGGGCAAGCAATCGGCGCAGATTTCCTCGATCGTCGGCGTGATCAAGGAAATCGCCGACCAGACCAATCTGCTGGCGCTCAACGCCGCGATCGAAGCCGCCCGCGCCGGCGAATCCGGCCGCGGCTTCGCCGTGGTGGCGGACGAGGTCAGGAAGCTCGCCGAACGCACCGGCCAGTCCACCGAGCAAATCGGCGGCATGGTCGCCGCGATCCAGCGCGACACCGGCGAGGCGGTCTCCGCCATGCAGGCCGGCGTCGCCAGCGTGGACGGCGGCGTCAGGCTGGCCAACCGGGCCGGCGAGTCGATCCTCGGCATCAAGGACGGCGCCGCGCAGGTGGTGCACAGCATGAACGAAATTTCCCTGTCGATGAAGGAACAGGGACTGGCCAGCACCGAGATCGCGCGCAGCATCGAGCAGATCGCCCAGATGGCCGAGTCCAACCGCGGCGCGGTGGCCAGCACCGCCCGCACCGCCCAGCAAATGGAACAACTCGCCGCCAGCCTGCACGCCTCGGTGCAGCGCTTCCGCGTCGCCTGACAGCAAAGGAGCCCCATGAACGCCGCGCACAAGCAGTACAAGTACTACTGGGAAGATTTTCCGGCGGGCAGCGTCCGCGAGTTCGGCGGCATCACCATGACCGCCGAGGACATCATCGCCTTCGCCCGCCAGTTCGACCCGCAACCCTTCCACCTCTCCGAGGAGGCGGGCAAGAACAGCCTGTTCGGCGGACTCTGCGCCAGCGGCTGGCATACCTGCGCGTTGGCCATGCGCATGATGTGCGACGCCTATCTGCTGGAATCGGCCAGCCTCGGCTCGCCGGGGCTGGAAAACATCCGCTGGCTCAAGCCGGTGCGCCCCGGCGACACCCTGCATGTGCGCTCGGTAGTGCTCGAAGCGCGGCCGATGGACAGCAAGCCCCACGTCGGCCTGTTGCGCACGCGCTGGGAGATGCTGAACCAGAACAATGAGGAAGTCATGCAGATGGAAGGCTACGGCATGTTCCGCCGACGCAATGTCACCAAGGCCAAAGACGATTGAGCATGAGCCCGCTTGAATTGATCGAACAGCCCTTTGGCACCTACGCGGAACTGATTCGCGCGCAGGCGCGGAGCCGTCCCGGCCACCCCGCGCTGATCGAGGACCAGCGCAGCGTCTCTTTTGCCACGCTGGATGCCATGATGGATCGCGTCGCCGCGACACTGCAGCGCGAGGGCATCCAGGCCACCGAGGCGGTGACGATCTGCGCCGGCGCCTCGCTCGAATACGCGGCGGCGTTTCTCGGCGCCTTGCGCGCCGGGGTGGCCGTGGCGCCGCTGGCACCCTCGTCGACGGCGCAGAGCCTCGCCGATATGGTGGCCAACGCCGAGGCCCGCCTGCTGTTCGTCGACGCCGCCACGGCGCAGCAGCTCGCCGCGGTGCGCACAAGCATCGCGACACGCTTCGTCACGCTCGACGACAGCCCCGCCGGCGAACCCTTTTCGCGCTGGCTGGAACCGGCCGGCGCCGTACCGGCCGCCGTCGACATCCAGCCCGGATGGCCCTTCAACATCATCTATTCGTCGGGCACCACCGGCACGCCGAAGGGCATCGTGCAGCCGCACGGCATGCGCTGGGCACATGTGCAGCGGGCGCGGCTGCAGGGCTACGGGCCGGATGCGGTGACCCTGATCGCCACCCCGCTCTATTCCAACACCACGCTGGTCAGCTTCTTCCCCACCGTCACGCTGGGCGGCACCGTGGTGCTGATGGCGAAGTTCGACGCGGCAACGTACCTGGCGCTGGCGCAGATGCACCGCGCCACCCACACCATGCTGGTGCCGGTGCAGTACCAGCGCCTGATGGCGCATACCGATTTCGACCGCTTCGACCTGTCCAGCTTCCGCATGAAGCTGTGCACCAGCGCGCCCTTCTCGGCCGCGCTGAAAGCCGACATCCTCAGGCGCTGGCCCGGCGGCCTGGTCGAGTACTACGGCATGACCGAGGGCGGCGGCACCTGCATCCTCGCCGCCCACGAACATCCGGACAAGCTGGCCACGGTCGGCGCGCCGGCCGAGGGCCACGACATCCGCCTGATCGACGAGGCGGGCGTCGAAGTCACGCAGGGCGGGATCGGTGAAGTGGTGGGCCATTCGCCGGCCATGATGCTCGGTTACCACCGCCAGCCGGACAAGACGCGCGAAGCCGAGTGGTACGCGCCCGACGGCAAGCGCTTCATTCGCACCGGCGACGTCGGCCGCTTCGATGCCGACGGCTTCCTCACGCTGATGGACCGCAAAAAGGACATGATCATTTCGGGCGGCTTCAACGTCTATCCGAGCGACCTCGAAGCGGTGCTGATCCAGCATCCCGCAGTGAGCGAGGCGGCCGTGGTCGGCGTCGCCTCGGAACGCTGGGGCGAAACGCCGGTGGCCTTTGTGACGCTAAGAGTTCCCAACGGGACGCAGCGCGCTGGCGCTGGCGGTACGGTGAAATGCGCGGCGACTGAAATCAAGGACTGGACCAACGAACGCCTCGGCAAGACCCAGCGCCTGGCCGCCGTCGAAATCGTCGCCGCCCTGCCGCGCAGCGCCATCGGCAAGATACTGAAGCGCGAACTGCGCGACAATTTCCATCCCGCCGCACCCCTTTGACCGGCCTGAAAGGAAACACATGAACTTCACCACCCTCGACGTAAACCTCGACGCCGGCGTCGCCACCATCGCGCTGAACCGGCCCGACAAGGCCAATGCCATGAGCGAGGCGATGTGGTACGAGATCGAAGGCGCCATGGAATGGCTGGACAACACGCCCGAAGCCCGCGTCGGCGTCCTCGTCGGGCGCGGCAAGTATTTCACCTCGGGCATCGACCTGTCACTGCTGATGGGCATCGGCCAGAAGATCGAGGACGATTGCGACGGCCGTCGCCGCGAAAAGCTGCGCCGCCTGATCCTCAGGCTGCAGGACACGCTGAGCTCGATCGAGCGCTGCCGCAAGCCGGTGCTGGCCGCCGTGCATGGCGCCTGCATCGGCGGCGGCATCGACCTGATCACCGCCTGCGACATGCGCTACTGCTCGGCCAACGCCTGGTTCACGGTCAAGGAAATCGACGTCGGCATGACCGCCGACGTCGGTACCCTGCAACGCCTGCCGCGCCTGATCGGCGAAGGCATGGCGCGCGAACTGGCCTATACCGGGCGCAAGGTCGACGGCGCCGAGGCGCAGCAGATGCGCCTGGTCAACCGCTGCTTCGAATCGCCCGAGGCGCTCAACGCCGGCGTCCTGGATATCGCGCGGACCATCGCCGCCAAGTCGCCACTGTCTATCCGCGGTTGCAAGGAAATGATCACCTACGGCCGCGATCACTCGGTGGCCGACGGCCTCACCTACATCGCCACCTGGAACGCCGCGATGCTGATGTCGAAAGACCTGTTCGAGGCCGGCGCCGCCAACATGCAGAAGCGCGAACCCGTGTTCAAGGACTGAGCGCGTGGAACACTTCTTCGCGCCGGTCAACGGCATCAAGCTGCACTGCGTGGCGGCAGGCGCTGCCGACGCGCCGCTGATGCTCTTCGTCCATGGCTTTCCCGAGTTCTGGTACGCCTGGAAAAGTCAGCTCGAAGAATTCGGCAAGGATCACCGCGCGGTCGCCTTCGACCTGCGCGGCCACAACCTCTCCGACAAGCCCGAAGGCGTCGCCGCCTACCGCCACAAGCCGCTGCTGGAAGACCTGCGGCAACTGATCGAATATTTGCAGGCTGACCGTGAGGACAAGTCCTGCATCCTGGTCGCCCACGACTGGGGCGGCGCCATCGCCTGGACCTTCGCCGCCGCCCACCCGCAATATGTGAACAAGCTGGTCATCGTCAACGCGCCGCACACCGTGCCCTTCGCCCGCGCCCTGGCGCACGATCCGGTGCAGCAGCAAGCCAGCCACTACATGCTGCTGCTGCGCCACGCCAAGGCCGAGCGCGTGCTGGCCGAAAACAACTACGAACGCCTGCTGAAGATGTTCAACCGCACGGTCGATGGCCGCTGCGCGCTGAGCGACGAGGAAATTCCGCTGTATCGCGCGGCCTGGTCGCAGCCTGGTGCGCTGAGCTGCGCGCTGAACCTCTACCGCGCCTCGCCGCTGTATCCGCCGACACCGGAAGATCCCGGCGCCGCCGCGCTCAAGCTCGACGCCGCGGCGCTCACGGTGCGCGTGCCGACGCTGGTGATCTGGGGCGAAGCCGACACCGCGCTGGGCACCGTGCTGCTCGATGGCCTCGACCAAGTGGTGCCCGATCTGCGCATCACGCGCATCGCCGGGGGCAGCCACTGGGTGATCCACGAGCAGCCGCGCCAGATCAGCGCCGCGATCCGGGAGTTTCTGGCGCCAGGCTGACGCCCGACTGGCACGGCCGGCATTCTTGGTGCGCGCGTGGTGCAAGGCAGCATCGCGTTGCACCGGCATGGTGCCATGCCCCCTGCGCAGCGGCATGGCCACCAATGACCATGTAATAAGCATGGCTATGATTGCGATCTTCATGAAAACAATCCCTTGAGAACTTTTTGGCCGGCCCGGACCGAGGCTGGCAAGGCAATTGCTAGACATCAAACATCCAGTCAAATGCCTAAAACATAAATCATGAACACCATGGCGGACCATTCACTGCCCGCGACCCCAGTGAAAGTCACCCCGCGCCGCAGTGGCGGCGGACTCGCGCTGTCGCTGCTGTCCTTTTTCGCCGGAAGTACGTTGGCATTCGCCTGGCAGCAGCCGGACAACGCCGGCTACTGGCTGGCCGGGGCAATCTGCCTGGGCACCGCCTGCTGGCTGGGCTTCGGCCAGCAGCGGGAACGCCGCAGTTGGGACGGCGAACTCCAGCGCTTCACCGCGGCGCTCGAAAACGGCGACCTCACCGGACGCATCGAACTGGCGCGCTCGGCCGCCTACGCCCCGGTGGCCGAACGCCTCAACGCCATGGCCCGCTCGCTGGTTCGGGTATTCGCCGCCTTCGCGCGCTCCGCGCAGGAAATGGCCAGCGTCTCCCACGAAACCAGCGCCAATGCCAGCGGCGGCAACGAGGGCGTGCGGGCGCAGCGCGACGTCACCCTGACCTCGGCGGCGACCATCGAAGAGCTGTCGGTGAGCGTCGCCGCCACCAGCGAGCATGCGCAGACCGCGGCGGCCTCGGCCGAGGCCACCCGCGAAGCCGCATCCGACGCGGCGCGGCGCGTCGGCACGCTGTCGGAGACGCTGGCGAGCCTGGTGGCCGCCGTGGACAACGCAGCCGGCAGCGCCGGACAACTCGGGCAGCGTTCGAGCGAGATCGGCTCGATCGTCGCCATCATTTCCGAAGTGGCCGAGCAAACCAATCTGCTCGCCCTCAATGCCGCGATCGAGGCAGCGCGGGCCGGCGAGCAGGGGCGCGGCTTTGCCGTGGTCGCCGACGAAGTGCGTAAGCTGGCCGAGCGCACCGGCAAGGCGACGCGCGACATCCATCGGCGGATCGACGAAATTCGCGACGACATCGGGCTCATGGTCGAGTCGATGGAGCAGACCAATCTCCAGGCCCGGGCCAGCGTCGGCGAAGCTGCGGCGGCGGTCGGCGCGCTGGCGCGGGTGGCCGACCACACCGGCCGCACGCGCGACCTGATCAGCGAGATCGCGAGCGCCTGCGAGGAACAGAGCGGCGCCAGCCAGAGCGTCGCGCGCAGCATCGAAGAAGTGGCGCAACTGGCCGACCGCAACGAAACCCTGGTGCGCGAGAACAGCGATCTCTCGCGCTATCTGGATCAGTTGGCCGGACAACTGACCGAAGCGCTTCAAAACTACCGCTACGAGTGAAACATGACTACCTCGACACTGCTTGTACTTCTGTTGGCCAGCACGCTGAGCGTGAGCGTCTGGCTGGTCCGCCATCGCCGCCAGCGGAACGGCTCGGGGGCAGCGGCAAAGCAGGCCCTGGGCTTCTGCGACTGCCTGCTGCGGGTGATGTCCAGCCTGCAGCAGCACCGCGGCCTGAGCAGCGGCTGGCTGGCCGGCGACCGCGCCTTTGAGAAGCGCATGATGGCCAAGCGCCTGGAAATCGACGCGCTCCAGGCCGAACTCGCGCCATTTGTCGCAGGGGAAACCGCGCAGACGCGCCCCTGCCTTACCAGCAACGACCTGGCACTGTTCCGCTTCCAGTGGCGCACGCTGATCGAAACGCTGGCCAGCGGCAATGTCGAGCAGAACATCGCCCTCCACAGCCACTTGATCGCGCAGGTACTCGACTGGCTGGCCTCGGTCGGCGAGGCGCGCATCGAACTGGCGGCCGGCGGCGTGCTGACGCCGGGCCTGGTGCGCAACTATGCCAACCGGCTGCCGGCGCTGTCCGAATACCTGGGCCAGGCGCGCGCCATCGGCAGCAGCGTCGCGGCGCGCAAGGGCTGTTCCGCGGTGGCGCGAGTGCGCCTGATGTTCCTCATTTCACGCGCCGAATCGCTGCTCGAACAAGCCTGCGCCGGAACCGATCTCGGTATCGCCGGCGAGCAGGCGAAGCTCGCGGTCGAACAAATGGCGCAGACCATACGCGACAAGCTGCTGGCCAGTGCCGGCATCGCGCTAAACGCCGATACCTACTTCACGATCGCCACGCGGGCGGTCGATTCGGTGCTCGAATGGACCCGGCAGTGCGGCTTCCAGATCGACCGCGGACTGGCCGCCGGCGCCGCGCCGAAGCCCGCCAGATTCGCTACGCCAAACGGCGCCCTGGCGGAATGAAGCGCTTGATCGGCGCCTTCAGCCGGCGACGATCACCGTCGGCTCGATCGACACCGGGAAATTCACCGAGTTGGCGATGAAGCACAGGCAATGCGCCTCTTCGTGCAGCGCCGTCGCCCGTGCCGCGTCGCCGCCGGCGGCGAGCGTGGCCACCGGCCGCAGCACCGCCTGCGCGAAACGGCCGCCGCCATCGGCCGTCTCCAGCATGGTGCCCTGCGCCTCGTCGCGATAGGCCACTACCGTGATCTTGGCCTGCGCGCACAGATGCAGGTACCACAGCATGTGGCAGGACGACAGCGAGGCAACCAGCAAATCCTCCGGGTTCCAGCGCGAGGCATCGCCGCGAAACGCCGGATCGGAGGAACCCGGCAGATCCGGCCGGCCAGCCGCCGAAAGCACATGGTCGCGCGAATAGGCGCGGTAGTGGGTCGTGCCCTCGCCGAGGTTGCCGGTCCATTCGGTGCGGGTGGCATAGGTATGCTGTTTGTCGTGGGGCATGGCGCATTCTCCAGGCATGTGGGCGTCGGTCCTGGCGGACGCGAGCGGGGCTATATTCTCTCGCGTCCTTGGCGGCGGCGCCGCCACAGCGCCCAGCCATAGGCCGCAAGATTGATGACAATCACCAGCGTGCCGAGCGCAATTCGAGAATACTCATCCAGCCATGAGGGATAAACCTAAAAAACGCATTTGACTGCGTGCAAAGTAGCCACAGGTCAGGCAGGCTGTGGGCTTGATCGGTCTGCGGGGAGACACCTGATGGGTGAGTCGAAATTGAAGCGGGCGAAACACGAAGAAATGCTTTTGTCGTGTGCTGGGGTGGAGACGGCGGGAGGACGGGTACAGGTACGCTGGGAGTCCGACAGCGCAGCGACGCCGATGGGTCAGCTGGCCTACTTTATCGAGTTTCTGACCCTGACCGGTCTGTGGTCGCGCTGGCAGGAGAGTTGCCCGTTGGCCTACGTGAGCCCCAATGCACCGACCAAGGCGGAGGTGCTGGGCACCTGGATGCTGTCGGTCCTGTCGGGACACAAACGGTATTCGCACGTCACCACCATTCGTTGCGATGGCGTCAATCCGGGACTTCTGGGCATGCGCCGGGTCATCTCCGAGGACGCCTTGCGCCGAGCATTGACGGCGATCCCGGAAGAGGACGGAGTGGCCTGGCTGGACGGTCACTTGAACGAGAGCATGGCGCCCCTGCTGGATGCCCCGTGGATTCTCGACATCGACACCACCGTCAAGCCGCTCTATGGCAAACAGGAAGGCGCCGTCGTGTCCTACAACCCGAAGAAGCCGGGGCGACCGTCGCACAGTTACCACACCTACCTGATGGCCGGCCTGCGCTTGGTCGTGGGCGCGGAGGTCAAGGCCGGCAACGAACACTCGGGCAGTCACACCCTGCCCGGATTGCTGAAGATTCTCGATGCGCTGCCAGTGAACCGGAAGCCGAAGATGGTTCGTGGTGATTGCGGATTTGGCACGGACGGCATCATGGCGGCACTGGAGGCACGGCAGCAGCCGTACCTCTTCAAGCTCAAGCTTTCGAAGAACGTCAAACGTCACATCGAGCGCATCTTCTGGGATGCCGGATGGTGTGACGCCGGCCAGGGTTGGGAAGGCAAGGACGGCGAGTTGCGCCTCTCGGGTTGGGACGCCGCCCGACGGGTCATCGTTCTGCGTCGGCCCTTGCAAGGCGAGATGTTGATCACCGAGGACGACAACGGTCAGGGCTTGCTCGGTTTCATCGAAGCGGACCGCAAAACGGGCAAACGTACCACTGGCTACGAGTATGCGGTTCTGGTCACCAACCTCGATCACGAAATCGTCTCTCTCGGACAACTGTATCGAGACCGGGCCGACGCCGAGAATGCCTTCGACGAGTTGAAGAACCAGTGGGGCTGGGGTGGCTTTACCACCCACGACCTGCACCGCTGCCAACTGTCGGCCCGCGCCGTAGCGCTGATCTACAACTGGTGGAGTCTGTTCGTCCGGCTGGCAAGTCCAGAGGCGCGGCGAGAGGCGATTACCAGCCGACCGTGGTTGATGTCCTCGGTCGGTCGCAAAACGGAGCATGCCGGGCAAACCACCATCACCCTCACCGGCTTGCACGCACACTTCGGCAAAGCCAGGGAGGCCCTGATGCGTGTCTCCGCCTTGCTCAAGGGATGGGTGACCCGCACTGCGGAGCAGTTCAACTCGACGACCGTCTGGACTTTGTGCTGCGACCATATCAAGCAGACCATCGCCCGAATCGGGCCGTCTCAAACACACAGATTTCTCGCACATCATGCGAATGGAATCGGGTAACTGCCGTTTTTAGGATGATCGAGGCCACCGGGCCGAACACTTCCTCGTCGAAGCAGCGCATGCCGGGCTTCACCTGGGTGAGCACCGTCGGCTTGTAGAAGTTGCCCTCGTAGCTGCCGCCGGCGGCGAGTTGCGCACCCTGCTCGATGCTGTCCTGGACGATGCCATGGACGCGGTCGCGCTGCCGTTCGCTGATCAGGGGTCCGAGCGCGACCTGTTGCGTCGCCGGATCGCCGACCGGCAGGTGGCTGGCCTTGGCGACCAGTTGCTCGGTCACCCGGGCGGCGATTTTTTCGTGCACCAGGATGACGCCGGTGGTCATGCAGATCTGCCCCTGGTGCAGCCAGGCGCCCTAGGCCGCGCAGGAGGCGGCGAAATCGACATCGGCATCGTCGAGGATGATCAGGCGGTTCTTGCCCCCCAGTTCGAGGGTGACTTTCTTCAGGTGCTTGCCGGCCAGTTCGCCGACCGCGCGGCCGGCTGCGGTGGAGCCGGTGAAGGAAATCATCGCGATGTTCGGATCGGCGCACATGGCCTGGCCGACGTCGGCGGCGCCGGGCAGTACCTGCAGGCAGTCGCTGGGCAGGCCGGCTTCCTCGAAGATTCGGGCGATCAGGTAGCCGCCGGTGATCGGCGTCTGCGGATCGGGCTTCAGCACCACGGTGTTGCCGGTGGCGAGCGCCGGGGCGACGGCACGGATGGAGAGGATCAGCGGGAAATTGAAGGGCGAGATGACGCCGACCACGCCGTGCGGCACGCGCCGCGCGAAGCTGATGCGGCCGCCGTCGCTGGGCAGCATCAGGCCGCTGGGCTGGGTCACCATGCCCGCCGCCTCATGCAGGATGCCGGCCGCCATGTGCAGTTCGACGCCGGCCTTGGGCGGGATGCAGCCGGTCTCGCGCACGATCCACTGCGTCATGCCTTCGGTTTCGCGCTCGATGATCGCGGCGGCCTTGCGGAAGATCGCGGCGCGCTGCTCGTAAGGCAGCGCCACCCA
>Ga0209343_10003860_pt1 | contig 18688 bp, 21 predicted proteins | sample RifCSPlowO2_02_FD_184026 | JGI IMG/M metagenome (GOLD analysis project Ga0209343, IMG submission 184026) | Groundwater microbial communities from Rifle, Colorado - Rifle CSP2_plank lowO2_0.2 (SPAdes) (version 2) | ecosystem: Environmental > Aquatic > Deep subsurface > Groundwater | place... | reverse complement strand
TGCGGACCTGAACCGGCTCGGGGAGGCGTACGTCGAGGGTCACATCGAGGTTGAGGGCCCCGTGCACGAGGTCTTCCGGGTGGCGGAAGGTTTCGTCCGCCACGCCGCCGAAAAAGCAAAGCGCGGGCGCAAGCGTTTCTTCCTGCACAGCAAGATCCGGGACCGCAAGGCGATCGAGCACCATTACGATGTCTCGAACGAATTCTACCGGCTGTTTCTCGGCGAGAGCATGGTCTACTCGTGCGCCTACTACCGGACCGGGAACGAGACACTGGAGACTGCGCAGGAACAGAAACTCGACCACATTCTCGGAAAGCTCATGGTCAGGCCCGGCGAGCGGCTGCTCGATATCGGCTGCGGCTGGGGCGCTTTGATCGTGCACGCGGCGAAGCAGTACGGCGCTGTCGCAACCGGGATCACGCTGTCGCGGCAGCAGTACGAGTTCGCCAGGCGGCGCATTCTGGAGGAGGGACTCGAAGGCCGCTGTGAGGTGCGACTGCAGGATTACCGAGAGCTTTCGGGAGAGGGTGTGTTCGACAAGATCACCAGCGTCGGCATGTTCGAGCACGTCGGACTCAAGAACCTGCACACCTACTTCGATTCGATCCGAAGGCTGCTCAAGGACGGCGGACTAGCACTGAACCACGGGATCACCGCCGCCGATCCGGAAAGCCGCTGGGTCGGGATGGGCGCGGGGGAATTCATCCATCGCTATGTATTCCCGCACGGTGAGCTGCCCCATATCTCAGTAGTGCTGAGCGAGATGGCCCGTGCCGGACTGGAGGTGACCGACGTCGAGTCGCTGCGCCGGCATTACGCCAGGACTTGCCACGAGTGGGCAAGCCGGATCGACGCGAAGCGCGAGTATGCCGTCGCCGCCGCAAGCCGGAAGCACTTCCGCATCTGGCAGATCTACCTCGCGGGCTGCGCATTCGGCTTCGAGCACGGTTGGATGAACATCTACCAGCTGCTTGCATGCAAGGAGGGCGCGCTTTCGCTTGACAGGCTGCCGCTCACGCGCGAATACATGTACAGCCGTTGACAGCCGGACGTTCGTGGATCCCGTCAATGAGCCGTGCCGAAACTTCCGCAGTCCAGATCAGCGACGGTTTTTTGGACTTCCGTGAGGTGCGGGTTGATGCGCAGGGCAGCGCGGAACGCGAACAGCGCGGCGTCGCGTTGACCGCGGCCGAGGCAGACCTCGGCAAAGCCGCAGATGGCGCCGAAATGGCGCGGCTCCAGTTGCAGTGTGCGATGCACGTCTCGAACGAAGTCATCGTCCCGCTCGAGCAGGTAATAGAGCGTGGCGCGCTTGTTCCATGCCTCCGGGAAATCCGGCAGCGCGCGCAGCAGCGTAGCCAGGCGCGTCTCGGCGATGTCATAGAGCCGTGCGGCGATGTCGGTCGCGGCGCGGTCGAGCACCCTGGCTGCGGCTGCGTTAGGATGGGTCATCCACAGTTCCCAGATGCGGTCCTCGGTCTGGTTCGCCTCGATCGGCAGGGTGGTCGCGGCGAGGCGCCTGAAAAGGGGATCCAGGCGTGACGGGAGCACCGGCGAGGGCTGGCGCTCGGCGAAGGTCGCGATCAGTTTCAGTGTTTCGGCATACATGATTGCTTTGTCGGCTGATTCCGGGAGGAAGTTTATGCCCTTATGCTGTAATGGACCCTAATGAAAATCGCGCGAGGCCGTGGCCAGCTGCCCGAGCAGCCGGCTGTGGTCTACCAGCCGTCTGGCGACCAGGTGCACCACTTCGCCCTCGCGCTCGAGCACGCCTTCCACACCCATCAGTTGCGAGCCGAGCAATTCGCGGCGCTGGCGTTCGCCCAGATTGTGCCAGACCACGACGTTGACATAGCCGGTTTCGTCCTCGAGCGTGACGAACACCACGCCGGATGTGGTGTCGGGCCGTTGCCTGCCGGTGACGATGCCGGCGGCGCGCGCGCGCCGGCCGTGGGGCAAGGCGTGGATTTGCTCTGCGGAGGCAAAGCGCATGCGCGCGAGCCTCGGACGCAGTAGCGCGAGGGGGTGACGCCCGAGCGTGAGACCCAGGCTGGCGTAATCGGCGACCAGATTCTCGCCTTCGGTCGGTGCGGCAAGCACAGGCCGTGATTCGAGGACCGGCGCATCGCGCAACAGGTGCCGGCCCGTTTCGATGCCGGCAACGTTCCAGTAGGCCTCGCGGCGGTGGCCGGCGAGCGATTCGAGTGCGCCGGCCGCGGCCAGGCACTTGAGGTCGTGACGGTTGAGCGCGGCACGGCGCGTCAGGTCGTCGACCGATTCGAACAGACGCTCGTGCCGTGTCGCAACGATGCGCTCCGCACCCGCCTGCGACAGGCCTTGCACCATACGCAGCCCCAATCGGACGGCAGGTTTTCCACCGTCACGGTGTTCGAGCCTACAGTCCCAGTCGCTTGCCAGCACATCCACCGGCCGCACCTCGACACCGTGCCGGCGTGCATCCTGCACCAGTTGCGAGGGTGCGTAAAAACCCATTGGCTGGCTGTTGAGCAGCGCGGCGAGGAACGCTGCTGGCTCATGGCGCTTGATCCAGGCCGAAACGTAGACGAGCAGCGCGAAACTCGCCGAGTGGGATTCCGGAAACCCGTACTCGCCGAAGCCCAGGATCTGCTGGTAGATGCGCTCTGCGAACTCCCGCTCGTAGCCGCGCTCGCTCATGCCGCGGATCAGTCGCTCCTGGAAGTGCTCCAGACCGCCTTTCCTGCGCCAGGCCGCCATCGAGCGGCGCAGCCGGTCGGCCTCGCCGGGCGTAAAGCCGGCCGCGACCACAGCGAGCTGCATCACCTGTTCCTGGAAAATCGGTACGCCCAGCGTACGTTCGAGCACTGCCTTCACCGCATCGCTGGGGTAGGTAACCGGTTCCAGGCCCTGCCTCCGTCGCAGGTAGGGATGCACCATGCCGCCCTGGATCGGACCGGGGCGCACGATGGCGACTTCGATGACCAGGTCGTAGAATTTTTCGGGTGCGAGGCGGGGCAGCATCGACATCTGTGCGCGCGACTCGATCTGGAACACGCCCATGGTGTCGGCGCGCCGGATCATCTCGTAGACGGCCGGATCTTCCGGCGGCACGTCGCTCATGCCGAACGGCCTGTTGCGAAGGCTGCCGATCATGTCCAGCGCCCTGCGGATCGCAGATAGCATGCCCAGCGCCAGCACGTCGACCTTCAGCAGGCCGAGCGCGTCCAGATCGTCCTTGTCCCACTGGATGACACTGCGGTCTTCCATCGCCGCGTTCTCGATCGGCACCAAGCGCGAGAGCGCATCGTGCGCGATCACGAATCCGCCGACGTGCTGCGACAGGTGGCGCGGAAAGCCGATCAATGTGCCCGCCAGCTCGAGCAGCCGTTTCGTCACCGGGCTTGCCGAATCGAAGCCGGCCTCGCGCAGCCGCTCGGGCAAGCGATGGCGGTCGTCCCACCAGGCAAGGTTCTTCGACAGGCGATCGACCTGCTGCAGGTCCAGCCCCAACGCGCGGCCGAGGTCGCGCAGCGCGCTCTTGGGACGGTAGGAGATGACCGTGGCGGCGAGGGCGGCACGGTGGCGGCCGTATTTTCCGTAAAGGTACTGGATTACTTCCTCGCGGCGCTGGTGCTCGAAATCGACGTCAATGTCGGGCGGTTCGTTCCGCTCCCTCGATACAAAGCGTTCGAACAGCAGGTTCATACGCGTCGGGTCCACTTCGGTGATGCGAAGCGCGTAGCACACCGCCGAATTGGCTGCCGAGCCGCGGCCCTGGCAGAGGATGTCCCGCGCGCGCGCGAATCTGACCACGTCGTGGACGGTCAGAAAATAAGGCTCGTAGCGAAGCTCTGCAATGAGCGCCAGCTCGTGCTCGACGAGCCTTTTCACGTGCGCCGGCGTGCCTTGTGGAAAGCGCTCGCACAGGCCTTCCTCGGTCAGCCTGCGCAGGTGGCTTGCCGGCGTCTCGCCCACGGGGACGAGTTCTTCCGGGTATTCGTAGCGCAGCGAATCGAGCGAAAACGTGCAGCGCTCCGCCACGTTCAGCGTCTCGGCGAGCAACTCGACAGGATACAGGTTCGCCAGGCGCAGCCTCAGCCGCAGGTGACGCTCGGCGTTGGGATAAAGCGCATGGCCGCAGCGATCCACCGGCACGCGAAGGCGGATTGCGGTGAGCGTGTCCTGCAGTCTGCGGCGCGAGCGCACGTGCATGTGCACGTCGCCCGCGGCAACGAGCGGCAGTCCCGATGCCGTTCCAAGCTCGCACAGCTCTTCGAGCCGTGCGCGGTCGTTCGGCCCGCACAGCAGTTCGACTGCGATCCAGGCGCTCCCGGGAAAGCATCCGGCGAGCCAACGCGCCTGCGCCAAATCATCACCTCCCTCTCCCCCGCGGGGCAGAGGGCCGGGGTGAGGGGGCAAGAGCAGCGCAAGACATCCCGCCGATCCCCCGTCCAGATCGGCGCGGGAGAGCGAGTAGCGCCCCTTGGCGCCGCGGCGCCGGCCCGTGGTGATCAGCTCGGAGAGATTGCCGTAGGCTTCACGGTCGGTGGCAAGCAACACCAGTTTCGGCCCGTCCTCGAGCCGGATCTCGGTGCCGACAATAAGCGGCAGGCCATGCTCTTTCGCGGCGACATGTGCGCGCACGATGCCCGCGAGCGAACACTCATCGGTGATTGCCAGCGCCGAGTAGCCAAGCTCGACAGCTCTCTTTACCAGTTCTTCCGGATGCGATGCGCCGCGCAGGAAGGTGAAGTTCGAGAGGCAGTGCAACTCCGCGTAGGCGGGGAGGGTGGAGAACATCGGTGATCCGGCGCTGCTTGCTCGGCGCGGCAGTTCACGCAAACAGACCGTGCAGATACCACCCACCGCCTCTGCGTTCACGGTAGACCCACACCAGCGATTCGCTTTGAGTGCGTGCGACGAAGTAGTCGCGCGCGATGTCGTCGTCGTCCCACCAGCCGGATTCGATGCGCTCCGGGCCGGCGAGCAGCGTGAGCGGGCCTTCGTAGTCGGGTACGGCGCTGACCTCCGGAATCGGGCGCGGCGCATCGAGCAGCCAGAACGGCCGCTCGCCGAACTGCAGCTTCAGTTGTTTTGCGCCGGGCTCGGCATCGGCGCTTGCACGCTCGGGCCGGTGCTCGGCATGTGAGGCGAGGCCGTGCACGGATTCCGTTCCCAGCCGCGCCCGCAGGCGCTCGATCAACCGGTCCCAGTTGCCGGGCGTGCCCGTGTCGTCGGGAAACAGGCCCAGGGTATCTCCGGCAAGGGGCAGAATGTCTGCGGCTTCGATGGCGATCGAACGCACCGGCTCGCGCAGTGCAATGCTGCCCAGGCGCTCGCGCAGCAGCAGCGTGAAGTGTTCGGCATCGCGTGAAGGAGCGACGAGGCCGATGGCGATTTCCGTGGCGCCGCCGTCGCGGTGCGCAAGCTTCAGTGCGAAGCGCTGCACGCCACATGAGCGCGCGGCAAGATAACCGGCAAGCTGCACCAGCAGCCGCCTGGAGGCGAACAGCAGCGCCTCGGCCTGCGTGACTTCGGCGAGCAGTTCGATGCCGGCGGCGAACCGGGGCGGCGGCGTAAAAAAGCTGCGCGGGTCGGGGAGCCGGCCGCGGGCACGGTCGAACTCGTCGAGCAAAGCCTGGTCGAAACGGCGTGCCAGGCCCTCGCGCGGCAGCGCGAGCAGATCGCCGACGGTGGCGGCACCGATCGCCTCCAGCGATTCGAGCGCATCGGCGTCGCAGCGCAGGACGGCAATGGGCAGCGTCGATACAGCCTCATCGATTCGTGCAGCCTCGGTGACCAGAGCCTCCTTGCCGGCGCGAACAAGCCAGCAGGCCGCGCGCGCGGTCGGGGCCACGGAAACGCAGGCCGTAAATCCCATCGCCGCGAGCCCTTCACGCAGGTCACCGACGATTCGAGCCAGGCCACCGAACAGCTTCAGGCTTCCGGAGATTTCCAGCAGCACGACATCGGGAAACTCGAGCGCAACATTCGGTGTGAACTGCATCGCCCAGGCCGCGACTCCGAGCAGTGCCTCGGTTTCGGCGGAGGCACCACGCTGGCAGATCCGCAACTGGGGAGAAAGCGCAAGTGCAGCCGATGCGGACATCCCCGCGCGCACGCCGCGCGAGCGCGCCTTGCCGTCGCAGGCGACGATGCGGTGCTTGTCGGCCACCGCCCATGCTTCAGGCAACAGCGAACCGCGCAGCAGTGCTTCGAGCGGCAGTTGCGGCAGATGAATGGCGATCCAGAGCATGGCAGGGCACAGTGTGGCACAGATACTGTATTTTTATACAGTATTCCGGTGTTTGGCAAGTTTTTCTTGCGAGAGACCGTACCTAATCTTGCTCGTCCGCGTTCCGATCGATAGTATACTCGCCATACGATATCGTTATCGATAGGAAACCCGTGGAAACCGTAACTATCTCCCCCAAGTATCAGGTCGTCATCCCGAAGGACATCCGTAACCGGCTCAAGCTCATTCCCGGCCAGAAGGTACAGGCCATCCTCTACGAGGATCGGATCGAGCTGATTCCGGTTCGCCCCATCAAGAAGATGCGAGGATTCCTCAAGGGAATCGACACCGAGGTACCGCGTGAGGAGGACCGGTTCTGAACGTCGTCGATTCTTCCGGATGGCTCGAGTATTTTGCCGACGGCCCCAACGCAAAGTTCTTCGCCGCAGCGATCGAAGCCACGCGGGAACTCCTGGTTCCCACGCTCAGTCAGTACGAGGTGTTCAGGCGGGTATTGCAGCAGCGCGGCGAGGGTCCCGCGCTCCAGGCCGTCGCTCTCATGCAGCAGGGGAGGGTCATCGAACTGTCGACGCCGCTGGCGCTGGCCGCAGCGAGGGCAAGTCTTCGGCATCGCATCCCTGCGGCGGACAGCATCATGCTGGCGTCCGCGCACGCCTACGGCGCAACGCTGTGGAGCCAGGATGCGGACTTTGACGGCATCGCCGGAGTCAAATATGTCGCAAAGCAGGCACCGGGCTGATCGGTGCCTGGAGCGGGCCGGCGGGCGTCGGGTCCGTCATGGCCGAGTGCCCGTGGCCACCGGCCGGTGCGCAGCACTGCACGGCATGCCGGCGTGAAGCGAGCGGCGATGTCGGCAGCAGCACCGGCTGCGCAAGCGGCGCGCCGCGGCGTTTCAGGATATGCACTGCGAGCCCGCCAGCGGTGCTCGCGAGCGCAATCCGCAAAGAGGCAGGGGAGGATTCGGCCGCCGCCTTTTTCGATCGGAACAGCACTGCGAGGGCACTGCTTCCTTCAGCGGCGAGTTGCAGCCGCCGCAACTCGGAATATTTGACGGCGCTCGGCCAAGCGAGGACTGCCCCGCATGCGTGCGAGGCCAGCGTCTGCTCCACGGCCCACAGTGTTTCCTGCGCGGCGCGGGTCCTGACGATGACGAGCCTCGGAAGTTCGATTCCGGCAGCGGCAAGCGCCGGTGCGTACGGGCGGTGGGGGGGTGCGATCCACACGAGTCGCTTGCCCGCTGCCGACAGGCCTGCGAGCACGGAACCGAGCAGGAGCAGTTCGCCGATGCCTTCGTGTGCAGGCAGAATCTCGGTAAGTCTTCCCGTCGGCCAGCCTCCGCCGGGAAGTTCGGCGTCCAGCCCGGGAAAACCCGTCGGCAGGCTCGACGCGGTCACGCGCGCGAACCCGTTGCCGCGCCAGAGAGCCGGGTGTGCGAGCAACTCTGCGGAAAGAGGCGGCGCGTGAGTAGCGATGCCGATCATCGAACAGGCCCTCCCTCCATGGGGGAGGGAAGTGCTAGGTCATCCGGCCGTTGCGGATCACGCCGACGGCAATGCCCTCGATGGCAAGCGGCTCACGGCGCGTATCGACCAAAATCGGTTCGAACTCCGGGTTCTCCGGCAGCAGCTCGATGACCGCGCCGCGCCGGCGCAGCCGCTTCACCGTCACTTCGTCGTGCACGCGCGCGACCACGATCTGGCCCGAGCGGGCCTCGGCGGTGCGATGCACGGCGAGCAGATCGCCGTCCAGGATGCCGACATCGCGCATGCTCATGCCGCGCACGCGCAGCAGGTAGTCGGCACGTGGCTTGAAGAAAGAAGAGTCGAACTGGTAGCGGCGCTCGACATGTTCCTCGGCGAGGATGGGCGAGCCCGCGGCCACGCGACCGATGAGCGGAATGCCTGGCGCTTCTGTCACGCGTATTCCGCGCGCCGCGCCCTGCAGGATCTCGATCACGCCCTTCCTCTCGAGTGCACGCAGGTGCGACTCGGCCGCGTTGGGCGATCGGAACGAGAGCGCGCGTGCGATTTCGGCGCGCGTGGGCGGAAAGCCGGTTTCCTCGATTGCATGGCGGATGAACTGCAGGATCTTGTGCTGCTGGGAAGTCAGCTCTTTCATAGGTGCCTCGGCGCTTGATCGGTACCGGGCGCCGCGAATGCGCGGCGCAACTACTGTAGTTTTATACAGTAATTAGGCACTTGGCAAGTCCGGATTGCACCCAGGGGCTGGCCCCGGGACTGACTTCAGGGAATAAAACCGAAAACGCAGGGCTAAACGCGGTATCGGAATACGCGCTAAACCGGACGAGGTCCGACAAAAAACTTAAGCTCAATCAGAGTATTAAGTCAACCTGATTCGGCCCTCATTCCAGCGGGTCAAGCTTACCGTGTCTGGATCGCATTCCTTTGCACGAGCCGGGGAGTACTTCGGTCTCGTTGGGGGTTGTTTAGTATTATTCGCCATCGTGCGGCATGAATCGCACCGTTGGGGACAATTCGCTGTTCATGCCGGGATGCGATCAACTGGAACGGGAAATACGACAGGAAACTGGAGAAAACGCATGGCTTACATATTTCATCAAGATGAACTTCCAAGGCTGGTATCGGTCACGCCGGGCCGGGAGCGCGTGTTCTTCGTGAGCAAGGAACTCGCTGGTATCGACGACATGCTGGCCGGGATCATGCGTTACAGGAAAGGGGCGTCGTCGCCTTATCACTATCACGAAAACTGCGAGCACTTCTACTTCATGATCGACGGGACAGCCACGGTGGAAACGCCGGAAGGCGTAAGAAACGTCAAGTCCGGAGACATGGTCTTCATTCCCGCCGAAGAAAAACATCGCCTTCGGGCAACCGAGAGCCTGTTTTATTTTGAATTCCAGGCGCCGAATCGGTTCAAAACCACGATTCTGGACGGCACGCCGGATGACCTCCTGTGGGAGAGGGTGGACGGCAAGATCTGGGTTCAAAGCTGACATTGCCCCACCGGACCGGTCACTGAAACAACGAATTGGAAGAAAGGTACAGTTATGGCTACGACGTTCATCAATACCTCCGAGTGTGCGCGGGTCAGGCTTGGGGGATTGCAGGGGGAGATTGCGGAGATCCTGAATAACGATCTTTGCGGGGCGAAAAATGTCGTGGGGATGTTGCGCTGGCTCGGCAAGGGCGAGCACCTCGATGCACAGTCCGGGCAGGACACGCACCAGCTCATTTATCTCATGGAGGGCGAGGGCGTCATCACCCTGGAGCGCAAGGACTATGAAGTGGCCAAGGGCGCGGGCATCTACCTGGGCCCTGCCGAATCCGCCAGCATCAGGCATGCCGGTGCCGGGTCCTTGAAGCTCTTTCACCTCGTAGTGCCGAAGGCAAGGCGTTGATGCGAGCGGCGCTCGCGGGTTCATAGGCCTTGGGTCCCGAGGCCGAGACGGCGAATTCCAGCCATGTGCGGCCGCGGAGCCGTGGGCGGCACATAGACGCAGGCGTGAACTATAATGCCCACGCATACTTCCCGCATTTTGTATTGTGGAGTGAAGTGATTCAGATCATGACTTTCCGTTGGAAATACTACGAATCCGACGCCGCCAAGCTCCTCAGCGAGTTGATGCTCGAGAAGCCCCAGATCGCAGAGGAGAAGAACAAAGGTCTCGCGCTCTGGTGGGACCGGACGCTGGACGCAGACGAGTTGAGGCGCGCCCGGGAGTCTGAGGTCAGGCAGCAGGCCTACGTCTATCAGACCAAGGCCTGAACGCCTGGCGCGCGCAGCACGCCTTATTCTGCACACGGCGACGATCGCGCTCGCCGCCTGCGCGCCGCTTGCGCTGCTGCCAGCAGTCACCCCTCTGCTCAGCATCGCGCTCGCCGCACGCGGCGATGTGGCCACCTCAAGGTTAATAGCGGACTTCGAGAAACGCCAGGACTGGCAGGGCCTCGCAGGGCTGGCGCAGCAAAGGCTGCAGGTCGATCCGAGCGATGCGGACGGGTGGTTCATTCTGGGATACGCGCGGGTCCGTCTTGGGGATTTCGCGCGCAGCGCGCAAGCATACGCAAAGGTCCTCGAGCGGGCCCCGGAAGACATCGATGCGTGGAACATGCTGGGTGAGTCGCAGCGCCTGGCCGGTCGCCCTGATCTGGCCATGGCGACACTGGATCGCGCTGTTAACATCGATCCGCGTTCCCCGGCGACCCGTTATCTGCTTGGCGAAGCGTGCCGCGATGCGGGCCTTCTGGAGCGAGCCGCCGCGGCTTACCGGGATGCCGTGCGTCTGGATCCGGAATTTGCGCCCGGATGGTTCGGTGTGGGTTTGGTGCTCGTGCGCACCGGTCAGACGGAGGAACTGCCTGCAATCGTCGAGCGCCTGCACGCACTGGATCCAGCCCTCGGTCGGGAACTCGTTCGTATCCAGTCCGGGATTAAATAATGGGCGTGGGGCGTTTACGTATGCCCCAGTAGAACGCGGACGGTAATCAATGATGGATCACTGCCATTCAATGTGAAGCTCTCAGGTGGAAAGTGTGGTTGGCGCTCCGGAAAACCCAAAAGCGGACATTTGAACTTGGTGGAAAGCGGACATTTCTACTTTGGTTCTACAATACTTATGCGTATAATGTATATTATGTCAAATTTCATGTTTTCACCCGATTCGGCTAATTGACGTCGCCCGCGCCCCCGGCGAACTCCCGCCGCCCGAGCTAACCCCCCCTGCCTAGAATCTACCCCGACAGCGGTTGCAAGCTAACCCCGTGCGCACTCCCGTCGACCTGACCGTTGAGCAAAAGCGGTTCCTCGCCCGCGCCTGCGCATTCATCGCCACGAACCCGCCGCAACACGAGCTGAACAAGCTGCTCACCCTTGCCGTCATGCTGTTGCCGGCACCGGTGGCCGAAATGCTTGAGAAGCGCGCAGCCACGGCGGGCAGTCCCTGCACGGACGACCCGCCGACCCGCCGGCTGCAATAGTCTCGCCCCGCCGCAGGCCCGGAACGTCCCACAATCGGGGACCGCTACGCATCTGCAGGCATGAATTTTCATTTTTTGCTGCTTCAGCTCTCGCCTTCCATTTCCAGGATGTGCTACGCTGCAGCCGGGTCGCTGTGACTCTTTTATCTCTTCGGGAATACACTCAATGCCAACTGGTACAGTAAAGTGGTTCAATGACGCGAAAGGTTTTGGTTTCATAACTCCTGACGGAGGCGGCGAGGATCTGTTTGCACACTTCTCGGCAATTCAGGGGGGTGGATTCAAGTCGCTGAAGGAGGGACAGAAGGTCGAATTCGAGGTCACGCAGGGCCCGAAGGGCAAGCAGGCCTCGAACATAAAGACCCTATAATTCCCGCCAAGCTACCGCCTACAAAAGCCCGGCTAGCCCGGGCTTTTTTCATTTTGGAGATCCGCCCATGAAGACGATCGCGATTGAAGAGCACTTCACGACTCCGTTTTACAAAAAGAAGGTCCATGCAAACGAATTTCGGAATTTTTATCTCTCCAGTCGCAGCGAGCAACTCGGACACAATATCGTCGAGGAGTTGGCGGACCTCGGCGAGAAGCGCCTGGCCCACATGGATGCCGCCGGGATCGACGTTCAGGTGCTTTCGTTCGGTTCGCCCGGGCCGCAGGGGTTTGGCGCGGAAATTGCGATTCCAATGGCCCGGGATGCCAACGACTTGCTGTTCGAGGCGGTCAATGCCCACCCCGACCGATTCGCCGGATTCGCCGCGCTTCCGACCGCAGATCCCGACGCCGCAGCGGACGAACTCGAGCGTACCGTCACGAAACTAGGTTTCAAAGGCACCATGATCCACGGCCACACGCAAGGCAGCTTCCTGGACGACAGAAAATACTGGGTCATATTCGAGCGCGCCCAGGCGCTGGGAGTCCCGATCTATCTGCATCCCACCCTGGCTCATCCCAACGCCATGACGTCGTACTTCGACGGCTTTGAAGAGTTGGCCCGTGCGGGCTGGGGTTTCGCAGTCGACACCAGCTGCCATTTCCTGAGGATCGTATTTGCCGGGGTTTTCGATGCCTACCCGGATCTCAAGATCATCCTGGGACACCTGGGCGAAGGGCTGCCGTTCGCGATGCACCGGCTCAACGATCATACCTACGGGGCAGCCGCCCGCCGCGGCCTGCAGAAAACGCCCCTGCAATACCTGAAGGACAACATGCTCGTCACCACCAGCGGCAACTGGTACGAACCCGCGTTCCTGTGCACTTTGCTCGCTCTGGGCGCGGACAATATCCTGTTCGCCGTCGACTGGCCCTACGAGCCGAACACGGTGGGCATCGATTTCCTGAACAAACTCTCGATCAGCGATCTCGACCGGGAAAAAATCGCCCATCTCAACGCCGAGCGCATTCTGCGCGTGTGAGGCGGTGACCCTTACTCCTTCGCTCCCGCCCGTCTTAGGAGATCGGCGATCGCGGTGTGGCCGGCCTTCAGTGCCCAGGACAGCGCCGTGCCATCGGAATCGTTACGCATGGATGGATTCGCGGATCGGGCGAGCAACAGCTTGACCACTTCGACATGCCCATGGCGTGTCGCCATCATCAGCGGTGAAGTCCCGTTGGGCGACGGGGCATCGACAGTCGCCCCGTGTCGGATCAGAAACCCGCAGATCTCGACATGGCCTTCCGAGGCGCAGTAATGCAGCGGCGTCCAGCCGGGATGATTGATGCCTGCACCGCTGGCCTGGAGAAGCTGCACGACTTCGAGGCGTCCCTTCAGCGATGCGAGCATGATCGGTGTCTCCCCGACACCGTTTTGAGCATCGATCTTTGCCTTCCGGCCAATCAGGTACCTGACAACGTCCGAACGGCCCTCACGTGCGGCCATCATGAGCAGCGTATTACCGGCGGGATCGGCCGTGTCCGGATCCATTCCTCTTGAAACAAGATCCTGGACCGTCGCCAGGTTACCGCTTTCCGCCGCACGCAAGAGGTCTTCATAGGTGGATTGAGCAGCCCCTGATCCCGGCGGACTGAGCACGATCAATGCACATAGAACTATTATGAGACGCAGCATATTTGACCCGATTCTTTATGACGCGCCGCCCGCTTGAACAAGGTGAAGAAGTTCCGCGTCGTAGCCGCAGCGACTTCTTCAAACCCGATTCCGCGGAGCCGGGCAATTTCCTCGGCAACATATCGCACCAATGCCGGATGATTGGTTTTCCCTCGGAAAGGCACCGGAGCAAGGTACGGGGCATCGGTTTCCACCAGGATCCGATCCAGAGGCACGCGGCGTGCTACCTCCTTGAGAGCGGTGGCGTTCTTGAAAGTCACAATCCCGGAGAACGAAACATAGAAATTCATCGCGATCGCCGCTTCAGCCATTGGCAAGGTCTCGGTGAAGCAGTGCATCACCCCGCCGACCTGCTCCGCACCCTCGTCCCGCATGATCGCAAGCGTGTCCTTCGCGGCGTCGCGGGTGTGGATGATCAGCGGCAAACCCGTCTCGCGTGCCGCCCGGATATGCGTCCGGAATCGCTCGCGCTGCCAGTTGGTGTCACCGGTCTGACGATAATAGTCAAGGCCGGTTTCGCCGATGGCCACGACTTTCGGCTCCTGCGCCCGTTGCACGAGATCTGCCTCCGTCAGCATGTCTTTCGCCGCATGGTCAGGATGCACGCCCACCGAAGCATAGAAGTTGTCGTAGGTCTGCGCGAGGCGATGCACACTTGCCCATTCGGAAAGGCTGACGCTCACGCACAGCGCGTGGGTCACGCCCTGCCCCGCCATCTCGCCGCGTATGGTTTCCATGCGCCCTTCGAACTCGGGAAAGTCCAGGTGGCAATGCGAATCGACGAGCATGTTCAGCGTTGGCGTGAAATCATCGGTTGCCGCCCACGATCAGTTCCTGATATTGGATGAGAAGATCCTCGAAAAACAGTCGCGGGTTGAGCGGGTGCTGGGCGAGGCTCCTGGCCTTCGCGAGCCTATGCAACAGCGCGACAGCGCGGGCGGGGTCGCAGCGAGCGGCAGTGGCCCGGACACCCTGCTCGTCCGCGAGGTGATAGCGAAGCCGTCCCGTCAACCTCAGGCTCAGCAAGTCGTAGACCCAGCGCTGCAGCCACGCAACGACTTCACCCGGTTCGGCCCCAAGGCAGTGCTCTGTCACTGCAACCGGGTCGAAGCGTGGTTCACCAAGCTGTGCAATCAGGCGGCGGCGCACCGGTTCAGTTTCGCTCAGGCGCATCGCCGAGAGTGGGGCGCCGCCGGCAAGCGCGAGCAGCGATTCCGGATTCTCGATGCGCTGGTCTTTTAGCCACCGTGCCGCTTGATCGCGGTCGGGTATGGGCACAGCAATGCCTTGGCAGCGGCTTCGAATGGTGGGCCGCAGCCTGTGCGGGAAACTGGTCACCAGCAGGAACAGGGTGTCAGGCGGCGGTTCTTCGAGGCTTTTCAGCACGGCGTTCTGCGTCGACACGTTCATCGCGTCCGCAGGGTGCAGAACGATAACCCTGAGCCCGCCACGGTGCGTTCCGACCGCAAGAAAACGCTGCAGGTCCCTCACCTGTTCGATCCTGATCTGATCGCTTTTTTTCTTGGAATCTGCGGCGGTCTCGCTCTCTTCGTCGGCAGCCATGCTTTCGGGCTGAAGCAGTCGAAAGTCGGGGTGGTTGCCCTGCCCGAACCAGGTGCATGCTGAACAGCGCTCACAGGCCCGGCCGCCTGGCGCCGGCTTCTCACAGAGCAGAAACTGCGCAAAAGCCATGGCCAATTCGAACTGCCCTACCCCTTCGCGTCCATGGACGAGCAGCGCATGCGGCAACCGCGCGCGCAACTCGGCGAGCTGTGCAAGTTGCTTCATTGTCCATTTAAATATCATTGTTTAACAATATGATATGAATATATCTTCTAGTGACTTCTTGATTTCTTCCAAGGGCTGCGCGGCGTCGATTACCCGGATTCTGTGCGGGTGCGCGGCGGCTCGTTCCAAGTAGGCCGACCGGACCCGCTCAAAAAATCCATCGGCTTCCCGCTCGAACCGGTCAGGGGCCGACTGTGAAACCGACTGTGAGGCCGCGAGGCGTCCGCGGGCAACCTCGACCGACACATCGAAATAAAGCGTCAGGTCGGGTTGCAGGTCGCCATGGACCCATTGTTCGAGGGAGGCGATCCGGTCGATGGACAACCCTCGCCCGCCTCCCTGGTAGGCATAAGTGGCATCGGTAAACCGGTCGGAGAGCACCCAGCGCCCGGCTTCCAGCGCCGGAGCGATCACGCGCGCCAAGTGCTCCCGGCGTGCCGCGAACATCAGCATGGTTTCGGTTTCGATGTGCATGGGTTCTGTCAGAAGCAACTCGCGCAGCCGTTCGCCCAGAGGCGTTCCACCGGGTTCGCGGGTCACCACCACCTCGCGACCGCCCGCGCGGAGGCGTTCGGCGATCCAGACGAGGTGGGTGCTCTTGCCGGCGCCGTCGACGCCCTCCAGCGTAATGAATTTTCCGCGCGCTGATGCCACGGGCATGGGACTCACCGGACCGCCTTCTGGTATTTTGCCACGGCGCGATTGTGCTCCTTGAGGGAACGGGAGAATTGGCTGGTTCCATCGCCGCGCGCGACAAAATACAGCGCGTCGGTCCTTGCAGGGCTTAGGGCGGCAAGCAGCGAGGCCTGCCCCGGCATCGCAATCGGGTGTGGCGGCAGGCCCGCACGAGTATAGGTATTGAAGGGTCCGTCCCGCATCAGATCACGTTTGCGCAGGTTGCCGTCGAATTTCACGCCCAAGCCATAGATGACGGTGGGATCGGTCTGCAGCTTCATCCCCGCACGCAGCCTGTTGACGAATACGCCGGCGATCAGCTCTCGCTCCGACGCCTGGCCGGTTTCCTTTTCCACGATGGAGGCCAGAATCAGGGCTTCATACGGGCTGGCAAGCGGTACGTCGGGATCACGCTGCCGCCAGGCGGATTGTAGCTGCTTCTGCATCGCGCGATGCGCCCGGGCGAGTATGGCCAGATCGCTTTCCCCTTTTCCAAACAGGTAGGTATCGGGAAAGAACAGGCCCTCCGGCATAAAGGTATCCGCTCCCAGCCGGCGCATCAGGTCGGCATCCGAAAGACCCATGCTGTCGTGCCGGACCGCCGCATGAACATCGAGTGCCGTGCGCATCTGGCGGAAGGTCCAGCCCTCGATGAAAACGACCTCCGATTGCGCAAAATCGCCCTGGGTGATCTTCTTCATCAACCGCCAGGGCGTCACGCCGGTGCTCACCTGATAGCTCCCGGCTTTGATGGTCGTTTCCTTGGACGCGAGGCGTCCGAGCAGATTGAACGGCCAGGCCCGCATGCCGATGCCCGCTTCGATCATCTGGCGGGTCGCGTTGCGCAGCCCGCTGCCTGGCCTGATCGAGAAATCCACCGACGATGCCTTGAGCTGGACGGGGGTCAGGGCGAACCAGGCGAGCCACGCAGCGAACGCGAGCACGCCCGCAACGGCGAGCGCAAGCAGTTTCAGGAAAATATTTCGCATCCGGGGGCTGTGGCGGATCGCAGTGCGGAAAATCTGAGGCGATATAATAGCTTGCTCCCGTAGGAATGTACGGGTGCACCAAAGTGCGGATCACGAATTGGATGGCGGCGATGAATTCAGCTTGGCAACAGTGGCTCCAGTCTGCTGGGGCGCACTTCGAGAACGACCTGGTGCTGGATTTCGGAGATCAGCCGGGCGAACTCGAAGCGGCGCGCTCGCGTAGCGTGCTTGCCGATCTTTCGCATCTCGGCGTGCTTGATTTCACCGGCCCGGACTGCGAGGCGTTTCTGCACGCGCAGTTGTCCTGCGACGTGCGCTCGATCGGCGCAAGTTCGAGCAGCTACGGCAGTTACTGCACGCCCAAAGGCCGCATGCTCGCGGACTTCCTGCTCTGGCGTCTTTCGGCCGCGCTGTCGGCCGATGGGTCGGCTGGTTTCCGCATGGTGCTTTCGCGCAGCATCGTCGCGACAGTCCAGAAACGTCTGAGGATGTACGTCTTGCGCTTGAAGGTACAGGTGTCCGATGCCTCCGATTCGGCCGTGCTGCTTGGTGTCTCGGGCGACGCGGCAGCGCGTGCCCTGGGGTCGGTTCTGCCCGAAGTTCCGCAGCAAACACATGACCATGAGCTGAGGCGTTTTGGCGAAGGCAGCACTGCGATTTCGCTTCCCGGAAGACGGTTCCTAATTGCGGTCGCCGCCGAAGGCGCGTCGGAGTTGTGGACGAGCCTCGCGGCAACGCTGCGGCCGGTCGGCACGCCTTGCTGGGAATGGCTCGACATCCGCAGCGGCGTTCCCCTCGTTACTGCCGGAACGCAGGAGCAGTTCCTGCCGCAGATGACGAATCTGGAGCTGATCGGCGGGGTGAGCTTCAATAAGGGATGCTTTCCCGGCCAAGAAGTCGTGGCTCGCACTCAGCACCTGGGCAAGGTGAAGCGCCGGATGTTTCTTGCACACGTGGACCAAGCCCGGACGCCGCCTTCACCCGGCGACGATATCTTCAGCGACGACATTCCAGGCCAGGCGAGCGGCACGGTCGTGAACGCCCAGGCAGCACCCGGGGGCGGCTACGATCTGCTTGCCGTCGTCCACCATTCCAGCCGCGATTCCTCGGTGGTGCGTTTGCGCTCGACCGACGGCCCGGTCCTGCGCTTCCTCGATCTACCCTACACGGTCACATGAGCCCGAACTATTACGTTTATTATCGCGTCGCGCTCGATCAAGCTGAGCGCGCCAGGGATGTCGTCGCGGCGCTTCAGGACGATGTGCTCGCGCAGACCGGAGTGCGCGGACGGCTGATGCATCGGCGCGACGACCCTGCTACATGGATGGAAATCTACGAAGGGATTTCCGACGAGCAAGCATTCGACGCGTCGCTTGCGGCCGCGGTGAAGCGATGCGGGTTTTCCAGCGTGCTTGCCGCGGGCTCACAGCGGGTCACCGAAATATTCGGGTCCTTCTGACCACTATCCGACCGCCATCTGACCGATGTGCCTGATTCTGTTCGCGTGGCGCGCCCATCCCGTGCATGCGCTCGTGGTCGCTGCCAATCGCGACGAGTATTTCGAGCGGCCGTCGCGCGCGGCCGCTTTCTGGGACGATGCCCCCGAGGTGCTCGCCGGACGCGACCTCACCGCCCAGGGGACGTGGCTGGGTGTCACCCGAGCCGGCCGGTTCGCCTCGATCACCAATTACCGCAATCCGGCGGAGCGAATGGCGACGGCGCCTTCGCGGGGGCGTCTGGTAACCGACTTTCTGACGCAGGGTGATCGCCCGTCAGCGTATTTCGCGGGCATCGCGCCGCAGGCCCGCACGTACAACGGCTTTTCCATGCTCGCCGCGGATCGCAGATCGCTCGCCTTCTTTTCCAATCGCGAAGGCGTCGTTCGCCTGGTCGAACCAGGATTGCACGGCCTTTCGAACGAACTTCTCGACACACCCTGGCCGAAAGTGGAAAAAGGCAAGCAACGGCTCGGGGCGCT
>Ga0209343_10003859_pt1 | contig 18688 bp, 15 predicted proteins | sample RifCSPlowO2_02_FD_184026 | JGI IMG/M metagenome (GOLD analysis project Ga0209343, IMG submission 184026) | Groundwater microbial communities from Rifle, Colorado - Rifle CSP2_plank lowO2_0.2 (SPAdes) (version 2) | ecosystem: Environmental > Aquatic > Deep subsurface > Groundwater | place... | reverse complement strand
GCCTTGTCGGCGTCGGTGATGTTGGCGCCGTCCATCCAGAGTTCGCCGCCGCTGGGGCGCTCGAGCATCGTGATCTGTCGCGCCAGCGTGGATTTGCCGCAGCCCGATTCGCCGACCACGGCCAGCGTCTTGCCGGGCGCGAGCGTGAAGGAGACGCCATCGAGTGCCCGCGCCAGGGCTCCGGGTTTGAACCAGCCCTGCGACACCGCGTAATGTTTGGCGAGATTCCTGGCTTCGAGCAAAGCAGCGCTCATGTCACAAGACCTGTTCGCCCTGCTCTTGATGCATGCCGGGATGATGGGTCGGCTTGCCCTTCGTATTGAGCGGAAAATAGCAGCGCACTTGTGAATCCGACTGCGACAGATCCGCATGCGCGACCAGCGCCGGACGCGCGTCGCGACAGCGCTCGACGGCATAAGCACAGCGCGGATTGAGCAGGCAGCCGCGCGGCCGGTCGTATTGCCCGGGAACCACGCCGGAGATGGTCTGCAACCGGGCCCGGCCGATATTGTGTTCGGGCAATGCCGCCAGCAGCGCCTGCGTATACGGATGCCGCGGGGCGTTGAAAATGTCCGGCACCGGGCCCGTCTCGACTACCTGCCCGGCATACATCACGACCACACGCTGCACGGTTTGCGCGACGACGGCGAGGTCATGGGTGATCAACATCAGCGCCATGCCGCGTTCGCGCTGCAATTGCAGCAGCAGTTCCAGAATCTGGGCCTGCACCGTGACGTCCAGCGCGGTCGTCGGTTCATCGGCGATCAACAGGCGCGGATTGCAGGCGATTGCCATCGCGACCATCACCCGCTGGCTCATGCCGCCGGACAACTGGTGCGGGTAGGCATCGAGGCGGTGTTCCGCGTCCGCAATCTCGACCTGCTTCAGCAGCGACAGCGCCCGGTCGCGCAGTTCCCTCCTCGATCCGCCCTCGTGCACGCGCAGGGTTTCGATCAGTTGATCGGCCACCGTAAAGCAGGGATTGAGGCTGGTCATGGGGTCCTGAAATATCATCGCAATATCCTTGCCGAGCAAACCGCGCCGTTCCTTGTCCGGCATGCGGAGCAAATCGCGACCGTCGAATGCCATGCGTTCGGCTGTGACCCGGCCGGGATAATCAACCAGGTCCATCAAGGCGAGCGAAGTGACGCTCTTGCCCGACCCGGATTCGCCGACGATGCCGACCAGTTCGCCCTGATCGATGGTGAGATCAACGGCGTCCACCGCGATAAACGGCGAGGCGGTCGAACCGAACTCGACGCACAGATTCCTGATGTCCAGCAATGCCATGATTTATCTTTTCAGCTTCGGGTCGAGCGCATCGCGCAAGCCATCGCCCATAAGGTTGAACGCCAGCACGAAAATCAGAATCGCGAGACCCGGAAACGTCAGGACCCACCACGCGCTTTGAATGAATTCCAGCGCGCTCGCTAGCATCGAGCCCCACTCCGGCGTAGGCGGCTGGGCGCCGAGGCCGAGAAAGCCCAGGGCAGCCGCATCCAGAACGGCATTGGAAAAACCGAGCGTCGCCTGCACGATGAGCGGCGCCATGCAATTCGGCAGCACGCAGTTGAACATCAGGCGCAGCGTACCGGCGCCGGCGATACGCGATGCGGCGACGTATTCCTTCGCCATCTCGCCGATCACAGAAGCGCGCGTGAGGCGCGCGAAGTTCGGCAGCATCACGATGGCGATCGCATACATCGCATTCATCAGACCAGGTCCGAGGATGGCAACCACGGCGATCGCAAGCAGCAGCGTGGGCACGGCCAGCATGATGTCCATCAGGCGCATGATGGCGAATTCGATCACGCCCCGGTAGAAACCTGCGAGCAGGCCCAGCACGACACCGATGCACAGCGAGAGCGATACCGATACCAGCCCGATCGCTAGCGACAGGCGCGTGCCATGAATCAGGCGCGACAGAATGTCGCGGCCGACCGGGTCGGTGCCGAGCAGAAATCTGGCGTTTCCGCCTTGCTGCCAGACCGGCGGCACCAGGGTGCTGTCGCGGAATTGTTCGATCGGCGAATGCGGCGCGATGACCTTGGCGAGCAAAGCCAGCAGGATGAGGCCGGTGACGATGGCCAATCCGATCAACGCTCCGCGATTCTGGCGGAAGTAATCCCAGAATTCGCGCAGCGGATGCGGTGGCGCGCCCTGAAGCCCGGCTGCCAGGAGCATGGGCGTTGCAGGCGCGGAGTCCGGGAGCGTGTTCATGCGCTGTGACGAATGCGCGGGTTGATGACGCCGTAGAGCACGTCGACGACGAGGTTGACCATGATGATGATGGTTGCCGACATCAGGATGCCCCCCTGCACCACCTGATAATCGCGCCGGTGAATCGCCTCGACCAGCCACTTGCCGATGCCGGGCCAGGAAAAGATGGTCTCGGTCAGAATCGCCCCCGCCAGCAGCGCGCCGACCTGCAGCCCGATCACCGTAACCACGGGAATGAGCGCATTGCGCAGCACATGCAGGCCGATCACGCGCCACTGCGGCAGGCCCTTGGCGCGCGCGGTGCGCACGTAATCCTCGCGCAGCACTTCGAGCATCGCGGAGCGCGTCATGCGCGCGATCACCGCAAGCGGAATCGTGCCCAGCGCAATTGCCGGCAGGATCAGGTGCGATATCGCCGATTTGAATGCACCCGCCTCGCCGGAGAGAAGTGCGTCGATCAGCATGAAGCCGGTGACGCGCGGCATGTCGTACACGATGTCGATACGGCCCGATACCGGGGTCCACCCGAGCGTCACGGAGAACAGCAGGATCAGCAGCAAGGCCCACCAGAAAATAGGCATCGAATAACCGGTGAGCGAGACGCTCATCACCGAATAGTCGAGAAAAGTGTTGCGCTTCAACGCAGCGAGGATGCCCGCCGGCAAACCGGCCAGCAGGGCCAGCATGATCGCGCACAGCGACAGCTCGACCGTTGCCGGAAACAGCGTGGCGAATTCCGTGAATACCGGCTCGTGGGTGACGAGCGACCGGCCAAGGTCGCCCTTCAGGACATGGCCGAGATAATCAAAGTACTGAACGTAAAGCGGCCGGTCGAGACCGAATTCATGCAGCAGCCGCGTATAGCGCGCGGGATCCATGCCGCGCTCGCCCGACATCGCCTCGACGGCATCACCCGGGATCAGGTGAATCAGCGAGAACACCAGCAGCGTAATGCCGATGAAGGTCGGGATGACCAGACCTGCCCGGCGCAGGACGAATCCAAGCATCTAAGATGCCTATTTCAAAATGAGGAAAACGGGTTCTTTAAAGATCGTCGTTTGCGTGCGGATGGCTTCATCATCCGTGCGCAGGCGGCGATCCGCACGGACGGATTTTCCGTCCATGCAGGTTTCGCCAACACCTGCGCGCTACGCGCGCCAACCTCGTTTCTTGTACGGATACAAACCATCCGTACAAGAAACGAGGTTCTTCAAGGTAACAGAATGCTTTGCCCGTTAGTTCTTCAGATCGACCCGGGTGAAGTAGTGGTGCGCCGTTGCGTCGATTTTATAATTCAGCACTTCCTTGCGCACCGGCGTGAACACCACCGAGTGCGCGATCGGGATCCACGGCGCTTCTTCGTGGAAGACTTCCTGCGCCTTCAGGTAGGACTTGGCGCGGTCAGCCTGCTTGGGTGTCGTCTTGGCCTTCTGGATCAGGTCCTCGAACTCCTTGTTGCACCAGCGCGCCGTATTTCCGCCACCCTTTACCGCTTCGCAACCGAGCAGCGGCACGAAGAAGTTGTCGGGGTCACCATTGTCGCCGGACCAGCCGAACATGATCGACGGATGCTCGCCGGCTTTGCTGCGCTTGCGGTACTCGCCCCATTCAAACGTCACGAGCTTGGCCTTGACGCCGATCTTGGCCCAGTCGGCCTGGATCAGCTCGGCCATGCGCTTGCCGTCCGGGTTGTACGGGCGCGTCACCGGCAGATACCAGAGATCCACTTCGAATCCATTCGGATAGCCGCCCTTGGCGAGCAATGCCTTGGCCTTGGCGGCGTCATACGCATAGTCCTTGATCTTGTCGTTATATGACCACAGCGTCGGCGGTATCGGGTTCTTTGCCGCTCGGCCGGCGCCTTGGAACACCGAATTGAGAATCGATGCCTTGTCCACGGACATGTTCAGCGCCTGGCGGACGAACTTGTCGTCGAACGGCTTCTTCTCGACGTTCATCGCGATGTAACCGACATTCAATCCTTCCCTGGTGAGAACGGTTATGCTGGGATCGCTCTTCATCAAGGCGAGATCCGCCGGTTTCGGGAACGCCATCACGTGGCATTCGCCGGTCTTGAGCTTGGCGTAACGCACCGACGCATCCGGCGTAATGGCATAGACCAGGTTGTCGATCTTCGGCCGCCCGCCCCAATAGGCGTGGAATGCCTGGTAGCGAATCACCGCATCCTTCTGGTAGGAACCAAACTGGAACGGGCCGGTTCCGATCGGCTCGCGATCGATCACCTCCGGGGTGCCCGCCGCCATCATCCTGCCCGCATATTCAGCCGAGAAAATTGAAGCGAAGTCCATCGCCATGTTCGCAAGGAACGGCGCCTCCGGATGCTTGAGCGTGAAGCGCACGGTGCGCTCGTCGATTTTTTCGAGCTTGTCGACAATCTTGCCCATCCCCATGTCCTCAAAATAGGCGAAGGTCTGGCCCGGGGTTACCTTGTGAAACGGGTGATTTGGATCGGCCTGGCGGTTGTAGCTGAACAACACGTCGTCCGCGTTGAAGCCGCGGCTCGGCTTGAACTTGGCGTTGCCGTGAAACTTGACGCCCTTCCTGAGCTTGAAGGTATAGGTCAGACCGTCAGGCGTTGTCGTCCACGATTCGGCCAGGGCGGGGATGATGTTGGTGGTACCAAGATCGAATTCAACCAGGCGATTCATCATCGGTACCGACGAAGCATCCAGCGTGGTACCCGTGGTGAAAAACTGCGGGTTGAAGCCTTCCGGGCTGCCCTCGGAGCAGAACACCAAGGTTTTCGCCGCTACTGCAAAACCGGCATGCACGCATAGTGTCGCGACCAGTCCTGCGTTGAGTATGGTCTTGGCAATATTGTTCATTGGCTCGCCTTCCCTTTGAAAGACATGTTCGAATGCATGATAAAAGAACCAGGGCCCAGATTTCGTCTTCAGATAAAATTATGCAGCCTGCGGCCTATTGCTTGCTCCCCGTTTTCAGACTGCGGCGCTCGAACAGCGGTTCGATGCGCGGTTCGCGGCCGCGGAAGCCCCGGAACAGCACCATCGCATCGGCGCTGCCCGCGCTGCCCGGCTTCGCTTGGGCCATCATTCTTGCTCGCACTGTTTCGGATACGCAAAGCATAGCGCGCTTGCGGTAGGATCGGGCCGCGCACCGACTGCACCGGACCCCGCGCGCTCGGGAGGCATACAGGGCGCTGCGGTTCGCTCCAAGGGAGCGAACACGCTCGTGACGATTGCTACTCTCATTCCCGGCATCCGGCCCGGCCGTGATCGCGCGGATTCTGGCCTGCCTGATCGCATTCCTGTGCGCCGGCCTTGGGCTGGCCCAGGCCCAGGAATTTCCTGCGAAGCCCGTTCGGCTGGTGGTGCCGTTTCCTCCGGGCGGTGGCACCGATGGGGCGGCAAGGACGCTAAGCCAGCGCCTGTCCGAATTCCTCGGCCAGGCCGTCGTGGTTGAAAACCGGCCCGGTGGCGGTGGGCTCGTCGCCTGGGGAGAGGTATCGCGCGCGGCCCCCGATGGCTACACGCCCGTTGTCATCGCGAATAACCTCCGCCTCTACCCGCTCATGCAAATCGCCACGCCCTTCGATCCGTATCGCGACTTGGTTCCCGTCGCCACTATGGCGTCGGTCCCGATGGTTCTGGTCGGCAGCCAGAAGGCCGTCCTGGCTTCGGCGTCGGATTGATTTTCTTATCCATTTTTCAGAAACAGGTCAGCCCACACGGTATTTCGCAAGCACATCATCGTTAACCGTGAGCCCGAGGCCCGCGCCGGACGGCACGCGCATATATCCGTCGCTGACGTCGATCATGTCGCCAAGCGGGCTGGCCTCGAGATCGCAGTAAAGGCGCTCGACCGGAGGCTGCGCGGGACTACTTGCGCAAACATGCACCGTTGCAATCAGCCCCGGTCCGAAATATGGCGAGTGGGGCGCAGGCTTGAGGGAGCGCGCAGTGGCGAGCGCCATGATACGGCGCATTTCAGTGACGCCACCTATCTTGGCAATGCTTGGCTGCAGATAATCGACATGCGCCGTATCAATCAAGCGCTCGATATCTCCGAAACTGCCAGCGTTCTCCCCCGCCGCGATCGGCACGTGGCCTTCCCGGCGTACTCGCGCGAGCGCGGCATTGTCGTCCGGTGGCCAAACCGGCTCTTCCAGCCATAACAGGTCGAACGGAGCGAACTGTCGCGCCATCGCTATGGCCTCGTCCGCCGTCCATGGACAATTTACGTCAACCATCAATGCCGTGTTCGGGCCGATCGCGCGCCGCGCCGCGCCGACTTCGGCCGCCCTGTTCTCGTGTAGCTTGATTTGTTTGTAGCCTCGGCTGGCAGCTTCCACAGCACATTGTGCGACCAGATCCGGACTGCCGTAGCGCAGCAGGCTGGCATAAGCCGGGGTGCGTTGCATGACGGGTCCGCCGAGCATGCGGTAGAGCGGACGGTCGACAACCTTGCCAGCGACATCCCAAAGTGCAATGTCGAGACCGGAGAGCGCGAACGATACAGGACCATTCCGTCCGTAGTTGTGCAGTTTGCGCGCTAGATCGGCCATCAACGCTTCAATGTCAGCCGGGTCGCGGCCAACAGCGAGGGGGGCGACAGCCCTTTCAACAGCGAGCTTCGTGATGCCGCAGGCACTGAACCCAAAGCCTTCACCCCAACCGACAAGCCCCTCGTCAGTCGTGACCTTGATCAGCAATGTCTCCATGTTCGTCCATGGAATTGCATCCGCTTGCTCAAGTGGACCGCCAAAGGTGTATGGCACGCTGATGTGGATCGGCTCGACGCTAGCAATCTTCACGGACCATTGTCCACATTGACTCGATACCGGACGCGCCCACACTTCGGATCAGACAATTTCCTGCGGATGCAGCTTCGTGCTCAATTGCATACGATGGAGGATGCCGGAGGTACGGCAGGATTTCGCGGTCAAATCCTGTACTAACCTGCATAAGCATACATTTGGTCTCCGCACTGGTCAGTCCCTGTCGTCGGGGACATATCGGGACATTCTCGTGCTTTTCATGCCGATGGAAGAGCTGCCTCAAATTTCGCGGCGTCGACGGCTTCGAGGCGATCGTGAAAACAGGCAGGACTACGTCCGCTGATTTTTCGCTGCCTTTGCCCGTAATTTCATCAGCGTCACAAATAATTCGAGCATGGGGGTCTGCACGCCGAACATCTTCCCAAATTCCATTGGCACGGTGAAAATTGCATCGAGCTCCATCGGACGTCCGTTATCGAGGTCCCGCACGATACTCGGCTTGATTGTTAAATTCTTACTATCAGAAATCATTGTCTCGACGTCGATGTCGCACTTGCAGCCAACTGCGTGAGCGATGTCGATGACTTCACGTGCGATGCGGCGGATGGCGTCGATGCATAACGGCTCGGCAAAGATCTCCGCGATCGTAGCGCCGGTGAGAAACGGAAGCGGATTTCCGGACATATTCGCCATCAGCTTGGTCCAGATATCGTCGCGAATCCGCGAACTAATGTCGACGTTGATGCCGCTCTTGGCGATTAGCTGCGCGATTCGTTGAATGCGTGTTGATGTCTTCCCGTTTGGCTCACCGACGATCAACCGCACGTTGCCGCCCACGGCGGAGACGACGCCCGGCCGGATCACATCCGCGGCCAAATAAAAAACAACGCAACCAATCGCACGTTGCGGCCCCACGGCGTTCCACACCGCGTCATTTGGATCGATCAGCGGCAATCGCCGGTCATTGAACGGCCCGCCGTGGGCGTAGAAATACCACCAGGGAACGCCGTTCATGCAGAATACGACCGGGGTATCGGCCCGCAACAAAGGAGCTATGGTTGCGGCGACGTCAGGAAGCGCCGGCGCCTTAACTGTCACGAACACTGCGTCCTGCGGTCCAAGATCTCGCGGATCGGAACTGGCAGCAATGTGCACATGTACTTTGCGCTCCGGAAGGATGAGGGTCAGTCCATTCTGCCGGATAGCGGTAAGGTGATCGCCGCGGGCGACGACCGAGACCTCAGTTCCGCTGTTGCTGAAGCGTGCCGCGAGAGATCCGCCAATGGCTCCGGCGCCGAATACACAGACTTTCATAGGCCGCCTAGATGGTTTCTCGAATTAAGCGTCTGGTTTGATCATCTGAGGGGAATGAACTGCTGTATTTTGACATGCGAAAGCTAGACTTTCCGCGAGTGGTCGAGTCGACAACGGCGAGGAACCCGCGGTCCAGACGTTCAGGTAGAGGCAGTCTTCGCTTTCCGGCTCGGGGCCGAAATAGCCGATCGCATTCTCCGGCCGCGACGGCCGGATGCAACTCGGGGAAAATTCGTCGGCCCGTCGAACACCCTGCCAGAGCTCCACGCGCTGCGGCGCGTCTGCGGGGCGATGCGTTCGCGGGCAGCGTATTCGTATTAATGCCTTATTGGGCAAGTATCAGCGTTAGTTGGACACTTTTTGTTCCAGCACCGATACACGCTAATGATCGTTTGCGGTGCACTTAGCCAACAAGGGTATGGCCGGAAAGCAGCATGAACTCTACCTCATAGGCGATTTTGTGTTCTTCGATGCTCGTTCAGTGATGGATGATTGAATGTCACATTCCTCTACAATGACAGTCCAACTAACGCTGGTACTTGCCCCCTTATTATTTAACATAGTACAATTACATGATTACACGATCAAGCTAAATCCCTATCTATTTGAGGGGGATAGCTTGTTACGCCGCATACTTCGCAATGGCGGCTTCGTCGAACCTAAACCCCCAGCCCGGGCGGTCCGGAACAATGGCGCGGCCAGCAGTGTCTAGCTCGATGTGCTCGCGATAGATTGGCTCACACCAAGACATGTATTCTAAAAATGATGCGTTAGGAATTGCCGCCAGCAGCGCCAAATTCATCTCTGGAAACAGATGCGACGATACCGGCGTGTTGAACGCATGCGCGAGATTTGCGGCCTTTAGGAATTCGGTGGGGCCGCCCATTCGCTGCAAATCTGGCATCAGAATATCGGCCGAACGCTGTAACAACATGTCCAGCATTCCTCGGCTGGCGTATTCGGACTCGCCGCTAGCCAGGGGCGTGTCGAGGGCGGCTGAGATCTCCGCCTCTCCAGCGTGGTCGTAATAAGGAATTGGCTCCTCGAACCAGGTCAAATTGTATTCTTCCAACATACGCCCGAGCCGAATCGCGCGCGCGACCGTCAGTTGCTGATTTGAATCGACCATTAGCGCGATGTCGGGCCCGATTGCTTCACGCACCGCACGCACCCGCTCGGCATCCTCTTTGGCCGTCGGTTTACCCAGTCGCATCTTCATCGCCCGAAACCCTTGGCTCACGAAGTGGGATGCTTCGCGCTGCAGTTCGTCGATAGAGCGGCTTATCCATAATCCGCCACTGTGATACACGGGCACGGTGGTACTGCAAGCGCCGATCAGGCGCGCGACGTTGAGACCGACCGCTTTGGCGCGCAAGTCCCAAAGCGCAGTGTCCACACCGGCAAGACCGAAAACAGACACGCCACTCCGGCCGACGAAGCCGATCTCCTTCCAAGCCCTCGCGCTGAAACTCCCACCCAGCTGCGGATCGAGCCCGACAACCAGCGGCGCGAGCGACAGGATCATCTCGTTAATGACCCCAAGTCGCTGCTTGTTGAGCGCGAAACATTGACCTTCGCCCACCAGACCGGTGTCAGTTTCAAGAAACACCAGAACGCAATCTGCCGAGAGGAGGTGGTAAAGGCCGCCATCTATTTCTGGGTTAAAGGGCAGGTGCACCACCGCCGTGCGAAGATTCGTAATTTTCATGACAACAGCCTCAACCCAACCTCACCGCCAATGCAGCCAAGCGAACCTCGTGGGGCGCGAACTCACTGCACCTTGATGTCCGCCGCCTTGATGATCGGCCACCACTTTTCGATTTCCGCTTTTTGGAACGCACGCAGTGCTTCGGGAGTCTGCTGCTCGCGCGGTGGAGCCACCGAAGACTGATCGTCTAGGCGCTTGCGCAGCGTGGGTTCAGCCAGTGCCTCCACGGCAGCGGCGTTGAGCTTGGCAATGACCTCCTTGGGAGTGCCTTTTGGCGCCCAGAGTCCGTACCAGGTCGAGACGTAGAGTCCCGGCAGGCCGGCCTCGTCGACCGTTGGGATGTCCGGCGCGGACGGCAGACGCGACTTTGCCGTCACCGCGAACACGCGAACCTTGCCGCTGCGGTACAGCGCCATGGAGTGACCCGACACCTGGTCGAAGATGAAGGTGACATGGCCCGCGATGACGTCGTTGACCGCCGCAGCACCCCCGCGATAGGGCACCACCTGCAGCGCGACGCCGGTTTTTTCCTGGAAATAGACGCTGGCCACATGCGCGATGGAGCCGATCCCGGCCGTCGCCACCGAGGCTTGATCGGGGTTGGCCTTGAGCCAGGCGATCAGTTCCTTCAGGTCCTTGGCCGGCACATCCTTCTTGGTGACGATCGAGGAATAGTTCGACGGCAGCAGGACGATGGGCTCGAGGTCCTTTAGGAGGTCGTAGGGAAGGCTTTGCAGCGCGCCGTTGAAGACGTGCGTGCCCAAGTGGCCGATGCCGATCGTATAGCCGTCCGACGCGGCCCGCACGAGGCGACCGACACCGAGCGAGCCCGCCGCTCCCGCAACGTTCTCCACGACGATCGGCTGGCCGAGCGACGTCTTCATCCGCTCGCCGAGCAGGCGCGCGAGCGTATCGGCAGGGCCGCCGGCCGCGAATGGAACGACGATCGTGATCGGCTTCGACGGATAGACCTGCGCCGAGGCCGTCGTGACGCAAGACAACGCCGCAGTGCAGGTCGCAGCCAACAGCCATTTCATCATCATTGTCGCCTCTCTGTCATCTCTACGTGTTCGGCTCGCCAAGGGCAGGCAATGCCCGAGTCATATTCGCTCCGGCTCCGGCGCGATCCGCAACGCGCGCACGAAGCGCGAATTGCCCACGTACCATGCCACGAGAGCGGTCAGCTCGACGATCTCCTGCAGTGAGAATGCCTGTCGGGCGGTCGCGAACGTCGCATCGTCGACTTCGCCGCTGCGCGCGGCCTGCTCGACGAAGCCGAGCGCAGCGCGTTCCCGCGCATCGAACAGCGCGGAGTTGCGCCAGGACGCGACGGCGTCCACCTTGCCCGGCGAGGCGCCGCACGCAACGGCGATGGGCCGGTGCACCGACTGCTCATAGGCGGAATCGTTCACCTGGGCGATTCGAAGGATCACCAATTCCTGCAAATCTCTCGGCAGCGACGCGTCATTGCGCATCGCCGACGCATACGCCGCCTGTGCCCGCAGCAGTTTCGGCGCATGCCCAGCGACTCGATGGATATTGAGCACGTGGCCGCGGTGGGCGCGAATACGTGCGTACAACTCGGCAAGGATCGGATCCTCAGGAGGATCCGAGGCGCCGGGGAGGCGGGAGCTCGGACTGCCTATGTCAGCCATATCGTGAATACAATTCTATCGTACCGGTCACGGGCTGGTGTGATTGACGAACTTGTCCGATGGCGCTTCGCACCATTAAGGATAAGAAAATCGATTCGCCTGGCAGCCATGATCGGCGGGCCGTGTTGCGGGGAGCGACGGCGTGATGGCATATCTGAGGGGCACATAATTGTTTTAACCAGTAATTCCGGTCAAATTCCGCTCAGATTGAGGGCCTGTCCAGGGGAGGAGGACCTAATGAACATATCGCCGATTATGCGCCGTCCGGAACAACCTCAAACGCCTGATTGCAGCGCGCCAGCAGGCCGTCCTGGCTTTGGCGTCGGATTGATTTTCCCTAGGCTGCACCATTGCCGGCGGCCTTAAACCAGGGCCCCTGGCCGCTTCAGATAGTTATCCTTGAGCGAGTCGGCCGCCCAGCACGCGAGCGTCCCCACCGTGCCGGTCGGGCTGTTGGCGCTGTTCTGCGGAAACGCGCTGGCGCCGATCACGAACACGTTAGACACATCCCACGATTGCAGGTACTTGTTGACCGCACTGGTTGCCGGATCCGCACCCATGACCGCACCGCCGTTGTTGTGCGTGCTCTGATACGGCACGATGCTGTACTTTTCGATGGCCGGACTTACCTTCATTTTCGAAGGGCCCATGGCTTTCCCGATTTCCGCCGCCTTGTCGGCGGTATAGATTTGCATCTTGTGGTCGTTTTCCTGGAAATCGAACGTCACGCGTAAGAGCGGCAGGCCATGGGCGTCGCGGTATGTCGGGTCGAGATCGAGATAATTGGAGCGATAACTCTGGCAAGCGCCGTGCACGCTGATTAATAACGCGCGGTTGTAATAGTGCGCCACGGCCTTCTTCCAGCCCGAGCCCCAATGCGGTGTGCCCGGCGGCACCGGATGAGAGCGGATCGGCAAATTCCCGGCGCTGTGTACGGCCAAAAAAGCGCCGCCGATGAAGCCCAGACCGGTGTGGTCGAAGTTGTCGCCGTTGTATTCATCGACTATCGTGCCCAGCCCGCCGCCGCCCATAAACCGGTTGAACACTTTATCATCGAAGAACAGTGATACTCCGCCCATCGTTTGATACGAATAGTTTCTGCCCACCACGCCTTGATTACTGACCGGGTCGTAGGGCTTGCCGATACCCGAGAGCAGCATCAGGCGCGTGTTGTTGAACGTGTAGGAGGCAAGTATCACCAGGTCCGCGGGCTGCTCTATTTCGCGCCCCCGCGCATCCACGTAAGTGACGCCCACCGCGCGCTTTTTATCGGAATCGAGGTTCACCTTGATGACGTTGGATAGCGGGCGCAATTCGAAATTCTTGTGCTTGAGCAGCGCCGGCAGCACGGTGGTCAGCGGAGTTCCCCTCGCACCCATTGCGCAGGCGAAATGCCCGCAATAGCCGCCGTTGACGCATTGACTCAGCATCAACCGGTACGGGTTGGTGTAGGGGCGCGTCATAGCTGATGAAGGCGTCGGGAACGGCTTGTAGCCTAACGACTCGGCAGCCTTTGCAAACAGCAAACCGGCGAAAGTCGGTTCTTTGGGCGGGTTCGGAAACTCGCGCGAGCGCGGGCCTTCGAACGGATTGCCGCCGGGCTGGATCTCGCCATTGAGATTGCCGGCTTTGCCTCCAACGCCATACAGATGTTCGAACTGGTCGTAGTACGGCTCCAGCTCGTCGTAGGTGATGCCCCAGTCCTGGCTGGTGCAGTCCTCCGAAATCTGCCCCTTGCCATAGCGTTCAAGCGTGCGACTGCGAGGCTCGAAGTCCCACGGCAGGAAACGATAAGTCTGGCCACCCCAGTGCACACCCGCACCGCCCACGCATTCGCCGGGCTTGAACGAGCCGATCTCGCGCATCGGCAGCGCGGTCTCGTTCATCGCGTTGCGGAATGTGAGCGTCTCGCGCGACAAGTTCTGTATCAGATCGCTATGACGCCAGAACTTGAGTTCGTCGTGCGCATACGGCATCGCAAAATCGTGATTAGCGTCAAGCATGCGCCCGCGCTCGAGACAGACCACCTGCAGCCCGGTCTCAGCCAGCTCCTTGCACGCTATCGAGCCGGCAACTCCGGAGCCCACCACCACGGCATCGACCGCTTTGAGTTTAGTGCTCGCCATCGTCTGCCCTCAGTCTTTCTTGCTCAACATGACATGTTTCGGATAGCCCTGCGCATCGACCCGCACCCGGCCCTGCTGGATATCCAGTATGCTCACCGGCTCAACCCGATACGGCACGTTGTGTTTGTCCATATGCTCGGCATAATTGAAGGCGGCAACCCCCGGAAAGCCGATCAGCTTCCAGCCGATCTTGTCGCGGTTTCCCCCATACATCGGATCGGAGAAAAAACCTTCCTCCGTGTTCCTCAACAACATGCTGAAAAACAGCTTCGAGGACACCGATTCCAGTTCGATCTTGCCACTCTCCAAACCGTGCAGCACTTCGTCCTGCTGCTCCGTGGTGAGCACATTGAAAGTCTTGCCATACTGCTTGCTGCAATAAATATTGGCCTCGCGGATCGCAACGCGGTAGATCTCCTGCGGCGTCAGCGGCGATTGAAAGCCCTGCTGCGGCGTGCCTTCACGCCACGGCCCCATGCGGTAGTTGCGGCCGTGGTTTCCCCACGAACTGACAAGCTGCTGGTCGATGAAATAGGTGACGTCGGCTTCCTTGGCACCCGGCCCCAGTTCATCCGCGGGTATCAGCCGGGCAAGCGCCGCATCCAGGAAGCGGACTTCCGGCTGAGTTAAATAACCAAAAGCGTGTGCCTGTGCAACGTTATCTGAATCTCCCATCGTTACCCTCTCTGGTGATGACAAATATTTGCCGCGGTGATTGATTATCTGTTTATCGAAAGAAAGAAGAAATAAGGGCGGAGGAACGGGTATAAGATCTGCGGTCTACGAGACCGAACAAAGGTGAAGGGGCAGGATTATGGTCAGGTACCGTTTGGGTGTCGATATCGGCGGCACCTTTACCGATTTTGCACTGATTGACGACGTCTCGGGGAAGCTGAGTGTGAATAAGGCGCTGACCACGCCTCACGATCCGTCTGAGGCGATCGTAAAGGGTACGAAGGCGCTGCTCGGCCGGGAAGGCCTCTTGGCATCCCAGGTTGATATCATCGTGCAGGGCACGACCCTTGCCACCAACGCTCTTATCGAGAGAAAAGGGGCGAAGACCGGCCTCATCACGACGCAAGGGTTCAGGGACATCCTCGAAATGCGCCGGGAGACCCGCTACGACCTGTACGACCTCTTCATTGAACTGCCCGAGCTGGTGGTGCCCCGCCATCTGCGTCTCGGCGTACGGGAGAGGGTAAACAAGGACGGCAAGGTCCTCACCGAACTCGACGAGGCCGGCCTAGTTCAGGCAATCGACCAACTGCTGGCGCAAGGGGTCGAATCGGTTGCGGTCTGTTTTCTCCATTCTTACGCAAATCCCACGAACGAGATCCGTGCCGGCAAGATCATCGAAGGCAGGGCACCCTCCCTCTTCGTCAGCCTGTCGAGTGAGGTTGCCGGCGCCATCCGCGAGGATGAGCGCTTCTCCACGACCACTATCAATGCGTATATACGGCCCCTTGCCGACCAGTATCTGACCAGCCTGTCGGAGAAGCTGGACGCCGCAGGTTTCAAAGGTGCCTCTTTCACGATGCTCTCGAACGGCGGCCTGGCCACGTTCAACAACGCAAAGAAGTTCCCGGTGCGGTTGATCGAGTCAGGACCGGCCGGTGGGGCCATGGCCGCCGTTTTCTACACGGACCTTCTCGGCATCAAGGACTTAGTCGGCTTCGATATGGGGGGGACGACAGCCAAGATCTCCATGGTCCAGGACGGGAAGCCCGCACTGGTCTCCACTTTCGAGGCCGCACGCCTGCGGCGCTTCACCAAGGGCAGCGGGCTGCCGCTGATGATCCCGGCCATCGACATGATCGAGATCGGTGCAGGCGGCGGCAGCATCGGCTGGATCGACCCGCTCGGTCTGCTGCGGGTGGGGCCGGAGAGCTCTGGCTCCGACCCGGGTCCGGCCTGCTATGGACTGGGTGGAGAAGACCCCACGGTCACCGATGCGGCACTCATTCTCGGCTACCTCGATGCAGATTATTTCCTCGGCGGCGATATGAAGCTTTACAAGGGAAAGGCCCTGCGCGCGATCAAGGAAAAGATCGGCCGGCGTCTCGGTTTCGACGAGGTCGAGTCGGCATGGGGGATCCACCGCGTTGTTACGGAGAACATGGCGGGTGCTGCCCGTATCCACATACTCGAGAAAGGCCGCGATCCCCGTAGATTCGCCCTGCTGGCCTTTGGCGGTGCCGGCCCTATTCACGCCTGGCAGGTGGCGAAGCTGGTCGGTTCACCGCGGATCGTATCTCCGCTTGGCGCAGGGGTCACCTCGGCACTCGGTTTTCTCGTTACGCCGGTCGCGACCGACTACGTGCAGACCTATATATCGAAGCTCGATAACGTGGACTGGGACCGCGTCAACGGCCTGCTCGAGGATATGGAAAAGCTCGGGGTGCAGCAGGTGGCGGCAGGCGGGGTATTGCCCGGCGAGGTGACGGTCACACGCTCTGCCGACATGAGGTATCTCAGGCAGGGACGGGAGATTAGTGTTCCCATAGCGAACGGGAAGCTTGCACGGGAGCATGTCGAGAAGATACGCCAGTCCTTCTACTCGGCCTACAGGAATCTCTATTCCCGCTATCTGACTGACGTGCCGATAGAAACGGTTAGCTGGAGGGTGGCGGTAAGCGGACCCAGGCCGGGGGTAGAGCTCAAGAAGCTGGAGGAGAGCCTCCAGCTTGGGCCGGCCTTGAAGAAGAAGAGGCCGGTCTACTTTCCGGAATTCAAGGGCTTTGCCGAATGTCCGGTATACGATCGCTACCGCATGCGACCTGGCACCACGCTTACGGGCCCCGCCATCGTTGAGGAAAGGGAATCGACGCTGGTAGTCGGGCCGGGAGGAGCCCTGAGGATTGACGATTATCTGAACGCCATCGTCCAGTTCTAGGATCATGGCCGACAAACGAGTCCGTCAGCAAAGACTGGAGGCGTGACATGGAAGAGTTCGATCCCGTAACACTGGAAATCCTTTGGGAGAGGTTGATCACCATTGTTGACGAGGGTGCGGTCAGCTTGAGGAGCACAGCGTTCTCCCTGCTCGTGAGGGAGGGCAACGACTTCGCAGTCGTTCTACTCGACCCGGAGGGCAATGGCGTGGCCCAGAACAGGGCAAGCCTTCCCTGCTTCACCGGAACGATCCCTCCTACCGTTAAATACGTCGTCGAGGTCTTTCGGGGCACCTGGCAGCCGGGAGATGTGGTCATCATCAATGATCCCTGGCTGTCTGCCGGGCATGTGAACGACCTTACCGTCATTACCCCCATCTTTGGAAAGGCGGATTTAGCGGGCTTCACAGCCAACACAGCCCACTCGAGCGACATCGGAGGCCTGCGCTACGGCGGCCGGGGTCATGATATGTATGAGGAGGGGCTGCGCATCCCAGCGTTGAAGCTCTACACGGCCGGCGAACCGAACAAAGTGCTCTTCGATATGATACGGGCAAACGTGCGCATGGCCGACCACGTGATGGGCGATATCGAGGCCCAGGTGTCGGGAAACGAAACCGCAGGCCGCAAACTGAAGGAGCTGCTGGCGGAATTCGAGATAAAAGACCTTACCGCTCTGACCTCGGCGATACTTTCCCGGTCAGAGGCGGTCATGCGCGCGGCGATCGACGGAGTGCCCGACGGTACCTGGTCCCACCAGATCATCATGGACGGCGTGGGAGACCCCATAACGATCAGGGCAACGGTCACGGTCAAGGGCACGGATATCGTGGTCGATTACACGGGTACGTCCCCCCAGGTCAATATCCCGCTCAACAGCGTGCCGAACTACACCTATGCCTATACCGCTTATCCTATCAGGGCCGCCCTGTGCCCCGGAATCCCCAACAACGACGGCGTGCTCAGGCCCATCACGGTGACTGCGCCGCCGGGGTGTCTGGTCAATCCATTGCCGCCAGCCCCCGTTGGCCTCCGGAACATAACCGGCCATTTTTACGCGGAGGCGGTGTACGGGGCCTTAGTCCAGGTGGTGCCGGACAAGGTCATCGCCGGGAGCGGCTCCGGCCCTGCATCTTCCTTTTTTGTCTACGGTGAACGGGAAGATGGGAGCGGCTTTGCCGATATGTTCTTCTGCGCTGGTGGCATGGGCGCGAGACCCACGATGGACGGCCTTTCGACCGTTATGTTTCCGGCAAATGTCGGCGCCATCCCCGTGGAAATACTTGAGAACACCCTGCCTATCCTGTACCACGAAAAGGAATTTATCCCGGATTCGGCCGGGCAGGGTGAATATCGGGGCGGCTTCGGCGCCCGGCACCGTTTCGGCGCCGTCGGTTCGAGGGGCATGTGGATATCGGCCGTGGCGGACAGGACAAAAACCCCCGCGGACGGGCTGCTGGGCGGAAAGCCGGGTACCCTGTTCAAGATGACGGTCAATGACAGGGAGATGCCCACCAAAGACTTCATCCCGCTTCAGACGGGCGATATGGTCACCATCGAGGTACCAGGCGGTGGCGGGTACGGCAGACCTGAGAACAGACGACGGGAGCTGATAGAAAAAGATATAGAGGCAGGCCTCGTGACAGGCTGAAGAGGTGATCTCATGATCAATTTTCGTGAAGAGATAAACGTACTTCCGCCTTACATTCTTGGGGGTAAATTCAGCGACGAGCTGGAGAAGCATAAGGTCACAAGGGTGGTCAAGCTCAATTCCAACGAACCGGCCTATGGTCCCTTCCCTGCTGCGATCGAGGCGATGCAAAAGGCGATTTTCAACCTGAACCGTCTTCCCGATGACGGCTGCCCTGAGTTGCGGACCAAACTATCGAAAAAATTCTCTATTGCGGAAGAGAATATCTGCGTGAATGCCGGGAGTTGGGAGGTTTTCAGACTTTTGGCCCTCGCCTGTATAAGCCGCGGAGACGAGGTGCTCCTGGGATGGACCACCTGGCCAC
>Ga0209343_10003854_pt1 | contig 18710 bp, 16 predicted proteins | sample RifCSPlowO2_02_FD_184026 | JGI IMG/M metagenome (GOLD analysis project Ga0209343, IMG submission 184026) | Groundwater microbial communities from Rifle, Colorado - Rifle CSP2_plank lowO2_0.2 (SPAdes) (version 2) | ecosystem: Environmental > Aquatic > Deep subsurface > Groundwater | place... | reverse complement strand
ATTTCAGAAATTGCTTTCAGGATACCCAGCACTTTAGTGCTGGGTGGTTCATTTCACTTTTTATTATTCTTTTATCTTGTATAAATATTGTTCTTTTATGTTACATAAAGAATCTCTTGTTCATTAATAAAGTTTTTTGTGTTTAAACTGTGTTATACGGCTAATGCTTCTTGAATTATAATGCTGTGTGAATTGTAATGCATTTTAAAATCTAAATATTTATAAACTAGTTTTAACAGTAATCTACAAAAAAGGTGATATCATGTTTGTTTGTATGGGTTTATTCAAAGTAAAGAATGGCCAATTGCCATTTGCTTTAAAGCATATGAGGCATCATCTCAATATTGTGCAGAAGTCAAAAGGATTTATTCACGGATATATTGCGCATGCTACTGACAGAAAAAACGAATTCCTGGTTGTTGAAGAATATAAAACTTCAGAAGCGCAGCAAAAAGCGCAGGAAATGCTTCTTAAAGACAGCAAAATAACCCAAAATGATTATATCAAATTCAATAAAATAATGGAAGAGAAACCATTCTTGGCTGTGTTCAAGAAACAGGAGATTATAAAAACAAAAGGGATAAGCAAAGATTATCAGATTATGCTGAAAAAATTAGGAGAGAAGAAGCATATAAAAAAGAAGGGAAAGAAACGCAAATAGAATTTATTTGGTTTATTTTCAGTTTCTCTTTCTTTCGGTCACAATGTATTTTAAGGACGAATTCCAAGTTTCATGATTATTCTTTAAAGTATTTTTGATAGTTTTATTAGAACGGCCTTATTTGTAAATTCATGAGACGTGTGGCTTCGCCCAGGAACTACAAAAAAAGGATTACATCTTCCTAGAAAAAAATTAAAAAAAAGAAAAAAAAAGAAAAATCTACTCATTCTCAAACCAGAATCATGAATTTTGGACAGTATGGCTTATTTCTTCGTTTATTCCAACAATGTTTTCTTTTGCTTGTACTGCTTTGAAATCTTGATCGAGGGTAATTAACTCTTCCTCGCCTATTCTCTTTTTTAGTATCGGAACGCCTTTTTCAGTTAAATTTCCAATATAACATCTTACTAGTTCTTCTGTCAATGCTAATCTTCTTCCAATTTCTTTATATGTTATCTCTTCATTCATGTAAACGAAAAGAAAGACTTCCTGCTCTTTTCGCGTTAATCTTGAAACAATAAACTTTTTTTGCTCTTGTCCTTTGAGTTGTTTGATAAACATAGTCAGCTCATCTATTCTCTCACCTAATTTTTCAATCTTAGAATCAAGTTTGCAGAGGTATTCATAGTTTGTCTGGATTTCATTGGTGCTTTGGTTTATTGCTTCTCTATGATCATCCAACTCTTCCCTGACGACATTAAAGGCATCCTTCAATGTCCCTTCCATCATTTTTATCTTATCTGAGCTAAAGCTAATATGAATCATCTCCTTTTCCACCCCCACTATTTACTAATCTTTCTCAAAATGTTTATTTAAATATATTTATATACTGAAGTATATAGGTTAATTTTTGAAAATAACCAGTAAAATCGTTAAAGATATTTCACACATCAAACAATCCCCAAAACATCTTCTTTACTTTCTTTTTTCTTAAACAGGATTTTATTTCTTTCTCTAATTGTTCAGAATTCTCAAATTTCTTCTCGTCATTCCTGAAAATGGTTGTATGATGATAGCTTTTGCCGTTTTTATGATAGAATTTATGCTTTTTATGCAGCAATTCATGATAAACAACATAATCAAGCATTTGGGATGGCACTTCTTTAAGCACAGTACTGATAGTCACAGTATCACTGCCATATTCATAACTGCCAAGTTTTGTCAGGCTTCTTTGCCCCCACAATAAATTTGGCATATCCATCATACCGTTAAAATGGGCTGCATTAACCCGTGAAAATGATTCAACAAGCGCAGGTTCGCTTTCTTTTCTTGGCGCAACCAATGCAATATTTTTCAAAAACATATTGTACAGCTCTACTTTATTGTTTTTCTCGTAATTTTTATATTCCTGTGTTTTGAATACTTTAATCAGCAGGCTTTGAATTAAACCAATTCTTATATCCTCGTCGACACCTTTCCAAGTTTTGCTCAGCTTAAAATTCAGTTTCCATGCAGTATAATTCACATTTGCATTGTAATCTGAGAATTTACCTGAATAGGTTAAATTAAGCTCGTGTTTTAATTCCTTTTCTGGCCAGAGCTCCATGAATGATTTGTGTATGATATTTGTGTAATCCATAGAAAAATAAGAATTAGTGGTGGTTTATTTAGGTTGTGGTTGTGGATTAGGTGCTAGGTGCTGGGTGCTGGGTGATAGCGGCGATAATTCATCGTAACTAACACCCAGCACATAGAACCTAGCACCCACTTAAAAACTAGCACCAGCACCTCGTTTACACACTATATCTAAGAATAGCAGCAACCTTCCCCATCTTCTCCAGTTGCGTTCCTTCTCTCGTCTCAGTAGAAATGATTTTAACTGTTGTGTTGTATTTCTTTGCTTCTTCCTCGAACTTTTCTATGTCCTCGTTACTTAATGCTTCTGACAATAAAAGCGTATCAACAATACCCATAGACAAATGTTCGAATACTTCTTTTTCGCCATAACTAACCTTGCCAGATTCTTTTGCAAGTGTTTCAAAGAATTTGTTCATAATTTTTTTCTCGTCTGCAATCTCCTCATTGGCAAGCACATCTTCTGATTTATCAACTAATTCTTGGAATCCAAACTCGTCAGTATAGCCAATATCTTTGACTGCAATAATCTTTTTTTTGACTTGGTCAGTTATATAATCCCCGTTAACCAGCTCATATTTTGTTTGACCTGGCCCGCCGACAATGATTCCTTTTATATCAGGATTATTCAAGAACAGCTCTTTCATGTATTCTCCTACTTTTTTGTAGTGCTGTATAGCAGCACCTTCTCTCTGTCTCTCGAAACGAAGAGCGCTTTGTCCCCCGGCTTTAAACTTTCCAGGAACTTCTGAATGCGTCTTTGCAAGAGGAATGATTGTCTTGCCTCTCAACATTGCAATATGAGCATCTCTTTTGTCCATAACAACCAAGCCATATCCTTCTTTTTCAGTGCACATCTCTGCCAAAGGATCAAGAACAAACTGTTTGTCGCATCTGTACAATCTTAATTTCAATGGGATAGGTGGTTCAATGCTCCATACCCTCACATCGCTTTGGCCTTCTCTTTCTGCAACATTTCCAGAGAATACCGCCAATCCATGTTCAGGTGTTCTTCCTATAACCCTTAGATGCTGTATCATTCTTTCGAGTGCATCTGTTACATTCTTTTTAGTGGATGATGATTTAATGTTGGATGCTGTGCCTTGCTCTTCAGCGAGATGATTAATTATTTTAACCATATCATATTCTGCAGGGACATAAACAGTAACTAATTCAGTATGTCTGCCTCTAAATGGCTCTAGTTCCTTGACAAATTTTTTCAGTTTGTGCCGTTGTATACCTGTGACTTGCATTGTATTCTTATAGAAATAAGAGGGTTTTATAAATATTATGGCGAAAATGGATTTCACTGCTTCATCCATTTAATGAGCTTTCTTAATTTTGTTTAGTATTTGCAAAAAATAACAACAACAAGGGCAGGTGACGGTCAAAATTCTGTGGAATTTTGACCTACTCGGCATCCCAAAGGGGTTCCCCTGCCTCGTCACCGCCATTGTTGTTATTTTTTGCACTAAAATAGGATTTGGTCAATTTTTGGATGAAGTTCGATTCAACCAAAAATTTATATATGATTGGTTTATTCTTTTTTACAAATCAAATAATTTAACAAGATAATTTAAAAAGCATAATTAAAATATAAATTAGTGGGGATATTATGTCAAATAGCGCAAATAGTGGAATTAATAGTGCAGTTACAAGTTCAAATATATGTAAAAAAACAGAAGGTAATAGAGACAACGATACTTCTGATATCAGCCTAAGAGTTATTTATGCTGAATTTGAGACGAGTATTGCATCAGGTTATATATTTCATTCAGAAACAGGTGTTAGTGTTTTATATGATCCTTTTCAATCAAGATATTGGATAGCTCAATATGATCCTAAAGAGCTGCATGGAAATCTAAATCCAACTGCGTTTGATCTTGCCAGAAATTTAGGATTAAGAGAAGGTATAGCTCATTTAGAACTTCCAGATGATAGTGTGTATGTTGTACGAAGGACTAAGTTCTCACTTGAAGCTCAAGATGCTTTTGAAAGGATTATGATGCATTGTCGGGCAGGAAAAGGCAGTAAAATATTAACTCACAGCGATAAATCCTGGGTTGATAGCATTGTTTCGCAGTTTGTCGAATACAAGCATGGTGTCAGTTATGATCAGTTAAAGCCGATAACAGGAGAAATGTTGCATTAGAGTTTAGTTAAAGGTTGATAAAAAATATTAACACAAAAAATAATCTTAACACAAAGCACAAATTCTTACAAAAACATTTGTTTCAAGAATTTGGCTTTTTAGACAATCTTTATATCTTTCACTATACATTCTATATGTTAAAACATCTTCATTCTCTGTTTCTATGTTGAATCCCTTCTTTTCAAGCATTCTCCTGCATGGATAATTGTCTTTTGTTGTCTTTGCTTCAATCATTCTATATCCATTTGTATCCTCAATTATTGAATCTAACATAGATGAACCAATGCCTGAATTAGTTTCATCTACTAACCCTATCCATATATATGCTGTTTCTGAATTCTTCTCGTGCCAAACCATGAATCCAACATTCTTCTTGTCCTTATAAGCAACTTTTACACCAGAAACAACACTTAATCTATTTCTGATTTCTTGCGTTGTGATATTTTGTTTGTAGGGAATTCTCTTCCTTATATCATCTATCTTCTTCACTACATATTCTATTGTTCCATTTTTAACAATTATATTTTCTCTTTCAAGACATCTTGAAGTTGTGTATTGCCTTAAGATAACATCCTCTTTTGCAATCCCTATGCTCTGTGCAAAAGCAAAATAGTCCTCAGGGCTTCTCGTGGTAATACCTTTTGAGTCATATCCAGTTACAAAGCTTACTTTTGTGTCTATTGATGCCGCTTTGCAGTCTATTATAAAATGCATAATTCTTGAGAATGGGTTACCTCCATCTCCCTTTGGTGGATTGCATAGCATCTTATAATCTTCGCTGTTGATTGCATTGACTGATATTCTTATCTCATCAAGTCCTGCTTCTTTTATTGTCCTTGCTTGTTCCTTATATCCATGGATATGATATATTAAGCCGTTTGTATTAGCCCTTACCATATAAGAATATCCCTGCTCTACAGAAAACTCTTTTTTTATCTTCGTGATGGTTCTGACCATATCATCAAAATACACAAATGGTTCTCCCATGCCAACAAATGTAATTTCTTCTGTACTTTTGTTTATCTTACCTCTTATTGCTTCAATTGTTTCCTCAATACTCGGTTTTCTCTCTAACCATAAAGGATGCCCAACCTGTTCTTCATATATATTATTCACTCTCCTCTTTCTCTCACAAAATATGCAGCTGTTAACGCATGCATATTGTGGAATTATATTTACAAATATTATATCTTTCTCAGGGTGATGTTGCATGTTGAATTTATAAGCTATTCTTTCAGAGGGTAATTTAATTCTCCCCTCCTCTTCTTTTCTCTTCTCTTCGTCTTCTTGTTTCCATCTTCCCTCTTCCATTCTCCTCATCTTCTCTTTTGTTTCAGATGTGAACAATAACCCACTTTCTCTTATCATTTTAATTTCCTCCAAAGCTGATTCCTAAATTTTTTCTAAAACAAAGTAAAGCTTAAAAGCCATATAAAACTTGTGACAAAAATAACAAAAAATATAAATAAGTTGACATATATGTGTCATTTATGACATCTGTGGCAAAACAAGTATGGAAAGCTATTGAGGAGGATATAGTTATAAGAAGATCCATGGAAAAGAAGATAGTCAACATAAGAGCCCTTGCAGTATACATCATCAAGGAGCACAAACTGCCAGCAACAATTGATGCAGTAATTACAGCAATAAGGCGATACAAGGAAGATGGACCTCTTGAGAAAAAATATGAAGAGGCAAAGAAGATTATCTCTCTTTCAGAAGATGTCAGGTTAACATCAAACATAATCAGCATTGCTATTGAAAAGAACAAGAAAACGCAGGAGATTCTCCAAAAAGTGTTTTCTCTTATTGATTATGAAAAAGGCCAGCTTTTAGTAATTATACAGGGTGAGGGGTCAATAAAGATAATGATAAATAAAAAGAATGAAAAAAAGATTTTATCTTGTATAGACCAAAAATCAATTATTAAAATAGAAGGCAACCTTGCACAGATCAATATCCAGCTTTCGGAAGTGGCAGTTAAGACACCCGGCATAATAACTGTTCTCTCAACAGAGCTTATGATGCATAACATAAATGTAGTAGAAGTTATGAGTTGTGTTCCGGAGATGTTTTTCTTCGTCAAACAGAAGGATGTTGTAAAGGCATATGAATTATTATTTAATCTGTGTGGAATTTAATTTTTATGGTTTGTTCTGCGGAGAAAGAAAAGTTCACTCCCCCTCAAACTCAGTCAGCCAATAAACATTATATCCAGCATCCTGCAATTTCTTTCTCCCGCCAACTTCTGGAAGATCAACAATAAATGCTGCTTCCTGCACTTTCCCGCCGAGTTTCTCGACAAGTTTTATCGCAGCCATTGCAGTTCCTCCTGTCGCAAGAAGATCGTCGATGATAAGCACATTATCTCCAGAGGAGATTGCATCTTTGTGTATTTCAATCTTATCCTTTCCGTATTCTAATAAATATTCTTGTGATTCAGTTGCAGCAGGCAATTTTCCTGGTTTTCTCGCAAGCACACACCCAATGCCCAAAGCATAACTCAATGCTCCGCCTATCACAAAACCCCTTGATTCAATCCCTACAATCTTGTTAATGGGTTTTCCTCTGTATCTTTTTACCAAATCATCTATAACCAACTGCAAACCAATTGGATCTTTTAACAGTGTGGTAATGTCTCTGAACATGATGCCTTGTTTTGGCCAGTTAGGAATAGTTCTTATTTTTGATTTTATTTGAATATTGTCCTTTTTTTCGTTTTCATGAAAAGCAGTTAAGTTATTATCTTTTCTTTCAACAATATCGTTTTTTTCAACTTCACTTACTTCGCCCATCACCGCTGTTTTTATGTGCTCATTACATTCGCAGTGTGTATGCTTAATCTTTGGAATAACTGATAAAAACAATTTGGTTACATTCTCCGCATTTGTTTTCATTGTTTGTAAAATCATGTTTATGTCGACAGATTCTTCCATTTCTTTCCAGCAGTCATAATCTGTGCTCATTGCGACTGACGCATAGCATAATCCTGCTTCTCTTGCAAGAACAACTTCTGGAACAGTGCTCATGTTTATGACGTCTGCTCCCCATTGCCTGAACATATGGCTTTCTGCCTTTGTTGAAAATCTTGGGCCTTCGATAGTTACAATGGTTCCTTTTGCGTGAAATCCTAATCCTAATTTTTCAGCTTCATAAATCAGAATATTTTTTAAATTATGGCAAAATGGCTCTGCCATTGGAATGTGGCAAACAGCGTTAGGCATGTATGCATCATCTCCATAAAAGCTCATATGCCGTTTAGAAGTTCTGTCAATAAACTGGTCAATAAAAACAAGGTCACCTGGCTTAATATTATCCCTCAAACTGCCGCAGGCAGTTGCCGCCAATATATGCGTGCAGCCTTCCTGTTTCAGCGCCCACACATTCGCCCTGTTATTTACATTGGTTGGCATAATTGTATGGGTTTTTCCATGACGGGAAATAATAGCAATATCAACATCGCTGATTTTCCCGCAGATTAATTTACTTGAAGGTTTTCCAAATGGTGTTTCAACATCTTTCTCCTGAAAATCTTTTAAAAAGTCTGGATTCTCCAATCCTGTTCCGCCGATAATTCCTATTTTTACCATATCACTTCACCTCGAAAATGCTAATTATTACAGATTATTTGATTATATACTAAAAGCAATTAATTTTCGAACAAATCAAAAAAAATGCCTCAAATTCGCCTACTCAACCACAGCAAGCTGTGAGGTGCAATCTGAACAAGTTAAGATGCACACAAAATGCAAAGCATTTTGTTGTATACGATGAATTTGTCACTTCGTGACCGGCATTTTTAAGATTACAAACTGGGTGTCGCAGCAAGCTGCGGGGTATAATACCCAGTTTGTAATTAATTGCTTTTAGTATATTTGTTTAAATAATTAATGACTCTTAAACTTTTTTCCGCTCGACACACGTTTGTGGGCGAAGCCACCCGTCTCATGATTATTTTTCAAGTTTTTAAAAGAGGTGTATATTTGTATGTAAGTTCTATTGTTTATTTTGCATGGAATTGCTTATTATTTATATTTTTAATGAGAAATAATGTGTAATTGGGAATATAATCCAACAAATTCAAACAAATCACCATTTATTGATAATAATTTTGGTCATTATTATAATTCAACACAATAAAACATATAAAATAGTTGAAGTCTTGACTTTTTCATGACATTCCGTTCATTAGACTTAGAAGGTAAAGTTTTAGACAGAGATTTAAAGAAGCATCTTCCGGAAGCTCAGCACCGTTATCTCGCAGAATATGAAGAAAAGATAGCAGGAGTTCTGATACCAAATGATGAACTGTTAAGAGTTATCGATGATGCTGCGAAAATTATCGTGGAGGAATATCTGACTCCGCCAGAAGTTAATACTGTTGTTGGTGTATATGTTCTTGACGGCGCAAGAGAATCTTTTGGCGTTCTGAAAAATTCATTGTTTAAATATGGCTTAAGAATCATAGAAGGAAATATAAAAGCAAGCAGGTATGATGAAAAAGTTGTTAGTACAGAGGCGCCTATTATTTCTTATGATGTGAGAAGTGTTTGCTCTGGCGACAATGTTTTAATTGCAGAGGATATCTTTGATGAAGGGATAACACTCCAAAACATTAATGCGCGCATAAAACTTTTTAATCCAGCTTCAATAAAAATATTTAGTTTGCTGTTCAAGCCGCAAAAATATCAAGGTGATATAAGAATTCATTATCCATTATTTAAGATTGATGATCATTGGATTGTTGGTTATGGTATGGATTTGAATGAGAAAGACGATAAAGGCAGAAACAGGGCATTACTAAGAGACTTACCTTTTATTGCAGTCACAAATCCAGATTATCTTCTGAAGATAGGAAAGATTGGCCAAGAAAGAGCAGACCATCTCAAAGGATTAATCAAATAGAGAGCTTTGAACAACCCTCTTTTTATTTGATTTTCAAAGCGGCTCTATTAAAGGTTTTGACTATTTCAATAAGTTATTCAAAACCTTCTATATTCTAATACGTGATGCGCTTGCTTTGCATTCATTTTTCGTTCGATAAAACTTGTATTCGTAAGTGACGAATCTTCTCTTTTGTTCTCGTAATAACCTATTATATCCATTGTAATTTAGAAATATTTATATAGAAGGGTCATTTCACAAAATTGTTAGAGAAGAAAGATAGAAACAAATAGAAACAACAAGCGGTAGTTTATACTAAAAAAGCAGAGAAGAAAAAAGAAATGTATTGGTGATAGTAACAATGCGTATTATATCTATTCTTAATCAAAAAGGAGGTGTTGGAAAGACAACAACCACCATTAATCTTGGCGCAGGCCTTACAAGAAAAAACAGAAAAGTTCTTTTGATTGATTTAGACCCTCAGGGTAATATTGCCACTTGCTTTAATGATTCTTCACAAAAAGATATGTATGATTTTCTGATAGACAATGCAGATATTCAGGAATGCATACGAAATCTCGGAACTAATTTTGATATGATAACCTGCAAAGAATCGTTGATAAGGGCAGAAGCGCAGATGTTAGGAATGGAAAATAAGGAAACTTTGCTGCGAAGAAAACTGCGGGGAAGCGAACATATAAAAAATTATGATTATGTTCTTATTGATTGTCCGCCTTCAATTGGTCTTTTATCTCAAAATGCAATATTAGCTTCTTCAGAAATAATAATACCTGTTGGCTGCGACTACTTAAGTTATAAAGGATTAAGAACTATTGTAGACTTGATAAATTACATCTCTGACAGATATGACCATGAAATTGCAATATCAAAAATTGTTCCGACAATGTATGATGCAAGGAACAGCTTATGCGTAGAAATATTAAATCAGATGAGCAATGATTTTTATGAGCTTGTTGCTGATCCTATAAGAGTAAGTTCAAAAATAAAGGAATCCCCTAAATTCGGCAAATCAATCTTCAAGTATGACCTAAAATGCACTGGTGCAGAAGATTATATGAGATTAGTAAATCAGGTAATATTTGACGAGAGAAAGTATAAAATAGAAGAAAAAAAAGATGCAGCGGATTTGTCAGACACTGAAAATGCACAAAGGCATAAAATATCTTTAAAAACTCCCATGAAATCAAATTCTAAAGCAATCAGAGAAAGTTTAGGTGTGTACACTAAACCAAGCGCAAAGACAGCAAGAGCTCTTAAAGCTGCTGCAAAGATATCTAAAAAAGGTAAAGCAAAAACTAGAGCAAAGGTAAAAACAAAAGGCGGCGTCAAAGTAACAAAGTTTTATAAAATCAAAAACAATGTAGGGAGAAGAGCAGCGTATGTGAGTTATTGAAGTTTGTATTAATTCTTGATTTGAAATTATTTATTTGTTTAGATGATTTCCTGTTTATTTTCTGTTTCTTAGCAGTTTTTTTCCACTCTTAACCTGTTTGTGGGCGCAGCCACCGTCCCATGAAAATTTAAAATAGGTGTTGGGTGCTAGGTGCTGGCGGCGATAATTCATCGTAACTAGCACCCAGCACCTAGAACCCAGCACCTAGTTTTCATAGTGAACGAGTTGGACATGCCAGGAACGAAATAAAAACAAAATGCAATTAACTTAATAAATACAATCAATTATCTCTGCTTTATGAGCCTAAAAGAACAAACAATACAACAAATTGAGCAAAATAACCTTAAAATTAACCCTAATTATGACCAGCATTTCTTAGTAGATGAAAAAGCTATTTCTGAGCTGATTTCAGCTGCAAATATAACAAAAAAAGATATTGTGTTGGAAATTGGCTCTGGAACAGGCAACATCACAAAAGAGCTTGCAAAATATGCGCAAAAGGTAATCTGTGTAGAGGTTGATTCACAGTTTAAGCAGATAATGCAGACAATACCCACAGCGAATGTAATTGTAATCTATGATCATGCAATGGATGTTTTAAGGAAAAAAGCAGGAAATTTTAATAAAATCATTGCCAATCTCCCTTTTTCTATCTGCGAATCGCTTTTGAAACATTTAATCTTCGCAAAGTATGTTGAGTTATGTGTTCTGATTGTTCCGAAAAGTTTTGCAGAAAAAGCACTGCAAAATCCAATATTCACTGCATTTTTGAATATCAATAAACTTAAGGATATTGCAAAAGAATCATTTTATCCGCTGCCAGACACAACCTCAGTAATAATCAGCATAACACACTGGTCGAATTATGAAGAGGATAATGAAGATAATAAAGAATATAAAAAAGAGGCAGAAGGTAAAAATAATGAGAAAGACAGAGCATTCCTAAAAAGAAAATTATACATGCAGGAAGAGAAAAAACTAGCGAATGGATTAAGAGAGGCAATTATAGATTTATATTTTATGAAGTATAAAAAAAGACTATCGAAAAAAGATGCAAAGAAAATTATTGATTCTTTTGGGTTAGATGTTTTTCTGTTAGAAACACTTATTAAGGATATGCCGCTGGAAGCGTATGATAAAGCGACGGAGAAGGTGAGGATTTGAAGAGAAATAGGGATAGGTGAATATTTGAATGAAGTATAGTGACTTTTCTGAATGGCTAAACCTATTCTCTAACATTTCTGGCTGCTAATACTAAGTTTGTCAACTTTGCTTTTGCTATTTCCGGCTTCAACAACAAAAGTCCACAATCTGGTGCAACCAGAAGTTTATCTGGAGAAACTACTTTAAGAACTTCTTTAATTCTATTTTCAATCTCTTCAACTGTTTCAATACGTGGATTTCCAACATCTACAACTCCTAAAATAATTTTCTTAGAACCAAATTTTTTGAAAACTTCTAAATCTAAGTGTTCATGCGCATCTTCTACAGCTATTTTATCAACCACACTATGAGATAGAGCTTCAATAACCTGCTCGTATGCCTTTATCTCTGCTTTTGTATCTCTCTCATTATTTGGATATCCCCTACAAATATGAACTTCTTTGCTTATACCATCAGCTCCTTCAAAACATATTTCCAACGCTTTAAGACCAAAGTCAAAAAATTTTTTGGGTTCTCGTATAGAAACCGGTTCATCAATCTGGACGACTGAACAACCTGCTTGTACTAAAGACTGAACCTCTTTCTGAATCGCCCTAGCAATATCAAAAGCCAACTTTTTTTCATCAAAATAATAAGAATCCTTAACTGAATCAATAATGGTTAGTGGGCTAGGAATTGTCACTTTAATTTCTTTCTTCGTTAAAGATTGTAGAAAACGAAACTCATCGGCAAGAAAGAGTTTTGTTGCCTTAACAGACCCACGAATTACTGGCACAAATGTCTTTACTTTTCCTCCCCTACAAACTAATTCTTCTTTGTTAGCAAAATCGAAACCATCTAAATGATGGCAATGATATAATATATAGTTAGTTCTACGCTGTTCTCCATCACTTACCACGTCAACACCAGACTCTTCTTGTTCTTTGATTGCCCAACGAACTGCTTCATCATAAAGTTCTTTTGTTTTATTTTTTATCCAATCTTCCTTATATTCAGAAACTAGCAACCAGCGTGGATTGAAATCTTCCCCTACTAATTTAGGATACTTTGGATAACTTCCAATAACACTCGTTTTTATTTTTGTCATGTATATCAACATTATTCTTTCTGTGCTAAAAAGCCGATGAATTTTCGTTCACCAAGATCATAGGTATTCACTGCAATATATTTTACTACATTCCAAGCGAATGTCTCTAAATGCTTGTATCCTGCTTTAGTCAACTCTTCAATTAATGGTTCAGGATTACGTACAAAAAGTCTGTTTATCCCAATTAAATCTTCAACAATTTTTCCTGCCTCTGTTTCTTCTCTAAACTCCCCTTTATACTGAACACTATCACCTTCAGCCTTAAATGAAACTGCAACGAGCCCGCCTTGGGGTTGAACTCTATGAACAGCTGTATATAACGCAGATCTTTCTTCCTGTGAAAATGTATGAAGTACAGAATTTGCATAAAAACCCATCAAAGATCTTGACTCTTGTTCTCTTAAATATCTAACAATATCTCCTTGAGCCACTTGAAGTCTGGTTTTAGTACATTTAGGTAACCTGGCGTTTCCTCGCTGAAGAATTCTTGCTGTTGCAACCTCGCTGTATTCATTTGCAATCACAAGAAAACCATTTTGAACAAGCCTAATGGCATGGTCACCTGAACCTGCTCCCCCCTCTAGAACAAGAGGAACTTTAGACATTGACTGCCTATATCTCTGTAAATGTGTTATGAAACTTTCCAGTAATGGTGTTGTCTCCTGCAATGGAGATTCATCTTCTGCTCCGTATGTTCCTTGTTCCCATGATCGTGCATATTTTTCTGCTTGTCCTGTTGATATCATTTTATTTACCTCCTACTTACTCCCATTTTCAAGTTTTATAAAAGAAAAGGAGATGCATATAGTGCATCATCATATACATTACAGGCATTTGTTCATTTTTGTTAGAAAGAGCACTATTAAAGAAGTGATATCTTGCAAAGAAGTGATATTTTGCTCGTCCTAAACTTTTCAAATGAACTTTTGTGGTCATAACTCAAAAGATTAGCGAAACATATTTAAATAAGTATTCATCACTTTTTATTAATAAGGGGTATTTTAGTTATATAAAAATGGAAGAAATAAATAATAACCATCTGGATAAGGTCGACAAAAAGATATTGTCTGCTATTGAAATAAATGCACGTATACCCATCAGTGAATTGGCAAAAGTATCAAGAATATCAAGAACTATTGCAGAATATCGGCTAAAACAGCTGGAAAAAAAGGGAATTATTAGAGGATATTATTGTTTGCTTGACCCTTCAAAATTTGATTTAACTGTTTGGAAATTGTGGATTTCTCTTAGGTCAACCACTCGACTAGAAAGAACACAATTTTTTGAGTATATTGAAAAACATCTTAGGGTTTGGTGGTATGGAGAATGTGCAGGCATTTATGATGCGGTTATTTGTATACTGGCAAAGAATCCTCATGAATTTAATGCTTTCTTTAATGCACTTCAAGATAAATATGGAAAAATAATAACAGACTCAGCTATTCTGATAAATGTTAGTTTTGAATACCATACAAGAGGTTTTTTATTAAGTAAACATTCTAAACTTATAGAAAGTGCTTTCCAAGAGAAACCATTTTTGAAAAAGATATCCACTAATTCGTTTAAAATACTTCGCTTATTATCATATAACTCAAGAGTAAGCTATGTAGAATTATCTCACAAATCAAAGACAAATGTTAAGACAATAAAGAAGATTATTCAGGAATTAAAGGATTCTGGCGTTGTTGTATATTTTAGGCCTTCAATCAATACAGCAAAAATAGGATATGAATTTTATAAAGTTCTTCTTACATTGCACAATCCTAGAGGAGGGATTATTCCATCTATTGTTCAATGGGGTAGAGAACAACAAAATATTACTGCAATAATATTCTGCGTTGGCCCATGGCAGCTTGAGTTAGAAGTAGAAATTAATTCATTTAGAAACCTGTGCTCAATGTTAAATGAATTAAGAGACAAGTTTCCAGACGTTGTGAAAAGTTATGAAACCCTGCTAGTCACAAAAGAGGGAAATTATCAATTAGATTTAATCGATAGAATTGTAAGAATAGAATAATATACCACAGGTTATAATAGAAATATAACCAAAAGAACTAATCAACCATCTCAATCTCAATATGCAATCCTTCTGGGATAGGAACTCTCATAACAAGTCTTAAAGCACGCTCGTCTATGCCAAGATCAACAAGCCTTTTATGTATTCTCATTTCATATCTTTCCCATGTTGCAGTGCCGTTTCCGCAAGGACCTTTTCTTGTCGTCAATTTTAATCTTTTGGTTGGCAATGGGATTGGACCCCTAAGCTCTACGCCGGTCTTTTCTGCAATCTCATTAATCCTTTGGCATACTTCATTAATTTTGTTAATGTCAGTGCTTGCTAGTTTTATTCTTGCTTTTTGCATATTTTACCCCATGATTATACACATGTTAATCATGCTTAATATAAACTATAATTTAATATAAATTTGGAAATCTCACCCTCTTATTCTAATCCTCTTATTTTCTCACTATTTTTTAAACGAAAAGATAATTAATAAAAAAATAATTAAAAGTTTAATTTAAACTTTCTTTACCAAGTCAATGCACATACCGGCTGCAACAGTTGTTCCGCTGTCTCTTATAGCAAATCTTGCTAATTGTGGAATTTCTTTTTGCATTTCAATAACCAATGGAACCATTGGCTTGATCTTAACGATTGCCGCATCTCCATTCTTGATGAAATCTGGATTTTCAGCCAATACTTCGCCTGTTGCTGGATTTAGCTTTTTCAATATTGCTACAATTTGGCAAGCAACTTGTGCTGTGTGTATGTGAAATACTGGTGTATAACCAACAGTAACAACAGTTGGATGATTCAATACAACCATCTGCGCAGTAAACTCACTGGCAACAGTTGGTACATGATCAACATGTCCAAGTACATCTCCTCTGGCAATATCTTTCTTGCCGATGCCTCTTACGTTGAATCCAATATTGTCTCCTGGCTCTGCTCTGTCCATTTGTTCGTGGTGCATCTCTATTGATTTAACTTCACCTGTGATGCCTTTTCCTTCTCTGCCTGGAACAACAATGACTTTGTCACCAATCTTCATGACACCAGTTTCAACTCTTCCAACTGGAACAACACCAATACCTGTGATGTTATATACATCTTGGATTGGAAGTCTTAATGGCAAGTTTGTTGGTTTTTCAGGCTCTTTTAACAAATCCATTGCATCTAATAATGTTGGACCTTTATACCATGGCATCTTGTCTGATTTCTTAGCTACACCTTCGCCTGGGAAAGAAGCTACTGGAACGAACAAAATATTTTCTACTTTGTAACCAACTGTTTTCAATAATGTAGTAACATCTGCCTTGACTTTATTATAAGCATCTTCTTGGTAATTTTTCATATCCATCTTGTTGATAGCAACAATTAATTGCCCTACACCAAGTGTTCTGGAAAGGAAAACGTGCTCTTTTGTCTGAGCCATTACACCATCATTAGCTGCAACAACTAGAACACCAGCGTCTGCCTGTGATGCTCCTGTGATCATGTTCTTGACGAAGTCCCTGTGTCCTGGTGCGTCAATGATTGTGAAATAATATTTTGCAGTTTCAAACTTTTTGTGAGCTAAGTCAATTGTGACTCCTCTTTCTCTTTCTTCTTTCAAGTTATCCATTACGAATGCAAATTCAAAGCCAGCTTTACCCAATTCCTGAGCTCTGTCTTTTAATTTTTTCATAGCTTGCTCATCAATATTCTTTGTATCGAATAATAAACGTCCTACTGTGGTAGATTTACCATGATCTACGTGTCCAATAAATACAATGTTCAAATGTACCTTTTTTGTTGCCATAGTCTTGCCTCCGTATTCTTTTACCCAAAATAAACCTAAATTGACCTTGTTTTCTTTTTTTTAGTCCTATTTGATTTTGAGAGCATTTTAGTGTATAAAATGGGTTGATTTATAAATTTATTGGTTTGGGTTTCTGAAAAGTTTAGTTAGAATTAATGATAATAATTGGTTTATTAGTGATTCAAATGGAATATTGGGGTGGATCTGTTTTCGTAAACTGATGTGCCATAGCAGAACTAATTAATTCTTCAACATTTTTTGGGCTAAATGGCTTTTTTAAATATCCTATAACTCCAAGTTTACTGAAAGCTTTTACATTTTCAGCTTCAAAATATCCACTCATCAAACAGAATCTAGCATCTGACTTTTTAGCAATTATCCTCTTACAAAGATCCAAGCCGCTCATCCCAGGCATGTTTACATCAGAAATAATAAGATCATAATCACTTGATTCATATAATCCTAATGCTTCCTCAGCACTTGTAACAATAGTTGGGTTATGCCCACTTGCGTTAAGATATATTTCAAGAAGCTCAGTTATTGCACTTTCATTATCCACTACAAGAATATTTAAACTTGAATATGTTGTTGATGGTTGTGGTGTTTCTCTTTGTGTCCCTGTCACAGATTCTGCTAATTTTGCAGCCTCTGCCATTGGTAAATATATTTGGAATGTTGTTCCTGTTCCCCTGTCTCCTCTTGGTTCTGTTCTTGTCAATACATTAATATGTCCATTATAATCACTTACTATCTTCCAGACATTAAACAAACCTAAACCAGTTCCTGTTTGTTTTGTTGTAAAATACGGCTCAAATATTTTTTCCATTGCTGCTGGAAGTATTCCTGGACCATTGTCTGATACTGAAAGCAATACATAAGAGCCTTCTGGAATTTCACCATGGCTTCCAAAAATAGTTGGTATATCTACATTTTGTGTTACAATTGTTATATTTCCATTAGTTGTATTAATTAAACTAATTAAATTAGTTGGATTATCTAGATTAATTAAATTAGTTATATTGGTTGAATTATCTGGAGCAGAAGCGTTTGCAATAGCTTCGCCGGCATTTTGAATTAAGTTAGATATAATTCTATAAATTTGAATGGAATGAGCAGAGACTAAACGGTCTGTTTTTAATTCATAGTTTAAATGATATCCTGATTTTGTTGCTAAAGAGCCCATTGTATTAACAACATCAGTTGCAATTTTATTAACATCTAGAATCTCTGGTTGATCTGTAACCGTATATCCATTTAATCTTTGTACAAGCTCTTGTGCTCTTTCTGCTGCACCCGTTATAATTCCTAATTTTGCAGTTAACTCTTGTGGTTTATCGCCTAAAATAGTTTCAAGTTCTTTATGGCCTGCAAATGCAGCGATTATAACACTACTTAAACCTTTTGCAAGCTCAACATTCCCAAGAATTGCAGTTAGTATATTATTAAAATCATGAGCCATGCCAACTGCTGTTCTGACAGACGCTTCTAATGCTGCATTTTTTTCAGCTGCTTCATGTAGCTGCCTTCTCTCAGTGATATCTCTAATAAACCCATAATACACAACATTAGTCTCATCTACTTTTCTGAGAACCGCCCCTATTTTACAAAGCCGTTCTTCACCATCTTTTCTCCTCAGCTTTACTTCATAATCCTTTATTTCGCCATCTTTTACTAAAGTTTCTAAAAGATGTTTTCTATCTTTTGGGTCCACGTACAAATCAGGAGCTTTAACATTAATAATTTCTTCTCGTGTATAGCCGAATAATTCCAAGAACTCTTCATTAAACCCTATAAAATTACCTTTTTTATCTGTAATATATAATGGAAGCGGAATTCTCCAGAAAAGAAAATCTACATCAGATTGTTTTATGCCGTTAGGCATACCGCAGCTAACGCATTCTTCTATTCCTGACCTTCTTTCACATCCGCCATTTCCTGTTTTCTCAGCAACGCCGTTCATTATTAATCCC
>Ga0209343_10003852_pt1 | contig 18713 bp, 15 predicted proteins | sample RifCSPlowO2_02_FD_184026 | JGI IMG/M metagenome (GOLD analysis project Ga0209343, IMG submission 184026) | Groundwater microbial communities from Rifle, Colorado - Rifle CSP2_plank lowO2_0.2 (SPAdes) (version 2) | ecosystem: Environmental > Aquatic > Deep subsurface > Groundwater | place... | reverse complement strand
TCACCAGCCCGCGCCCCTACAAGCCTGCGTGGACCGACGACGAGGCCTTCGCATGGCTGCGCAGGCTGGCACGCTCCAAGTTCGACGAGGACTGCGTCCAGGCGCTGCTGTTCAACGCGAAAAAGGTGAAGGAGATCCAGGCACAGTTCCGGGAACCCGATGCAGGTCTATCGCTCAGTCCCGCGGTTCGATCCGGACCGGAAGACAAAGGCGCATAAGCACCGCTTGCGCCCTTTCGCCCGCAGCAACGGCGTGAGACACTACGCCAGGGGGAGGCTGGGTCCCTGTCTCAGAAAAGGAAACAAGAAGACATGGCGGAAAAACCCGAAGTTTTCATCAGCATCGAGCAGGAGGAACTGAGAGGCATCACGCGGACAGTTGCCGAAATCGAGTGGCTGCTTCTCATACTGGCCCTCCTTTATCAACTCGTGGAGGGACCCGCGGATATCGGCCACCCGGCGGTCGCAGCGTCGCTGTTTTTCTACGCGGCCTTCATCCTCGCCTTTCACTACGCCAACTTCTACCTCAGGGAATCGCGATGGAAAGTCGCGATCGAGACCTGGGTGATGACGGTTTTTATCACCTGGGTCGTCTGGTTCACGGGCGGATTGCAGAGTCCGCTGCTCAATCTCTACCTCCTGCCCGTCATTACCAGCGCGCTCTCGCTCGGAAAGCTCCCCACGCTGCTCGAGATAGTATTGATTACGGCCTGCTATATCCTGCTCGGATGGTCCTCGAACGAGTCGCCCGCGCTCTCGCTTGGCGGCGCCACCGTGCTGCTCGCGCAGTTGGCCCCGATGCTGCTGGTCGCCTACATTACGACCATGTTCTCGGCCGACATCCGCTACGGCCTCAACAAGGCGAAGCTGCTGTCGGAGACCGACGAGCTCACCGGCCTCTACAACATGCGGGGGTTCTCCCTGATCATGGATCGGGCCTTCGCCCAGGCGGTCCGGTATTCGCGCCCCGTGGGCGTACTGATGATCGACTCGGACAACCTCAAGGCTGTCAATGACGAACATGGCCACGACGCGGGCAACGAGCTGCTTTGTCTCATCGCGAGAGGCATCAAGGCGCAACTGCGTTCCACCGACGTGCCCGCTCGTTACGGTGGGGACGAGTTCGTGGTACTGCTCCCCGATACGGGCGCCGTCGGCACCCGCGATGTCGCCGAGCGCATTCGGGAAACGATAGTCCGGACGCCGCTCGAACTGCGCGACAAAAATGTTTCCATCACCGTCAGCATCGGCGTTGCCAGTTATCCAGATGATGGGCGTGGCATGGATACCATCATGCAACGGGCCGACGAGGCCATGTACCGGGCAAAGGCCGAGGGCCGGAACCGGGTCGTCGGCTTTTCCGCCTCGGGGAACTCCTGACATGGCGTAAGGCACGAACCGGTACCTTTACTCAGGGTCATGGATCCGATGCAACCTGCGGCCAATCCCGGGCCGAACCGATTTGCGCTGTGGAACCTCGGCTTTCGCCCGTTCTACCTCCTCGCAGGATTCTTCGCCGCATTCTCGGTCCTGTGCTGGACCGCACAGTTCGCGGGGTGGCTCGGTCCGCGTGTCTATCTCGGCGACCCGCGATGGCACGCGCACGAAATGATTTTTGGCTACGCCTTCGCGGTGCTCGTCGGTTTTCTTTTTACCGCCGGTCGCAACTGGACCGACCGGCCGACGCCAACGGGCATGCCGCTCGCGGCGATCGCCCTGTTATGGCTTGCCGGACGCGTTCTGGTGCTCGCCCCCTGGCCTTTCCTGACCGCAGCGGCCGATACTGCGTTCGCAATCGCGGCGACCGCAGGGTTGGCCGTTCCTCTTGTTGCAAGCCGCAACCGTCGCAACTACTTCTTCATACCGCTTCTGCTCGGACTTGGCGCCGCGAATCTCGCGTTTCACCTCGCCATGGCAGGCGTGATCGACATTCCGGTGCAGCGTGGACTCCAGGCCGGACTGGACTTGATCCTGTTCGTCGTCGCGGTCATGGCCGGACGGGTCATTCCGATGTTCACGGCCAATGCGGTTCCGGGGACGAACGCGGTGCGTCTGCCTTGGCTCGAGCGCACCGTTCTCGGCGGCACGCTCGCTTTGCTGGCTGCCGACGTGCTTGGCCTGCCGCCGGTCGTGATTGCCGTGCTTGCGGCGATTGCGGGACTTGCGCACGCGGTGCGGCTCGTCCTGTGGAAACCGTGGGTTACCGCGGGCCGCCCGATACTGTGGATCCTGCACCTGTCGTATGCATGGATTGCCGTGCACCTCGGGCTGCGCGTGCTCGCCGTGTTCGGGGCCGTGTCTCCGAGCCTGGCAACCCATGCCCTGACCATCGGCGCGATCGGCGGAATCACGCTGGGCATGATGACCCGCACTTCCCGCGGACATACCGGGCGAGCGCTCCAGACAACCGCGTACGAAACCGCCGCCTATGTCCTGGTGCAGCTCGCCGCTGTGGTGCGCGTTTTCCTGCCCATGTTCGATGCAGAACTCCAACTGGCCGCCATCGTCGCCTCCGGAATTCTGTGGTCGGCCGCCTTCGCACTCTTCGCGGCGACATACTGGCCCATCCTCACGCGACCCCGCATTGACGGCAAGCCGGGATAGCGGGCCAGTCCTGCCAAATCCGCCGAACGCCGCTTTCCCTGTCACGCTCCCGCAGCAACTTCACCGCCCTATTTCTTCTTTCCGGCCTTCGCGCGCCCGCCGTAGTCCGGTTCGTCTTTAAGGGTCCGCATTTCGGTGTTCATCTTGACATCGCTGCGGCGGTGCCTGGCGCACCACTTGCCCGTTTCCCAATACTCGCTCTTGACGGCGAGCTGCGCCTGGCGTTCCAGGTGGTCGTTCCACTCGCCCAGGTCGTAGCCGTACCAGGGCATCTGGGGTTTGAGCCGGGGCAATCCCATCCGTTCCCAGATCTTGCGCGCGTTCTCCATGTATTCCTGTTTCGGCAGCGATATGGGCGGGAACGTTTCCTTGAGCATTGCATTGATCAGCACGGCGGAGTCCTCGCTGTCGATCATGCTGCGCGGCCCATGGCCTTCGTCCTTGTGCAGGAGCATCTGCACGTCGCGATGCGGCTTGCAACGGTAGGACATGGCCCAAAAAACCGCGTCGCCATTCTCGCCGTCGATGTCCTTGTCGACCGCGACGATCCACTTGCCCTCGGCCCTGCGCAGCGAGGCGACGCCGTACATGGCGCGCCAGACTTCCGTCGTCGGCGTGTCCTTTTCGAACTGGATCACAATCAGCTTGTGCAGGGATGTCAGTGGCTCGTGCGTGATCACCTTGTGCACGCCCTTGATGCCGAGGTTGTCGCGCAGGTGGATCATCTGCGCCGCCTCGTAAGCGGGCTTCTTGATGCAGCTCGATTCGCTCGGCGTCACCTGGCTCACCCAGGAAACCATCACCGCGTTCTTGCGCCGGGTAATGCAGGTCACGTCCATGTAGGCATTGTATTCCTGCAGATTGACGTGGCCATGCGATTCACCGAATGGCGCTTCCGGCTCGAGGAACTTGGTGCTGACAAAACCCTCGATGATGATTTCGGCCTCGGCCGGCACCAGCAGATCTACCGTCTTCGCCTTGACCACGTTGAGCGGCTTGCCGGTGAGACCCCCGGTCACGTGCAATTCGTCGAGGTTCTCCGGCGCCTTCTGCACCGAGGTGAACGACACGGCAGGCGGACAGCCCAGCACTACCGCGCAGGGCATCGGCTTGCCGAGCGCCTTCCACTTCTCCCAGTGCCAGTAGCCGCCGGTGCGAAGCTCGATCGAAGGATTCATCCCCAGCCGATCCGGCGCCTTGATCTGCGCGCGGTAGTTGCCCATGTTCTGGATCCCGTTCTCGGGATCCTTGGTGATGAAGTGGCTCGCGCTCATGTACGGCGCGTTGTCCCACCCGGGCGAGGAGATCGGCACCGGAATATCGTCCAGCCCGTGGCCGTTCAGGAGGTCTCTGCCCTTGTAGACGATTTCCTGGCACGGCGCGTTCTGCACGACGCGCGGCGGGATCGGGTTCTTCATCGCATTGATCCACTTGTCGCGGACGTCCTCGAGCTTGCACTGCATGCCTAGCGAGTAGATGGCGCGATTGCCTGCAAGGCCGCCGACCAGAACCGGAATATCGAATTTCCTTCCCTTGCTGTCGGTGATGTTGGTGAACAGGAACGCCCTTCGGTCCTCCTCGTTCTGGAGGCCGCGGAACTGCCAGCGCACCAGCGGGTGCATTTCCGTATCTTTGTTGATCTTCTCGTCGACGACGATCAGCAGTCCGGCTTTCTTCAGCGACTCGATATGCTCGTGGAGGTCCGGGTATCCGCGCTTCAGGGCGGGCGCTGCGGACTTGCCCGGTTTCTTCTTTGCAGCTTTCGAAATCATGATTACCCTTTTTTCAAGTTCGACGTCGAGTTGGGACAAAGCCGGGAGCCGGCAGAAGCCGGTTCAGTTCTGCATCAGCAGGACGCTTTTTTTCTAACGGTGTTTCGGCATACGAGCCCGACAGCGCGCGATTATGACACCCGCCCCCGGAAGCGTAAACGTTTGATGGAGTAAACCAGGCCGGCGTTGGACGGCGCCGAAACGTAACGGCTGGTGCGCGCGGGACTGCGTCCCGATCACTCGCGGGTGATCTTCAACAGCCTGATCAGCCTGCCGTAGCGATCCGACTCTTCCGCGATTTTCCTGCCGAGTTCTTCTGGCGTCGAGCCGATTACATCCGAGCCGACGGCTGCGAGGCGGTCGCGAACGTCGGCGGTCTTCAGCGCGCGGTTGGCGTCGGCATTGATCTTCATGACGATTTCCCTTGGCGTGCCCGCCGGGGCCACCAGCGCCGTCCAGTTGGTAGCTTCGAAACCGGGCGCACCGGACTCGGCGACAGTTGGCCAGTCAGGACCGAGCGGAATCCGCCGTGCCGTCGTTACCGCAATTATTTTCATCCGTCCTGACTTGACGTACGTAACGGCTGAGGAGGCCGCCAGAGATCCGAGCATTACCTCGCCGCCCGCAAGCGCCGCCCCCGCTGGCCCCCCGCCCTTGTATGGAACGTGCGACAGCTTCATATGCGCTTCGCGCGCAAAGCGCTCGGCCATCAAATGACTGAGCGAGCCGATGCCGGCCGAGGCGTAGGGCAATCCGCCCGGCTGCGCATTGGCATACGCCATCATTTCCGCCACGGTTTTGAACGGGGCGCTGGTATGGGCGGCAAATACCATGGGGTTGCCGCCTACCAGCAGAATGGGCGCGAAATCCGTCTCCGGATTCAATGGAAACTTGGCGTAAAGGTGACGCGTGATTGAGAACTCACCGACAGATGCCATCAGCAGCGTGTAGCCGTCCGGGGGGGACTTCGCCGCGGCGTCGGTTCCGATGACGCCGGCTCCACCCGCCCGATTGTCGATGATGACCGATTGCTTCCAGAATTCTGAGAGCTTGTTGCCCAGGATACGGGCTGCGATGTCATTGATGCCACCAGGCGCATAAGGCACGATTATTCTTACTGGGCGCGCAGGGTAGTCCTGCCCGGCAGCAGTGGATACGAGCATGGCCGCGAACAAACCAAGCAACAGCGAAGTGATCGGACGCATCTGGAGACCCTCCTACCTAATGTGGCGTGCCGAACGAGACTAAAGGAAAAACGCGGAACATGTCAATCTGAAAACCTCGGTTCATGGACAACCTAGAACTGGTGCAGCAATGCAACAAGCCACTGAGGTTTGCTCGGGTCGAGCAGAATCAATGTAAGCAGGCCGCCGATCAGCGAAACATTCTTGGAGAACTGGATCATCTGTGGAAAAATAAACTTCCCGTCTTTGTCATAGAAGGGCAGGTGGAAGAGAAGACTGACCGGGATCAGGTAGGCGCTCCAGACGAGCGCGGCTGCCCAGACATATTGATTGGTAATCATCATCAGGCTGCCGCCGAATTTCATGACGAGAACCGGCACCAGGAGATATTTTGGCCAAGGAACGTGGTTTTGGGCCATTTTCAGCGTCGTCTCCCGGTAGTGGAAGGCGTTGTAGGTGCCGGTGGCCGCCCACAATACGCAGGTGCACAGCCTTGCCAGGAAATAAACCCAGGTGGCTTCCACTTCTCTTCCTCGAGTTGCCTTGAGTCAGTAGATCCTGCACGATCAGGCGCGGTTCCCCAGCAGGGTCAGGTCACAAAATGTGATGCCATTTCGCCCGGGTCTTTTCCTGCAGTTCCTTGCTCGCTTCCGCCACGGGGGGGAACTCGTTGATGAAGTCATAGGGGCGGCAGGCGTCGATTACCGCCTTCGAGCAGAAACCTTTGTGCTGATACGCAACGGACATCGGATCGGCCTTCGTCCCGATCCCGCGCTTGATGATGTCGATGTCCAGATCCGGGTCGGTGCGGGTCGCGACCGCCCACATCACTTCGTGCAGATTGGAGGGATCGATGTCGTCATCGACCACGATCGCATACCGGGACAGGTGGGCGCCCACCCCGCACTGGCTCAAAACATGCCCTGCCTGCCGGGCATGTCCCGAATAGCGCTGCTTGATCGACACCACGTTGAACATCCGCGCCCCGCCGATCTCGTGCGCCCAGGCGGCCACCACGTCGGGCACGCCCCCGGCCTGGAGCGCGTCGGTCAGCATGGCCGAGCGCACTACCGCCTTGGCGTAGGAGAAATCATGCGGGGGCTTGGCCGGCGGGCTACCCAGCGCGATCGGGTCATTTCGGTAATAGATGCGCTCGATGGTGGTCACCGGAGTGACCTCGGCCAGGCTGGAATAATAGCCATGAAACTCGCCGAAGGGGCCTTCGACGCGCTCGTCTCCAGGGTGCACCCAGCCCTCGAGCACGATCTCGGAAGCGCTCGGGAACGGCAGGCCGGTCAGCGGCCCGCGCACGAGCGAGACCGGCTCTTTCATGATGGAGCCGATGTAGTTGTACTCGCAGATTCCGAAAGGTATCTCAAGGCCCGAGATCCAGTAGCCGAGCGGATCGCAGCCGAGCACGATCGCCACCGGGAAGGGTTTGCCCGCCTTCATGTACTTGTTGAATTGAATCGCGCCGTGCTTGTTCGGTCCCATGTTGAGTCCGACGTGATTCCTGTCGTGGTTCATGTTGCGGTAGCAGCCGACATTGATCCAGTCGGAATCGAAATCCCTTGTCACCACCATGCAGCCGGTGCCGATATAACGGCCACCGTCTTTTTCGTGCCACAGAGGGGATGGGAACTTATACGCGTCGACCGCATCGCCGCTCAGCGTATTCTCGAAAACCGGTCCGGTATCGGTGAACACCGGATCGTAGGCTGGCGCGCCCGCCTGCCACTGCATGGGCTTTCCACGCAGCGCCTGTACCAGTTTGAGCTGGGATCGCTCTGTCTCCAGTCGAAGGATGGTCGATAGCCGGGCCGGGCTGCTGGTGCTGCAGGTCACCATCCGAAAGCCTTTCGGATGCCCCGTAATTTCATCGAAGAGCAGGGCCGGCGGCACGGCCTTCTTGACGTTCAGTTCGCTGATTGCGCCCAGCTCCAGATTCCAGTCGGCCCCATTGACCTCGGTCAGCTCGCCAAGGTCCCTGACCTTGTCGAGCCAGACGCGCAGGTCCAAAGGGTTTCCCTTCGTCGCCTTTGTCATTTGGACTGCCTCCATTTACCCACTAGACTGTCAATCACAACGCCGCGCTCGCCCGTGAGCACAACATATGGACTCTACCGGCCAGCGCGCAGCTTGCGCGTCTGTTCCGAGTCGATCTGTCGCGTCGCGGCATCGATCGCGACCTTGTACACCTCGCGTGCCGTCTCCAACGTCACGATCTCCCGGATATAGACGTCCTTCCACACTTCCTGCGGGTCGCGTTCCTCGGGCAGGCCCACGCCGCCGCCGCCGCTGGTGTCCTTGACGATGCGATCGCCGTGCTTGACCTGGTGCAGACGGTGCACCTGCGCGCGCATCTTCTCGCCGTTCTCGCGCACGATGTAGCACTGGTTTGCCAGGGTCGGCCTGCCGCCCTGGCATCCATGGCTGAAGGTCGTCTCCCCCTGGCCTGCGCCGGTATGCACTCCCGCGTCGCCGCCGAGGTTCTCCACCTCCCAGTGGAATCCGGGACCGCCTCTCCACTTGCCCGCTCCGGAGGAATCCTTGCGGAATCCGCGGCTGATGAATTTCCAGGGGTACTTGATTTCGCAGTCTTCGGTGTTCGGCCGCGAGATCTCGCCCAGGGTGCCGACGGAAGCCGAGCCTTGGTAGCCATCGTATCCGAAGGTCGCACCGGCCCCGCCTTCGGCGTGGTATCCGGGGAAGACGTAGAGGCCGTTAGTGCGCGGATTGATGCCGTAGATGTACTGGCCGTAGCGCCGCCCCCAACCGGCCGCAGCGCGGGTCGGGATCGCCGCCGACATCGCCATCATCACCGACTCGAGGATGTTGTGTCCCATGCTGACCGGGGCCCCGCCCATCGGGGCGGGATATTTCGCGTTGACCACCAGACCCTCGGGCGCGATGACGTCGATGCACTTCATCGTCCCCTCGTTGTGGTACTCCACCAGCGCCGGGTCAAGAAAGATGATCGCCGCGCCCATCGCGACGCTGTAGGTGGTGGGGTAGCTGCAGTTGACGAAACCCTTTGCCTGCTTGTCGCTCTTGGAGAAGTCGAGCGTCATGCGCTCGCCCTTGACCGTGGCTTCACAGCGAATCGTCACCGGCACGTCCAGCACGGCCCCGTCGTCGTCGGTGGAGGATTCGCCGTAGTAGGTCCCGTCGGGCAGGCTCGCGATGTAGGCGCGCACCGCGCGCTCGGTGCGGTCCTGCATGACCGCGATGGCGTTGTCGACCGTGCCCATGCCGTATTTGCCGATCAGTTCGTGCAGGCGGTTCTCGGCCATCGTGGTGGCGCCGATCATGGCGTTGCTGTCGGCGCGAACCCCTTCGGAGAGCCTCACGTTGTTGTAGATGAGCCGCAGGATGTCGTGCTGCTCGCGGCCGCGAGCTATCACCCGCACGCCGGGAACGAGAAGTCCCTCCGAATGGATGTCATAGGGATCTGAGAAATAGGCGCCGGGATAGGCCGCGCCGGTGTCCTCAACGTGCGCGCGGGCCAAAGTCCAGAAAACCAAGCGCTTGCCGTGGAAAATGGGGCGGAAAAAGCCCCAGTCTGGCGGATGGCAGGAGTAGCCCTTGTAGGGATCGTTGGCGAGGAACACGTCGCCGGGATGAATATCGCCCTCGTATTCCTTCATGATGTAGCGCACCGAATATTTCGCGCCGATGAACTGGACGGGCAGGCCGACGGGGATCGCCACTGTGTTGCCTTCGCCGTCCCAGATCCCGACCGAGATGTCCTTCAATTCGGAGATGAGGTAGCTCTGCGAGGTGCGCTCGATCAGCCGGCGCATTTCCCGGCATATCCGCTGCATCGAATGCCATACCGTGGACAGTGTCAACGGAGCGATTTCCGTGCGTTTTCCTGCGGGCTTCGCCGCCCTCCTGGACGCCGGCTTCATCGTTGCTTTGCTGGCGGGCCCTGCCGCCAGCTTCGCCGTGGACTTCACCGCAGCCTTGCCCGCGGGCTTCACCGCCAACTTTTTCTTCCCTTCGGAAACGGCACCCGATTTTTTCAGTTTCGGTTTCATTGCATCACCTCCGCTTCAACAGATAGCTGCCCGATTTGTCGACGCTGCAGACGAATGTGGCCGGGATGACGACCGTGGTGGCCTCTTCCTCGATGATCGCCGGGCCCCGAATCATGTTCCCGGCCAGTAGCCGCGCGCCGTCATAACAGGGCGTATCGATCCAGTTCTTGCCGAACAGGCAGCGGCGCTTGCGCTTGAAGGCCGCCTTTGCATCGGCCTTGGCGCGAGAGAGCGGGACGAGCTTGAGGTCGTGTCCGCCTTTGACCGTGGCCCTGAGCGAAATGGTCCGGAACTCCACTCCCCGCTCGGGCAGGGCGAACGTGTAGAGCTCCTTGTGCCGGGCGTGGAACGACTTGAGCACCTGCTGCACGTCCTCCACCGATTTCAGCTCGCCCGGCAGCGGAATCTCGATTTCGTGGAACTGGCCGACATAGCGCATCTGCGCCGTGCGGGCGAGGACCAATTCGGATGCATCGACGTGGCTCCCCTTGAGATCGGCGGTTGCCCGCTCGATCAGGCCGCGGAAAAGCTTCTCGATGCGCGGCAGGTCCAGCTTGTCGGCTCGCACCATGTAGCTCTGGGAATATTCGCGGCCGACATCCATCGCAAACATGCCGAAAGCGCTGTACAGGGCTGAATACTTCGGAATGACGACGTTGGGGACTCCCAGCTGTTCGGCGATGGCCGCGCCGTGCACCGCGCCGGCGCCGCCGCCGACGATCAGCGCAAAATCGCGCACATCGTAGCCACGTTTCGTGGACAGTTCGATCACCTGATCGGCCATCAGCGAGTTGATGATGTTGAAAATCGCCTGTGCAGCCTCGCTTTCGGACATCTTCAGCGGCGCGGCCACTTTGCGCATCGCCTGGCGCGAGCGTTCCGCATCGAGTGTGATCTCGCCGCCAAGGAAGTAATCGGTCGGGATGTATCCCAGCAGCACGTTGGCGTCGGTGACGGTGGGCAGGTCGCCGCCGCGCCCGTAGCACGCCGGGCCCGGCGCCGCCCCCGCGCTCTGCGGCCCGACCCGCAGCAGTCCGAGCGAATCGATCCACGCCAGACTGCCGCCGCCGGCGCCGATGGAATGCATTTCAACCATCTTGATTGCCACGCGCTCATCGCCTACCCAGCTTTCGGTGGTGGTCGGAATCTCTCCCTTGCGGATGAGGCTGACGTCGAAACTCGTTCCGCCCATGTCGACCGAGATCAGATTTTCGTGGCCAAGCAGCCGGCCGTAGAAACGCCCGGCCGTAGGTGCGGCCGCCGGCCCGGAGTTGATCAGGGTGACCGCCTGCCGGCGCGAGTGCGCTGCCGACTGGACCAGGCCGTCGGAGCGGACCATCATCAGGCTTCCCTTGAAGCCCATGCCGACCAAGCGCTTTTCCAGCGCGAGAAGGTAATCGGAGACGATAGGGCCGATGTAGGCGCTGACGACGGTGGTGCTGAATCGCTCGTACTCTCCTGACACCGGCAGGATCTCATGCGAAGCCGTTACGTACACCTCGCCGCCGAAGCGCTTGCGGCAGATTTCCGCGGCTTTTCGCTCGTTCTCCGGGTTTGCATAGGAATGCAGGAAGCAGACTGCGACCGCGCCGACTTTCTCGGCCTCGAACTTGTCCAGCGCCGCATTTACGCTCGCCACGTCGAGGGGCGTCTCGATTTCACCGGTGTAGAGCGTGCGTTCGCGAGCGAGTAGCCGCAGGTAGCGTTCCACCAGCGGCTTGTACGGCGGCACGATCAGGTTGTACATGGAGGTGCGGATGTTCTTGAAGCCGCGGCGAATCTCCAGTTCATCGCGGAAACCGTCGGTCGTCAACATGCCCACCTTGGCGCCCCGTTCCGTGAGCAGGGCATTGGTCGCCATGGTCGTGCCATGAATGATGGAATCGACCGATCCGATGAACGAACGAATATCCTTCTTGGCCGCCCGCGCGGCCTTTTCGAGGCACTCCAGCAATCCCTGGCTTCGGTCCTCGGGCGTAGTCAGTGCCTTGAATTGGCTAAGCTGCCCATCGGCATTCATGACCAGGCAATCGGTAAAGGTCCCCCCGACATCAATTGCGACTCCGATCATCGATCGTCTCCAGCGAAAACTTCATTAGTCAAATCTGTCAGGCCGCGCCGGCGAGACCCATTCGGCCCGGCACCAGCGGGTGGTGAACCCAATTCCCGACTGCGGGTAATGCGCCCGGTCATGGAAGCTGCGTCCTGCCGGTGTTCCCGCGATCAGTCAACTGTAGCATGGATTGCGTCGACAATTCGCTCCTCGGCAGGGCTGATCGCTTCGTCGAGCAGCTGGCTACAGGGAACGGGAACATCGAGCCTGACGACCATGCGGATCGGCGCCTTGAGCTTGTCGAATCCCGATTCCGCGATGCGCGCGACCAGCTCGGCGGCCACCCCGCAGCTCTGGTGGCACTCGTCGGCCACCACGACCCTTCCCGTTTTTTCCACCGAGGCCATGATGGTGTCGAAATCCAGCGGCACCAGGGTGCTGGGATCCACCACTTCGACCTGTAACTTGACATGAAAAGGATGGACGGTAATAATTTTCTGGGAAACGATCAATGTGATGCGGCGCAAGCGGCACATAGCCTGGTCGATCGACACCACCTGTTATTGTCTAGCAAGAGCCATTGTCCGAGTTCCGTGTCAGTGCCCTGGTTGCGGAAAACCCTACGCCGAGAGGTATGGCATTTTTTGACAAAGTGCACCTAAGAAGTAGGAGGTAAGCATTATGCAGCCTAAGTTTCTTCCGCACGTTCCCCCAAGGATTTATTCCAAGGCTTGCGTCTATGGAAATCTAATATTTCTGGCCGGCGAAGATTGCAAAGATCATAAAACGAACAAAATACGCGGCAGCACTGTAGCCGAACAGGCGGATTACCTTTTTGAGAACATGAAGGCTACGTTAGAAAGCTTGGGGAGTTCCCTTGATAACGTCGTCAGTCTCACCGCCTATGTTACCGACCCCCGGTGCAAGCAAGAGTACCGAGACGCTCGGCTCAAACATCTTCCGCACCGCCCGCCCAGCGCGCTCATCTGCGGAGTTATGCTTGCCGATCCTGAGATGCTTATAGAGATACAGGCCACGGCTGTCATGCCGGAAAAGGACTAGACTGGAATCTGTTGACATTCACAATATCGGTGGGTTACGAGGGAATGTTAACTTAGTAACTTAGACCGAAACCTGTTCGCAACCTGATATTTTTTTGGGGGGGGCAGGATGGTGCGTTGATGGCCGCTGAAGGTCCAATGGGTGCGACTCGAACCGATGCTTCTGGGAAAGCCGGGCGATCCCGGGTCGAACTGTCGAAGACAATCGGGGTTTAGTTGAAGCGGTGTTGTGGGTGGCTCGCACCGTTAATACTTTGCCCCACGATTCGACTCAGTCATCGCCTTGGTCGCCGCAATCGTGTGGCTGACATGAATGCAAACAGGCGCTAGTTCTTTGCCGTATGACGCTTCCATTGACAACACTTTACCGGTTTACCCCGGCGCACTAGGAGAACGCTCATGAAACTTATGAAACGGTTGTGTTGCCTTTTCCCTGTCGTGCTGCTCGTCGCGCTAGGCCCCGGCAACGTCATCGCTCAAAGCTATCCGATCAGGCCGGTCCGACTCGTGGTTCCTTTTGCGCCAGGCGGCGGCGTGGACGTGGTGTCCCGGTTGATCGCTGCGAAACTCGCTGAGACCTTGAAACAGCCCGTGCTGATAGAAAATCGCGGTGGGTCAGGCGGGACCGTCGGCGCGAACGTGGTGGCCAAAGCCGAGCCCGATGGCTATACGTTTCTAATGACTTCCGCATCCATAGCCATCGCTCCCAGCATTTATCGCAAGCTGCCTTTCGATGCGTTGAAGGACTTCGCGCCGGTAAGCCAGATCTACTCCCTGTCCCTGATCCTGTTGGTAAATGCCAACGTTTCGGCCACATCAGTCGGGGCGTTGATCGCGCTCGCTAAATCCCAGCCCGGTCGCTTGAACTACGCCTCCACGGGTGTAGGCGGCAGTCCGCACCTAGCGGCGGAGCTGTTCAAGTCAATGACGGGGACCGACATCGTTCACGTTCCCTACAAGGGTGTCGCGCCGATGGGTGCCGCGTTGATTGCCAACGAAGTGCAGGTGATATTCACCGTGCCAGTGGGAATTGTACAGTACATCAAATCCGGCGAGCTGCGAGCCTTGGCCGTTACCGGCAACGCGCGTTCGCACATGCTGCCGAAGGTGCCTACCATGGTTGAGGCGGGCGTACGGGATTACGTATTACCAGACTGGATGGGTATGTTCGCGCCGGCGGGAACTTCCCGCGAAATTATCGCCAGGCTCCACGCGCAAATAGTCAGAATTCTTGCCATACCGGAGATCAGGGAGCGTCTCCGCAATATTGGATACGACCCTGTCGGCAGCACGCCCGAGGAGTTCGACGCGAAATTCAAGGAGGACTTCGCTACATTTGCCAGGGTCATTAAGGAGACGCGCATTCCACTGATGGACTGACCCTGGCAATCGCAGCATGTTACGGTGAGCCGAACTGCTCGATTCTACCGTACATGAATTGTCGTTTTTTTTGTGGATTGCGTCGAGGAAAAGTGTTGCCCAACAGGGTCGGAGTATCAAATTTCTTGTGCCGATAGGAAATTCATTTGGCCGCCCGCGCGGCCTTTTCGAGGCATTCCAGCAATCCTTTGCTTCGGTCCTCGGGCGTAGTCAGTGCCTTGAACTGGCCAAGCTGCCCATCGGCATTCATGACCAGGCAATCCGCAAAGGTCCCCCCGACATCAATTGCGACTCCGATCATCGTTTGTCTCCAGCGGAAGATTTCATTAGTCAAATCTGTCAGGCCGCGCCGGCGCGACCCATTTCGGCCCGGCACCAGCGGGTGGTGAACCCGCGTCCCGACTGCGGGTAATGCGCCCGGTCATGGAAGCTGCGTCCTGCCGGTGTGGCCGGGCTCGGCGCACTTTAGCACGGATAGCGGCGACAATACGCGAATTCCACCCCGATGCCTAACGACTTTGCGCTACTGCACGCCGCGGCGGAAACGATATCCCTTGTAACTGAATACCATGCCATCGGGCGTGATCTGCTCCAGCCTGAGGCCAGGCGCCGGATATGCGCCCTCCTGCAGCATCTGGTTATTGATGCTGACGAAACTGTTCGCGGGTTTGGTCGAATGCAGGTGCAGCGAAATCTGCATGCTTGGAAGCTCCTGCAGGATCGAGAGCGGCAGTTCGCCCATCGTCATCACTCTTGCGTCGTGCGCGGAATCGGTCAGGCCCGTGTAGCCGGGTTTCTCGGCCACAGGCGTCGGCGCCTCCCTGGGGGCCGCTGCAACCGTTTTGGGCGGCGTACCGCGCGTCTCGGCATTGGATGGGGATGATGCGGGCCTGCCCTGCGTCGTGGCGGCCCTGGGTGATGCAGGGGCAGGTTGGGCCGTTGATTTCTGAACCGGCAGTTCCTGCGCCTGCTTTCTGGTCATGTCCGGCGACACGGGCCCAGGTGCAGATGTAACAGGTACCGGCGCAGTCCGGCGCGGGCTCGAATCGATCGGCTTCGCGGCAACGGTTTCTCCGGCAGGAGCCGGTTGCTCCGACTGCCATGGGTGCAGCCAGCCGATCACGATGCCGGCGCCGACCAGGACTGCCGAAATCAAACCGTAAGTCAAATACGCAAACTGTCTTGGCTCCGCCGCCGGTTCCTGCGCCGTCAATAGCGTCGGCGTTGCGCCGCGCTGACGCTGCTGATCGGATTTCCTGAGGGCATCGAGGATATACGACATGCCTATTTTCCCCCTTGCTCGTGGAGCAGCCTCGGCGCCGTCTTGTCGGCCACGCTGCTCAAGCGCATCAGCGTCTGAGGTCCGAGCGCGCCGTCGGGTACCAGCCCTCGAGCGAGCTGAAACTGTTTCAGGTGGCGCGCCATCGCGTCATCGAACACCGGATCGGATTCCGCGGTTCTGCCCTGCACCTGCGCGAGCTGCCTGCTCAACCATTCCACGGCAGGTCCGCGCTCGCCGGGCCGGACGGTCCGGGGCGCGTCCGGCAGTGTTCGCCACAGCAGGGTGTAGTGGCCGGACCATTGCGCCGCCAGTGCGCCGAGCGCCACCCTGCTGCTCTTCGCCCCGATGGTAAAGGTGGCGCTCTTGTCATCGAGCCCGGTCAGGGCCGCGGAATAGCTCTGGCTCTGCCCCTGCGCGTTGCGCATCTGCAGCACGGCGGGACGGTTGAACTGGCGCAGGTCATCCAATCCGCCGCGTGCCGTCCGGCAGCGCAGACCCAATTCCTCGGCCTGCCGGCACGCGTCGCCGCCCCGGTAGTCCGCACCCCATGTTCGGAACAGCGCGGCGTAAGCGATCGCCGCGCTGCGCGAGCCCGGTTCATCCTGCGGCCATTCGAGCGTCTCCGGCAACACCGTCCTGGCGGCCGGGGACGCAGCCTGACCCTGATCGGCGGGTGCGGCATGGGTCGGCTGCAGCGTTACTGTTCTTGTCTCCCGGGGTTCCTGCTGATACGTCGCCCACGCAAGCGCACCGACGGTCACAAGAATCAAGGCCGCCAGGAGCGGGCGCGTCATCCTGCCGCTCCCCGCCGTCGGCCGGTGGAACACCTCGCGCGCCGCCTGCGCGAGCGTCGCACGATCGATCCGCTCCTTGCCCTGCACGTAGGCGCCCAGCAGCGCGCGGTCGCACAGCACGTTGATGACCCGTGGAATGCCGCCGCTCAAGGTGTACAGGCGGCCCATCAGCGCAGCGGGAAACAGCGGCCGCTGCGCGCCCGACACGTCGAGGCGATGCCGCACATAGGCGGCGACTTCCGGCCGGGTCAGTGGTCCCAGGTGATAGCGCGCGACAACCCGTTGCGCAAGCTGCCGCAGTTCCGGCCGCTCCAGCATCGCGGCCAGTTCGGGTTGACCCAGCAGGATGATCTGCAGCAGCTTGCGCCGGTTGGTTTCCAGATTGGTGAGCAGCCGCATCTCCTCCAGCACATCGGCGGCGAGGTTCTGCGCCTCGTCGATGATCAGCACGGTGTGCCTGCCCCTGGCATTGACGTCCAGCAGGTAGGCGTTGATGCAGTCGACGTACACCTTGATGCTGGTATTGCCGGGCGGATACGTGATGCCGAATTCGACGCAGATGGTCGAGAGCAGCTCGCCCACCGTCAGCTTGGGATTGAAGATGTAGGCCACATCGCAGGACTCGGGCACTTGTTCGAGCAGACAGCGGCACACCGTGGTCTTGCCCGCCCCCACCTCGCCCGTGAGCAACACAAACCCGCCACCGCCATTCACGCCGTAGAGCAGATGCGCGAGGGCCTCCTGGTGGCGCTGGCTCATGTAGAGATAACGCGGGTCCGGCGCGATTGAGAATGGCGCCTCGGTGAGGCCAAAGTAGCTTTGGTACATGCGGGATCAGGGAGTGCTGTGCAGTGGGCATTATGCGCAAGTCCGATTGAGCGCGCTGACGACCCTTGCAGCGGCTGGGGACACTGCTTCGCTGATTGAATATCATTCGGGTAGCCTGAACGGTTCGCGCCCTGCTCGGGTCCCCGACCCGGTCAAGACCGGGAACTCCTGGCTGCTTCGGGTGCTGCCGAGCTAATGGGGCCCCGATCAGTGCAGGATCAGGCACTTGTGGGAATCGGGGGCGCCTATCGACCGACGGCTCCCGAATCGCTCTTTCGGGGGTCGGCGCACGCCTAGTCTACAAGTATCTGCCGCGCCGATGTCGTGAAAGCAATGGATCTTCCTGTCGGAAGATGCGCATGAAGCGCCTCGACAATCGGCGCGTTTACGCTGACGTCCGATTTCCATGCAATGATAAAGTTTGCGCCCGAACCGCCCGTGTCGTCGCTTCTTGGAATGAACAGCTCATAGGTTCCCATGGGTGCGATGGTCCTGGGAGCAGGAACATATTCCCTCAGCCTTTTGCCATCGGTGTCGAAGTATTGCGCGGACGTTATGCGGATGGGTCTGGAGGGGTCCGTGTTGCGGATGCTGACCGATACCGAAACCAGGGTTTTCATCGGTTGACGGTTGCCGTCGACCTCGCCATGCCAAATATGCGAATAAATCGGCAGATAAAGAACCTGGCCGTTTGTCCGGCCCGCGGTGCCTTGGCCGAATGCAAGGCTGCTGAACAAAGCCAGCGACCACAACGCCCATTTCATCGAATTCATATGGCCCTCCGGGGAGGAAACAATAATTCACGCAGTGTACAGGCGTGCCGGTGACGCGGCTCGAAAAACACTCGACCCGACACCGGCAGCTGCGCTTGCGCGCCGCGGCTCCTGGCACTACGCTATGCGCCTGCCGTCCCGGACCTGTCACTGCCGCCGGGACATCGACATCCCCATGCACCGGAGAAACATTCCATGGCCCTGACTCGAAGCACCGAGCGCATCCTCACCACCCACGTGGGCAGCCTGCCGCGCCCCAGGGCGCTGCTCGACCTGATGAAGGCGACGCTCGCCGGCCAGCCCTACGACCGCAACGCCTACGCGCAGCAGATCCGCAGCGCGGTGGCCGGCATCGTAAGACTACAGGCCGACGCGGGGATCGACATCGTGACCGACGGCGAGCAGTCCAAGCCCGGCTTCTTCACCTACGTGCAGGAGCGCCTCGCGGGATTCGAACCCAGACCGGGGCTCAAGCGCACGCAGTTCGCCGCGGAGCTGGCCGCCTTCCCGGAGTACTACGAGGAATATTTCAAGCAGGCGATGCTCGGCGGCACCATCGCACCGATCGTCCCGACCGTCTGCACCGGGCCGGTGAGCTACCGGGGCGGGGAGGCGCTCGCGCGCGACATTGACAATCTCAAGGCCGCGGTCGCGGGGGTGAAGCACGAAGCGGTATTCATGCCGGCCATTGCGCCGAGCGGTGTCGGCGCGAACGAATACTACGGCACCGACGAGGAGTTCTACAGCGCCGTGAGCGAATCGCTGCGCACGGAGTACCAGGCGATCGTCGCGGCGGGATTTCTCGTTCAGGTCGACGATCCGCGGCTCTCCGACATCTTCGCCGATCCATCGCTCGATCCTGCCGGGCGGCGCAGGCGCGCCGATATTTACGTCGAGGCGGTCAACCACAGCTTGCGCGGCATCCCGGCCGAGAAGGTCCGCT
>Ga0209343_10003848_pt1 | contig 18731 bp, 21 predicted proteins | sample RifCSPlowO2_02_FD_184026 | JGI IMG/M metagenome (GOLD analysis project Ga0209343, IMG submission 184026) | Groundwater microbial communities from Rifle, Colorado - Rifle CSP2_plank lowO2_0.2 (SPAdes) (version 2) | ecosystem: Environmental > Aquatic > Deep subsurface > Groundwater | place... | reverse complement strand
TCACCGGCTTCATTGATCGCCACGATGTTCTGATCGATATCGTGGGCCACTGCCGTCTGCTGCTCGGCGGCGGCGGCAATCTGCTGGTTCTGGTCGACGATCATGCCGACCGCGCCAAGAATGTTCTCCAGCGCCTGCTGCACCTTGCTCGACTGGCTGACGGTATCGTCGGCCATCTTGTGGCTGCCGCTCATGGCTTTCACCGTGGCCGCCACACCGCCCTGCAACTTGGAAATCATCTGCTCGATTTCTTCGGTCGACTGCTGGGTACGCTTGGCCAGGGTGCGCACTTCATCAGCTACCACGGCAAAACCGCGGCCCTGCTCACCGGCCCGCGCTGCCTCAATCGCCGCGTTAAGCGCCAGCAGGTTGGTCTGCTCGGCAATGCCCTTGATCACCTCCAGCACCCGACTGATCGAAGCACTGTCCGCCGCCAACTGGTTGATCACCGCCACCGACTGGTCGATGCCGCTGGCCAGGCGCTGAATGCTGCCGACCTGGGAGTCCACCAACTCACGGCCACTCACCGTCTCATCGTTAACACTCTGGGCACTGCCCACGGCCGCAGCGGCACTCCGGGCCACCTCTTGAGCAGTCGCCGACATTTCATTCATGGCCGTGGCCACCTGTTCGATCTGCGAACGCTGCCCGGCAACGGCCTGGTTGCTCTCACCGGAGACCACCTCAACACGATCGGCCTGACGCTCGACCTCAGTGACGGTATGGCCGACACGCTCAATCAGGTCGTGGATCTTGACCACGGTGCCATTGAACACATCCCCCAACTCACCCAGCTCGTCGCGGCTCTGCACCTTGTAGCTGACGGTCATGTCGCCGGCAGCCACTTTATCCATGACCAGGCCGAGGCTTTTCAGGGTAGTGCGGGTCGAGACGTAGAAGCCGCCATACAGGTAGACAATCGACAGGAACACCACCAGCAGCGCGACGACCAAGAGGATGGTTTGCGAGCCTTTCTGCTGCAGGCGTTCAGACAGCTCGGCCTGCAAAAACACCAGGGTCGCGTCGTTGACCTGATAGGTTTTTTCCATCTCGCCGCTGATCTCGGCAAAGAACTCCTGCCAGGAGCCCTTCAGGGATTCGGCAAGAATGACCTTGTCTTCGAAGACCTTGGCCAACTCCTTGAGGGTTTCCTGGCTGGCGGCGGTACGATTGCCCAAGGCGCGCTGGGCGCCAGGGCTGGCAGCCAGGGTTTCCTTGATCTTCAAACCGTACTCGGCGTGCAGTTTCTCCATCAGCAGCAAGGCATCTTCCAGCTTGACGCTGGCGCCGGAGTCGAGAAAACCAACGCCCAGGGAATAGGCACCCACCGAGCGCCCCGTGGCGAGCACGGCAGTAACCTGCGGGGTGACATTCATCACCAGCTCGACCATCTGCCGCACATCGCGACTGTCGTCCTGGCTCAGGCCGGAATCCGAGGCCACGCCTTTGATAAACAATTGCACCTTGGCCAACAACTCTTCGCCTTGGGCACGCTTGCTGACCGGCGCAACCTGAGCCTTGATGGCACGCATGGCATTGAGCAGCTCATCACGTTGAGCATTGAACTGCTCGACCTGCTGAGCGTCATGACTGACTGCCTGCAAGGCAGCAAACTGCTCGATCAGTGACTGCTCAAGCTTGGCGATCCGCGCATCAGCTTCCGCCGAACTGCTCTCACCCAGCATGCGACTGATCAGGGCAAGGTCGTTGACCTCTTCCAGATCGCGGCGAATTTTCAGGGTGCTGCCCAGCAGTTCGAGGCTTTCCAGCTCGGTACTGGTACGCACGTACTGGTCATAGGAGTCGCTCACCAAGTAGTAGTTGGTGACCGCCATGGGCAGAAAAAATAAGACACTTATCAGGCTGAATTTCATGCCGAAGTTCAGTCGATTCATCAGCGCGATGGCCGGATACAACACGGTCTTCACTAGACGCCTCCTGTTACCATTATTTTTATAGGCTGCTGCCCGTTTTTACGGGCAAGAATACCGCTTAGTAACCCGTGCCTCCTTCACCAGCCGACCGGCAACACCGGTATCCTGCGCTCAAGGTCGCGCCCCAGAAGGCACCCGTGCCTTAAACGCTCAGCAAGCAGCGCATCCTGTATACCCGATATCGGCCCATCGCTCTGTAACTTAAGGTTAAGCATGCATTCATCACTTCGCCTGGGCATTGATCTGGGTGGCAGCAAAATCGAGATATTGGCCCTGCAGGGCAGCCAGGAAAGACTGCGGCGGCGCTGTCCGACGCCGCAAGGCGACTATCCGGCCACCCTTGCGGCTATTTGCAGCCTAGTCGAAGAATGCGAGCGCGAGATGGGCATGCAGGGCAGCGTCGGCATTGGCATCCCGGGCACCCGCTCCCCCGATCACGGGCGGATCAAGAACGCCAACTCCACCTGCCTGATTGGCCAGGACTTGGCTGGAGACCTTGAACAGCGCTTACAGCGGCCCATTCGCCTGGCCAATGACGCCGACTGCTTTGCCCTGTCCGAGGCCAGCGATGGCGCAGGCGCGGGGGCCGCCAGCGTATTCGGAGTGATTCTCGGCACCGGCGTGGGCGGCGGCATCGTCATTCACGGCCGCCTGCTGGCCGGGCCCAACGCCATTGCCGGCGAATGGGGGCATAACCCCTTGCCCTGGCGCCAGCCGGCAGATGGCCTGCCAATGCGCTGCTACTGCGGCCTGGATGACTGCATCGAAACGTTTCTCAGTGGTCCGGGCTGGGCCACGCGCAGCGGCCTGGGGCTGGACGCTGGGGCCATTGCCCTAGCGGCCAGCCAGGGCGTACCGGCGGCGCAACAGGCGCTGGCGCGCTACGCCGAGCAACTGGCCCGCAGCCTGGCCAGCGTGATCAACCTGCTGGACCCGGAAGTGATAGTGCTGGGCGGCGGGCTGTCGAATATCGGCGCCCTCTACAACCAGGTGCCTGTGCTGTTAAGTCGCCATGTGTTCTCTGACCAGGTCAACACCCGCCTCGTGCCCGCCCGCCATGGTGACTCCAGCGGCGTACGCGGCGCGGCCTGGTTATGGCCCTGAGCGGCCGACGGGCAATGGCTTGGATTACAGCAGCAGGGTCCACACCGCAAAACCCGCATACCAAAGCAGGGCACTGCGCACCAGCATTTGCCACAACGAGTCGAGGCTGTGCAGTCCAACATCCCCTGGCGCGGACGCCGGTGTATTGGCCGCCGCACGACCGGCATGATCGACCAACTGGGCAGCCGAAATCTGCCAGTTCAGCAACTCATGCAACAGCGCCCGGCTGACCGAAACAAAATCGCCCACCAAGGCAAAGCTGCTGGCCAACACCCGCGCGGGCAGCCAGTCGAATGCGTGCCGCAACTGCTGCGCACGCTCACGCAGGGCAACCTGCTGCGCCTGCTCAGTGGTCAATGCCAACAGTCGATAGGCCAGCACGGCAACCGGCCCGAGCAGCGCGTACCAAAAGATCACCGCAAAGAAGCTCTGATAGGCGTGCCAGAGCAGGTAACCCTGCACACGGGTCAATAGCTCGCCTGGCTCATCGGCCTGCACCCCCAAATCACGCGCGGCCACCAAGTAGGCCGCCTCGGTGTCATCGCGGCGCCAGGCATCGCGGAACGGCCCAAGCGCCGCCAGCACATCACCGCGCCCCAGGCCGTAGATCAGCACCAGCAAATGCACTGGCAAGGCCAGCCAGCCATAGGCCACCGACTTGAGCAGCAGCAACAGCACGCCGAGCAATAACACCGGCACTAACACCAGCAGCGCCAGACTCAACCAAGGCGATGCCTGCATGCTTGGCGCCGCTTCCACCCTGGCCAACTGCCGGAGCCAACCGCCATCCTGCTGTATACGCTGCCGGCCGGCAGAAAATTTCTCGACCCACACGGCCAGCAATAGCACCAGAAAACTCATTGATTACTCCTTGATAGGGCTGGCCACGGCCACTGGACCAGCCAGCAATGCCGTGCGCAAACGTGGCCAGTCAAAGGCCGGGCCAGGATCGGTCTTGCGCCCCGGGGCAATATCGCAGTGACCGCAGATACGCTCGACACTGAGCGCCGGATAGGCCGCCAACAGCTGCTGCACCAGCGCCACCAGTGCATCGTATTGCGCTTCGCTGTACGGCAGATCGTCGGTGCCCTCCAGCTCGATGCCGAGGGAGAAATCATTACAGTTGTCGCGCCCGGCAAAGCTCGACACCCCGGCATGCCAGGCGCGCTGCAGACAGGAAACAAACTGGCTGATCTGGCCATCCCGTTCAATGAAAAAGTGTGCCGACACGCGCATGTCCACAATGCCGGCAAAATACGCATGCTCACTCGCGTTTAAGCCCGAGGTGAAGAACTCCTGCACCTTGCCCGTACCAAACTGCCCCGGAGGCAGACTGATGTTGTGCAGCACCAACAGGGAAATTTCCCCTTGCGGGCGCTCGTTGCAATGCGCCGATGGGCAATGACGCACCCCGGTGCACCAGCCAGTGACAGGATCCAACAGCATAAACACCCCTCTGAGCCATCACTTTAACAGCCCGCCGGCGATTGTAGCGCACCCTACAAACGACAACGCCCGGCCAAAGCCGGGCGTCGCAAGCCGCGCAACAACACTCAGGTCGCCTTCAGGCGCCGCAGATTACCGATCACCGACTCCAGGGCCCGATCAAACAGCAAGGCATCATCCAGCAGACGAATGGCGCTGCGGCGAAATTCCACTGCCAGACCCATGCGGGTTTTCTCCAGCACCTTCATGCCGGTGCGATTCACAAAGATGAACTTGCCGGTGGGTTTGATCACCGCCGCCAATTTGCAGCGCAGCTTGTGCTCCTCATCTTCCTGAAACTCGACCCAGCTCCCCACCCGCAAACCATCGACCTGCAAAAAGGCTTCATCATCGTCAGCCAGATTGACTTCGGCCTCCTGCTCGCGCCGCTCGCCAGGCGCCAGCAGGATAATTTCCTCAACCACTTCCACCATGGCCGGCTCTTCGGCCTGCTCCGACTCGTCGCTGACGGGCAGTTCCAGCAACGGCAGCACACTGGCCACCTCATCCGCCGGCAAAACCTGCGCAGCCTCGTCAGCCAACGTCGGCAGACGCGCTTGAGTGCTATCGACAGCTACCGGCATGGCCCGCTTGAAACGCTGGAAGGCCTGCACATGCAGAGCCTCCAGGCGGGTGAAGAACTCATTGGTGACAAAGGGATCAACCCCCGCACCATCCAGCCCCTCACGTAAGTTTCTTAGCAGCCCCGGCACCAACTCCAGCAAGCGCAGACGCGCATGAGGATCGTCGTGGGGCTCGACGCTCCAGACCAGCTCATCCATGGTCACCAGCACGGCTTGCCACTGCGACGACGCCACCCCGTGCTTGAGGCACGTGAGCATCAGCACCTTGCTCCAGGCCTCCTGCAGCAAGCGCACCACGGCCTCCGGCAAGGTCTTGCCCAGCAAGCGCTGGTTCAAGGCCAGCTCCACCTGCTGACGCGCCATTTCGGACTTTGCCCGCCCTTCTTCGGCATCGCGGGTACGCTGCTCCAGCAGGTCACTGCGACGGCGCTCGTCGCCGGTAAAAGCAACAAACTCGGCCAACAGCTCGGCGAAAATGGCCGGGTCATCAGCAAAATCATTCAACAGGCGCTGCACAACCTGATCGATACGCTGATACAAGGTGTCGCGCTGGGCATCATCCTGATCAACCCAACCCAGCGCCGCCGAGGCAATTTCATTGAGCAAACGCCGAGCCGGATGACTGCCACGACTGAAGAAGGTCTTATCCAGCACCGCCACTTTCAGCATCGGAATTTGCAAGCGTGCAATCAGGGCTTTCAGCGAATCAGGCAGGGTGCGGTCGTCGAGGATAAACTCGAACAGCATCGACACCAGGTTGATAACGTCCTCATCCACCTCGCCCACCACACGCGCCTTACCACTCTTGGCGCTGGCGCGGCCGAGCAGCGACTCCAGCTGATTGCGCAGGTCAAACTCGTCAGCGGCGGCCGCCGATTGCCCCGGCAAGCGCTGCTGAATATGCGACAGTAAGCGCATCAGATCATTGCTGGAGATCGGCACCGCACCCGCAGGCAACTCACGGGCCGGCATGCCACTGCCACGCACTTCGGCCAACAAAGACTGCAGCACACCAAAGACTTCCTGCATGCCCTCATCGTCGACGCCGCCAGAACCATCAGCAGACGCAACACCATCGGTACGGGCACCGCGGCTGGCAGCAGAGCGCTCGGGGTTTCGCCGGGGCGGAGTGGACTTAAGCTCTGGCAACACGCCTGCGGTAATCAGTTGCTGATTAACTTCGGCATACAGCTGATCGAGATCGCCCAACACTGACTTCTCGAACAGCTTGAAGATGATCAGCTTGACCTTGATCTCTACGCCGAGGTCACGACAGGCCTCCAGGAACGCCTCGCACAACGCCCGCGGACCTAGGGGGTTGTTCTTTTCATCAATCTTCTTGCTGACCAACGCATTCAGGCGAGTGGTCAGATGCCCAAGTGCCACTCCATCACGGTTCATCACCTTGGAAACCATGGCATCGACGGCCACCGACTCTTCCAGCTGATCGTTTTGCACCAGCGACAAGGCGTCAAACGACACCGCATCCAGCAGCGGGGCCTTACCGATTTCATACTGATTAAGGGTGGCGAAGGATTCGAAAATCTTCTGCAGAAAACCACGCTCGATGGTTTTGCGCTTCAAGCGCAAATCGCGCATGGCTTCAAAAAAGGCATTTTGCTCGACGTTACTGGTGGCCCGATCAGCCATTTCAAACAGCGAATCATCGGCACTGTCGAACAGTCCCTGCAGGGCTTGCTTGAGCTGCTGGGCAGCCTTGTCACGCACTTGAGTAAGCGCCACGGGCAGTCTTCCTACCGGCGAAATGGGCGGGTGCTGAGGGGCGACCTTATTCAGGTGCACCACGTTCGCATCGGTCATTGCGAGTCTCCCGCAGAGGGTGCCACAAAGGCAAACCCAACTGCACAGCGATCAACAGGGCGTCTTCCATAACGTCAAGGGCCTGGCGTCAAATCAAATGAGTAATCTCATTATAGGGACGAGCACGCCACCACCAAGCTACCAGACCTGCAGACATGACCTGCGTCACAGATGCACGCCAGCAACCTGCGAACGGTTGCTGGCGCACGACCAACGCGCCCTCTGGGTGTAGCAGAAAGCCGGCCGAGCGGCACAACCGACGCTGCAACGGCGGCCCGCAGCCCCTATAATCGCGCCATTCTGAATGCGGAGCCCGTCATGCCCAACCTGATTCTTGCCGACCTGCGCAGCGAAATCACCGCCAACGTCCAAACCGCCCTGCGCGAAGACCTGGGCAGCGGCGACATCACCGCCCAACTGATCGCTGCCGAGCGCAGCGCAAGCGCACGCATCATCACCCGTGAAGCTGCGACCATTTGCGGCACCGCCTGGGTTGACGAGGTGTTCCGCCAACTGGACCCAAACGTCAGCGTCAACTGGCTGGTGCAAGACGGCCAACGGGTCACTGCCGACCAGACCCTCTTCACCCTGCAAGGCCCAGCCCGTGCATTGCTCAGTGGCGAACGCAGCGCACTGAACTTCCTGCAGACCCTGTCCGCCGTCGCCACCCACAGCCAGCACTACGCCGACCTAGTTGCCGGCACCCAGGTGAAACTGCTCGACACCCGCAAGACCCTGCCCGGCCTGCGCCTGGCGCAGAAATATGCAGTGACCTGCGGCGGCTGCCACAACCACCGCATCGGTCTGTACGACGCCTTCCTGATCAAGGAAAACCACATCGCCGCCTGCGGCGGCATCGCCCAGGCAATCCAGGCCGCGCAGCAGATCGCCCCCGGCAAACCGGTGGAAGTGGAAGTGGAAAGCCTCGAAGAACTGCAGCAAGCCCTGGACGCCGGTGCCGACATCATCATGCTCGATGAACTCAGCCTGGAAGACATGCGCACCGCCGTCAACCTCACCGCCGGCCGCGCCAAACTCGAAGCCTCCGGCGGCATCAACGCCAGCACCCTGCGCCGCGTGGCTGAAACGGGGGTGGATTACATTTCGCTGGGCACGCTGACCAAGGATATAAAGGCGGTGGATTTGTCGATGCGCTTGAGTCTTTGATAAGGCTTTGTAGCCCTTAAAGCATCCCACCGTAGAAGCGGCTTCAGCCGCGAATTTCAGGGTCAATCCACTCCTACGACGCACGCGCAACACTAACTAGACCTACGGTTAAACCCAGAACCCCGACAGCAGGATGATATGGAGCGTTCTATACCCATCATCGCGCCCGACCACCAACGCAGGCACCACCATGAATCGCCACGCCATCGTGCAAACCCTGCAACGCAAAATCCCAGAACTGCTGGCTAGTTACGCCTTTGGCAGTCGCGCTAAAGGCACCGCCAACGCCCAGAGTAATCTTGACCTGGCTGTATTGGTAGCCGGCTAGGCCGAACCACTGAACCTGTGGCCACTGGCAAGCGACTTGGAGGATATAGCGGGCTGCCTGGTGGACTTGCGCGCTGCCTCAACCGTCATGCAGTACCACATCATTACCACAGGCGAACGCTTGTGGAGCAAAGACATTCAGGCCAGCCTGTTCGAGACCACCATACTAAGCGGAAAAATTGCGCTCGATAGCGCCCGCGCAGGACTGCTCAGCGACATTCAAAAACAAGGGCAAATTTATGCTCGATGATGTGCTGATCAACAAAGCTGCCATCATCGAACGCTGCGTGGCCAGAGCACGCGAAGAGTATCTGCGTGATCCTGCCAGCTTTGCCATCGACTTCACCCGCCAAGATGCCGCCACCCTCAATATCCAGCGTGCCTGCTAGGCCGCACAGGACATGGGCCAACACTTGATTCGCCGTGAACGCCTGGGCGTACCGCAAAAGCGCCCGCGATGTTTTTACCCTGCTGGCGCAAAGTCAGCGGATTGACCCCGCACTGGCCGACAGCCTCAAGCGCATGATCGGCTTTCGCAACATTGCTGCGCATGACTATCAGGCTCTGCAACTGCCAATCATGGTGGCGATTATCGAAAATCACCTTGAGGAATGTTTGTACTACAGCCAGACACTGTTACTCCATGATGCCGCTGGGGGGGGGGTAAGAGCCCCAACAGCGCCGCTGCCAGATGTCACCCTCACCACGAAACAGGCGCAGCCTTGAGTGATATTCATCCGGCGGCAGTGTCCAGACACAGCGCATATGCTCCGGCAGCATCACCCAAGATCAATCACAAACGGGTGCAAGCGATGCACCCGCCGCACGGCACAATGCAACAGGCCGATATGCCTTACTAGGGCACCATAGTTGCAGATTGACGGTAAAAAACCAACTCGCACCTGACACTTAAGCCCGACGACATTTAAGCATTCCCTGCCCCTCCATAACCCGAGACCAGATCAGCATATGATGAATTAGCCTCGTAGCGGCATAATCCATCATTGCGCATACAAAAACGCCCCGCACAGGGCGGGGCGTTGATTTGTAAGGATTACCGGCGCGCGGTTCACGGCAAACGACGGAACCGTCTACGGTTATTCAATTCTGCATCTACTATATACGCTATACCGTCCACCACCGTCGCAAAAAAACGAAACACCCCGCACGATGACGGGGTGTTCGATGTGTCGGCGTGTCACGGCAGATTCGCGGCAAGCAACGGAAACGCCTTCAGCGATTCCATCTTACAACTCCGCCATACTGTGATGCGGATGTTTAACCCACCACACCGCGATTAATTACCTGCAAGAGCCAGGAGCATAATCAGTAGCATTACCAGTGGAGGTGCAGCGCCACTCGAATATTTGCGACCCTTGATCGCCGTTAGCCGCTGAAACCGAAATAGCAGCGCCACCGTTATCATAAGGAGTCAGCACTATGGTATCTGCAGCCACCATTGCCACACCTAAATTCGCAGCATGCGGAGTAACGGTGATAACGCCATCAGCACTAGTTGCGATGCTAGCTACCATCTTGGTTGGGTTAGCTCCTTCACCACATCCCCAGTTATTAGCAGTACCGAGAGCGGTCACACTCATGCTCTGCACCGATTCGCTAATGGTGGTACGGCACTGTGAAGCCGCCAACACCACTTCAGACATGCGCGCCTTCACCGTGTATGTTTGATACGCCGGCAACGCAACAGCCGCTAAGATACCGATAATCGCAACTACGATCATCAATTCAATAAGAGTAAAGCCTTTTTGCATTTGAGCTTTCATCAAGCGTCTCCTCGATATGAAAAGGTCGTATGACCTGAAATTACTCAAAGCATACACCGTGCCAACCACCGCCAAGTCGATTACCCGCAACGTGAATCCAAACCAAAGCGCGCACCAAGCAGGATGATCGCAAAAAAAAAACCATTAGTGACTATATTTGTCAGTCTGGCACAGCTTATTTGGCAGTGATCCGCTACTAGGCTATAAGGCAAGCATGATTCTCGCGAGCTTCCCCCAATGAATGACATCGTCAACCTGACTGGCTTGGCCAAGCAACTGGTACTGGCCGAACTGCTGGACGAAAAAAACGCCCAGCAGGCCCACGCCCAGGCGCAGCGTAACAAGACCTCGCTGGTCACCTATCTGGTACAGAACAAGCTGGTAAAAAGCCGTGCCCTTGCGGAAGTCGCTGCCGAGCAATTTGGCGTCGCTTACCTTGACTTGCATAGCATCGACAAGGAGAGCCAACCCAAGGACCTTGTCAGCGAAAAACTGATTCGCCAGCATCGCGCACTGCCGCTGTGGCGCCGAGGCAACAAACTATTCGTGGCAGTGTCCGACCCGACCAATCATCAAGCTGTTACCGACATCCAATTTTCCACCGGCCTGACTACCGAATCAATTCTGGTGGAGGACGACAAGCTCGGCGATGCCATCGACAAATTCTTCGACAATACCGCCAGCGGCATGGAGGACTTGGGCGATATAGACCTAGATGGACTAGATGTCGAAGCAGTCAATGACGACAAGGACGACAAGGGCCAAGGTGAAGGCGCTGACGATGCACCAGTGGTGCGCTTCGTTAATAAAATGTTGCTGGATGCGATCAAGGCTGGTTCCTCCGACCTGCACTTCGAGCCCTATGAAAAAGCCTACCGCGTACGCTTTCGCACTGACGGTATATTGAGTGAGATTGCCCGCCCCCCAATTCAACTAGCACCACGTATTTCGGCACGCCTCAAGGTCATGGCCGGCCTTGACATCTCCGAGCGGCGCAAGCCGCAGGATGGCCGAATCAAGATGCGTATATCCAAAACCAAGTCCATAGACTTTCGTGTCAGCACCTGCCCGACGCTATGGGGCGAGAAGATCGTAATGCGAATTCTCGACTCCGCCAGCGCCCAGATGGGCATTGACGCTCTGGGTTATGAAGAGTCGCAAAAAGCCTTGTATATGGCTGCACTCAAACAGCCGCAGGGTATGATCCTGGTCACAGGCCCTACTGGCTCGGGTAAGACCGTCTCCCTCTACACCGGCCTGAACATCCTCAATACTGTGGATGTAAACATCTCTACCGCCGAAGACCCGGTCGAGATCAACCTTGAAGGCATTAATCAGGTCAACGTCAACCCCAAGCAGGGTATGGACTTTACTGCCGCACTGAAATCCTTTCTGCGCCAGGACCCAGACATCATCATGGTCGGCGAGATCCGCGACCTGGACACCGCCTCCATCGCCATCAAGGCGGCACAGACTGGCCACATGGTGATGTCTACCCTGCATACCAATAGCGCGGCGGAAACACTGACGCGCTTGCGCAATATGGGCGTGCCGTCCTTCAACATCGCCACCTCGGTCAACCTGATCATTGCCCAGCGACTGGCACGCAAGCTGTGCAGTGCCTGCAAGAAGGAAGTGCTGATCCCTCGCGAAGCACTGCTTGAGGAAGGCTTCCCGGAAGACAAGCTCGGCACCTTCAAGATTTATGGACCCGTAGGCTGCGAAAACTGCAACAACGGCTATAAAGGCCGTGTCGGTATTTATGAAGTGGTTAAAAACACGCCGGCGCTGCAACGGATTATCATGGAGGAAGGAAACTCCATTGATATCTCGATTCAGATGCGTAAAGACGGCTTCAATGACCTGCGCACCTCAGCTCTGCTCAAGGCCATGCAAGGTGTCACCAGCCTCGAAGAAGTCAACCGCGTAACCAAGGACTAACCCATGGCCGTAAAAGAATTAAAAACCAGTACTTTTAGCTGGGAAGGCACCGACAAGAAAGGCGCCAAGATCAAGGGCGAGTCAAGCGGCCAAAGCCAGGCACTAGTCAAGGCGCAACTGCGTAAGCAAGGCATCAACCCCACCAAGGTCCGCAAGAAGTCAGCCTCGCTATTTAGCGCCGGCAAGAGAATTACCCCCATGGACATCGCCCTGTTTGCACGGCAGATGGCCACCATGATGAAGGCCGGCGTCCCCCTACTACAATCATTCGAAATTATTGGCGAAGGTCTCGACAACCCGAATATGCGCAAACTGGTGGACGACATTAAGCAGCAGGTGGCAGCAGGCAATAGCTTTGCCACTGCCCTGCGCACTCGACCGCTCTATTTCGACGACCTATTTTGCAATCTGGTAGATGCGGGCGAACAAGCAGGCGCCTTGGAAAGCTTGCTTGACCGCGTTGCCACCTATAAAGAAAAAAGCGAAGCACTGAAAGCCAAGATCAAGAAAGCAATGAACTACCCGATTGCCGTGGTTGCCATTGCCATCATCGTTTCCTGCATCCTACTGATCAAGGTGGTCCCCCAATTTGAATCCGTATTTGCCAATTTCGGCGCCGAGCTCCCAGCCTTTACACAATTTGTTATCGGCATATCGCAAAGCCTTCAGGAGCAATGGTATATATTTTTATTCGTATTAACCGGCGCTGTATTTGCACTTTCCGAAACTAAAAAACGCTCAGAGAAATTTCGTAACTGGCTAGACCGAACAGCACTAAAAACCCCTGTGATTGGCGACATCATTTACAAGTCTTCCGTTGCTCGCTATGCCCGCACCCTAGCCACCACCTTCGCCGCCGGCGTACCCTTGGTTGAAGCGCTGGACTCGGTAGCTGGAGCCACTGGCAATATCGTGTTCAAGAATGCCGTGCAAAAAGTCAAACAGGATGTAACTTCCGGCATGCAGTTAAATTTTTCCATGCGCTCTACAGGAATATTCCCCTCAATGGCCGTGCAAATGACCGCCATTGGCGAAGAATCTGGCGCCCTAGATATGATGCTAGATAAAGTAGCCAGTTATTACGAAGCGGAAGTTGATAACGCTGTCGATGGTTTAACCGCGCTAATGGAGCCACTAATCATGTCAGTACTTGGTGTACTGGTGGGCGGCCTTATCATCGCCATGTATCTACCTATCTTCCAACTAGGCGCAGTGGTCTAGCCAATGTATTTGCTCGATTTTCTGGCCAGCCATGTGCTGGCCTTTGTCATATGCATTCTATTAATTGGATTATTAATTGGCAGTTTCCTCAACGTCGTCGTCTACCGCCTACCCAAAATGCTGCTCCGCGACTGGCAAGCACAAGCCCGAGAAATCCTCAGCCTGCCCGCGGAAAACGACGGTCAAACCTTCAACCTAATCCTACCCAACTCCAGCTGCCCGCATTGCGCGCACGAGATCAAGCCCTGGGAAAACATCCCCATATTCAGCTGGCTGTTTCTGCGTGGTAAATGCTCGGCCTGCAAATCCCCCATTAGCACTCGCTACCCGCTGGTAGAGCTAACTTGCGGCCTGTTGTCGGCCTACGTAGCTTGGCATTTTGGCTTTACCTGGCAGGCTGGCAGCATGTTGCTGCTGACCTGGGGTCTGCTGACCATGAGCCTAATTGATGCAGATCACCAACTGCTGCCCGATGCACTAGTGTTGCCGCTGTTGTGGTTGGGGCTGATCGTTAACCAGTTCGACCTGTTTGCCAGCCCGGCAGACGCACTCTGGGGCGCTATCGCCGGTTATCTGAGCCTATGGTCCGTGTACTGGCTGTTCAAGCTGGTCACCGGCAAGGAAGGCATGGGCTATGGCGACTTCAAGCTACTGGCCATGCTCGGCGCCTGGGGTGGCTGGCAGATCCTGCCGTTGACCATTTTGCTCTCCTCCCTGGTGGGCGCCGTGCTTGGGGTGATTATGCTGCGCCTGCGCAATGCCGAAACCAGCACACCGATTCCCTTCGGGCCTTACCTGGCAATCGCCGGATGGATTGCGCTGTTGTGGGGTGAGCAGATCACCGCCAGTTACCTGCAGATCGCCGGCTTCAAATGAGTAAACCCTGGACCCTGGGCTTGACCGGTGGGATTGGTAGCGGCAAGAGTGCGGTTGCGAAGTGTTTTACCGACCTCGGTGTCAGTTTGATCGACGCCGATCACGCCGCCCGCTGGGTGGTTGAGCCCGGGCGCCCTGCGCTGACTCAGATCGTCGAACGCTTTGGCGAAAGCGTTTTGCAGGCCGACGGACAATTGGATCGCGCTGCGCTGCGCGGCCTGATCTTTCAGGACCCGGCACAACGCCGCTGGCTGGAAACTCTGTTGCATCCGCTGATTGGCCAGGAGATCACTCAATACCTGGCAAGCGCCCAATCGCCTTATGCCATTCTGGTGTCGCCACTGCTGATAGAATCTGGCCAGCATCACATCACCCAACGCATATTGGTGATCGATGCGCCTGAGCACCTGCAAGTGCAGCGCACCATGCAACGCGACCAGGCCTCTGCCGAACAGGTACAGGCAATCCTGCAGGCCCAGGCCAAGCGCGATGAACGCCTGCGCCACGCCCACGATGTGCTGGTCAATGATCGCGACCTGCACTGGCTGCAAGGCGAAGTCGAGCGCCTCCATCATTTTTATCTGACCCTGCGTAAAGGCCAGCCATGAAACCCGTTACTACCGTTAAATGCCCCACCTGCGAAGCGCCCGTCGAATGGGGCCCGCAAAGCCCGAGCCGGCCATTTTGCAGTGAGCGCTGCAAACTGATTGATCTCGGCGCCTGGGCCGCCGAAGAGCACAGCATTCCCGGCGACCCACTGGAAGACGAACTGTTTTCTGGCGACCTGCCGCCTCGACACCACTGATCCCGCCCCGCCTCACGGGCGCATAAAGCCGTAATCGCGCCCGTCGTCGAGATTCTCTGCAAGAAACTGCAGCTCCTGAGCCAAATCCGCTGCGCTGCGCTCCTGCTTGCTGCACTCCACCACTGCACTCAAAAGCGCCCGCAGATACAGCGCTGGTTCATGGCCGGCGGCTTGCGCCGCCAACAAGCTGCGCTGCAGATCGTGTTTTGCCAACGCATGGACACTCATCATTCAGCCCTCCAGAATTTTGAGCTGCCAGCATGGCGCCAAGGGCCACGCTGCCGTTGATGCAAGTCAATGCCGAGCCGCCCATCCAGCGACCGAATCCGCCATCATCAACGCGAGTGTTCGTCATCCTTCCACGGCGCCTGCAGGTAGCGCGTGCGATTGAAGGTTTCCAGCCAATCTGGACAAAACACCACCAGCGCGGCAACCAAAGTGCCATTGATAAAGGCTTCGGGAAACGTCACCAGCCACAGGTAGCCGATAAAATCGTCCAGCCACGGCGGCATGGCAAAACGCCCATCCAGCGCCAACAAGCCCAACCCCGCCAGCAGGCAACACAACGCAGCCAGGGCTGCCGGAAAAAAACCACAACAGAAGATATACACGAACAGATTGCGCGGCTGCGCGCGCTCGACCAGCAGCGCGCAACCCTCAGTGATCAGCATGGGTAGCAGCACCAGCAATACTCCGTTCACCCCAAGCGCCAGCAGATCCTGACGCCCGATGGCAATCAGCCCGATCTGCGCCAAAAGACCGCCCAGTAGCGCCAATGGCCAATCCAGTAAGAGCGTCACCACCGTCATACCGATAAAGTGAAACGACACCCCAGAGTCGAAGTCACGTCGCACCAGCCAGAGTAAAAACAACCCCAGCACCGTGCCAAACAGCAGATGCTGACGCCGACTGTCACTCAACACCTCAAGCCAGGGCGCCCGCCAGGCAGCCCAGAGCACTGCACCCAAATACACAGCAGCGCCCAGCCATAAAGTCGAGGGCGCCAGCAACTGGGCTGCGATCACGGCGCCAATGCTTCCAGCGCATCGCGCAGGGCGCTCGCCTGGGTAAAGGTTTGCTGAGCCTGCACGCGCCCCTGCTGCAACTGCAGCCAGAGCACCGCGTCATTCTCGACCGGGTAGCGCGGCGCGATGCGCGCATCACGATCCAGCATCACGCGGTAGTTGTAATCACGCATTGCGGGGACGGCAAACGCCGCAGCAATCACCGAAGGCATGCGACTGATATCCGCCAGAAATACCGCCTTACGCGACTCCAGATACCCTTTGGGCTGCTGATCCAGCGCAGCAGCCAGCAACTTGGCACCTGCCATACTGCGCGCCACCAGCAAAACCTGCAGCTCGTCATTCAAGCTGTAGGGCTGATCAAACTGGTCCAGCAGGGTCCAGGGCGCCAAACGCTCGCCCACTTCGACGGCCTGCGCACAGGCCGCAGACAACACCAATAACAAAACAGCCAAGAACTTCATTGCCACTCCCCTTGCGCGGAAAACCTGAATGTCGCCATAGGCCAAACAGAATAACCAACTGAATGTACCAGCTTGATCCACAAAAACACTGCAGCCCAGTTTATACCGCGCCCGCTGGCACCACCTGCGGCTCGATGCCGCTGCCCAAACGCCGAGCAATCCGCTAGAGTCGCCACCCGTTTAACCATGGCCTCCTGCCCTTGCACCCTTTCGTCCTGCGCCTCACCTTCCTGGCTTGCCTGTTGCACCCCACCGCCCTATGGGCTCTAGAACCTTCAGTCTTCGGCAATGTCCGCATTGATGAAGTCAGCAGCATTTATGACGGCGACACCTTGCGCGTGACCATTCGCGACTGGCCCGCAGTCGCTGGGCAACGCGTGCCGGTACGGGTGTATGGCATTGATACCCCGGAAATGCGCGACAAACGCCCCCGTGTGCGCGAACTGGCGCGTCGCGCCAAACAGTTCAGTGTCAGCCGGCTGCGTAACGGTAAGCGCATCGAACTGCGGCAGATCCGCCGCGACAAATACTTCCGCCTGCTTGCCGAAGTCTGGATCGACGATCACAGCCTCGGCGACTTGCTCCTCAAGGCCGGCCTGGCCAAGGTCTACACCGGGGGTACCAAAAGCCCCTGGTAGCAGATTAAGCTGCACCTATGGATGACTCCGACTACCTGCGCCTGCTGACCCAGCAAGCCGAACAGGCCAACACCTTTCTCTCCAACGCGCGCAAATGGGAGCGCGAGCGCTGGGTCTGCCAGCGCCTGCTGCAAGCGCTGAATGTGCCCAACCGCTTGGAAGAGTTCAGCAGCGCCGCACAGGAACCGCCCGACGTGCAGTTTCGTGAGGCCAACTTCGAAGTGTTTTTCGTCTTGGATGAAGGCCGCCGCCTGAATGACGAATGGCGCGCCGAGGCCGAGCGCCGGCGCAGCGCCTTCACCTTGAGCCAGTTGGTGCGCCGCGAAGCGAAACCGCGACGCATTTCCGCCGGCGATCTACTCAAACACCTGGCTCCAACCCTGCACAAGAAGGCCCACAACTACGGCGAACGCGGCATTGACCTCGGCGAACTCGACCTGCTCGCCTTTGCCAGCCTGAAGCGCTCAAGCCTGGACCTCAACAGTTCCTTCCCGCCGCCGACCGAATACCTGCGCCAAGGCTGGCGCTCACTCTCGCTGGTGGGGCCGAACTTTGTTCGCGTGCTGTTTGCCCACGCCGGTGCGCCAGACTTCCTGCGCAACAACCTGGGGCGCAGCGTGTTGCTCGATGTCGGCATCAGCCTGTGAAAGTCCCGGACGAATTACTCGTCGCAGTGCCGCAACGCGGCCAGGTACGCTGGATCGGCGTACGCCCCAATGCAGGCGACGAGATGCTAAGCCTTGAAGCCGTGGAGGCTCGCCGCGAAGCAGGGCTGACGGGAGACCACGCCCGCCCCGGCATCGGCAACCCACGTCAAGTCACCCTGCTGCAATGGGAGCATCTCGCAGTCATCAACGCCTTACTGGCACGCCCGGCGGATAACCCCGTAAGCCCGATAGATATGCGGCGCAATCTGCTGGTCAGCGGCATCAATCTGTTCAGCCTCAAAGGCCGCCGCTTTCGCATCGGCCAGGCCATCCTGCAAACCACCGGCTGGTGCCACCCGTGCGCCAAACTGGAGGCACGCTTGGGGCCAGGCAGCTTTCAGGCCATCCGCGGCCACGGCGGCATCACCGCCCGCGTGCTGCGCGGCGGCATTATTCGCCTGAATGACGGGATCGAAGTCGAGCCGGTCTAAATCGCTGGTCTAAGCTCAAGGCAAATTAGAACGAGAGCCGCCATGTCCAGCCGCCTAAACCCCGAAGACCAACAACGCGTTTCCGCTTACCTGAGCGCACCGCAACACCAGGTTGAGCGCCAACCCTTTCGGCCATGGCGCTTGCTGACCGTAGTGCTGGCGGTCGTTATCGGCCTGGGGCTGCTTAGTCGACTCCTCAGCACCCTGGTGCACTGAGCCGCAGCGGATTGACAAGGCGCGAGCGCCAAACGCAAGACAAAAAAAGGCCCCGGTTTTTCAACCGGGGCCTCTTTAATGGTGGGTCGTGTGGGATTCGAACCTACGACCAATTGGTTAAAAGCCAACTGCTCTACCAACTGAGCTAACGACCCAAAAATGGTCGGGGTAAGGGGATTCGAACTCCTGACATCCTGCTCC
>Ga0209343_10003846_pt1 | contig 18733 bp, 20 predicted proteins | sample RifCSPlowO2_02_FD_184026 | JGI IMG/M metagenome (GOLD analysis project Ga0209343, IMG submission 184026) | Groundwater microbial communities from Rifle, Colorado - Rifle CSP2_plank lowO2_0.2 (SPAdes) (version 2) | ecosystem: Environmental > Aquatic > Deep subsurface > Groundwater | place... | reverse complement strand
AATCAGGGTGTGTGCCGCGACGTCCAGTTCCAGGCTCCAGAAGCCCTGGCGGCCGAGAATATGCGCCACCGGCTCGCCGGCCTTGCGCCGCGCCAGGTCGGCGGCAAAGCGGGCGGCCTGTTCGGCATCGACTTCACGCTCAGGCCAGGTGTGCAGGTAGCTGCGCGACTTGCCCAGGACATGGGCGAGCAACAGCTCGGCATCCAGCCGCGGCGTCGGCGAGTCGGGCAGTTCGGCGTGGCTGAGCAAGGATTCGATGGTGACCATGAAGGATTCGTTGTAGGAGCCAGTTTGCTGTGGTCCGGCATTCCGGCGATCAAAGAGCGTCAAGCATCGCGAGCAAGCTCGCTCCTACAGGAGCCAGAGCTAACCCGCCCCGTAGCCCGGATGCAATCCGGGGCAAAGCCAACCTGCATCAATCGCCCAGCGCGGCCAACTGGTCGGCCTGGTATTCGGCGAGCAGCGGTTCGATCACTGCGTCGACGCCACCGGCCAGCACTTCATTGAGCGAATACAGGGTCAGGTTGATGCGGTGATCGGTGACCCGGCCCTGGGGGAAGTTGTAGGTGCGAATACGCTCGGAACGGTCACCGGAGCCCACCAGCAATTTGCGCGTGTCGGAAATCTCCTTGTGCGCGGCGGCCTCCTGCTGGTCCTTCAACTTGGCCGACAACCAGGCCATGGCCCGCGCACGGTTCTTGTGCTGGGAGCGCTCTTCCTGACATTCGACCACCGTGCCGGTGGGAATGTGGGTGATGCGGATCGCCGAGTCGGTGGTGTTGACGTGCTGACCACCGGCACCGGAAGAGCGGTAGGTGTCGATGCGCAAATCGGCCGGATTGATGTCGATGGCGGCTTGTTCATCCGGTTCGGGCAACACCGCCACGGTGCACGCCGAGGTGTGGATGCGGCCCTGGGATTCGGTTTCCGGAACCCGCTGGACGCGGTGGGCGCCGGACTCGAACTTGAGCTTGCCATAAACATTGTCGCCTTCGACCCGGGCGATCACTTCCTTGTAGCCGCCGTGCTCGCCTTCGCTGGCCGAGAGAATCTCGACCCGCCAGCCGCGCCGTTCGGCATAGCGCGAATACATGCGGAACAGGTCGCCGGAGAAGATCGCCGCCTCGTCGCCGCCGGTCCCGGCGCGCACTTCGAGAAAGACGTTGCGGCCGTCGCTGGGGTCTTTCGGCAACAGCATGCGCTGCAGGTTGTCTTCCAGTTCGATCAGCTTTTCTTTGGCCTCGGCGACTTCTTCCTCGGCCATTGCACGCATGTCCGGGTCGCTGTCCTTGAGCAGCGCCTGGGCGCCCTCGAGATCGGCCTGCACCTTGCGAAACGCCCGAAACGCGCTGTTAACCGGCTCGATCTCGGCATATTCACGGGAGTAAGCCCGGAACTGGTTCTGATTGCCGATCACTTCGGCATCGCCAAGCAGCGCGGTCAGCTCTTCGAAGCGGTCCTGCAGCATGTCGAGTTTGTTGATCAGTGACGCTTTCATTGCAGGCCTTTATTTATGACCGAACTGGACGGCGCGCCCTCATCGAGGGCAAAGAGTTCCTGGGCCACGCCGAGCGCATCGACGCGACCGTCGGCAGAGAGTTTTTTCAGCTGCACGCTGGGCGCATGCAGCAGCTTGTTGGTCAGTCCGCGGGCCAGTTGCACCAGCACCTCCTCGGCCGCACTGCCGTTATTGAGCAGGCGCAGGGCCTTGGCCAATTCTTCGTCACGCAAGCGCTCGCCCTGCTGGCGATAGGCCTTGAGCACATCCACCGCGGCCAGCTCGCGCAGACGCAGCATGAAGGTCTCGGCACCCGCGGCAACCAGTTCCTCGGCGGCCTGCGCGGCGCCCTGGCGGCTTTTCAGGTTCTCCGCGATCACTTCGTGCAGGTCATCGACGGTATACAGGTAGACATCGTCGAGCTCGCCGACCTCGGCCTCGATATCCCGCGGCACGGCGATGTCGACCATGAAGATCGGCTTGTGCCGGCGCTGTTTCAGCGCACTCTCCACCGCGCCCTTGCCGAGAATCGGCAACTGGCTGGCCGTCGAGCTGATGACGATGTCACTGTGCACCAGCTCCTGGGGAATATCCGAGAGCAGCACCGCATGGGCACCGAACTGTTCGGCCAGGCTGCTGGCCCGCTCCAGGGTGCGGTTGGCCACGACGATGCGCTTGACCCCCTGTTCGTGCAGGTGCCGCGCCACCAGGCTGATGGTCTCGCCGGCACCGATCAGCAGGGCCTGGCTGCGGTGCAGGTCGCTGAAGATCTGCTTGGCCAGGCTCACCGCGGCAAACGCCACCGACACCGGGTTCTCGCCGATCGCGGTATCGGTGCGCACGGTCTTGGCGGTGCTGAAGGTGGCCTGGAACAGGCGCCCGAGCAGCGGGCCAATGGTGCCGGCCTCGCGCGCCACGGCGTAGGCGGACTTCATCTGCCCGAGAATCTGCGGCTCGCCCAGCACCATCGAATCCAGTCCCGAGGCCACGCGCATCATGTGGCGCACCGCGGCATCGTCCTCGAGCACATAGGCACAGGCGCGCAACTCGTCGAGGCTGAGCCTGTGGTACTCGGCCAGCCAGACCAGCACCCCGTCGACGGTCAGCACGTCCTGTTCGAGGTACAGCTCGCTGCGGTTGCAGGTCGACAGAATTGCCGCCTCGCGGCTGGCCGTGCACCGGCAGAGCTGCTGCAGGGCCTCGACCAGTTGCTCCGGGGAAAAAGCCACGCGTTCGCGTACCGCCACCGAAGCGGTTTTATGGTTGATCCCGAGGGCAATAAAGGTCATGCACAGTCGCTGGCAGGAAGATAAGCGCGCAATTGTCCTACTTCGACAGAGTGAGAACAACCACCGCCGAATATTGTCTCAAGTAGTCACCAATCAGCTATCAGGCCTCAGGCTGGGAAAATATCGAAGGCCGTCGCGAGAGCGCCGTCGGCCGAGCGAAACAAGGCGCGCTACGTGAAAACGAGGGAGTTTGGCGAGCCAAATGACCGAAGTTTTGACGTAGCGCAACGCAGTTGCAGCCGCCCGACGACGGTCGGAGCAGGCAAGCGATTTTTTCACAGAGTCTCACCCCATGGGCTTGCCCTACGGCTTGTGTCATGATGCTCCGACCGCAGGTTAGTCGCTCTTCTCCCTATGAATAGATCATTCGCGTTGCTGGCCGCCCTTGCCTTGTTAAGCGGTTGCCAGACATTTACCTCCTCCGCGCCAGACGGCGTACCGCCAGTGGAAGAAGCCTCTGCTGTAGCAGAAGTGCCGAAGCCCGAAGTCTATGCTTCGTTCAGCCAGGAAACCCTGCTCGCCTTGCTCACCGCCGAACTGGCCGGGCAACGCAATCGCTTCGATATCGCCATCGGCAACTACGTGCAGCAGGCCCAGGCGACCCAGGACGCCGGCGTGGCCGAGCGCGGCTTTCGGATTGCCGAATACCTCGGCGCCGAGCAAGCAGCGCTGGATACTGCGCTGATCTGGGCGAAAAACGCCCCCGACAACCTCGACGCCCAGCGTGCCGCCGCCATTCAGCTAGCCCGCGCCGGCCGTTATGACGAGTCCATGACCTACATGGAGCAGGTGCTGCAACGCAAAGGCAGCACCCACTTCGACTTCCTCGCCCTGTCCGCCCTCGAAACCGACCCGGATACCCGCGCCGGCCTGCTGCAAAGCTTCGATCGCCTGCAGAGCAAGTACCCGGACAACGGCCAGCTGCTATTCGGCAAAGCCTTGCTCCTGCAGCAGGACGATCGCCCGCAGGAAGCCCTCGAGCTGCTCGAAGCACAGTCGGCCAACCAGGACGAAATCCCCCCACTGCTGCTCCACGCACGGCTGCTGCAAAGCCTCGAGCGTGGCGATGAAGCCCTGCCACTGCTGCAAAAAGGCATCAAGCTGCACCCCGACGACAAGCGCCTGCGCCTGACCTATGCCCGCCTGCTGGTCGAACAGGATCGCCTGGACGACGCCAAAGGCGAGTTCGCCTCGCTGCTGCAACAGTTCCCCCAGGACGACGACCTGCGCTTCTCGCTCGCCCTGGTCTGCCTGGAAGCCGAAGCCTGGCACGAGGCCATCGTCTACCTCGAAGAGCTGATCGAACGCGACAGCCACGTCGATGCCGCCCACTACAACCTGGCCCGCGCCTATGAAGCCCTCGGCGAAAATGACAGCGCCCTGATCGAATATGCACTGGTCGGCCCCGGCAATGATTTCCTCCCGGCCCAGGCGCGCCAGGCGCAACTGCTGCTCGACAGCAAGCGCGGGGCAGAAGCCGCGCAGCGCCTGAGCGAGGCCCGTACAGCGCAGCCCGACTATGCCATCCAGCTCTACCTGATCGAATCGGAAGCCCTGGCCAGCCACAATCAGCACGAACAAGCCTGGCAAGTGGTGCAGCAAGCGCTGGAGCAATTCCCCGACGACCTCAACCTGCTCTATACCCGCGCCATGCTCGCCGAAAAACGCGACGACCTGGACCTGCTGGAGCAGGATCTGCGCTTCATTCTCGAACGCGAACCAGACAACAGCATGGCGCTCAACGCGCTGGGCTACACCCTGGCCGACCGCACCACGCGCTACGACGAAGCCAAGGCGCTGATCGAGCAAGCCCTGCAGCTCAACCCGCAAGACCCGGCGATTCTCGACAGCCTCGGCTGGGTCAACTATCGACTGGGCAATCTCGACGAAGCCGAACGCCTGCTGCGCCAGGCGCTGGCGCGCTTCCCCGACCATGAAGTCGCCGCCCACCTCGGCGAAGTACTCTGGGCCCGGGGCAAGCAGCGCGAGGCGCGCAAGGTCTGGGCCAACGCCCTCAAACAACAGCCTGACAGTACTTTATTGCGCAGCACCCTGCTTCGCCTGACCGGATCAGAGACCTTTTGATGTTTGTGCGGCAACTCCTCGTACTCGGCCTGCTGGCCCTGCTCGCCGGTTGCGCCGGCCTGACCTCCCGCGAATCCCTCGAGGGCGAAGGCAGCCCGGCGCTCTGGCAAAGCCATAAACAACAGATCGGCAGCCTCGACGCCTGGCAAATCAGCGGCAAGGTCGGTATTCGCGCAGCGCAGGATTCCGGCAGCGGCACCCTGTTCTGGCTGCAGCGCCAGGACTATTACGACATTCGCCTGTCCGGTCCGCTCGGCCGTGGCGCCGCACGCCTGACCGGGCGCCCAGGCGACATCCAGCTTGAAGTAGCCAACCAGGGGCGCTACCAGGCCGCCTCCCCCGAACAACTGCTGCAGCAACAGCTGGGCCTCAACCTGCCGGTCTCGCACCTGCTGTGGTGGATTCGCGGCCTGCCCGCACCCGACAGCAGAAGCCGCCTGACCCTCGACCGCGACAGCCGCCTGGCGCAACTGAGCCAGGACGGCTGGCAGGTCGAGTACCTGCGCTACGCCGAGCAGGATGGCTACTGGCTGCCCGAGCGCCTCAAGCTGAGCGGTCACGATTTGCAGGTCACCCTGGTAATCAAGGACTGGCAACCCCGCCAGCTCGGCCAATGACCCCACCGGCAATACCCGCCTCCGCCGAACTGAGGCTGCCGGCGCCCGCCAAACTCAACCTGATGCTGCATATCCTCGGCCGCCGCGCCGACGGCTATCATGAGCTGCAGACCCTGTTCCAGTTTCTCGACTTTGGCGACGAGCTGGGTTTCGCCGTGCGCGCAGACGGCGCCATCCGCCTGCACAGCGACATCCCCGGCGTAGCCCACGACAGCAACCTGATCGTGCGCGCCGCTCGCGCCCTGCAACAGCAGGCGGGCTGCGCACTGGGCGCCGACATCTGGCTGACCAAGCGCCTGCCCATGGGCGGCGGGATCGGCGGCGGCAGCTCGGATGCGGCGACCACCCTGCTCGGCCTCAACCACCTCTGGCAACTGCATTGGGACGAAGAGCGCCTGGCCGGCCTGGGCCTGAGCCTGGGAGCCGACGTCCCGGTTTTCGTCCGTGGTCGCGCCGCCTTCGCAGAAGGCGTTGGCGAAAAACTCACCCCGGTGACCCTCAGCGAGCCCTGGTTTCTCGTGGCAATTCCGCAAGTCCTTGTCAGTACTGTGGAAGTTTTCTCCGACCCTGAGTTGACACGAGATACGCCGCCCATTAAAGTTCGCAGCCTTCTTGAGGGGGGTAGTCGTAATGACTGCCAGCCAGTCGTCGAGAAGCGTTACCCAGAAGTACGTAACGCGCTGATCTTATTGAACAAATTCGTATCGGCAAAACTGACTGGGACTGGAGCTTGTGTGTTTGGGAGCTTCCCAAACAGGGCCGATGCTGATAAAGTCGCCCGCCAACTTCCAGCCACTCTGCCAAGTTTTGTGGCACAAGGTCGTAACATCTCGATGTTGCACCGCGAGCTTGAAGTATTGGCAAAGAAGTGAATGCGTAGCATCAGTTACAGGGGCGTCGCCAAGCGGTAAGGCAGCAGGTTTTGATCCTGCCATGCGTTGGTTCGAATCCAGCCGCCCCTGCCATTACTGCCCCAGGGCAGCGATAAACTGACAAGCAGCATTGGGTTACACACGATACAGGGGCGTCGCCAAGCGGTAAGGCAGCAGGTTTTGATCCTGCCATGCGTTGGTTCGAATCCAGCCGCCCCTGCCATTTTCTATACTCATCCAGGTATACCCTCAGCCGGCAGGTACTGCGCGTGTCCAAGATGATGGTCTTTACGGGGAACGCTAACCCCGATCTGGCGCGACGTATCGTACGTCAGCTGCACATCCCCCTCGGCGATGCCTCTGTCGGAAAATTTTCCGACGGCGAAATCATGATTGAAATCAACGAAAACGTTCGCGGTAAAGACGTTTTCCTGATTCAGCCGACGTGCGCGCCAACCAACGACAACCTGATGGAACTGGTAGTGATGGCCGACGCCTTCCGCCGCTCCTCAGCCACCCGAATCACGGCTGTCATCCCCTACTTCGGCTATGCCCGCCAGGATCGCCGACCGCGCTCCGCCCGCGTGGCAATCAGCGCCAAAGTCGTGGCCGACATGCTCACCGTAGTAGGCATCGACCGGGTTCTTACCGTCGACCTGCACGCGGACCAGATTCAGGGCTTCTTCGATATCCCGGTAGATAACATCTACGGTTCGCCAGTCCTGGTGGACGATATTGAAGACCAACGCTTCGACAACATGATGATCGTCTCCCCGGACATCGGTGGCGTGGTGCGTGCGCGTGCCGTTGCCAAATCCCTGGGTGTCGACCTGGCGATCATCGACAAGCGTCGCGAGAAAGCCAACCAGTCCGAAGTGATGCACATCATCGGCGATGTGGAAGGCCGTACCTGCATCCTGGTCGACGACATGGTGGATACCGCCGGCACCCTGTGCCACGCGGCCAAAGCGCTGAAAGAACATGGCGCCGCCAAGGTCTTCGCCTATTGCACCCACCCGGTACTCTCGGGCCGTGCGATCGAAAACATCGAAAACTCCGTACTCGACGAGCTGGTGGTGACCAACACCATCCCGCTGTCCGCTGCCGCGCAATCCTGTTCGCGTATTCGCCAACTGGATATCGCCCCGGTAGTCGCTGAAGCGGTTCGCCGTATCAGCAATGAAGAATCGATCAGCGCGATGTTCCGCTAACCCGGAAATCGCCCTGAACGCGAAACGCCCCACTGTGTTGGTGGGGCTTATTACCTAACCGTCCGGTCGCTGGTCGCAAGCGTGAAGGGCGGTTTGGTTATTTTGGAGAAGTGAAATGACCGTTGAATTTGCCCTGAATGCTGAAGTGCGTTCCGACCTGGGGAAAGGTGCGAGCCGCCGCCTGCGTCGTAACGTTGCCATGGTTCCTGCTGTCATCTACGGTGGCGAAAAAGCCCCGCAGTCGATCAGCCTGCTGGCCAAAGAACTGGCCAAACTGCTGGAAAACGAAGCCTCGTTTAGCCACGTGCTGAACCTGAATGTCGCCGGCAGCACCGAGAGCGTCCTGATCAAAGCGCTGCAGCGTCACCCGGCCAAAGGCTACGTGATGCACGCCGACTTCATCCGCGTGGTTGCCGGCCAGAAACTGACCGCCCACGTCCCCCTGCACTTCCTCAACCAGGAAACCTCGGTTGGCGTGAAGACCCAGGGTGGCGAAGTTTCCCACACCCTGGTCGAAGTTGAAGTTACCTGCCTGCCGAAAGACCTGCCGGAATTCATCGAAGTCGACATGGCTGCCGTTGAAATCGGCCAGATCGTCCACCTGTCCGACCTGAAACTGCCGAAAGGCGTTGAACTGGTTGCACTGGCTCACGGTAACGACCTGGCGGTGGCCAACATCCACGCTTCGCGCGTAGTCAAAGACGTAGTAGAAGGCGAAGGCGAAGGCGCTGCCGAGTAATACTCGCACCGCCGGAAACCAGCCCAGGCGCATTAGCGGCTGGGCTATTTCCACGAAAGGGCTCCTGACATGACTGCCGTACAACTGATCGTCGGCCTGGGCAACCCCGGCCCCGAATACGACCAGACCCGGCATAATGCGGGGGCCCTTTTCGTTGAGCGCCTGGCCAGCAACCAGGGCGTCAACCTCAGCGCTGATCGCAAATATTTCGGCCTGGTGGGCAAGTTCAGCCATCAGGGTCGCGACGTTCGCCTGCTGATCCCCACCACCTTCATGAACCGCAGCGGCCAGTCCGTGGCGGCGCTGGCGAATTTCTTCCGCATCCCGCCGGAAGCCATTCTGGTGGCCCACGACGAACTCGACATGCCGCCAGGCGTCGCCAAACTCAAACAGGGTGGCGGGCACGGCGGACATAACGGCCTGCGCGACATCATCGCCCAGCTCGGCAACCAGAATAACTTTTATCGCCTGCGGCTTGGCATCGGCCACCCGGGGCACAGCAGCATGGTCTCCAACTTCGTCCTCAGCCGCGCCCCGCGCAGCGAGCAGGAACTGCTCGACACCAGCATCGACTTCGCTCTCGGCGTGCTGCCGGAAATGCTCGCTGGCGACTGGAACAAAGCGATGCTCAAGCTGCACAGCCAGAAAGCCACCTCTTAACTCTCCGCGAGGGATACACCATGGGATTCAATTGCGGCATCGTCGGCCTGCCCAACGTCGGCAAGTCCACCCTGTTCAATGCCCTTACCAAAGCCGGCATCAGCGCGGAGAACTTCCCTTTCTGCACCATCGAACCGAACAGCGGCATCGTGCCGATGCCCGATGCGCGCCTGCAGGTACTGGCCGAGATCGTCAAACCCGAGCGCGTGCTGCCAACCACCATGGAGTTCGTCGACATCGCCGGCCTGGTCGAAGGTGCCTCCAAGGGTGAGGGCCTGGGCAACAAGTTCCTCGCCAACATCCGCGAGACCGATGCCATCGCCCACGTGGTGCGCTGCTTCCAGGACGACAACGTGATCCACGTGTCCAACAGCATCGACCCCAAGCGCGACATCGAAATCATCGACCTGGAACTGATCTTCGCCGACCTCGACAGCGTCGAGAAGCAGCTCTACAAGGTGCAGCGCAACGCCAAGGGCGGCGACAAGGATGCCGTCGCACAGAAAGCCCTGCTGGAGAAGCTGATCCCGCACTTCAGCGAAGGCAAGCCGGCGCGCACCCTGATGAAGACCCTCAGCGACGATGAGAAGCAACTGGTCAGAGGCTTCCACCTGCTCACCAGCAAGCCCGTGATGTACATCGCCAACGTCGCCGAAGACGGCTTCGAGAACAACCCGCTGCTCGATGCGGTGCAAGCCATCGCCGACGCCGAAGGCGCCATCGTGGTGCCGGTGTGCAACAAGATCGAAGCGGAAATCGCCGAACTGGATGACGGCGAAGAAAAAGACATGTTCCTCGAAGCCCTGGGCTTCGAAGAACCCGGCCTCAATCGGGTGATCCGCGCCGGCTACGAACTGCTCAACCTGCAGACCTACTTCACCGCTGGCGTGAAGGAAGTACGTGCCTGGACCGTCAAGGTCGGCGCCACAGCACCGCAAGCCGCCGCCGTGATCCACACCGACTTCGAGAAAGGCTTCATCCGCGCCGAAGTCATCGCCTATAACGACTTCGTCCAGTACAAGGGCGAAGCCGGCGCCAAGGAAGCGGGCAAATGGCGCCTGGAAGGCAAGGAGTACATCGTCAAGGACGGCGACGTCATGCACTTCCGCTTCAACGTCTAAGCGCTTGATCGCACGCGAAAAAATTCGCGCATCAGGGTTGACAGAAAAGTCCTGGACGCGAATAATGCGCGCCACATCGGCTACGTAGCTCAGCTGGTTAGAGCATAGCATTCATAATGCTGGGGTCCGGGGTTCAAGTCCCTGCGTAGCCACCAAACAAAACAAAGGCTTACCTTCGGGTAGGCCTTTGTCGTTTTGAGGCAGTGACTACGAAGTGACTACAGATCGACTACACCTCAACACATCGGTTTGACATCCCATCGAAAAGAGACACTGCCCCAGTCTGCACGGCAACTCACGCATGTGCTTATATGACAGGTTCGACCATCTTGCTTGCCAAAACCAAACTGAACCTCAGATGATTCCCGCTGATGATGGTAGTTAGGACCGGTAGACCAAAAAGGAATTCCGTGCGCCTTCAAGGTAGCGCTTTCTATCAAATTCCAAACAATTATTTGCCCTGTACTTTCCCTAACAACAAAAACCTTACCATTGTAAGTTGTTTCACACGTATGGAATACATTGCAATAATATTTGCATTCCCAAGCCGAAAATCTTATTTTGAACTCCGACTTAAATGCTTCGACATTGTCGATTCCAATTGATTTTCGCATTGCATCCGAATCTATAATCTTCACATCTTCCGCACTAATCGGAACCTCAATATTCTCACCACGCTCAATAACCTCCCCCTCCAGCCGCCGCTCAATACTTAACAGCCGGCTTTCTATATTTTCAATTGAATCCCGCAGAAACGAATCGCTATTCGAGCTCATAACTATCTCCTTTAATTAGGTACTCCAGATTGTTAAAGCAAATCCGGCTCAGACACTGAGATATACTCAAAACCCAAATTTCGCCGGGTCAAATCTCACACTAGACAACGAACAGCAATACGTCTAGAGAGGTAGAGCTCAGCTGAAGTGTAAAATTTGTGCCAAAGGAGAAAGCTTCAGCACCGACTCCAAATACTCCGGCGACAAATGGGCATAGCGCATGGTCATGGCAATGGATGAATGACCAAGGATGCGCTGCAAACTGAGAATATCCCCTCCCCCCATCATGTAATGACTGGCGAAGGTGTGTCGCAGGATGTGGGTTAGCTGTCCTGGCGTCTGGAAGCCACAGCGTTCGTAGGCACTTCGAAATGCCGCCCGGCAGGACATGAACAATCGACCGTTTCCAGGCATGGCCACCTTGAACGCAGCAGCTTCGACTTCCTTGGGTATCGGCACCGACCGCGACTGCCGATTCTTCGTTCGGTGAAAATGGGCCTTACCCCCAAAGATTGCTCCCCGCGTCAGGTTTTCCGCTTCGTCCCATCGTGCACCAGTCGCCAAGCAGACCAGGGCAACCGGATAGGTGTGGTTGTTCGTCGACTTCCTGCACTCCTCGAGGAGTTGGCCAATTTGCTCCAGGGTCAGAAATGACAGTTCGGTCTGATCGGTCTTGATCTGGCGGACATTGGCCAGAGGGTTGATGCCTGACCATGCGCCCAGGCGGATCAGCTCGGAGAACACAGCGGACAGGTAGCGTTGTTCGTGGTTGACCGTGCTGGGCGTGGCATCTTTGAGGCGTGATTGGCGGTAGCGTGCCCAGGCCAAGGCATTGAAGTCGGAGACGCGAGGATCGCCCAGGCGTTCGACTACAGCCAGGGTTCGCGATAGTCGGGCCTTTTCATCCTTGAGCGAACAACCGTGCAAGGAATGCCAGACACTAACCAGATCCGAGAGGCGATCATCGAGTGGCCTGCCGGTCTGATTCAGAGAGGCGAAATAGTCCGATTCGTAACGCTGAGCAGCTGACTTGGTGGCAAAGCCCTTTTTACGGATACGCCGACCGGAACGGCCATCTTCATAGAAATCAGCGGTCCAGGTTTTCCCATCTTTGCGAACCGTCATACCGCCCTGCCCCACCTGACGTTCCGCTCCTCCAGTAGCGCCTTGATGTGCTTGTACAGGTCGTATTCGCTCATGTCCTTGGCGGCATAGTGGTCGCGGATCACCGTCCAACATTCCCACTGCTGAAGGGTGTCAAAAGCCTTTTTTGCGCCCACCCGCTCCCGTGCCAGTAGGCTTACGAAGTTTCCCAGGAATAGCTCGACGTTCTTGCCGGAGAAGCCGCGAGACGTCTTGTAGTAGCGCTTGTATTCGGTGTCATCGAGCAAGGAATCAACCGGCAGATCGACCCGCACGTCATCCCGAATCAACGTCCAGATCGGTGCGAAGTAGCCAGGACGGGCCAGCAGCTTGAATTGACCCAGGCCATACCGCCACAGACCGTCCAGATGCCCCGAGAAGGCGGCAAAAGATCGGGTGTCAATGGCTTCGCCGGTTTTCAGATCGAGCGAGCCGCTGGCGAATTGCTGGATGATCGAGTGGTGATAACGCAGCTCTACCCGCCACACGTCCTGAGCCGGGTTGTAATTGTCCGGGTCGCTTTCGTCGAAGCTGTCGCGGCGTTTCCACACGCTTTCCCAGTAGTCGAGCTTGTCGGTGGCGCGGGCCTGTTCGGTCTTGTTGTAGATGGCCAGTTGGACGCCACCGGCAGAACCGAACATCGAGGTTTCACCCCGTCCGTAGACGCTGGATTTAGTGGCCCAGCTGATTTCATTGATGCCGGAGATATCCCGGTGGGTGCGCGCCTTGCAGTGCATGCGGGCCACCAGATCGGCGGGAGGTGTCCAGCCCTGGAGGTCTAGGGCAAGGTGAACCGCACATTGGTTGATGTCCAGATGGGTCATCACGGCGTCAGCGTAGTAATCCAGGCGCGCTTGCAGACGCTCAGGTGAGAAGGCGTCAATGGCGTGGGGCGATACTTCGATTTTCAGGTGGGGGCCGATGCTATCGAGCTTGGCGTTGAAGTTCTTCACCAACAGGATGATCCCCAGGTCGGCGTTTTGCAGCTTGTACTGGTAGCCAGAGTCACGCCCTACCCGTCCCGAGTGCCAGCGCTGGCCAGCGAAATCGACAAGGCTGCCCGGCACTTCAAACAGCGCCATGATTTCCGGGCGGATCATGCCCCGGTAAAGCTGACGCACCGTGTCAACGCCACAGCGGAGCAGGCGAACGTCTGACAGGTCGATGAAACCCATCTGGCCGGGATCAACGAACAGACGGCTTTTCGAATGCTCCAGCCCGGTTTCAATATCGATACGGGAAAAGTCCTTCGGCTTTGCCATTTCGCACCCTTCAGTCTGGTTTAGTCTGGTTGTTCATTTCTGTTTATCTGACGTGTTACAGGAACGTCAGCGCGCCGGGGCGCGGCCCGTGAGGCGCGCAGCGGCACCGGCTGCGCCGATACCGCTGCTCACCTCGTCGACCGCTTGAGGGACTAACCCACGCACTGGATCAGGCACCGCTATCCCATCTGCTGCCCCGTGGATCGAGGCAGTGAGCAAAACCACCAAATTGGTCGCGCGGAGCCTGGTCGAGGTCGAACGGAACAGGTGACCCACCACCGGGACGGCGGACAGGTAGGGGACGCGGGTTTGTGACTTGTCGACCTGTTCGGAACGCAGGCCACCGAGCAGCACGCCCCCGCCATCGGGCAACTGCACCCGGGTCGAAATCCGTCGGGTATTGGTGATGATGTCGGCGGCGCTGGTGTCATCCGAGACGCTGGACGCCGACTGATTGACTTGGAGTTCGATGGCCCCCGAGGGCGTGATAAACGGGGTGACGTCGAGGGACACGCCTACATCCTGGCGCACGATGGTTTGAAACGGATCGGAAGCCGGGGTTGCGCCGCTGGTGGTCTGGCCGGTGATGAAGGGCACGTTCTGGCCGACGACGATGGAAGCTGACTCGCGGTTGAGGGTGAGCAGTTGCGGGGTCGAGAGGATGCGGTTGTTGCCGGTGACTTTGACCGCCTGGAGGAAGGCCGAGAGCGTAGGTCCGGAGAAGGTCAGGGAGAAGCCCAGGTCGGAGCGGTCGGAACCGCGCAGGCTGATACCGGCAGCGTTTATCCGTTTGCTGTCGAGGCTGACGTTGAGGCCGAGGTCTTCGAAGTCGGAGTCGGCCAGCTCGGCGACCACGGCGGTGATGACCACTTGCCGACGCGGTTTGTCGATTTCGGTGAGGACACTTTGAATCACGTCGAGCTGCTTATCGGTGGCGGTGACGATCACCGCGTTGGAGGTCGGCGACGGCGTAGCCATGAAGCCGCTGGAAGCCTGCTCGGTCTGATCAGTGCGCGATTGCAGAACGTCGCGGATCGACTGGTAAGCAAAATCCGATTGCAGGTGCTGCAATTGGAAAACCCGCGTGCGTAGGTCGGGTGACTCGGGGATCGGCTGCGAGCTGATCAGGATGCTTCCACCGTTGGCCGAGAAGTGAAAGCCGGCGCTGGTCACGGCGTTGTCGAGCAGGCGTTCCAGATCGGCTTTGTCGGTGTAGGAGGCAAACACGCTGATCGGTGCCGAGCGAATATCGGAGCCGACCACCACCGGCTTGTCGAGGATCTTGGCCGACCACTCGACGAAATCCTGCAAGGTGGCATCGTAGAGTTCGACCCGTTCGGCGGCCGGTGCCGGTGGTGCCAGCAGGAGGAAGGCGCCGAGCCAAACCATGACATAGAGGCACAACCAGTTTTGTTGTCGTGGGGTCATGGGATCACCTGTAGATCGAAAGAAAGTCATCACCGCGAACCAATAGGGCTTCGCGGGGGCCACGATCCTTGACCTGTACATCACGGACGCCAAGGTCTGCGCTGCTGAGGCGGGAGCCATCGGCCTGGAGGAACACATAGAAGGTGTTGCCGGACAATCTGCCGTAGCTGGCAATGCGCAGTTCGCGGAACTCGTCGGCCAGCTTGCCGGTTGCGGGGCGTTCGACTTGCTGGACGGCAGCGCTAGTCGTTGGCCGGTTGACCAGGGCGATACCGGCGAACACCGGGACGCTGGCAACCAGCGCGCAGAAGGCGCCGAGGAAGAAGCCGTTGATCACGCCGAAGCGGCGGAAGAAGATTTTGCTGGTACGCATATAGAACCCCGCATCGCGTTTGGCCGAGGGCACGGGACGACGCCAATAGCCGGGCGGCAGCATCGAATAGGCGCCCTTGTCGTAGTCCTTGTTGTATTCCTGGGTGGTGTCGTAGAAGTCGTAAAACTCTTCGCCGCGGTAGAACCAGTCTTCGACCTTGGGCGAGTTGAACTTGGCGCCGTACTTCACAATGGCTTGGTGCATCTTTGGCAGGCGGCCCCGGAAAAAGCCGAGGGTCAGCACGGTCAGCAGGAAGCCGAACGGGAACGGCAGCTTCATCCGGTCCCAGCGGTTGATGTAGACGACGTGTTCAGCAATCGACTCGCGGATCTGCTTGTCGATGACGTTGACGTTCTGCACGCACAGCCACAGATCCCAGCGGCGTTTACGCAAGAACAGGAAGAACTTGAGCAGGTCGGTGCGGCCGCCGCTGTTCCAGTCGCGGGAGTTGAGCCAAACCCCGGCTTCGTCGAGGAAGATGCCGCCGAAGTGTTCTTCGTCGTAGGTTTCGTGGCCCATGCCCAGGCCGATCAGGTCTTCGGCTGAGGGCAGGTCAGGCAGGCGAACCAGACGCGAGTAGCGGTTATCGCGCTGGCAGAGCTTGTCCATTTTCACGTCGATGTTTACCGCCACCCGACGACGTTGCTTGAGGTAAGCCAGGATGCGCATGACCACGAGCAGGGTTTTGCCGGCACCCAGCTTGCCGGTGACGATGTACACGGCCATGGCGGATGCTCAGGTATGGATGAACTGTTCGGAAAGCCGGTGTATCCAGTAGAAAACCAGCGACTTGATCTTGGCGATGACCAACAGGGAGATGCAGTAGCTCAGGTTGGACGGCAGGAACATGCGGCCGACTTCGAAGTACTGGACAACGCCATGCCCGAGCACTTCACCGAGCAGCCCGACAATGGCTTCGACCAGCACGTTGACGGCAAAGTGAATGGCGGCAACGATCATGAAGAAGATCGCCACCTTCTTGAAAAACTGGGCGATGAAGGCCAGTACCGGGGTAATGATCGGGCCAATGAAGCCGACCAAAAACTTGCCCAGGCGGCCAAACAGGTTGGGAAAGAACTTCTTGAGAAAACCGATGACCCAGCCCATCTAGAAGCCTCCCTTGTTGGCTTTGGCATCTTCCAGGCGCAGGCCGGAGTAAAGGATTTTCCAGAAGCCGATGATGGTGATCATCCACACCAGATATTCCAGCAGCGGCTTGAGCCGGGTCAGTTCGCAAACCGGTAGCTTGAGCGTGCTGTGGTACTGGCCGAGGTCGAAGGCGATTTCGTAGTCGCTGCAGCCATACGCAGACGGCAGCACGTCATTGAGGAAATCCAGGGACGCGACCACCGGGCCGTCTGGATCGAAGATGCCGTTTGTACCGGACACCAGCTTGGGAATGTCATCTTCCAGGGCAATTTTGGCGTCCGCGTCACGCTCGCCGATGATCTGTTCGGTCTGCTCGCCGATCAGGTCGCCGAGTTGTTGGCCGAGACCTTGGGCTTCGCCTTCGATGGCTTCACCGTCGCCATCGCCGGAGCCGTCGTAGTCTTCGCCGAACAGACCATCGAGCAGTTCGCCGAGCTGGTCACCAATGCCGCCGAGGAGTTCGCCGATACCGCCAAGCAAGGAGTTGGTCTTGTCGATCTTTTCGCCGAGCTGGTCGCCGAGTTCGTCTAGACCTTCATTAGTGGCGCCCTGATCGCCGTCCTGGGCGCCGGTGTTGCCGGTAGCGCCCGGGGCTTTAGGGTCGTTGTTCTCGTTGCCGTCGGCATTGCCGCCGTTGACGGGGTGGTCCGGCGAGGTAGTAGGTATTTGCTGGGTTGGGTTGCTGGGATCGAAGCAGACTTGCTCACCGTTGGCGTAGCCGCAGTTGCGGGTGTCTTTATCGGTTGAGTAGCAACCCCAGGTGCCGTTGAAGGTGCCGCAACCGCTTTCATCCTCGAAGCAGCCTTGTTGGCCGTTGAACGTACCGCAGCCGGATTCCTGATCCTCGAAGCAGTAGGTGGAATCGCCACTGGTCACGCAGTTTTCCGGGGCTTGGCCCGGGTCTTCGGGCAAGGGGGCGCAGGTGGTGTCGGTGCATTCCGGAGCACCTGATTCCGCTGCATCGCCACTAGCCGAGTAGCGGTTTACGCAGATCGAAGTGGATATATCGCAGTTGGATTGCCCATTGGGCGACGAGACGTAGGCACAGCCGTTGCTGTTGACGGTATCCGGGCAGGAGAACAGCTTGAGGGATTCGGTATAGCTGCATTCTTGGGCGCTGTAGATGTCAGGCGCAGTCGAGCAGTCTGGAGGCGGAACCTCACAGCCACCCGTTTCAGTGTTGTAAATTTTACCGCCAGAACAACCGTCGCCTTGGCGCACCATGTGCGTCTGGCCTACCGGACTGCCACTTGAATTTAAACATTGAGCTGAAGTTTTGTTAGTGGTCGTGAATACAAATGCGCCACCGCCAGAAGATTGGATAGATATGCAGAGCGCAGACGGCGACGAAGCGGAACGCTCATAGAAATATGACCACCACGTATAGTCAGCAGCAAACAAAAACTGCCCCCACCCCATAAGGGTGAGGGCAAGTAACAGGCGGATAGCCGTACGCATCTACCCGCCTCCCCGTTACGCGCCAGCAGCCGAGAACACGCGGCCAGCCAGTTTGAACAGGGCCAGAGCGCCACGGATGACGCCGAACAGGATGGCGCCAGCCGCGACCAGGGTGCCGAAGGCGGTGGCCAGATCGACGAAGACGTCGAGCATTTCCTGGGGAACGACGATGGCGGCTTGTGCAGCGCCGGTGGTGGCCATCAGAGCGCCGGTTGCAGTGATAGCAGCGATCTTGCCGCCCCGTGCTTTACCGACACGGGTGTCGTTGCTGCCGTTGGCTTGGCCGATGGACACGGCCAGTTGAGTCTTTTGCATGGTGAGTTTCCTCAGTTGGTTGAAGCATCGATAATTTCTTTCCAGCCAAGCCGGAAAGTGCCCCAGGCGACGCCCAGTCCCAGGGCTCCCACAAACAAACCAGCGATGACGAGGTATTGCCCCCAGCTGAAAGCCATAACCCGTTACCTCTGGTGGCCGTGGATGAGTCCCAGGGCGGCCAGATAGACCAGACCCTGGATGAACTGGAGGGCCCACAGGTCGCCGAGCGTGACGTTGACCAGATAGCTCTCAATCGAACCCATGGACGTTCCCCTTATTCGCTGTCCTGATCGGCTTCGCTCAGCACCGGCCGGCTGGCCTCGTAGCAGTCAGGACAGATGGCGTAATGGGGCGGCGTGCTGATTTCATTGATCCAGTCGCAAAACTCGGCGGTCTGGTTGTGCAGTTGGCCCATGGGGGCCAAGCACAGGTCACAGAGGACGCGGTCGAGGATCAGCACGGCTCAGCCCTCCCGGTTAGGACTTGGCCGCGTCAGACGCGGGGCGTTGTGGGGTGTGCGGCTGGTGGCGGCTGGCAGATTTCCCGTCGACCGCTTCCAGATGCAGGGCGAGATTCTTGCCCTTGTTCTGTCCGCCCCGGGCAACGTCGAAGGTGATGCGTACCTTTTGCAGCGGATCGAAGTGGGCGCCGGCTGCAAAGATTTCTTCGGCGGCGTCATCGTCCGCCGCCATGCCGATGATCGACAGGCCGTGTTCGGTCTTGCCGTCCGGCTCGTC
>Ga0209343_10003844_pt1 | contig 18746 bp, 16 predicted proteins | sample RifCSPlowO2_02_FD_184026 | JGI IMG/M metagenome (GOLD analysis project Ga0209343, IMG submission 184026) | Groundwater microbial communities from Rifle, Colorado - Rifle CSP2_plank lowO2_0.2 (SPAdes) (version 2) | ecosystem: Environmental > Aquatic > Deep subsurface > Groundwater | place... | reverse complement strand
TAAATTTGTATCCGAATAAAACTGCGGAAGAATTGATTGAGTTTAATTCCATGATCAATGTGCGGCCGTCCCAGGGAAATCGTTCACGAGGAGTAGAGAATCCAGACATTCAGAAAAAAATTAAAATCATTGTAAATAATCTTGTATTATAATTTTGTGCCGTTTCAACATAAAAATTTAGCGCGCGGCGCGTGGCATGAACTTTCTTTAATTGAGCAGATGGCAAATATCGGCAGTGAAATAAGCAGAGCTGTGCTTTGGCAGAATAAAGATAAGCAGGTATTTAAAAACGCCGTTGATCGCGCGCTGGAACTGCTTGATCTTACGATTCAGGATCTCCGCTGGCGCAAACGCCTAAAAGAAATTGTTCGCGTCCGCGAAATGCTTATTGATGCTTTGGGGGGCGGTAAAGAATACGGAAGTTCATTTGAATCGCTGGATAAATACTTTCTTTCTTTTGCGCTTGTCGCCCGGTTACATCGTTAAGGAATATAATGGCTAAAAAACTAAGAATTTTGTTTATAGCGATTGTTGCGCTTGTAGGCGCTGGTTTTTACGCCTACCGGAATTATTATCCGGCGATCCGGCCAGTGATAAATCCGCCGCCGGAAGATATTGTAAAATTGATTGAAGAGGGTAATAAATTTCCAGCTGAGGTTCCAAAAGAAGGAGAAATACCGCCGAAATTACAGATTCCGGCCAATACCACCGGAATGTCCTTAAAACTTCCGCAGGGTTTTTCAATTTCCATTTTTGCCAAGGATTTGCCGGGCGCACGGGTGATGGCATTTGATTCTTTTGGCAATATGTGGGTAAGCCAGACATCGCGGGGTATAATTTCTCTGCTTGAAGTTAAGGACGGGAAAACAATCGTCCAAAATGATATTTTTACGGGTTTGCGCAAGCCTCACGGCCTTGCCTTTGATCCGCAAAGCCCCACCATGCTTTATTATGCCGAGGAAGATAAAATATCGCGGGTCGTGGTGTATAGCGACGGCGAGCCGGAAAAAATTGCTGATCTGCCGTCAGGCGATGGTCATTTTACGCGAACCCTCGGATTTGGTCCGGACGGACGGCTTTATGTATCAATTGGCTCATCCTGCAATATTTGCAATGAAAGTGACTCCCGCCGGGCCAAAATATTTTCCATGAATAAAGACGGCAGTGATTTTAAGGAATTTGCGCGCGGATTGCGCAACGCCGTATTTTTTGCCTGGAATTTAGTTGACGGCAGAATGTGGGCCACCGAGATGGGTCGCGATTGGCTCGGGGATAATATTCCGCCGGATGAAATAAATATTATAGGGGGCCCTTCGACAAGCTCGGGGCAAAATTCGGTTCCGAATTTTGGCTGGCCAATTTGTTATGGTAAAAATATCCACGATACTGATTTTGACAAGAACATTTATATCCGAAATCCTTGCGAGGATATGGCAGGAAGTCATATTGATATTCCGGCTCACTCCGCCCCCTTGGGTTTAGGATTTATACCCAAAGAAGGCTGGCCGGAAGAATATTGGTATGATCTTTTGGTGGCGTATCATGGCTCATGGAACCGAAGTGCGCCAACCGGCTACCAAGTTGTGCGGCTAAAACTTGATGCTCAAGGCAATTTCAGCGGATTTGAGGATTTTATCACGGGCTGGCTTACTCCCAAAGGGGAAGCACTGGGCCGCCCGGTTGATATTTTAATTCAACCCGGAGGCAAAATGTATATATCGGATGATAAAGCCGGAGTGATTTATAAAATCATCTATAGAATTCAGACCGTCCGAAAACTTTAAACACCGGGTGTTTTTCCGTTCAACACCCGGTGTTGACGGACAGTTTTCGGACGGTCTTACCGAATTATGGAACAACAAACTCAAAAATGGCCAAATGCTTTGGTGCTTCTCCGCCACGGCCAATCGCGTTATAATGAAGAGCGGGAGCTCGTAAATCGCGGGGTTTTAAAAACGTATTCGGCGGCGCTCAAGGCCATGCGAGACGCCGATTATCCGTTATCCGCCCAAGGAGTAAATCAGGCTAAAAAAACAGCGCGTTTCCTTAAAAAACATTATGGGCGTTTTGATATAATTTTTACATCTCCATTTGCGCGCGCCTTAAAGACGGCGCAGATTGTGGCGCGGCAATTTCCGACCGCCCAATTTATCATTGAAGAGCGGATCCGTGAAAAGGAATTCGGTATAGCGGATGGACTCACCGCGGAGGAATTAAAAGAATTTTTTCCGCATGAATACGCGCGCAAGCAGAAGGAAAAAAAATATTATTACCGGCCGCCGGGCGGAGAATCATATCCTGATGTAAATTTGCGAATTTGGTCATTTCTGAATACTCTTGTTCGTGAACATGCGCGTACTAACATTCTTATTGTTTCGCATTCCGCCGTGATGCTGTGCTTCCGGAAACTTCTTGAAAAATTAGATGAGACAGATCTTTTGCGTATAGATAAAGACGACGAGCTTAAAAACTGCGGGATTATTTCATATCACTATGATCCGCACCTGAAACCCAAACCGAAACTCAAACTTGAATTTTATAATAAAATTTTAGAATGAAAAGAAAAATTATTTCAAAAAAACTTTGGAAATTACGGCCCAGAACCCTTGAGATTCACGGCGGAGGCGATTTTAGCGATCATGAATTGCGGCCAGTGGTGGATCGCGTTACCGCCTATCCTTTGGGTTCGTTTGAGCGCGCCAAGCGTCTTTTTGCCGGAGAGGAAAGAGGGTTTATTTATACTCGTATCAACAATCGTACAGTGGATCGGCTTGAGAAGCGTGTTGCGGCCCTTGAAGGGGCGGAGGCGGGTCTTGCGACTTCATCTGGAATGTCCGCGATTCTTATGATCTCTGTTCATCTTGCACATAGCGGCGGGCATATAGTTTCTTCTAACAAGCTTTATGGCGGCGTTCTTCATTTATTCCGTGAATTGTTACCTAAACTTGGCATTTCAGTAACATTCGTAGAAAATCCGTATGATCTTGGCGAGTGGGAGCGTGCCATTCGGCCTAATACTAAATTTCTTGCACTTGAAAATCCATCAAATCCTCTTATTGATCTTTTTGATCCAAAACCTTTAGTGCGACTCGCACATTCACATGGAACCAAATTAGTTGTGGATAATACTCTTGCAACTCCGGTTCTCATGCAGCCCCTAAAATTTGGTGTAGATATTGTGTGGCACTCGCTCTCAAAATACTTTGGCGATGGTGAGGTGATTGGCGGATGCATCCTCGGGAAGAAACAACTGATCGACGATTTACGTTTTAGTTGGTTTAGAACTTTGGGACCCTGCATGTCGCCGGACAATGCTGCGATTTTTTTATCTCACTCCGAATCGCTTTTTGGACGGATGGCGGAACACTCAAAAAATACCCTCACGGTGGCCCGGTTTCTTTCAAAGCATCCAATGGTGAAACGAATTTTCTATCCAGCAGTTGGTCTCCGCGCCCGGGCGAATAAAAAAATAATGCCCAAGGGTTTCGGAGGACTCATGGCATTTGAAATCAAAGGCGGCAAGCGCGATGCTAAAAAGGTTTTGGAATCGCTACGGCTTTTTTGGCACGCTCCCAATATCGGCGAATCGCGCTCGCTGGTAATTCATCCGGCAACCACTACGCACGGGCAATTGACTAAAGAAGAACTTGCCAAGGCCGGAATTACCCAGGGGATTTTGCGATTATCAATTGGTAGGGAAGACCCCATAGATTTGATTGAGGATTTGCGTCAAGCCCTTGCCACTATTTGAATTTATATTAACATCCATCTCACGATCGTGAGATGGATGTTAAGTTATTAATTTCAGTTTTTTAGCTTTAATTTGAGAAAGGTATTAACTGCCCCATTTTTTAATAAGCCGACTCTTCAAGTTGCCCCTAAACTTTTGGGGAAATCTTTAGTACGTAAGATGGGGAAGCGTGAAATCACCGGTATTATAACAGAAGTTGAAGCGTATGTTGGCCCTCAAGATCACGCCTCGCATGCTTTTCGCGGCAGGACTTCGCGCAGCGAAGTTATGTTCGGAAAACCAGGAATTTGGTACGTTTATTTGATTTACGGCATGCATCATTGCTTGAATATTGTAGCCGATCGGGAGGGATATCCGGCCGCGATTCTTATTCGTTCTGTTGCGTTCCGACCTTATGCTTATACGCGACCGCGCATAAGCATAAGGTGCGGGAAAAGTGGCTATATGAAGGATCGAAACGAATTGTGCGGTCCGGGGAGGGTGTGTAAATATTTTAAAATTAATAGGCGTTTTAACCAAAAGCCGGCTCATAAAAAAAGCGGCCTCTGGATCGAGAACCGCGGGATAAAAATATCTTCTCAAAATATCAAACATGGCAAGCGGATCGGGGTGGATTACGCCGGAAAATGGAAAGATAAGCTCTGGAGATTTTGGATCAAGTTTTAGAGCTACTTTCTCACAAAAATTTTCCATACTTTAATCACGTCTGGGCCGAACATTTGTGAGGGCGTATGCATATGGATGTGATACGGATCGTACATAGCATATTCGCCAATGCCGCAACCAAGATCCATAACGCACGGGGGCTTGGTAAGCATCAGATAGGCAAAGATCCGGAAAACATGATCATGGTTTTTGCGTACCGTCGGCTCTTTCAGATACTCTTGATACGTTTCGTAGAACTTTGCGTCATACGGCATATTGCATACCTCGTCTGTCAAAGAACAAATCCCACCTTTTCTTTTACCACGGTAAGGGTTTGATTGGCAACTTTGGAAGCTTTTTTGGAGCCGGAGTTTAATGTTGCCAGAAGTGATTTTTTGTCTTTAGAAAGTTCTAAATATTTTTTTTGGATGGGGGATAGTTTTTTCACCAGAATTTCGTTCAGGTCTTTTTTGAATTCGCTGTACTCTTTTCTATGATATTTTTTTCCGATATCTGCAAGTGAAAGGTCGGAAAATGCGCTATATATTGACATCAGGTTGGAAATTGCCGGTTTTCCTGCGAGGTCGTATTTAATTTCTTGGCCGGAATCGGTTATGGCGATTTTTATTTTATGGCGGATTTCTTTCGGCGAATCAAGCAGAGAAATATAGTTATTGGGAGATGAGGCGGATTTGGACATTTTCTTGGATGGATCATCAAGTCCCATGATGCGTTTTGTATCATTGTTTATCAGCGGTCGCGGCTCCTTGAAAGCTTCTCCAAATCTGTTGTTGAATTTGCGCGCCAGAGCGCGGGTGAGTTCCAAATGCTGGAGTTGATCTTCGCCAATCGGTACCACGTCCGGTTGGTAGAGTAATATATCCGCTGCTTGTAAAACAGGATAGTTTAGAAGTCCTGTAAATGTTCCGTGTCCTTTGCCATTTGTCATTTGTCGTTTGTCTTTATACTGCGTCATTCGCTCAAGTTCTCCGATAGGAGTCATGGTATTCAGAATCCACATAAGTTCGGTGTGCGCCGGAACGTGTGATTGTATGAAAAGCACGGATTTTTTGGGGTCTATGCCGCAGGCCAAAAGAAGCGCCGCGGTCTCAAGCGTTTTTGCGTGAAGTTTTTCTGGATCCTGCGGTACAGTAATGGCATGTAAATCCACGATAATTACAAAAACGCGATGGGATTTTTGCAATTCTACCCACTGTTTGATCGCCCCCAAATAATTTCCGATGTGAAGATCCCCGGAGGGCTGTATTCCGCTGAGGATAATTTTATTTTGCATTTGGATTAAATATTATCCCTTCCAGTTGCTTCTCTCCAAAATTTGGTGACAATGTAGTCAATGCCCTGCAAACTTTTACGAACTTTCCTGGATTCAATATAAATTCCAATTAAAACAAGTAAAATAATAAAAAGGATAATTTCCATAAATTATACTTCAATCACTACCGGTAAAACCATTGGTCTGCGTTGGGTCTTGGTGAACAAAAATTGTCCGATTTTTTCGCGAAGCTCGTCTTTGATATAGGTCCAGTTTATAGGATGTGATCCGCCGACTGTTATTTCCTCCACTATGGTTTTGGTTTTGAGCCGTACCTCTTTCAAAAGATGCTGGGATTCTTTCAAATAAATGAATCCGCGCGAAATTATATCAGGACTTGTCCGCATTTTGCCGGTTTTGGCGTCCACTATGGCAATTATAACAAAAATTCCATCCTCCGCCAGATGCTGGCGGTCGCGCAATACCACTTCTTTAACATCTCCTACGCCCAAACCATCCACCATGATATAATCAACTGGCGCCTTCTCTTTCGTTTTTTTGATTTCCTCGCGGCCGATCGCGACTATGTCTCCATCCTCGGCAATCATGATATTTTGCCGCGGAATTCCATTCGCCTCCGCAAGTTCGGCATGCAGTTTTAGCATGAAGTAATTTCCGTGAATCGGAATGAAGAATTTTGGTTTTACTAACTGCATCATCTGCGACAGCTCATCCCGTTTGGCATGTCCTCCGGCGTGGATATCCATAGTGGCGTAGTGGTATACTTTGGCAGTTTTTTTATAAAGTACGTCTTTTAGGCGCTGGACTGTGGCTTCATTTCCCGGAATAACGGATGAAGAAAAAATAATTGAGTCCGTAGGTTTTAACGCAATGGTTTTGTGCTCGCTATTTGCAATTCGCATGAGTACCGCACGATCCTCGCCCTGCGCTCCGGTGCAGGCAATCATGATTCGTTCGTCGGGAAACCGGTCAATGTCTTTGGCGGTGATTAGCGTGCCCTTTTTTATTTTCAGATATCCAAGTTCGCGCGATATTTCCACGGTTTGTTTCATGCTGTGCCCTTCAATTATTATTTTGCGGTTATACTTTTCTGCAAGCCAAATAAGCTGCTGGATTCGCGTTAGCAATGAAGAAAAGGTGGCAGCGATAATACGGCCGCGCGCATCTTTAAAGATTTCTTCAAGGGAGTTTTGGACATCTGATTCAGAAATTTGGTGCCCGGGCATTTCAGCGTCGGTTGATTCGGATACGAGTAAAAGCACCCCATTTTTGCCAATGGCTGATAATCGCGGAATGTCAGCCGGGCGCTCGTTCACCGGATGGTGGTCAAATTTAAAATCACCGGTATGTACTACGGTTCCGGCAGGGGTTTTTAAAACAATGCCCATGCTGTCCGGAATGTTGTGATTGACATGGAAAAATTCTACCTCAATTCGGCCAAGTTTCAGGCGCGATTCTGTGGTTACTACTTCAATTTTTGGCCTTGGAAAATGGGGAAAATCATCCTGTTTTTTTAAAATCATGCCGCGAGTTAAAGCCAGAGTATAAATCGGCGGATTACCCAAGGGATCAAGAAGGTAGGGGATTGCGCCCATGTGGTCATAGTGGCCATGGGTTATGATTATGCCGCGGATATTTTTTTTGCGCGGTTTTAAGTACTCTACGTTTGGGATCAGAAAATCAATTCCCGGCATATCTTCCTGGGGGAATTGCAGCCCCATATCAACAATTACAATATCGTCGTCGTATTCATAAATATACATGGACCGCATAACTTCTCCGCATCCGCCCAGCGGGATAAATTTTAACTGGCCCTTTTGAAAAGAGGGGATGATTTTTTGCATTATATTTCGGGCGAACCGATGTCCTTGAAAAGGGCGAGTTTCTCGTCTTTGATGAGGATCGCTCTGGGGAGCGGCGCCTCGAGTAGGGATATGCCGCCTAGGCGGCAAATTTCTTCGTTGGATCATTTCAATTATTTGGCTACGAAGTATGAATAACTTACGAATATACGAAAAACATTTATAAGTCGTATTCGTATATTTGTACCATTTCGTATTTCGTAGCCCAATTAATTATGAGTTTGTAGAGGTTAAAAATCGTAATAGGTCAGATGGTTTCTCGGCGATAAATTCTGGTTCGGCTGCGGCCAGCATTTCGCGGGAATTCCAGCCCCAGGCGCAGGCAATGGAGCGAATTCCGGCGGCATGCGCGCAGTGAATGTCTCCAACTGAATCGCCCAGGACCATGGCATTTTCCCGTTCTATCCCCAGATGTCGCAGGGGAACAAGATAGGCGTCCGGATGCGGTTTGACCGCTCCGTTTGCTTCATCCGGTCCGAATACCGAATGAAAAAGATGGGATACGTTGCCATTGATTAGCACGGGGTTTATATGTTCTTTGTAATTGCTGGAAACCACAACCAGCGTGAATTTTTTGCCAAGTTCAATTAGCGATTCTTGCATGCCGTCAACCAAAGGCGCCGGAGTAATTTTTCCACCAAGCGCCCGCCAAACATGGATTTGCGCCTCGAACTCTTCATCCGAAAAATTCAGTTTATTTTTATAAAATTCTTTTACGTCTCCGGTCCAGTTTTGCCGTAAATAGGTTTCGTCCAGGCGCATATCCTTATTAAAGCGCGCCAGCATATCATTCCATTTTTCAACTTGGGAATGAATGGAATTCGCAATAACTCCGTCAAAATCAAAAAATAGGTGAGTGAGCATTGGATCTATGTTAGTCGCATCTTTACAAAAACTTTTTGTATTCGCTAATAATGGCATTTTCTAATTCTTGATTTACAGTATGCTGATCCGTGGTCAGTAAATCGGACGTGTAGTGATACCCAAAATTTGGATCAATAAATTTTTCTCCTAAAAAGACGACTTCCTTTTTGTAACGGGGTCGAAAATGCCAATGAACTTGAGGCTTCGGCTCTTTTTCCTGATAAGCATTATTCATGAGACAAGACCAATTAAACATTTCCGCTCCAAATGCTTGTTTGGCGGATTTTTGCAATCGTTTAACTATGTCATGGAATTTCAGAAGTTCTGTCCGGGTAATTTCGGCGAGATCGCCGCAAGGTCTTTTAAGCAGAATAATGCACCTGCCAAGATAGGTTTGATCATAAGCCAGAATAACTTTCCAATATTCAGTTTCTATGATATTTCCTTGTTCTTTTTCCATATGCATTGTTGACTTTGAGGTTTTTGGGAAGCTTGTTTTGTGATTCTATTTAGGTATCCGGGCGGGGTTATAAGCGAAAATGCTTTTTAATCTTTCGGGCAGTTTGTTTCGGAGAAAGTTTTGTGTTATCTATCGTGATATTGTTCGCATAGGGCATGGTGGAAAATAGATTGTGTTTCTGCATGAGTCCCTTTAGTTTTTTCAGATTTTTAATTTTTCCGAAGTTTTTTCTGGAAGGGCGTTTGACCCTTTTTATGAGTTCTTTTTTTGAACACAATAACCGGATAAAACAAACTTTGCCTCGGTGCTTTTTAACGCGCTTAACAACTTCCTTAATAAATTGATCATCAGAAATTCCTGCATAAACTATGGTGAAAACGAGATTCACATTTCTTGCGGCCGCGGCTTCTATAAGTTCAAGGCGATATTTACTGACGAGATTATTAAAATCCTTTGTGCCCCAAGTAAAAATTGACTCCACCAAATCAATGGTAAGATGGTTGTGAAAAATTTTATATCCGGTCCGTCTGGATAATTCTTTTGCTATTGTTAACTTCCCGACCGCCGGAGGGCCATAAAGCACGATTAGTTTCATAAATTGTATCTGTGCATATGAATTTTTTAATTAAGTTACTCGGTCGTCTTGCCGTCACGGACTGTGTGGCTCCTCGAAAACGGGCGTTCAATCCCGTGGTGTGTTGGCCTTCTTCACTCTTAGGGCTTCGGGCGGCTAAAAGATTCAAGCTATTTTATTAGAGAATAGAACACTAATTTATATCCGTCCCGTTGGCTCCCTTGTCCTCCCACTAATGCCGCGGGTGGGATTTTAACCCACGTTTCACTTCCGTCAGCGAAACCCGGGGAAATTTTTAACGCTCGCACGTGCTTCACACGGTTCGCTAAATTTCCCGCTGAAGCCAAGCAGTTGGCTTCAGCCCTTTCGGCATACGCTTCCTTGTCCCGTTAGAAATGTCGGAGGCGGGATTTGAACCCGCAAGGTTTTGCAACCACTAGCTCCTGAAGCTAGCGCGTATGCCGTTCCGCCACTCCGACATTTCTAACGGGATGAACCAACGCGCCTGCCCCGTCAGCAAATTTCAATAAAATATAAACAAAAATATGTAAAAACTATTTTGATATAATTAAGAAGAGATACGAGTCCAGTTAGAAGTAAGACGCCGTAGGCGTCTGCCGTCATCCGAAGATGACGGACTTCTAACGGGATAAATAATCCTCTGGAGAAAGGCGGTTTTGTCTGCCACTCTCCGGAAGATTACATTATCCACAGTATAGCATAATGTAGAAGTAAATGCAAATTGCGTTTTTATTCATTCAATATCCGCGTTTTGATGGAGAAAATATTTTTTCCCTTCTGCGAGCGTTTTGGGGTACAGTTTTAAGCGTTTCTTTTTTAGTTCGGGGCTAAATCCTTTATTTTCAAATTCATGAAGCAATTGCATCAGTTTTTTCCATATTATTTCTCCTTTTTCCCCGCTGGCTGAAAGTGTTTCAAGGCATACCCGTCTATATTCCTGCAATTCCGTGCTTATTGATAATAAAAATAAGTCCGTTAAACGGTGTAAATTTGCTTCTATAAAAAGTATCTGGTCATTGTATTTTAAAAGATTCTGGCAATATTCTTTAATTTCGGTCTTGCTTATCGTATCTCGATTGACATTTGTAATTTGTTTCTGGCCCAGCGAAAGCGTTTTCGCGAGTTTATTCAAAATATAAACAAGTCCATCCTTATTAATGTCCTCATTTATTTCTTGCGGCAATTTGCTCCTATCAAAAAACACTTTAAGATCAATGTCTGATGATTTTTCAGCGTATCCTTTGGTTAAGGATCCGTAAATAGAAAAACCGATTATTTCCGGAAAGCGCTCTTTCGCGTCTTTGAGAACTTCTTTTAAACCCGTTATCCAGTTTTTTATTTCCGGATTTCTTGACAGGAAAAAACGTTTTCGTTCAAACGCCGGATTGCTGGAGATTAGTTCCCGCCGGTCTTCCTTTGATTTGCCGATATATTGTTCGTATTGTGGAAACGCCACATGACTATTGAAAAACTCGCCGGGTTTTTATATACCATTTATTTATCTCATTAAATCGGTCTGCCGGAAGGCCAATGCGTTCAATTTCGGCTCCTTGTATATTCGGCGGCAGGACGTAGAGGAAGTTTTGGGTATAGAGAAATACGGCCGGAATATCCGCGGAGAGGATTTTGGAGAACTCCTCAAATTTTTTGGAGCGAAGTTCTTTGTCAGAAGTCCGGCGCGCCTCCTCCAGCAGAGCGTCCGCTTTTTTATTGGCGTAGAGCGCAATATTTAAGCCCGGGTCTTTTATTTGGGAGGAGTGCCAGAATGCAAATGGGTCGGGCTCATACCCATAAACCTCGCCGAAAAGCAGCATGTCAAAGTTACGCGGGCGGATCACGGATGTTTCAAGTTCGGCAAAACTTTTTACTTCAATGCTTATTTCAATTCCAACAGCGCCGAGCATCTCTTTTATTTTCTCCGCCATCAGGATAAGTTCCGGCCAGTCCGATGTTGTTAAAGTAAGCCGTAGCTGTTTTATGGTTTCTTTCCCTTTAATTTTTTCTTTTTTTTCGCGAATACCGTTATTATTTTCGTCTTTCCAGCCGGATTCTTCCAGAAGTTTTACGGCGGCCGATGGGTCAAAAGTCAGTACCTTGAATTTATCCGCGGCCTGGATTGGAAAGAAGGGGATTGGATAATCAGCGGTTACAACTCCTCCGGCGGGAATTTTCACCAATTCCTCTTTTTGCAGGGCGTACGCGATGGCGCTTCGGACTTTTTTATCAGCAAGCGGAGCCGCCTGCTTCTCATTGAAAAATAGTCCGACGATCCGCGGCATGGGAATTGTGCGCAGTATATCCTTGCCGCGTCCGACAACTTCTGTCGCTGATTTTTCGCCGGCAATGGAAAATCCGTCAATTGTTTTGCGCCGCCACGCAATTAGAAGTTCATCGGTTGTTTTAAAAAATAGGAAATTAACGGTTTTGATATACGGGCCTTCGCGGTAATAATTCCGGTTTCGTTCAAGAATATACGAAGTTATCTCTCCTTCTTTATTTTGATTAAACTCTTTAAATTTAAAAGGTCCGGAGCCGATTGGTTTTAGATTATTTTCGTGTATAAGCGTCTGTTCCGGTCCGGCGCTTTCCCAGATGTGTTTGGGCAGGATTCCGAGCGTAAGGTTTTCAATAAACGGAGTATAGGCGGTTCGGAGCGTGAATTTAATTGTCCGTTCGTCAATTTTCTCCGCATTTACGCCTAGCCAATTGGCGCGGTATACGCTTTTATACTGCGGATTTTGCAGGGTCTGTACGGTAAAAATAACGTCATTGGCGCTGACTTTTTTTGCGTCATGCCACAGCGCATTTTCTCGAAGCGTTAGGGTGTATGTTTTCCCGTTTTCGCTTATTTCATATTTTTCCGCAAGGTCGTTTATGATGTTTCCATTTTCTGAATAGGTGAGGAGTCCGGAATACACAAGCCGGGATATATCACGGTCCGTGTCGTGTGCCGCATATAAGGGATTTATCAAACGCGGTTCCCGCAACATGCCTTCTTTAAACGTTCCGCCGATATCCGGGACCTGGATAGTGAATGCCCGGTATTCACGCATCAGAAGTACGGCGCCGCTGGCAAGCGCCAGCACAAAAAGCAGTATAAAAAATCGCTTCTCCACGGGCTCTAATATATGCGGAAGATAGAGAAGCTTTTTGAAACCAAATAATCTCCAGTTGCGGATAAGTCGTATGAGATCCACTGTGCCTTAATTTATTGTAATATAAGGTTTAGTAAGCCGACTATAAAAAATAGTGCCGCCAGGATTATGGTGCCGATAAAAAGTGTTTTTTCCATGCCGCGGCGGGTACGATATACCGCCCCTTCTCCGCCAAATACCGGGGACAATCCTCCTCCGCGCTGCTGCAAAAGTATGGCCCCGGCCAGAAGCACAGAAACAATAAGTTGTATGATGATCAAAACGGTTTTCATAAAAATGAATTTGCTAACATAACTATCAACGCCGCCAGGAAAAGAGTAGTTATGCCGTCAACAGTAAACTGCACGGCTAGAAAATCAAATATCCAGAGAATTACCATAGCGATGACTATATTAAAAAGTCCGAGCGTGATCCAGCGCAACGGAAAAGTAATAAGGCGGAGGATCGGCTTGAGGAAAGTATTAAGAAGCGCCAAAATTACCGCTCCGGCCAGCAGTATTTCCCAACCGCCGTTGCGGGTAAATCCGGTCAATAATTCGTCCGCGGCATATAATGCGGCGGCATTTAGTATAACGCGCCCGATGAATTTAAGTAGAAATCCCATTTTTTGATTTTAGCATGTAAGCTGTTATTTATGCAACAGCACTGTGGATAGATGGGGTATTGACCCCGTTAGAGGCGTACTATCAGTTGATAACTGCCAGCAATCCGGTTCCTTGATGTATTATCTCGAAAATAAATAGCTGTGGATAATTGTGCCTCTAACGGGGTTGACATACGCACAATTAACGAGTAATATTAGTTTATATTTCGAATTGAGGCGCAGTAATACGAAAGAGTCGCATATATATCAAATTTTTAAATAATTCAACTATTTGCGAAATTACTGAATAGTCGCAAAAGTTAATGTTAAACCCCAAGTGGAGGGATTTTTGGGTTCGTATTTTTTTGTTTCATTTTTTAAGATTAGAATATAAACATTAGCAATCGTCAATGTATCACGTTGGAGATTTATACGACGAGATGTAATTTTGTAACGATGTGTCTTTGTAGGCATGGGTCATTCAAAGATTTCGTATCGAAGTTATATCTTTAACGGGATGGACAAAAAAATTTTTTCAAGATATAAAACGTCGCGTTTGTCTTTGCCGGAACTCGCCGAAATTCAAATAAATTCATATAAGTGGTTTTTCAAAATCGGGCTGAAAGAACTTTTCGGCGAATCCTCGCCCATTAAGGAAGAATTCGGCGGACAGGGTCTGGCATTTGAATTTGCCGACTATTATCTTGATGAACCGAAATACACCGAAGCTCAGGCGCGGGAAAATAATCTTTCGTATGAAGCTCCGCTTCGCGTGCGCGTGCGTTTGACTAATTCCAAAACCAAAGAAGTGAAAGAACAGGAGGTTTATTTGGGAGATTTCCCTCTGATGACTCCGCGTGGAACTTTTGTGGTGAACGGGGTGGAGCGCGTAGTGGTTTCCCAGCTTATCCGTTCCTCCGGCGTTTATTTTACCGCCTATTTGAATCGGGGGAGAAAATTATTCGGAGCCAAAGTAATTCCGAATCGCGGGGCCTGGCTTGAGTTTGAGACCGATTCGGACGGCGCCATTCAGGTGAAGATTGATCGTAAACGCAAAGTTCCGGCCTCGGTGCTTTTAAGGATTTTTGGGGTGGCTGACAACAATGCAATACTTGAACTTTTTAAGGATATTGACACCGGCGAAATACAATATATGCAAAAAACTCTTGAGCGCGATTCGTCCAAAAATGCGGATGAAGCGTTCATTGAAATATACCGTCGTATTCGGCCCGGCGATCTGGCTGCCGTGGATAACGCCCGCTCGCTTATTCGGGCTATGTTTGGGGTGGATCGCTATGACTTGGCTGAAGTGGGACGTTTTAAATTAAATCAGCGCCTGGGATTCAAAAAAAATGTGAAAGATCCTAAAGACCGGGTGCTCGGAGCGGAGGAAATCACCGCAATTATCCGCGAGATCATTCGCTTGAATAGTTCCTCCGATGCCGTGGTTGACGATATTGATCATCTGGGAAATCGCCGGGTGCGCTGCGTAGGGGAACTTTTGCAAAATAAGCTGCGGGTGGGTGTTGCGCGCATGGCCAGAATCGTAAAGGATCGCATGTCAACCCTTGATCCGGTTACGCTTACTCCGGCGCAACTTGTAAATGCGCGGCCGTTTATGGCTTCGGTCAAGGAATTTTTTACCTCTTCCCAGCTTTCCCAATTCATGGATCAAATTAATCCTTTATCCGAACTTGAACATAAACGCAGATTATCGGCCATGGGTCCCGGTGGATTACAGCGCGAGCGCGCCGGATTTGAAGTGCGGGACGTGCACCCTTCGCATTACGGAAGAATCTGTCCGATTCAGACGCCTGAAGGCCCAAATATCGGACTGGTGGGGCACATGTCAGGCTATGCCCGTTTAAGCGATTTAGGCCTGATTGAGACGCCATATCTGAAAATATCCGACGGTCGGATTCTTGGAGAAATTGAATATTTAGATGCGTCATCCGAGGCCAAGGTAAATATTGCGCATGCTGGTGTTGCGGTTGATGAGGATGGAAATATTATGGCTGAGCGGGTGGAGGCGCGCATTCATGGAAACCCGGGAGTTATTGATAGGAAAGACCTTCATTATATGGATGTTTCTCCCCAGCAGGCAATTTCGATTGCCACGAGTTTGATTCCGTTTTTGGAACATGATGACGCCAATCGCGCGCTTATGGGTTCAAACATGCAGCGCCAAGCCGTGCCCTGCGTTCGCGCCGACGCGCCGTATGTTGGAACCGGAGTTGAAGTTGATGCGGCCCGCCATTCCGGACGGATTATTTTGGCTGAAGAGGCCGGAGTCGTGGAAGCATCCGATGCGCGCGAAATCAGGATAAAATATAAAAATGGAAAAATGAAAATATACCCGCTGGTTTCATTTTTGCGCACCAATGCATTTACCGTGATCCGACAGCGTCCGATTGCGCGCCGCGGGGATAAAGTGAAGAGGGGCGATATTTTGGCGGATAGTTCGTCCATTGATGACGGTCAGCTGGCACTCGGACAAAATGTGCTGGTGGCATTTCTTTCCTGGTCCGGGGCAAATTATGAGGATGCCATTATTCTTTCGGAGCGGCTTCTGGAAAATGACCGGTTTACTTCAATGCACATAGAAGACTTTTCGGTTGATGTGCGCGATACTAAACTTGGACCGGAAATCACGACCCATGATATTCCGAATGTCGGAGAGGAAAAATTAAAAAATTTGGATGAAGACGGGATAGTGCAGATTGGGGCTGAAGTACGCTCGGGCGACATTTTGATAGGCAAAATTTCGCCAAAGGGCGAATCGGATTTAACGCCCGAGGAAAAACTTTTACGCGCGATTTTCGGCGAAAAGGCGCGCGATGTGAAGGACACCTCTCTCCGTTTGCCGCACGGCAAACGGGGCCGCATAGTCGGGATAAAAGTATTTTCGCGCGAGCGCGGAGACAAATTGGAGGCCGGCGTGATCAAACGCATACAGGCTGAAGTGGCCCAGCTGCGCAAAGTAGCGGTGGGCGATAAATTGGCCGGACGGCATGGAAATAAAGGCGTTATTTCCAAAATTCTGCCGGTGGAGGATATGCCGCATTTGGAGGACGGAACGCCGGTGGATATTATTTTAAATCCTCTGGGCGTTGCATCCCGCATGAATCTTGGACAGATTTTGGAAACCCATCTTGGCTGGGCTGCGCAAAAACTCCAATATCGCGCGGTAACCCCGGCGTTGGCCGGCGCCACGGAAGAGGAAATAAAAGGCGAACTTAAAAAAGCCGGACTGCCGGAGGATGGCAAAGTGCCGCTTTATGACGGAAGAACCGGCGAGCGTTTTGGAAAAAAAATTACGGTAGGCAACATATATATTATGAAATTGATTCATTTGGTGGAAGATAAAATCCATATGCGATCCATTGGACCATATTCCCTGATTACCCAACAGCCTTTGGGCGGTAAAGCGCAATTCGGGGGCCAGCGCTTTGGCGAAATGGAAGTGTGGGCTTTGGAAGGATATGGCGCGGCCCATACCCTGCAGGAACTTTTGACCATAAAATCAGACGATGTTTTGGGGCGCTCCGCCACCTATGAGGCGATTATCAATGGTGAAAAAATAAAGAATCCGAATATCCCGGCGTCATTCAATGTGCTGGTGAATGAATTAAAGGGGTTGGCGTTGGATGTGAGCGTGATTAAAAAAGAAGTGCCAGCGCCGGGACCGGAGCGAGATAGAAAACCTGCCCGGCAGTATGTTCCCCGTACTAAAGTTTCGGCCCGGTAATTCGGTATTCTCGGCAAATTGAAAAATAGTTCCCGAGCTTGTCGAGGGACTACTTTTATAGAATCAAACAATGTACAGACCGTCCGAAAACTGTCCGTCAACACCGGGTGTTGAACGGAAAAACACCCAGTGTTTAGAGTTTTCGGACGGTTTGCATTGATAAAATATATGGAAACCAGAAACTGCCAAAATTGCAAAAATGAATTTGTCATAGCGCCGGAGGACTTTTCGTTCTACGAAAAAATAAAAGTCCCGCCGCCGACTTGGTGTTCGGAGTGCCGATTACGACGTAGATTACTCTGGCGAAATGAGCGAACACTCTACAAACGAATGAGCAGCGTACCGGGAAGTTCTGAGTCGTTCATTTCTAACTATCGTTCAGATGTACCATTTCCTGTATATGACCAGGCATATTGGTGGTCCGACAAGTGGGATCCGTTGTTATACGGGAGGGCATATGATTTTGGCAAGCCATTTTTTACGCAGTTCAAGGAATTATTTCAGCAAGTCCCGTTAATGAATCTTACAAATCTTCATGCCGTAAACAGTGAATATTGTAACTTTACTTATCAGACAAAAAATTGTTACCTAAATTTTGCCAGTGATCTTAACGAAGATAGTGCTTACTTGCATCATACCGTATACAGTAAAAATTCTTTTGATTTGCTTGGTTGTAAGAAAATGGAGCGATGCTATGAATGTATTCATACGGCTCAATCCTATGAATCTTCTTTTCTTTGGTTTTCGGATCAATGTATAAATTCACAATTTCTATACAACTGCCGCAACTGTCAAGATAGTTTTGGGTGTGTGAATAGACGCAATGTTAAGTATCAGATTTTTAATCAGCAGTATTCAAAAGAAATATATTTCGTAAAACTTAAAGAGTTAAATTTAGGAAGTTATTCTGGATTCCAAGATTTCTTCCAGCAATTTTTAGAGCTTATAGCTAGACAACCCCATAGATTTGTGAAGGCCATACATGTAACTGACGTATCCGGTGATTATATTGACAACGCAAGAAACTGCAAATTGTGTTTTGATGTTGAGGGTCCTGCCGAGAACTGTAAATATATTTTATATGGCGTTCCGAACCTTAAGGATAGTTTTGATGGCTATGGAATCGGCAATGGCATGGAATTAGCTTATGAAGTTACAAGTGCCGGCGGTGATGCCTATAATTTTTTCTTCTCTCCTATGGCGTGGACGGGAGATAATTATTACTATTCTCATCTTTGCGAAGGATGTTCAAATATTTTCGGCTGTGTGGGGCTTAAAAAGAAATCCTACTGCATCCTAAACCGCCAATACACCAAGGAAGAGTATGAATCCCTGGTGCCTCGTATCATCAAGCACATGAACGATATGCCATATATAGATAAGAAAGGCAGAGTATATAAATATGGTGAATTCTTCCCCCCGGAACTCTCTCCATTCGCATATAACGAAACCATAGCCCAGGAATACTTCCCGCTAACCCGCGAACAGGCACAAGAGCAGGGATACTCCTGGAAAGACCCGGAACCCCGAAACTACGAGATCCAGATTAAAAATAACCAGATACCGGATCATATTAAAGATGTAGGAGATGATATTATCAATAAAGTCATTGAATGCGCTCATAATATCGGGACATCCGATGTCCCAAAGTGTAACGAGCAGTGTACCGAGGCCTTTAAGATTATCTCCCAAGAGCTTGCCTTTTATCGTAAAATGAGTATTCCTTTACCCCGTTTATGCCCCAACTGCCGGCATTATCAGAGAATCAAACAAAGAAACACCTTGAAAC
>Ga0209343_10003839_pt1 | contig 18756 bp, 18 predicted proteins | sample RifCSPlowO2_02_FD_184026 | JGI IMG/M metagenome (GOLD analysis project Ga0209343, IMG submission 184026) | Groundwater microbial communities from Rifle, Colorado - Rifle CSP2_plank lowO2_0.2 (SPAdes) (version 2) | ecosystem: Environmental > Aquatic > Deep subsurface > Groundwater | place... | reverse complement strand
CGAGGCGCTGATCATGTCGGCGCTCGACTCCGCGGCCAAGGCCGAGGCGCTGGGTCTGAACGGCAACAACATCTTCCTGTCCTGCAAGGTCAGTGGCGTGCAGGACCTGATCGCGGTCTACCAGGCCCTGGCCCAGCGCTGCGACTACGCGCTTCACCTGGGCCTGACCGAAGCCGGCATGGGCACCAAGGGCGCTGTGGCGTCGGCAGCGGCGCTGTCGGTGCTGCTGCAACAAGGCATTGGCGACACCATCCGGGTGTCGCTCACGCCGCAGCCCGGCGAGGCCCGCACGCAGGAGGTGGTGATCGCTGCCGAGATCCTGCAGTCACTGGGCCTGCGTGCCTTCGTGCCCAGTGTCACCGCCTGTCCAGGTTGTGGCCGCACCACCAGCACCACCTTCCAGGAACTCGCCAAGCAGATCGACGACTACCTGCGCTCGTCGATGCCGGCCTGGCGCGCGCGTTACCCCGGCGTCGAAAACCTGAAGGTCGCGGTGATGGGTTGCATCGTCAACGGCCCCGGTGAAAGCAAACATGCCGACATCGGCATCAGCCTGCCGGGCACCGGTGAAGCCCCGGCTGCGCCGATCTTCATCGATGGCCAGAAAGCGATGACCCTGCGCGGCGAGGGCATCGCCCGCGAATTCCAGCAGATCGTTGAAAACTACATAGAAAAGAGATTCGGCGCTGCCGTCTGACCCCGATGCGGGTGCCGGTGAGCGGCGCCTGCGGTTCAGACGGTGCCCGGTCGCACCGCATTCCCATGGCAGAAAAACTCAGCGCCGTCAAAGGCATGAACGACATCGCTCCGCCCGTGTCAGCACACTGGGAGTGGCTCGAAGACAAGCTGCGCTCGCTCATGCTGCGCTACGGCTACCGCAACCTGCGCACGCCCATCGTGGAGCCCACGGCGCTGTTCGTGCGCGGCCTGGGCGAGGTGACCGACATCGTCGAGAAGGAGATGTATTCCTTTGAAGACCGGCTCAACGGCGAGCAGCTCACCCTGCGCCCGGAAAACACCGCCGGTGTGGTGCGCGCGGCGGTCGAGCATTCGCTGCTGTACGACGGTGGCAAGCGCCTGTATTACATGGGGCCGATGTTCCGCCATGAACGCCCGCAGCGAGGCCGTTACCGCCAGTTCCACCAGTTCGGCGCCGAGGCGCTGGGCTTCGTCGGTCCCGATGTGGACGCCGAACTGATCGTGCTCGCCTGCGACCTCTGGGCCGAACTGGGGCTGGAAGGCATCGAGCTGGAAATCAACAGCCTGGGCCAGCCTGCCGAGCGTCAGGCGCACCGCCAGGCGCTGATCACGTACCTGGAAGGCCACGCTGACCAGCTCGATGAAGACGCCAGGCGCCGTCTGCACAGCAATCCGCTGCGCATCCTGGACACCAAGAACCCGGCGATGCAGGCGCTCGTCAACGCCGCGCCGCGCCTGATGGACCACCTGGGGCCAGAGTCGCTGGACCACTTCAACCGCCTGCGTGGCCTGCTCGACGCACACGGCATTGGCTACCGCATCAACCCGCGCCTGGTGCGTGGCATGGACTACTACAACCTCTCGGTTTTCGAGTTCGTGACCACGCAGCTGGGGTCGCAGGGCACGGTCTGTGCCGGCGGCCGCTACGACGGCCTGTTCGAACAGATCGGTGGCAAGGCCGCGCCGGCCGTGGGCTGGGCGCTGGGCATGGAGCGCATCCTCGAACTGCTGAAAGAACAGGGCAAGCTGCCCGGGCAACCCGCGCCCGACGCCTACGCCGTGGTGCCCGATGCGGGCAGCGTGCCCCGGGTCATGCCGGTGCTGCGTGCCTTGCGCCAGCAGGGTGTGCAGGTGCAGATGCACGCCGGCGGGGCCGAAGGCATGGGCAGCATGAAGTCGCAATTCAAGAAGGCCGACGCCAGCGGCGCACGTTTTGCGCTGATCTTCGGTCCCGACGAACTGGCTCAGGGCCAGGTGTCGGTCAAACCCTTGCGGGGACCGCGACCCGGCGAGGACGCCGGCGAGGCGCCCACCCAGGTGTCGCAGCCGCTGGCCGACGTGGCCGCGTGGGCGCAGAGCCTGCGCCCTACAATCCCCTGTTAATCACTGACTACCACGCATGGCCAAACATCTCGACCTTGAAGAGCAGGAACAGCTCGACCAGATCAAACACTTCTGGGCCCAGTACGGCAACCTGATCACCTGGGTGTTGATCGCGGTGTTTGGCAGCATGGCTGCCTGGAACGGCTGGAACTACTGGCAACGCAGCCAGGCCTCCAAAGCCTCGGCGCTGTACGAAGAGATCGAGCGCGCTGCGCTGGCCAGCGATGCCGACAAGATTCAGCGGGCCTATCTGGAAATGACAGACCGCTTTGCCGGCACCACCTTCGCTGCCCAAGGGGCTTTGCTGGCCGGCAAGACGCTGTACGAATCGGGCAAGGTTGACGGTGCGCGAGCGGCCCTCACCTGGGTATCCGAAAAGGCGTCGGACGCATCTCTCCAGGCCATCGCCCGTCTGCGGCTGGCGGCGCTGGATGTGGAGAGCAAGGCTTTTGACCAGGCATTGAAGACGCTGGAAACGCCGATGCCCAAATCCTTTGAGCCACTCGCTGCGGACCGGCGGGGCGACGTGTTCCTGGCCCAAGGGAAAACCGAAGAAGCCAAGAACCAGTACCAGGCCGCCTGGCGCGCGCTGGGTGCACAAACCGAATACCGCCAGCTGGTGGAAGTCAAACTCGCGTCGCTGGGGGTGGATGCTTCCACACTGGGTGGCGCTGCGGAGGTGACGCGTTGATGAAAACGATCATGCCCCAGGGAAATGGGTTTTCGCTGCAACTGGCTGCGCGGGGGCGCCTGCTGCTGTCGGGGCTGGGCCTTGCCGCTGCCATCGGGCTGTCCGCCTGTTCTTCGCCCGCCAAATTTGAACCGGCGCCGCTTGCGGCTCCTGCCGCTTTGCTGGGTGCCAACCTGGCCTGGTCGACCCAGGTGGGGACATCCGGGACTTCCTTGACCCCGCTGGCCACGGCCGGTCGCGTCTTTGTGGCGGGTGCTTCGGGCACTGTGGCTGCGCTCGATGCCGACACCGGCAAGGATGTCTGGCGCGTGGATCTGCGCACCGGCATTTCGGCGGGCGTGGGTTCGGACGGCCAGACGGCCGCCGTGATCACGCAGACCAACGACCTGGTGGCCATCGCCGATGGGCGTGAGCTCTGGCGCGTGCGCTTGCCGGCGCGCGCGTTCACGGCGCCACTGGTGGCGGGGCAGCGCGTGTTTGTCCTGACGGCGGACCGCAGCGTGACCGCCTTTGACGGTCGGACCGGTGCGCGTCTGTGGAGTCAGGCCCGCCCGGGTGAACCGCTGGTGCTGGGGCAGTCCGGCGTGCTGCTGGCGGTGGGCGACACCCTCGTCGCCGGCTTGTCCGCGCGCCTGACCGGCCTGAACCCCCTCAACGGTACGATCCGCTGGGAGGCCCTGGTGGCCAGCGCCCGGGGCACCAACGAGGTCGAACGCCTGGTGGACCTGGTGGGCACCGTCAGCCGGCAGGGCGACAGTGTCTGTGCGCGCGCCTTTGGCGCCGCGGTGGGTTGTGTGGACACCAGCCGTGGTGCTGTGGTGTGGAGCAAACCCGCGCGCGGTTCCACCGGCGTGCATGGCGACGACCGGATGGTGTTCGGCACCGAATCCGACGGCCGCGTGGTCGCCTGGCAGCGTGCCAGCGGTGAACGCAGCTGGGAAATCGAACGCCTCAAATACCGCGAACTCACGTCGCCGCTGGCCGTGGGCCGCGTGGTGGCCATTGGCGACAGCAAGGGACTGGTGCACCTGCTGTCTCGCGAGGACGGCAGCGAAATGAACCGGCTGTCCACCGACGGGTCACCGATCGTCGGTGCCCCGGTGCTGGCCGGGCAGACCCTGGTGGTGCAGACCCGCAACGGCGGCGTCTACGGCTGGCGTCCCCAATAACGATTGCAGGGCGAACCGCCGGTTCGCCTGGTCCTGAACGAAAGCTCTGTAGTGAAACCCGTCATCGCTCTGGTGGGACGCCCCAATGTGGGCAAGTCCACCCTGTTCAACCGCTTGACGAGTTCTCGCGACGCCATCGTGGCCGACTTTGCCGGCCTGACCCGTGACCGGCACTACGGCAACGGCAAGTCGGGCAAGCAGGAATACATCGTCATCGACACCGGTGGCTTCGAGCCCACGGCCGAGTCTGGCATCTACAAGGAAATGGCCAAGCAGACCCGACAGGCCGTGGCCGAGTCGGATGTGGTGATTTTTGTCGTCGATGCGCGCGCCGGCGTCAACGCCCAGGACCATGAAATCGCCAAGTACCTGCGCCGCCTGGGCAAGCCCACCGTGCTGGTGGCCAACAAGGCCGAGGGCATGACCCAGGGCTTGCAACTGGTGGAGTTTTTTGAACTGGGTCTTGGCGAGGTGGTGCCGGTCTCCGGCGCTCACGGACAGGGCGTGCGCTCCATGCTGGACATGGCGCTGGAGGCGATCCCCGGACTGGCCGAAGAAGACGAAGAAGCGGTCGAAGCCGATACCGGTGTGATCCGCCTGGCGGTGGCGGGGCGTCCCAATGTGGGCAAGTCCACGCTGATCAACGCCTGGCTGGGCGAAGAGCGCCTGGTGGCCTTTGACCTGCCGGGCACCACGCGCGACACCATTTCGGTGCCCTTCGAGCGCGGCGGCCAGAAATACGAACTGATCGACACCGCGGGCATCCGTCGCAAAGGCCGGGTGTTTGAGGCCATTGAGAAGTTCTCGGTCGTGAAGACGCTGCAGGCGATCGAGAATGCCCACGTGGTGCTCCTGGTGCTGGACGCCACCCAGGGGGTGACCGATCAGGACGCGCACATCGCGGGCTATATCCTGGAGAGCGGGCGCGCCGTGGTGCTGGCGATCAACAAATGGGATGCTGTCGATGCCTACCAGCGCGAACAGATCGAGCGCCAGATTGAAACCCGCCTGGCGTTCCTGAAGTTCGCCTCGCTGCACCTGATTTCGGCCCAGAAGCGCCAGGGCCTTGGCCCGGTCTGGAAGTCGATCGCTCAAGCGCATGCTTCGGCCATGCGGAAAATGTCCACACCCGTGCTCACGCGCCTGCTGATGGAGGCCGTGGCCTTTCAGGCGCCCACCCGCAGTGGCATGTTCCGGCCCAAAATGCGCTACGCACACCAGGGCGGCATGAATCCGCCGGTGATCGTGATCCACGGCAATTCGCTGGAACACGTGCCCGACGCCTACACCCGGTTCCTCGAAGGCCGCTTCCGCAAGGCGTTCGACCTCGTGGGCACGCCGCTGCGCATCGAGTACAAGACTTCGGAGAACCCCTTCAAGGAGTGAACGACTTCTGCCCAAGCCCCTGCGTTGGCGCAGGGGTGTGGTATGGTGCGTTCCCTATCAACTATTTTTGAACACGGAGCATATCGTGAGCAATAACAAAGGCCAGCTCTTGCAAGATCCTTTCCTGAACCAGCTTCGCCGGGAACATGTTCCCGTGTCGATTTACCTGGTCAATGGCATCAAACTGCAAGGCCAGATCGAATCCTTTGACCAGTACGTCGTGTTGCTCCGCAACACCGTGACGCAAATGGTTTACAAGCATGCGATTTCCACCATCGTGCCGGGTCGTCCGGTGCAATTCTCCGCAGCCGGCCCGGACGAAGCGCCAGCCTCTTGACCGAGCCCCTGAATCCTGCCGTGTTGGCCACGGCACAGGCGGCTGTTGAATGGATTTGAACCCGTCCGCCTCCCAAAACCCATCCATCCCATCGGTCATTCTGGTCGGGGTGGATTTTGGTTTGCCGCATTTTGATGCCGAACTGGAAGAACTCGGTCTGCTGGCCCAGACCGCGGGATTCGCGGTGGCCGATCGGGTCAGTTGCAAGCGTCGCGCACCCGATCCGGCCCTGTTTGTCGGGTCCGGCAAAGCCGAAGAGATCAAGATGCTCGCCCAGTCCAAGGGCGCCAGCGAGATTCTTTTTGACCAGGCCTTGAGCCCGGCGCAGCAGCGCAACCTGGAGCGCACGCTGGGTTTGCCGGTCAATGACCGCACCTTGCTCATTCTGCAGATCTTCGCGCAGCGCGCCCGCAGCCATGAAGGCAAGTTGCAGGTGGAACTCGCTCGCCTGCAATACCTGTCGACCCGGCTGGTGCGCCGCTGGTCGCACCTGGAGCGTCAAAGCGGCGGCATCGGCATGCGCGGGGGTCCCGGTGAAACCCAGATCGAGCTGGACCGCCGCATGATCGGTGACAGCATCAAGCGCACCAAGGAGCGCCTGGAAAAGGTCAAGAAGCAGCGGGCCACGCAGCGCCGGCAGCGCGAACGCCGGGACTCATTCGCGATATCGCTGGTGGGCTACACCAACGCGGGCAAGTCTTCGATCTTCAACGCCTTGGTCAAGGCCCGAGCGTACGCGGCCGACCAGCTGTTTGCCACACTGGACACGACCACGCGCCAGCTGTACCTCGGTGAAGCAGGGCGTTCGGTGTCGTTGTCCGATACCGTGGGCTTCATCCGCGATCTGCCTCACGGACTGGTCGATGCGTTCGCCGCCACCTTGCAGGAGGCCGCCGACGCGGATTTGCTGCTCCACGTTGTCGATGCATCCAACCCTTCGCACCTGGAGCAGATCGCTTCGGTGCTGGGTGTGCTCAAGGACATTGGCGCCGATCGCGTGCCGCAGATCCTGGTGTTCAACAAGCTCGACGCCATGGACCCGGCAGCGGTGCCCCGTGTGCTGGAAGATGTGATGGAACTTGGCGGTGAGTTGGTGCCTCGTATTTTTGTGAGTGCCCGCACAGGGGACGGTCTGCCGGCCTTGCGCGCCTTGCTGGCCAAGCAGGTGGTGGTGCCTGTGGGGCCCGAAGACGGCAGTACCCCAGGGGATATCTCCGTGATCGGGGATGTGCTGCCTTGATTGGGCACAATGTCATGGTTTTGATTCGAATAGAAGTTGGCAACACATGGATGTGAATCTGCAATCACCGACCCGCGGTGCTGAATCCGGCGGGCGCCGCAAGGGCTGGCGTTTCCTGTTGGGCGTGTTCAATCTCAACGATCCCCGATGGGGTCGCGGTGACGACGCTCGCGATGGCGACAAGCCTCAGGGCAGCGAGCCGGATCCCGAGGAGCGGCCGAAGGGCGATCAGAAGCCGCCGCGTGGCCAGGGACCCAACCAGGGACCTCCGGACCTGGACGAGCTCTGGCGCGACTTCAACCGCAAGCTTGGCGGCATGCTGGGCGGCAAGGGTGGTCGCAGTGGCGGGCAGGGCGGTGGCAACGGTTCGGGCGGCGGCGGAGGCGGGCTGCCCAGCTTCAATCCGAGCCCGAAGACCACCGGCATCGGTGCGGGCCTGATCGTTGGTGTGGCGGCGCTGATCTGGCTGGGCACTGGTTTCTTCATCGTGCAGGAAGGCCAGCAGGCTGTCATCACGCAGTTCGGTAAATACCACAGCACGGTTGGCGCCGGCTTCCAGTGGCGTCTGCCGTATCCGGTGCAGCGCCACGAGACGGTTTTCGTCACCCAGATCCGCTCGGTGGATGTGGGTCGCGACAACCTGATGCCCGCCACAGGTCTGCGCGAGTCGGCGATGCTGACCCAGGACGAGAACATTGTCGAGATCAAGTTTGCGGTTCAGTACCGTTTGAACGATGCCCGTGCGTTCTTGTTTGAAAGCCTGGATCCCGATGCATCGGTGATCAAGGTGGCAGAAACGGCGGTGCGCGAGGTTGTGGGCAAGATGAAGATGGACGCTGCGCTGGCCGAAGAACGCGATCAGATCGCGCCGCGGGTGCGTACCCTGATGCAGACCATCCTGGACCGCTACAAGGTGGGTATCGAGGTGGTGGGCATCAACTTGCAGCAGGGCGGTGTGCGGCCACCCGAGCAGGTGCAGGCGTCCTTTGACGATGTGCTGAAGGCCGGACAGGAGCGGGAACGGGCCAAGAACGAAGCCCAGGCCTATGCGAACGATGTCGTGCCGCGCGCACGGGGTGCGGCTTCCCGCCTGACCGAAGAAGCCGAAGGCTACAAGGCGCGCATCGTGGCGCAGGCCGAAGGTGACTCGCAGCGCTTCCGCTCGGTTTTGACCGAGTACCAGAAGGCACCCCAGGTCACCCGCGAGCGCATGTACACCGATGCGATGCAGGAGGTGTACTCCAACGTGACCAAGGTGGTGGTGGATTCCAAATCAGGCTCAAACCTGCTGTACCTGCCGCTCGACAAACTCATGCAGATGACCGGTCCGACCCCTTCCGCGGTACCTGCCACCGGTGCGGCACCGGCGACAAGCGCGCCGGCCACGCCTGCGAACCGCAGTCTGGACAACGCGGCCCGCTCCCGTGAGCGCGAGAGCCGCTGAGCCGGGACCCAAGTACAAGCGATGAGAAAGCAACGCAAATGAACAAACTGGGTTTCATACTCACATCTTTTCTGGTGGCCCTGGCGATAGCCAGTTCCATGCTGTTTGTGGTGGATCAGCGCCAGTTTGGCGTCGTGTTCCAGCTCGGGCAGATCAAGCAGGTGGTCACCGAACCGGGGCTGAATTTCAAGCTGCCGCCGCCGTTCCAGAATGTGTCCTACATCGACAAGCGCCTGCTCACCCTGGAAAGCACCGACACCGAGCCCTCGCTGACGGCTGAGAAGCAGCGCGTGGTGATTGACTGGTATGTGCGCTGGCGCATCAGCGAGCCACAGGCATACATCCGCAACGTGGGAGTCAATGAGCGTGCGGGCGCCCTGCAGCTCAACCGCGTGGTGCGCAACTCGTTCCAGCAGGAAGTGAACAAGCGCACCGTCAACGAACTGCTTTCGACCCGACGCGAAGACCTCATGGCCGACGTGAAGCGCGAAGTGCTTGAAGCGGTGCGCGGTGCCGAGAAACCTTGGGGCATGGACGTGGTGGACGTTCGCATCACCCGGGTGGACTACGCTGAAAGCATCACGGCGTCGGTCTACCAGCGCATGGAAGCCGAGCGCAAGCGTGTGGCCAACGAATTGCGTTCCACCGGTTTTGCCGAGGGTGAAAAGATCCGTGCCGATGCCGATCGTCAGCGGGAGGTGATCGTGTCCGAGGCCTACCGCGACGCGCAGCGCATCAAGGGTGAGGGCGATGCCAAGGCCGCTGCGTCATTCTCCGAGGCGTTTGGACGCGACCCTGCCTTTGCCCAGTTCTACCGCAGCCTCGATGCCTACAGGGCGAGCTTCGCGGGCAAGTCTGATGTCATGGTTGTCGACCCTTCTTCGGACTTCTTCAAGGCCCTGCGCAGCAGCAACGTCGCCAAGTGATCCGCGGGGCTGCACATGGCTGATCTGTTTTGGCCTGCGCTGGCGCTCGTCCTGATCTTCGAGGGCTTGTTGCCCTTCATCGCACCCGGCGCCTGGCGCCGGGTTTTTTCTGAAATGCTCAAGATGAACGACGGCCAGATCCGGTTTTTCGGGCTGTGCAGTCTGTGCGTGGGTGTGCTGCTCTGGTGGTGGGTCGGCTGAGTGCCTGAACCGTCTGCCACCCCGGCAGATGTCAATTGACTGGCCAGGGTGCAGCCGAGCGGTCTGCCGGGCCGGTAAAATCTCGTTTTTAACAGCGTTCCCCTATGCCCATGTCTGCCTGGGTCCTCCCGGATCACATTGCCGATGTCCTGCCCTCCGAGGCCCGTCACATCGAAGAACTCCGCCGGGGTTTGCTGGACACAGCCCGTAGCTACGGCTATGAACTGGTCATGCCGCCGCTGCTGGAGCACCTTGAATCCTTGCTCACCGGCACCGGCGAAGCGCTCGATCTGCAGACCTTCAAGCTGGTGGACCAGCTCTCGGGTCGCACGCTGGGTCTGCGCGCGGACAGCACGCCCCAGGTCGCCCGCATCGATGCCCACCTGCTCAACCGCCAGGGCGTTGCACGGTTGAGTTATTGCGGGCCAGTGGTGCACACGCGCATCGACCGCCCCCTGGCCAGTCGCGAACCTTTGCAGTTTGGCGCGGAAATCTATGGTCACGCCGGTCTGGAGGCCGACCTGGAGGTCATTGAGCTGGCGCGCGCGTGTCTTCGCGGTGCGGGCGTGGAGCGCTTGCTGCTCGACATGGCCGACGTGCGGATCATCGACGCCGTGCTCGCACCGGTGCAGCTCAGCGCAGCCCGCACGGCGCAAATTCATGCGGCGCTGGCCATCAAGGATGTGGCCGAGCTGCAGTCGCTGTCTCGTGACTTGCCGGCCGCAGTGGGTCGTGACCTGTGCGCCTTGCCGCGTCTGTTCGGCGGCGTGGCCGTGCTGGATGAAGCCCGTCACACCTTGCAGGCTTCGCCCGAACTGCACGCCGCGCTGGACAGCCTGGCCTGGCTGGCGGAGCAGGCCCAGGGTCTGGATGTGTCCATCGATCTGGCCGATCTGCGCGGTTATGCCTATTACACCGGCATGCGCTTTGCCCTGTTTGCCCAGGGCACCGGCGGGGAACCGGTTGAGCTGGCGCGCGGTGGGCGTTACGACGAGGTGGGTGCCGTGTTCGGGCGCAACCGCCCGGCGGTCGGCTTCAGCCTGGACATCAAGGAGCTGGTGTCGGCCATTGCGCCGCGCCCCCTGGTGGCCGCGATCCGCGCGCCCTGGGGCATGGATGTCGAACTGCGTGAAGCCATTGCCAGCCTGCGGGCCCAGGGCCACACCGTGGTGTGCGCCTTGCCGGGCCATGAACACGAAGTCGATGAGTTTCATTGCGACCGCGAGCTGGTGCAGGTGCCAGCGCAGGGCGGCGTGTGGACACTGAAGAACATTTAACCGGAAACAGCAGATGATCAAAAACAGCAGCGCCGTGGTACCCGGGCGCAACGTGGTCGTGGTGGGCACCCAGTGGGGTGATGAAGGCAAGGGCAAGCTGGTGGACTGGCTGACCGAAACCGCGCAGGGCGTGGTGCGTTTCCAGGGCGGCCACAATGCGGGCCACACGCTGGTGATCAACGGCGTGAAGACCGCGCTGCACCTGATTCCCAGCGGCATCATGCGCACAGGCGTCAAGTGCTACATCGGCAACGGTGTGGTGCTGTCGGTGGGCAAGCTGTTTGAAGAAATCGCTGGTCTGGAGAAGGCCGGTGTGGAAGTGCGTTCGCGCCTGCGCGTGAGCGAGGGCTGTCCGCTGATCCTGCCGTTCCACGCCGCCATCGACATCGCGCGCGAAGCCGCCAAGGTGAAGGCCGGTACCGAGAAGATCGGCACCACCGGTCGCGGCATCGGTCCGGCCTACGAAGACAAGATCGCCCGCCGCGCCCTGCGTGTGATGGATCTGAAATACCCCGAGCGTTTCGCCACCAAGCTGCGTGAGTTGCTGGACCTGCACAACCACATGCTCAAGACCTATCTGCACTCGGCCGAGATGGTCTGGGACGAAAAAATCGCTGCCTACATGCAAGATGGTGCGATCCAGTTCGACGCGGTGTACAACGAGGCCATGGTCCAGGCCGAACAGCTCAAGCCCATGATTGCCGACGTTTCGCGCGAGCTGAACGAAGCCCATCAGCAAGGGGTGAACCTGCTGTTCGAGGGCGCGCAAGGCACGCTGCTCGACATCGATCACGGCACCTATCCGTTTGTGACCTCCAGCAACTGTGTGGCGGGCAACGCCGCTGCGGGCGCTGGCGTGGGCCCGAGCCTCCTGCATTACGTGCTGGGCATCACCAAGGCCTATTGCACCCGTGTCGGTGGCGGCCCGTTCCCGACCGAGCTGGAATGGGAGAAGGAGGGCACACCGGGCTGGCACATGGCTACCATCGGTGCGGAAAAAGGCGTGACCACCGGGCGCAGCCGCCGTTGTGGCTGGTTCGATGCGGCGCTGCTCAAACGCTCGGCCCAGGTCAACGGCCTGACCGGTCTGTGCATCACCAAGCTCGACGTGCTCGATGGCCTGACCGAGCTCAAGCTCTGCACCGGCTACGAACTCGATGGCGAAACCATCGACATCCTGCCCATGGGAGCCGACGAGATCGCGCGCTGCACACCGATCTACGAAACGCTGCCGGGCTGGAGCGATTCTTCGGTCGGCGTCACACGCTACGACGACCTGCCGGAGAACGCGCGCCGCTACCTCACACGCATCGAAGAAACCACGGGCGTCCCGATCCATGTGGTCTCGACCAGCCCGGACCGCGATCACACCATCCTGCTCCACCATCCGTACCACGCCTGATGGGGCCCTGCGCGGAATCGTGCAGAATGAAACACAGACCATCCAACCCGGAGCTTCCATGCTGACCGAAGACGGCAAACACCTCTACGTTTCCTACGACGAGTACCACAACCTCATCGAAAAGCTGGCGCTCAAGGTGCACCAGTCGGGCTGGCAGTTCGACACCATCCTGTGCCTGGCGCGCGGGGGCATGCGTCCGGGCGATGTGCTGTCGCGCATCTTTGATGTGCCGCTGGCCATCATGTCCACCAGTTCGTACCGCGCCGCCGCGGGCACGCAGCAGGGCAATCTGGACATCGCGCGCTACATCACGACCCCCAAGGGCGAGATCGCCGGCAAGGTCCTGCTGGTCGACGATCTGGCCGACTCCGGCCACACGCTCAAGGCGGTGATCGAGATGCTGAAGAACAACTATGCGCCCATCACCGAGCTGCGCAGCGCGGTGATCTGGACCAAGCAGCTCTCGACCTTCACGCCCGACTACTCGGTGGAATTCCTGCCCACCAACCCCTGGATCCATCAGCCGTTCGAGGGGTACGACAGCATGCGACCCGAACAGCTGCTGGAAAAATGGAAGCTCTGAGCTGAATGAGCGATCTCTCCACCCAACTGATTCACCATCCGTACCGCCCGCCCGAGGGGTTTGATGCTGTTGCGCCCGGCGTTCACAAAGCGTCGACCGTCATCTTCCCCAATGTGCAGGCGCTGCGCACGCAGGAGTGGAAAGACAAGAGCGGCTACACCTACGGCCTGCACGGCACGCCCACCACTTTCATTCTTGAAGAACGCATCGCCACCATCGAAGGCGGGCGCTTTTGCGTGCTGGCGCCCAGTGGCCTGTCGGCCGTGTCGCTGGTGGACATGGCCTTTTTGCGGCAGGGTGACGAACTGCTGATCCCCGACAACGCCTACGGGCCCAACAAGGCTTTCGCCAGCGTCGAGCTGGCGGCCTGGGGCATCACGCACCGCTACTACGATGCGCAGAATCCGGCCGACCTGGCCGCCAAGATCAGCCCCGCCACGCGCCTGGTGTGGCTCGAAGCGCCGGGGTCCATCACGCTGGAGTTCCCCGATCTGCCCGCGCTGGTGGCCACGGTGCAACAGGCCAATGCCGCCCGCGAAGGCGAGCGGCCCATCCTGACCGCGCTCGACAACACTTGGGGTGCCGGGATCGCGTTCAACGCCTTCGAGCTGGGGGCGGACATGTCCATGCAGGCGCTCACCAAGTACCCGAGTGGCGGGTCCGACGTGCTCATGGGCTCGGTGGTTACCCGCGACGAGGCGTTGCACCAGCAGCTGCTCATGACACACATGCGGCTGGGGCTGGGGGTCAGCGGCAACGACGCCGAACTCGTGCTGCGGGGCCTCAACACCATGGCCCTGCGGTACCAGGCGCAGGACACCGCCACGCGCGCGCTCGCCACCTGGATGCAGGCGCAGAGCGGTGTGGTGCAGGTGCTGCACCCGGCCTTGCCCGGGTCGCCTGGCCACGCCAACTGGCAGCGCGACGCCCGGGCCGCGGCCTGCCTGTTCAGCGTGGTGTTTGATGCCCGTTTCAACCAGACGCAGATCGACGCTTTCTGCGATCAGCTGGAACTGTTCAAGCTGGGCTGGAGCTGGGCCGGTCCCATCAGCCTGTGTGCGCCGTACAACGTGTCCTCGATCCGCACCCACGCCTGGCCTCACAAGGGTGGCCTGGTGCGCTTTGCCGTCGGTCTCGAAGCCGTGGACGACCTGCGTGCCGATCTGGCGCAGGCGCTGGCTACACTCAACGCCTGACCGATCCTTCCAACCCCTCCAAAGAAAGACTGTTTTGGCCACTCCCAATTACGGATACGAAAAGCGCCAGCGCGAGCTCGCCAAAAAGAAAAAGAAGGAAGAGAAGTTGCGGGCCAAGGCCGCGGGCAAACCCCACGACGACAGCGATGGATCCGAAGCGCCGAGCGAGCAGACCCCTGAATCCGGTCAGGACGCAGCCCCTGGCGGTGAAGGCCAGGGCTGACCTCCAGCCTCCGCGTTTCAGCCGCCTATCACGGTCACCATCGCCTGCAGAAAGCAGCGCGCTCCAAAGCACGGACGACCCTGCGCGTCCTCCAGGCGCCAGATGCTCGCGACCGAGCAGTTCTCCAGTGGAGCAGCAAACTTCACGCTCAACTCCACCAGTTGCCCGGGCAGCGTGGTGGGCACCGCCACACTCCGCCCCAGGCTGTCCAGATGTGAGTCCAGCAACGGCTGCAGTTGCCCATGGGCATTGCGCAGTGAAATCACGAGTTCATCGTCGGCCCACACCAGGCGCCGGCCAGTCCATGGCACGCTGCCCGCGTTCTGCAACGCCCAGGTTTTGGTGAAACGCTCGCCGGGCAGGATGGCGGTGTGATCGGGCACCGTGATCGCCGTCACCGACAACGGCCGAATATTCGACCCGGGCAGCGCCGAGTTAGGGCGCGGCCTTCCCGGCATGCGGCAGCGCGCCGAGACCCTGGGCGCCCTGTTGAAGATCGAGTCCGACGCACAAAAGGGGTGCCGGTGGGTGCTGCGGCTTCCATTGTCCGAGGCAACGAAGGCCGAGCCCATGCAAACGACATGACCCTATCCAGGGTGGGCCGGGCGCGAGGCCAGCCCGAATCTTCACTCAGAGCGTGATGACACTGGCCAGATCCAGCGCAACCGGTGCCTCGTAATCGGCCAGCACCCAGGCCCGGCTCGGGTGCTCGGACGCTTCCTGCAGCAGTTCGGTCAGGAAGCGCATGGACGGGGTGTCCAGTGCGGCAAAGGGCTGATCGATCAGCGTGAGCGGCGTGCCGGCGGCCCATGCCGCGGTGAGCCAGACTTTGCGTTTGCTGCCCGCTGAAAGCATGTAAAACGGTTTTTCAATGTGGGGTGTCAGGGAAAAACCCTGGATCAGATCGGGCAAGGCTTCCGGGTTGAAGTTCGGGTATCTGCCCGGCAGGCTCTGGAACCAGGATGCGGCGCTGACCTGATCGAGGGATTCGCTGCGCGGATCGGTTCGGAAGACCTGCTGGCGGTAACGCTCGGGATCTTCATGCAGGCTGTTGCCCTGGATGGACAAGGCGCCGCTCCTGGGAGGGACATCCCCGGCGAGCAGGCGAAGCAGGGTGGTCTTGCCGGTGTGCTCTTCACCACGGATCAGGCTCACGCCCGGTGGAACGCTGACGCTCAAGTCAGAGAAGAGCGTTCGCTCTGGCCAATGGAAACAGAGATTTTGGGTTTGCAGGACGGACGGGACCTTGTTCATGGGCATGGGGCGGCGTGACCTGGCTTCGTCGGGCGGGCAAACTCTCAAACCGATCCGGCCAGGGGTTCGTATTGCCGTGCGCGGTGAAGGCAGGTTTTCAGTACGTGATGTTGTAGAGCGTGCCACGGTGGTTCAGCACGGCGCTGCGCGGCCCGACGGTTTCGAGTTTCAGGCCTGGCTCGATCTCCTGTCCTTCGTGCACCACCTTGCCGTTGGCGATCAGCATGCGATGCGCGGGGTTCTGTGAGTAGGACGAGCCGCTGACTTTGACCGGTGGCCTTCCGCTGGCATCGGCCGTGGCCATTGGGCGAGGTGCCGCTGTTCGCGGGGGCAGGGTTGATTGCGGTGACGGCGGCGGTGGTTGTGTGGCCACGGCGTTGACGGTGTCTTCCGCTTCCGTGATGGTGTCGACCAGGTCTTCTGCGTCGGCTTCCACATTCTCTTCTGCCACCCTTGATGTCGCCTGGCCAGGCTGCGGGCGCGGAGGCGTTGAAGGTGGTGGGGCGGTTGTCGGGGTCGGGGTTTCAACCGCCGGTTCGGGCGCCAGAATGGGCAAGCCGGGCATGGCGGAGGGTGCTGTGTCGGCCGAAGCCGGTTCTGCGGATGCCGTTGCGGTGCGCACCTCGGTGGGCTCGGACGCTTCTGGCGTGCGCAGCGACCACCACGTCAGCGCCGCCGCCGTGAGCAGGACCAGAGCGGCAGCGACCCCTGCGGTGGTACGGCGCCACGATGCGCCGGGCCCGGTTGGCGGGTGGAACTCTCCCTGGCTGTGAAGACCGGGAACGTGGCCGCGCTCGCGATCGGCATCGGCCCGTTTGAGTGCGTCGAGGATGTAGGACATGGTGGGGGCGGTCTCCTGGCCGTCTTTCAGAGGGGCTGCAGGTGGGGTTCGTCCACACCGCTGGCGCGGTTGACCTGCATGTACGTGACAGGGCCTGCCAGGCCGTCCGCATCGATGCCGTGGGCGCGCTGGAACGCCTGCACACGGGCGTCCAGGCTGGCCGCGCCCGGCGCCAGTTTGCCGTCACGCTGCAAAGTGCCGAGCTGGGCGTTGAGCCACTCGCCCGCCAGCCCTTGACGACCGTCGACCAGCCGGCTTGATTGCCCCGGCGGTAGTCGCCACAGGGTGGCGTAGTCGCCGCGCCAGATGTCGGCGAGCCCGGTCAGCGGGAGTTGCCAGCGGCGTTCTCCGGCTTGCAGCACCGCGCTGTCCGCTCCCATGGCGACCAGCAGGGCCCAGGCCGGCGGTTGACCGGGCAGGCGCAGGGTCAGGATGCCCGGGCGGCCCAGCTGTCGCAGGCCGTGCAAGGTCATGCGGCCGGTGCGGTAACACTGCAACCCGTTCTTCAGGGCGGTGGCACAGGGCTCGCCTTGCTCGATGGGCTGGTTCCATGTCCGGCCGAGCGCATGCCAGGCCAGGGTTTCGGAACGCAGGAGGTCGCTGAACGCGGGCACTTCTACGAGGGGCGGTGGTTCGACCTCGCGCAAAGTGGCTGGCGCGGTGGTCCCGTCGGCAAGCGCAGCAGCGGCCATGGCTGGCTGCAGTGGCGCAGGCACCGAGGACGATGCACCTGACTCGGCGGCGAGGTTGGCCGGGTGCTTGCCGACCTGCATGGCTGCGAACAGCAGCAGCGCGCCACCCACCGCGCCCGCGGCCAGCAGCGCGAGGCTGGCGAGTGGGGGGCGTGTGCGGGTGGGCGCCGACGCCTTGAGCGTGTCAAACACCTCGGTGGCGGCCTTGTCCACGACGGCGCGTTCCACCCGGTGCTGGCCGCTGGCATAGGCACCGAGCAGGGCGCGATCGCACAGCAGGTTGATGCGCCGGGGCACGCCGGCCGTGAGCGAGTGAATCCGTCGCAAGGCGTCGCGCGTGAACGGCAGGGGCCCGTGCAATCCCGCCACGTCCATGCGGTGCTGGATGTATTGCCGGGTTTCGGCCTCGTCAAGTGCGTCGAGGTGAAAGCGCGCGATCACGCGTTGTGCGAGCTGTTCCAGTTCGGGCCGGGCCAACAGGCGGCGCAACTCCGGCTGGCCGATCAGGATGATCTGCAGCAGCTTGCGCGTGTCTGTTTCCAGGTTGGTCAGCAGGCGCAGCTGTTCCAGCACGTCGGCCGACAGGTTCTGCGCTTCATCGATGATGAGCACGGCGTGCTGTCCTGCCGCGTGGGAGGCGAGCAGAAAAGTGTTGAGCGGGTCGATGTGGTCTTTGGCGGTGGCCTCACCCGGACCCTGGTGGCTCACCACCACCCCGAACTCGTCACAGACCGTGCGCAGCAGCTCGACGACCGTGAGCTTGGGGTTGAAGATGTAGGCGACCCGGCAGTTCTCGGGGGTCTGCTCCAGAAAGCAGCGGCAGATGGTGGTCTTGCCGGTACCGATCTCGCCCGTGAGCAGCACAAAACCACCACCGCCCTGCACGCCATAGAGCAGATGGGCGAGCGCCTCCCGGTGGCGTTCGCTCATGAAGAGGTAACGCGGGTCGGGCGCGATGGAGAAGGGGCTTTGCTTCAGGCCAAAAAAGTCGGCGTACATGCCCGCAGCATAGCGGGCGCCAGAAGCTGGGACAACCGCGCCCGGCATGCGTTGGCCGGGCGCGTGTCAGATGCGTTCGATCAGGCCGCGAGGGCCATGGCGGGCATGCTGGTGGAGCTGGACTTGCTGCTGTTGCTGACGGAGGCGTTCACCGAGCACTCGATGTCGCCGGAGAGCTGACCGCCTTCTTCGATGACCACCTTGCCGTAGCGAATCTTGCCCGTGACCCGGCCGGTGGCGTAGATCACGAGCTTCTGGCGCACGGTGAGGTTGCCGTCGAACACGCCGTGGATTTCAGCGATGTCGATTTCGGCCGAGCCTTTGAAGGCACCTTGTTCGGCGATCTGGATCACGCGCGAATCCATGGTGGCTTCCACCAGACCTTCGACCACCAGCGTGTCGCAGTCGGTGATCTCGACGCCCTTGAGCTTGATGTTCGGTCCCACGGTCAGCTTGCTGCCGCCTTCGGGAATCGCAACGCTGGTGCGCGCCGGAGGGGTTGATGGTGTGGGGGTGGGTGTGGGCTCGGACGCGGTGGTCGCTTGCGGCGTCACGGGAGATGAGCTGTTGCTGCCAACGCCGTAGCGCTGTGTGGCCATGCCGGAGTTCAGGGTCTTGGGTTGTTCGGTCTCGCGTTTGCCAAAGTGCAATGCCATGTCAGCTCCTTCAAAAGTGAAGCGCCCATGCTAAAGGCGACGCGGCTTACATTCCCGTTTGTCCCGTAAGAGTGGTAACGGGAAGAACGGTACATGCGGTTGCCTGTTTTTCATTTTTTCTTGTAACGGCGCAGCCCTCCCGATGCGACGAACGGGC